>Ga0247727_10003195_pt1 | contig 36535 bp, 27 predicted proteins | sample WisWelCaveWW1625_FD_202498 | JGI IMG/M metagenome (GOLD analysis project Ga0247727, IMG submission 202498) | Biofilm microbial communities from Wishing Well Cave, Virginia, United States - WW16-25 | ecosystem: Environmental > Aquatic > Deep subsurface > Groundwater > Cave microbial mat | place...
CCCGCTTTTCTTTTTGTTCAATCATTGTTCCATGCCTAAGAAAACGCAAACACACTCTGAGCCACAACAACTCTCCAGACTTTTCAGAAATCCCCCCTGGTTTTCATAGAACTTTTGACACTACCAAATTATTTTCTAAGCACCAAAAAAATCGCCGAAAAGCTGGCCAATCAATAAATAAAGAATGCTATAAACTATCCAGGACCCGACCACCACTGTTGCGGCTTTCCCGTTTGTAAACTTGTAGACGGCAGCCATGCCAACAGTATAAACGACCAGTTGCCAAATCGTAAAAATATCGAAGCGGTTGAGCAGCCGATAAAAGAACGATTTAGTATTCAGTTCCATAAAAGCCGAGCCGAGCGTTCCCAGGCTCAAATAGACTTCCGGCGTGCGCTGCGAAAGCATGAGCGGGGTTTTTACCAGCACTTCGAGCAGAGAAATCAGACTGGCCCAGCATGTAACCGAGAAAACAGTTTTAAACTTGCTCTCGCCGCCCATCACGACGTTGCCGCCAAACAAGAAAACGGCGGCGACGATAACCCAGATAACTCCGAAAACAATAGGAGTAAAAAGTGACCGGATAAAGCGCATCGGGCTATTCAGCGATTGCTCCATGTCTGCTTCCGCTTTTGCAAGCGCTTCCGGCGGGATAAACGACATGTTGCGCATCTTCTCCAGGCCGTATTCCATGTTGATATCGGTCATCAACACGCCATTTAAAACCACCACCACAAACAAAGCAATGAGCGGAACAACAAAACTCGGGCGCGCCGCCACATCTTCCAGGGTTTCACGCGGGCTGGTGAAAACACCGATGAGGCGCTCAAACACGCCCTTCGATTGCGGCATGACGGCCGCGCCAACGGTTTGAGACATATCTTCCTCCTCTCGCGGTTAATGATAACTTGCAACAAGCAAATTATAAGACGTAATATCGCGCAAAAAGTTGCTTCATGAACAAAAAGTTTGGTTGGTTCGTAGTAACGCCTTTAGGCGTCAAATGCCATTACGTAGTGACGCCTTCAGGCGTCGGGCGTCCGATAGAACAGCAATGCCTGAGGCATCACTACAAACGCACGTCACCTTTAATCGCCAGCAAATACGCCAGCGCCGCGTCATGCTCGTTGGAAATTTTGCCGTCCAAAATCGCGTCTTCAATCGCCGTTTTCAGCTTGCCCACCAACGGACCGGGCGCCAAGTTGCAGACCTGCATAATTTCATCGCCGCGCACCGGTGATTGGAATGCGCGCATGCGGTCTTTTTCTTCCACTTCATTGAGGCGCTTCACCACGAATTCAAAATTCGCCAAATGGCGCTCGCGGCGTTTCACGTTGCCGGAAGTGATATCGGCGCGGCAGAGCATCAGCAAATCTTCCAAATCCTCGCCGGCTTGGAAGAGCAAACGGCGATAGGCCGAGTCGGTGCATTCTTCTTCGGTGAGCGCAATCGGCCGCAGGTGCAGGCGCGTCAATTTCTGCACATATTTCAGCCAGTCATTCGGCAGCCGCATGCGGTTGAAAATCCCCGGCAACATGCGCGCGCCAATGTCCTCGTGGCCGTGGAACGTCCAGCCCTTGCCTTCGATAAAAACTTTGGTGCGCGGCTTGGCAATATCGTGAAAAACCGCCGATAGCCGCAACGGCACTTTCTCCGTCATCGCCGCGAGATTGTCCATCACCATCAGCGTGTGATTGAAAACATCTTTGTGAAAATAGCCTTTGTATTCTTCCACGCCTTTGAGGGCGACGAATTCCGGAAAAATGATTTCCAACACGCCCGCGTCATCCAGCAGGCGAAAGCCGATGGACGGCTTCGGCGCCGCGAGAATTTTGAGAAATTCCTCGGTGATGCGTTCCTGCGAAATAATGCGCAGGCGCTCGCGCATCGCGCGCATGCCTTTGAACGTTTTTTCTTCTATTGTAAAATCAAGCTGCGTAGCGAAGCGAATGCCGCGCATGAGGCGCAACGGATCGTCGCTGAACGTCGTCGCCGGCTCGAGCGGCGTGCGCAACAACTTCGCGCTCAAATCTTTCTGCCCATCAAAAGGATCGACGAGCGCGCCGAAATTTGCAGCGTTCAATGCAAATGCCATCGCGTTGATCGTGAAATCGCGCCGCGACAAATCACTTTGCAAATCCGCGGGCTCGACTTGCGGCTTACGCGAATCGCCGCGATAGCTCTCCTTGCGCGCGCCGACGAACTCAAGCTGCATCTCGTTCCATTTCAACATCGCCGTGCCGAAATTGCGATACACCGCCGGCTTCGGCAAGTGCAAATGCTTCGCGAGCAGCTCGGCGAACCTGATGCCGTCGCCGACCACGACGAAGTCCATCTCGCTGCGATCGCGCTGAAGAAAATAATCCCGCACAAATCCGCCGACCACGTAGATTTCAAATTTGTGCTGATCGGCGAGCGCGCCGAGGGTTGTGAGAATTTTATTGTCCTGAAGACTCATTCCTGTTTCATATCGAAAGTCAAATTGGGGCCGTCCAAGGTGATGAAGAAAAGATTGAGCACATTGCGGCCAAGCAAAACGTCTTCGCGGTCGGTGGCAATACAGTCAATCCAATCGACCTCAATCCCATTAAACTTGAGGTCAACACGGTAAGTTGGGCAAAGACGGTGAGAGCCGTCATAACCGCGCGCCAGAGTATTGCCGTGCGATGGCAAATCCAGTAGTTTGACTAATTGTTCGGGAATTACGGATATACTGGCGCCGACATCGAGTTTTGCTCGCAGAGAAACACTTTGCGCGCGAATACCGGCGAGAAAAACTTGCACGTCCAATCTGGGAGCCGGAGGAAAGAATGTCTGGTCATAAAACTACATAACTAAAACTCCTCCGGTGAAGGGAACTCATCAGTCCGCCGCGCTCTGGAAACCCTGGTCAAAAGGAAAGCAACGTGGCCGACTTTTTTAAATGTTCTTCGCGCCAGTTCGCGGTCGTCCGGATGATGTCCTAATAACTTGCCTTGGTAGATGGCGACATACTCATCTTTGTAACGCTGCAATAACTTGGGCAACATTTTCCTAAAGACACGAAACTCATCTTCTAAGGGATCTCTAAGCAGTTCTCGCCCATCCACGGATTGAGTCATAACTTTTTTAACCATTTTCTTTTCTCCATTGTTCAATAGTGCAAATTCTTTCGGCGAAGACAAATCTTCAACCGGCATGGTTTAGTTAATTGAAAGCTCGATACTCTGCTTCCAATGGGTCACGAAGCAGCTCGCGGCCATCGATATGTTCGGCCACGATTCTTTCAGCCATTTTCAACTCTCCCTTCTTTAAGCCAATTTAAAACATTTTCGAAATTCTCCAAGCGAAAATATTCCCGCGCTTTCTCCTCGCACCACTTAGCCAAATCGCCTTTTGCAAAAATAATATCCGCTTCCTGCGCCCCGCAGCGGTCGGAGTAGCCGTCGCCGATATAAACGATTTTCTCATGCGGCTTGGCGAGGCGGCGAACGTGATACCCTTTGCAATTCGCGCACCGGCCGCAGCTATGTTCGAAATAAGGAAAACTTATCTCGATTCGATCGGGCGTTACAAGTTCAAGATGATTGGCGAAAACCGGCAGATCAAGCCCGTGCCGCGCCAGCAGGCGTTGAATGTAATAATCAAGGCCATCACTCAACACAAGTAACGGCCAATTTTGTTGGCGGCAAAAGGCGGCAAATTCCAGAAAGCCGGGCGCAAGCGGCTGGGCATCACAAAAATCGTTGAGTTGTTCTTGATTCACGCGCATGGTTGAAGCGGCCACTTCATAATACTCGCGCGAAGAAATCTCGCCGCGGATCCAGCGTTGCACAGCTTTCTCGCACTCCGGCCAATCGCCAAATTTTTTAATGAGCGCGTCGCCGACGTCATTTTGCGCGAGGGTGCCGTCGAAATCGGAGAAGATGAGCATGCAAAAAAGATCAAAGCCAATTTTTATTTTAAAGACAACACCAAAATTTCTAATCAGCAAGCTCAAAACGTTCGCACAACTTTCAATAAAATCGCCCACCCGACTTTGGAGATTCCGCAGCACGAGTGGGCGACAGTTTTTATAGCCGTAAGAAAGAATTTAATCCTTCTCGGCCTCTTCCAACACCGCTTGCGCCGCCGCCAGTCGCGCAATCGGCACGCGGAACGGCGAGCAGCTAACATAGTTTTGGCCGATCTTGTGGCAGAACTTGACGGTGGCGGGATCGCCGCCGTGCTCGCCGCAGATGCCGACTTTGAGCTTCGAGCGCGTGGCGCGGCCGCGCTCGACGGCCCATTTCATGAGAACGCCGACGCCTTCCTGATCGAGTGTATCGAACGGATCATTATCGAGAATTTCGTGCTCGACATAAAACGGCAGGAAGCGGCCGGCATCATCACGCGAGAGGCCGAACACGGTTTGCGTCAAATCGTTGGTGCCGAAGCTGAAGAACTCGGCTTCCTTCGCGATTTGATCCGCAACCACCGCGGCGCGCGGCAATTCGATCATCGTGCCAACCAGGTAATCGACTTTCATGCCTTTTTCCGCAAAAACTTTGGCGGCAGTTTCGCGCACGACTTGCGCTTGCAGTTTCAATTCATTGATGTGTCCGACGAGCGGAATCATGATTTCCGGCAACACTTTCTTGCCGGATTTCGCAACGTCGCACGCCGCTTCGAGAATCGCGCGCGCCTGCATTTCGGTGATTTCCGGATACACGATGCCGAGGCGGCAGCCGCGATGGCCGAGCATCGGGTTGAACTCGTGCAGCGCTTCGACTTTCGTTTTGATCTTCTCCGCGGACACGCCGATTTTATTCGCGAGATCGGCTTGCTCGTGCTCGGTGTGCGGCAGGAACTCGTGCAACGGCGGATCGAGCGTGCGAATCGTCACGGGATAACCAGCCATCGCCTCGAAGATGCCGGCAAAATCCTGCCGCTGGATAGGCAGCAATTTCGCGAGAGCGCGCTCGCGGCCGTTTTTATCATCAGCGAGAATCATTTCGCGCACCGCATCAATGCGGTCGCCGCCGAAGAACATGTGTTCGGTACGGCAGAGGCCGATGCCCTCCGCGCCGAATGCGATTGCATTCGCGGCTTGATCGGGTTGATCGGCGTTCGTGCGCACATTCATTTGGCGAATACTGTCCGCCCAACCCATGATCGTCGAATAAATCCGATACGTTTCCGAATCTTCGGCGTGCATGGTTTTGTCGATCAACACCTGCAAAATTTCCGACGGCTTGGTTTTGATCTGGCCGGCAATGACTTCGCCCGTGGTGCCGTCGATGGAAATCCAATCGCCTTCGCGCAGTGTTTGGCCTTTCGCCGTCATCGTGCGGCCGCGATAGTCGATTTCCAGCGTGCTGCAGCCGGCGACGCAGACTTTTCCCATTTGCCGCGCCACCAGCGCCGCGTGCGAGGTCATGCCGCCGCGCGCGGTGAGAATGCCTTCCGCCGCATCCATGCCTTTGATATCTTCCGGCGAAGTTTCGATGCGCACGAGAATCACTTTCTCGCCGTTCTTCTTCCATTCGACCGCATCGGGCGCGTTGAAAACGATGCGGCCACTTGCCGCGCCGGGGCCGGCATTTAAGCCCTTCGCCAACACGTGTCCCGCTTCCACCGCGGCTTCCTTTTCTTTCGCGTCAAAAATTGGACGCAGCAATTGATTGAGCGCGCTCGGATCGAGACGGCGCAGGCCTTCTTCTTTTTTAATCAGCTTCTCTTTCACCATGTCGTGCGCGATCTTGAACGCGGCAAAACCGGTGCGCTTGCCGTTGCGCGTTTGCAGCATCCACAGCTTGCCGTTCTGCACGGTGAACTCGACGTCTTGCATGTCGCGATAATGGCGCTCGAGCTTTTGGCGAATGCCGAGCAATTGTTTGTAAACCGCGGGCATGTCCTGCTCCAAACGCGAGATGCGCTCCGGCGTGCGCGTGCCGGCCACGACGTCTTCGCCCTGCGCGTTGATGAGATATTCGCCGTAGAAAATATTTTCGCCGGTCGCGGGATCGCGCGTGAACGCGACGCCGGTGCCGCAATCATCGCCCCTGTTGCCGAACACCATCGATTGCACATTGACCGCCGTGCCCCAATCCGCGGGAATGTCGTAGAGTTTGCGATACGCAATCGCCCGCTCATTCATCCACGAGCTAAACACCGCGCCGACCGCGCCCCAGAGTTGTTCCATGGGATCATCCGGAAAATCATGGCCGGTGCGCGTTTTGATCGCCGCTTTAAATTCGGCGACCAACTCTTTCAAGGCTGCGGCGGAAAGCTCGTTGTCGAAATGCACGCCGGCCGCATGTTTTTTGGCTTCGAGAATTTCTTCAAACGGATCGATCTCGTCTTTGTGAACCGGCTTGAGGCCGAGCACAACATCGCCGTACATCGTGACAAAACGGCGATAGCAATCATACGCAAAACGTTCGTTGCCGGTTTTTTCAATCAGGCCTTGCACGGTCGTGTCATTCAAGCCGAGATTGAGCACGGTATCCATCATGCCGGGCATCGAAACCCGCGCGCCGGAACGCACGGAAACCAGCAACGGATTTTTCGGATCGCCAAATTTCGCGCCCATGATTTTTTCGATATGCTGCATTGCTTTCACCACATCGGCGCGCAATGACTTTGGATAGCTGCGCTTATTCGCATAAAAATACGTGCAAACTTCCGTGGTGATCGTGAAGCCCGCAGGCACCGGCAAGCCGAGGCTCGCCATCTCGCTCAAGTTGGCGCCTTTGCCGCCGAGCAGATTCTTCATGCCGGCGCTGCCTTCGGATTTGCCGCCGCCGAACGTGTAAACGTATTTCGTCGCGAGCCTGCCGTTGCGCGACGCGCCCATTTTTTTTACCGCCATTTTCTTCACTGACTTCGTTTTGGTTTTGACAACTGCCATCTGCTGTTGCTCCTTTTATCTTTTAGAAAGTGATTCTTTGCAAAAAAAAGCAAAGATTTTTTTGAAAAGAAAAGCCTTGAACGCGGATAACGCGGAAGACACGGATTTACACGGATAAAACAATTGCCGGATAACCTCAAATAAAAACCCGTGATAATCCGCGGTATCCGTGTCATCCGCGTTCAAAGTTTTTTGGCTTCGGTTCCTCCGGATTTTGTGATTTATCCAAACAAAATCGAAAAATTTCCGGTCAAACGGATAAAAGCGGCCAACGGATTTAAATGTCTCTATCCGTTGGCCGCTCTTTCATCCGCTATATTGAAAAACGCTTTTATAACACTTTGCTTCTTTGGCGTCGAGCCTCATTTCGTTTTTTCGCCGCTCAAAATCGCCGAATACGCCACCGTACTCGACAAAATTTCCATCGCTTTTTTGATCACCGGATCGTCGTCAAAAGTGACTTCGACCTGCGAACGCGAGCCAAAAATTTTTCCGGCAATCTCCTGCTCAAGCTCGCGACGAATGAAGTTTTGGCTTTTGGTGAAATCGTCTTCCTTCTCTTTTTGCAACGCTTGCTCCAACGCCGTAATGCTGCCCTGAATGTTTTGCAGGTAACCTTCTTTCTCCGCCATTTTTTTCAATTCGGCAAGTTGCATTTCACTCTGCGAGGTGTAGGTGAATTTTTTGTCGCGGGTAAACTGGCGAAACTCGGCGAGGATATCGTCGCCAATTTGAAAATCGCGCTGCTGCAAATTCGGATGCTTGCTGGCATACGCGACGGCGTAATTGAAGGTCACGGCTTTATAACGCAACGCCGCCTCGAAGCGGGAAAGTTTTTCATTAATGACTTCGATGTCCGGTTTGATGCCGCCGCCGCCGTAAACCGTGCGGCCATTTTGGGTGCGAAAAACCTGCTGTGCCGCGCTCTTCTCTTTTTCATTTGCTGGCGACACGCCGGCGTTCTCACTGATGTCCGTAATCGGCGCGTCATCCGGATCGAGCGGGACGGCGCTTTCATCTTCGGGGCGCGGACGATCTTTCTGAATGCAGCGGCCGCTGGGCACATAATATTTTGCCGTCGTGATTTTGAGCGCCGCATCGCGATTGAGCGAAACCACGGTTTGCACCAAGCCTTTGCCATACGTCGTTTCGCCGATAATCACGCCGCGATCCAAATCTTGAATCGCGCCGGTGACGATTTCGGAGGCCGAGGCGCTGTTTTCATTAACCAAAACCACCAGCGGCAGCGCGCCGGCCTGCGGGTCTTTTTCGGAGCGATATTGCTTGTCGCTGCCATCGGTGCGGCCTTTGGTCGAAACTACCAGTTCGCCTTTTTTCACAAAATTTTCGGAGACTTCCACCGCCGCTTCGAGCAAGCCGCCGGGGTTGTTGCGCACATCCAAAATCACGCTTTTCATTCCCTGCGATTTGAGATCGCGAACGGCTTGACTCACTTCATAACCGGCGTTCTTCGAGAAGCGCGTCAGCCGGATATAGCCGATGCCGTCGCGAATCATGCCGGAATAGGTGACGTCGTGAATCGTGATCTCGGCGCGAATCAAATGAAAATCCAGCGGCTGCGGCTCGCCTTCGCGCGCGATTTTCAAGTTGACGGCAGTGCCGATTTCGCCCCGCAAACGATTGGCGACGTCATCGACTTTCATGCCTTTCGTCGAAACGCCGTCGACTTCGATGATGCGGTCGCCTTCACGCAAACCGGCTTTCAGCGCCGGAGTGCCTTCAGCGGGCTGCTCGACAACAGTGGGCCAACTGTCGCGCGTGCTGATCACCATGCCGAGGCCGCCGTATTTGCCGTGCGTGATGATTTGCAGTTGGACATTGTCTTCCTTCTCGATCAACACCGTGTACGGATCGAGCGTGTTCAACATACCGTTGATGCCGGCTTTCATAAATTTGTCGGGGTCGACCGGATCGACGTATTTGCGCGAAATCTCCTGATAGATCAGGCCGAATACTTCAATGTTCTTGCGGATTTCGTGAACGTAGTCGGCGCTGACACTGACGCCCCAATTAAAAGCCCAACCTGCAACAGTGAGCGCCGCGGCGCTTAACACAACAAAAATGGCGGTGCGTTTTTTCAACATGATAGCATCTCCAAAAACTAAATGATTTACCCAATTACTCAGCGGGGTTTCCTGCTTGCCGAGCTCAATTCCAACTTTAAAAATACCAAGCAATCTATTGCGCGTTTTTTTGCTTTTTAATAAAGCCGACTTTTCTGTTTTCTCTTCACCATCAACTATCTATTGAGAAATGAATTGCAACTTCGCGCCATATACGAAAATAGGGAAAGCCGTTTTAGCAATCAATTTTTGCATTGGAAGTTGGCGAGGTGCCCACGCTAAAAGTAAAGTTATCGTGTATTGTGTGTCACCATCAAAACTTTTTGTGATTACAATTAATATAACGATACCAAATAAATAAATGAAGAAAAAAAATGGGAAACGGAACGAAAATCGTACCCCCCGGAAGATACATGGTCGAACAGGATTGCGGCGTTCGTTTCAACCACGCGCGTTTCCAAGCCGCCAATGGTGGCGAATTCAGCGGCAGTTGAAATACAGCCCGCGGCGGCGTTTTTACACAAACCGTGCAAGTCGTCCGCGGCTTGCGTCATGCCGCAATTTCATCGGCGGCGCGCATTTGACAAGCCGAGGTCGAAACCGCTCATGGCCTCATCACAGATGAGTTCTGTGGCGTGGAAAACTTTGGCTTGCGCCTATTTCAGGAGTTCATATGCTTCAAAAATTCTTCATTAGATTTGGTGCCGCGCATTCGCTCCAGCAAGAATTCCATCGCCTCCACCGGCGTCAGGTCGCTCAAAAACTTGCGTAGAATGTAAACGCGGTTCAGCTCCATGTCGGTGAGCAACAGCTCTTCTTTGCGCGTGCTGGATTTATTAATGTCGATGGACGGAAAGATGCGGCGGTCGGAAAGGCGGCGGTCGAGCACGAGTTCCATGTTGCCGGTGCCTTTGAATTCTTCAAAAATCACTTCGTCCATACGGCTGCCGGTGTCGATCAACGCCGTGGCGATAATCGAGAGGCTGCCGCCCTCTTCGATATTGCGCGCGGCGCCGAAGAAACGCTTGGGACGTTCGAGCGCGGTCGCATCGAGACCGCCGGAGAGAATTTTGCCGGAGTGGGGAACGACGGCGTTGTGGGCGCGCGCGAGACGGGTGATGGAGTCGAGCAGGATGACGACGTCGTGGCCGTATTCGACGAGGCGCTTGGCCTTTTCGAGAACCATATCGGAGACTTGCACATGGCGCTCCGGCGGTTCGTCAAAAGTCGAGCTGACGACTTCCGCCGCGACCGAGCGCTCCATGTCCGTCACTTCTTCCGGGCGCTCGTCGATGAGCAAAACGATGAGCTTGATTTCCGGTTGGTTGGCCGTAATCGCGTTGGCAATTTTTTGCAAGATGGTCGTCTTGCCGGTTTTGGGTTGCGCCACGATGAGTCCGCGCTGGCCTTTTCCCAGCGGCGACAACAGGTTCATCATACGCGAGGTATAATCTCTGGCGTCGTGCTCCAAATTGATGCGTTTGATCGGATAGAGCGGCGTGAGGTTGTCAAACAGGATTTTGCTCTTCGCGACTTCCGGGTTCTCGAAATTGATGGCCTCGACTTTGAGCAGCGCGAAAAAACGCTCGTTCTCTTTCGGCGGGCGAATCTGGCCGGAAACCGTGTCGCCGGTGCGCAGGCCGAAGCGCTTGATCTGGCTCGGCGAAACGTAAATATCATCCGGCCCCGGCAGGTAGTTGTAATCCGGCGAGCGCAAAAATCCGTAGCCGTCGGGAAGGACTTCGAGCACGCCGTCGGCGAAAATCAGCCCTTCCTTTTTAGTTTGCTCTTCGAGGATTTTGAAGATGAGCTCGGACTTTCTCAGGCCGGTCGCCCCCTGGATGTTCAAATCCTGAGCGACTTTGTTGAGCTCAGAAATTTTTAATGCTTTCAACTCTGCAATGTCCATAATCTTCCCTTTGCGTTAAAATACGTGAATAAAACCTGCTCATCTGACTCTCGGCCACGCCCATCAGGTGATCAGCCCCCGACGACGATAGCCCACTCCTTTCCGGCGAGAACAGAAGAGCGCGACATGTCGTCATCGTGATTGAACCAGCCCATGAAATGAAGTTACTCATTCAATGAAGTTACTCATTCAAGGTGGACCACAAGGGCAAAACTGCGTCCGAGGATTAATAAGAAACACAATAAACTTGTGAAATCGAACTGCATCGAGGAAGTCAGCAGGTAGCCATTTAAAAAGATAATAATTTCAGGAGAAAACCCGGCGCGACATTAAAAGGCGTCGGGGCGCTTTACCTTTGCAGGCGGCATTCAAACTTAACGATCGAAATTGACCTCAATCCACTTTTAAATCGGGATAATTGCGCCACAATAGGAATGACTGCGATCAATCAACTTGCGTTCACAAGACAATTGAATGGTTGCAGCTCATGCTGTGGGACCCAAACTCACTTCACTTTGCGAGTCAAAAAAGTGGGCCTTACTCATATCCACCACCAACTCCAGTTGACTGCCGATCGGGGGTTCGGAGCGCGCGTTCACGCGCGCCACCAAACTGTTGATCCCGGTGTTGAGATAGAGATAAATCTCATTCCCCATCGGCTCGACCACTTCCACCACCGCCGTGATTTCGGCTTTTTCGGCGACGCCGGCGGCATTGTCCGCGAGATGAAAATCTTCCGGACGAATGCCCAAAATGACTTCGCGATCTTTAAGCTTCTCCAAACCGGCGGCAAATTTTTTCGGCGCTTGAAACTGAAAACGGCCTTCGTTGAAAAACAGGCCGTTCGCGTGCGCCACTTTTCCCGTGATAAAATTCATCGCCGGCGAGCCGATGAATCCGGCGACAAATTTATTCTTGGGGTGATTATATAGATTGAGCGGCGTGTCGATTTGTTGAATGTTGCCGTCTTTCATGACTACGATGCGGTCGCCCATCGTCATCGCCTCGACCTGATCGTGCGTGACGTAAATCATCGTCGTCTCGAGGCGGGTGTGCAATTTGGAAATTTCAGTGCGCATTTGCACGCGCAGTTTGGCGTCGAGATTGGAGAGCGGCTCGTCAAAAAGAAAAACCTGCGGCTTGCGCACGATCGCGCGGCCAACCGCGACGCGCTGGCGCTGGCCGCCCGAAAGCGCCTTCGGCTTGCGATCCAAATATGGTTCGATGCTCAAAATCCGCGCCGCCTCGCCCACGCGCTGCTCGATTTCCGTTTTGGGATATTTGCGGAGCTTGAGACCGAACGCCATGTTGTCGTAAACCGTCATGTGCGGATAAAGCGCGTAGTTTTGAAACACCATCGCAATGTCGCGATCTTTCGGCTGCACCTCATTGACGACGCGGTCGCCGATGTAGATTTCGCCGCTGCTCACTTCCTCAAGGCCGGCAACCATGCGGAGCGTGGTGGATTTGCCGCAACCGGAGGGGCCGACGAGAACGACGAACTCTTTGTCCCGGATGTTAATATTCGCACGATTGACCGCCACGACATTGTTGTCGTAGAGCTTGGTCACTTCACGCAATTCAACACGTGCCATTCGGCTGGAGTTTAATTATGTTCAACGGCGATAGGGTATATAAAGGGATTGGATCGCGTTGTAGGATTTCGACACGACAAACTAAATTATCGTCCCGCTTGTGGGACGGTCGTATTGCACAACTCCTGCGGAGAATGTAAACAATCCGTTTTAAATTGTCAAGAGTTTTTTCAGTTTTGATTAAAAATCCCCGCGGCCCCAAAGCCCTTGCGGGCGGTGTGTGTCGCCAAAATCAACACGATTGAATAGTACGCGCTATCGACCGCCGCGCGGAAAGTCAGAGCATTTTTCATAAAGACGGCCTTGTCCAAATTATCCGCCCTCGGTGACGGCGATAAATTTTATAACTGCCTCGGTAAATGCTTCCAACGCTTCAAAATGAATCCAATGCCCGGCGTTGGCAATCATCACCAATTCACTGTTGGGAAAATGCCGCAAAATCAAATCGTGATCATGATCGAGGCGATAATCCGAAAGCTCGCCGCCGACGAAAAGCGTTTTGCCGGAATAGCTCGCAGCCAGCGGCGGTTCGTAAGCGGCCATTTCGTTTTGAAAAGCTTGCAGAGCCGGCAGATTGGCCTTCCAGGCAAACGACTGGTCATCGCGCCGAACCAGATTGGTGAGCAAAAACTGCCGCGTCTTCGGACTTTTAATATTTTTCGCCAATATCGCTTCGACGCGCTCTCGCGAAACCACGGCGTTGAGATCAACGGCGCCCAATGCGTGCAAAATGTCGCTTGACGAGCTTTGATAGGCGCGCGGCGCGATGTCTTCGACGATCAAGCCCGCCAGCCGTTCTGGATAATGAAACGCAAACTCCATCGCCGCCATGCCGCCCATCGAGTGGCCGAGCAGATAGACGTTGTCAAGAAGTTGTTGGTCGAAGAAGTGTTTAATGTCTTCGCGGAGATCGGCGAAGCTGTGCGTGCCGGCGTGCGGCGAGCTGCCGTGATTGCGTTGATCGACGACGAGAACGCGGAATTTTTTCTCGAATTCTTTCGCGGCGCGCTGCCAGTTTTGCGACGAGCCTAAAAGCCCATGCAAGATCACCAGCGTTGGCCCGCGGCGGCCGTATTCGCGGAAAAAGAGATTGAGATGGCTCATTGAATCTTTCAGCCTGTTAAAGTGAAAAAGCATGACTTTTTTGCAATGATAATATACTCGATTTTTCGCATTAAAGCGCAGCAATTTTTGTGGAAAAGATTTTTATTGCGATTCTTTCAACCGCTGGTTATATTAAAATCTGCATCGATTTTATTAGGAGTTCCCAGTTATGCGGAAGTTTTTCGTTGTTAGCAGTGTTCTTGTGTTATTTTTTTCGATTCAATATGCGCCAGCCCAAATCCCCGAAGAAAAAACGTCCGATCCCAATCGCTATCTCGACAGCGGTTCCTCCGAGCAATTAGATTTATTGCGACGTTATTATCAGCGGCAATTTTCCCAGCAAGATAAGTCGTCCCTTCGTCTCGGCGCTGAATTGACGAACGATCCGGCTAAACTTGTTAATCAAGCGCAGGCGGCGTTGGCGTTGGAAGGTCCGATCGATCCGGTCGAATATATCGTCGGCCCTTCTGACGTGCTGGGAATTACGATTGGCAGCGTTTCGCCGTTCACGCATATCAGCCCGGTGACGCCGGAAGGAACGCTGGTGATTCCAACCGTCGGTGAGGTTGCGGTGGCCGGCGAGGCGTTGGTCAACGTGAAAAAAAATGTCCGCGACGCCGTGCGCAAAAAATACACCGCCGGCGATATCGGCGTGCATCTGTTGTCGCTGCGAACCTTCCGAGTTTCCGTCGTCGGCGCGGTCGCCGCTCCCGGTTCTTACATCGTCACGCCGGTTGATCGCGTTGATCGGGTCGTGAATCTTGCCAATCTCGATGCGAACGTTAAAGCGGCGAATAAAAATTCCACCCCCGCAACGCCCCCAACATTTTTTGCGACTCCGGAAAGCTTGCCGCTGCCGATTTCGCTGCGCAATATCAAGTTGTATCGCGCCTCCCAAGACACCACCGACGTCGATCTCGTGCGCTATTACGCGACCGGTGAAACGCGCTGCAACCCTTTTTTGCGCGATGGCGACGTCGTCTTCGTTCCGGCGGAAAATCTTTCCGGCAACCGCGTGAGCATCTGGGGCGGCGTGCGCAAGCCCGGCCTGCTTGAATTTCATGCCGGCGACAGTTTGCGGACTTTGTTGCGAATCGCGCAGGGGCCGACCGCGCTTGCCGATCTCGAGCACATCGAAGTCGCCCGCTTTCTGCCCGATGGCCGGCAAGTTCAAATCCTCGCGGTTGATTTGCTGTCGGGGCAAAATGGCCACGCGCCGGATATGAGGCTTCAGCCCAACGATCGTATTTTCATCCGCGAAAATCCGGAAATGCGCCGCGAACGCATGATTTACGTTTTTGGGGCTGTAGCCCGGCCCGGCGAATACGCCATCGTCCACGATCAAACCATGCTTTCGGAAATTATCGAACGCGCCGGCGGTTTCAATCCCGATGCCTCGATTGCGGAATCCAAAATCATTCGGCGCTATAGAAATCCGGATGAGCTGTTTAAGAATCCCGATTACGTTCGCCTGCTCGAAGTTCGATTGACCGATTTGAAGACGGAAGATCGGGAATATTTTAATTATGAAATGGCGCTCAAACGCGGTTTCGTCGCCGCCGATTTCGCCAAGCTGTTCACGCATCACGAAAAATCCGCCGACGTCGAAATTTGGGAAGGCGATGAAATTTACGTGCCGACGCGGCGAAAAACGATCAATGTGTTTGGGCAGGTGATCAATCCCGGCTACGTGACGTTTCTTGAGGGAATGGATCATCGTTATTATCTCGAAAAAGCCGGCGGTTTCAGCAAAGAAGCCGATCGCGGCAAAGTTCGCATTTTGAAACGCGATACCAATGCCTGGCTGAAACCGGATGACGCCATTCTCGAACCGGGTGATCAGATTTTTGTGTCGCGCAAGATAAGCCGCCCCTTTTCGAACTATGTTGTTACCGGTCGTGACATCATACAAACCGCGACCGGGTTGGCAACCGTGGTGTTGCTCATCATTCAAGTGCAAAAGTAATATCATGACCGACGAAACACTCAAACTGGAGGAGCAGGTCAACGGCCAACTGACCGGCGGGCATCTGTTTGACTATCTTTATATTCTCATCAAACGACGGCAGTTCATCATCAAAACCGTTTTTGCCGTCGGAATTTTGTCGGCGGCGATCAGTTTGCTGATGCCGAATTGGTACATGGCCAACGCCTCCGTGCTGCCGCCAAAACGCCCCGGCGGCTTGTTGAGTTTGTTGGAAGGCTCGGGATTTTCCTCGCTGCTGAAAAATTTGCCCGGCATCGGCGGGCGTTTAAGCGGCGGGCAGGAAGCTTACAGTTATCTCGCCATTTTGCAAAGCCGCACGGCGATGGAGCGCGTCGCGCGCAAATTCGATCTCATGACGGTGTACGAAGTCAGCGACAGCTCGATGGACAAAACGATCAAAGCGCTGCGCAATAACGCCACGTTTGATTTTGCTTCGGAAGGCAATATCGTCATCTCGGTTCTTGACAAAGACCGCCGGCGCGCCGCGGCGATGGCCAATTATTTTGTCGAGACGCTCAACGAGCTGAGCACGCAGCTCGGCACGCAGGAAGCGCGCAGCAATCGCGAATTTATCGAGCGCCGTTACCAACAAAACCAGCGCGACCTCAAAAATGCGGAAGACAGTTTGAAAGCCTTGCAGCAGCGCTACGGCATTTACGCGCTGCCGGAACAAACCGCCGGCGCCATCAAAGCCGCGAGCTTATTGAAAGCGGAAGCCGATGCGAAGGAAATCGAGATCGGCATTCTGCGGCGCAGCTTCGGCGACGACAACCCGCGCCTGCAGGCGCTGCGCTTGGAATTGTCCGAGATGAACAAAAAAATGAGCGAGATGAAATTCGGCGCCGCCGATTGGCGCAACGATCAATCGCTCAATTTGTTCGTGCCGTTCAAAGAAGTTCCCGAAATCGGCGCCGAATATGTCCGGCGCTTCCGCGAGTTTGAAATTCAAAATCGGATGATGGAATTTTTGGTGCCGCTGTACGAGCAGGCCAAAATCGACGAGCAGAAAGACACGCCGGTTGTGCTGGTGCTCGACAACGCCGTGCCGCCGGAGCGCAAAGCCAAGCCCAAGCGCAGCCTGATCGTGCTGATCTTCATGGCGCTGGCGTTGATGTTCAGCACGACGTGGGTTTTTATGCGCGAAATCTATGATCGCGAGAAAGAGCAGAACGCCAAAGTCTCTGCCATCGCCGAGGAAATCAAACGGGGAGCTTTCTATCAAAGCATCGTTAGGCGCTTCAGAAAATCTCTCGCCTCGACGGAGCGGTGATGCGACTTGCAGCTTTTTTCCTATTATTTGCGCCGGGAATTCTGCTTGGGCAAAACCCTCGTTTTGAAATCGTCTATCTGGCCGATTTAAAATATGGCCGCGACCGCGTTTGGTTGGATAATATCAAAACCACGTGGCACGCCACCGGCATTAATTTGCGCCTCAAATGGGCGGATATTGAAAACGATGATCATGGGCTCGATTGGGCCGATCTCGATGCGGCCTTGCAAGCGTTGGCTCAAAACCAATTGGATATTTACCTCCGCGTCAGTTTGATTTTTACGCGCGACACTTGGTTTTCGCAGCCGGGCTATTATACCGCCGATGATTTTCATCGCCGCTGGAACGCGGATTTTTATTTGAATCCTTATGCGTTGGAACCCAATCCTCCGCGCCAACACAGCAAATTGCTGACATTTATTTCACCCAATGCCCGCGCGAAAATGAAGGGGTTTTATCAACAAGTTGTCGATCGTTTGAATCAACAACCCCTCGCTGTTAAATCCAAAATCAAGCTCATCGTGCCGGCGTTCAGTCCCGACGATGAATCGGAATACCCTTCGCGCGGGTGGATTGCGGCAAAAGATTCAACCGAGATGTCCGGCTACGCGGCGCCGGAGCAGGAGGCCTTCATAAATTTTTTGCAGGCGAAATACCAGCGCGATCATAAAAAGCTCAATCGCATTTGGGGTTCGAATTTTACGGCCATCGCGACGACGCAAATCAAGATTGCCGATTACAACTGGCACAAGCAGCGCGCCCCCCAAGAGCCGCCTTATCAATATCCCAAGGGCCGAAAGGATTGGATCGATTTCAAAACCGGCGAGCTTAAAAAATTTTTTGCCGAGTTTGGAGCCGTCACGCACCAAGCGCGTTTTAAATTTGGGCTGCAATTCGGCTCGTTTTATGACAACAACATCGTTTATCGCGGCTTTTACGATCCCGTTTCGTTGCTGGAAAAAATCGATTATTTGATCGTCGGCGATGTGCTCGAATACGAACCCAATTTCGATTTTGCCGCCGATTATGCCCGCAGTTTGTGCAAGTATTGGGATTGGAAGAAGCAAAGAGCCGCCGGCAGCAAAATAAAATTCGCCACTGAAACCAATTGGCCGGAATACAACCAGCACCCGCCGCGCATGTTGTCCGCTTATTGGACGCGGCAATTGCGCGCTTTTTATGAGGGCGGCGCGTCGGCGCTTTTTGTTTCGCATTGGGGCACGACTGATACCGGCGAAGCCGCGAACGTTCCGGCCCGCGTCAAAAGCGGCGCATTGCGGACGCAATATTCGGATTGGTTGACGGCGCTCGGTTCATACAAAGGCGCTTTGCTTCAAAACATTGTTTATAACTTGGCGGCGCATTTAAGCTGCGAGCAAGGCCTCTATTTTCGCTGTGATTCGGGTTGCGGCGGCAGCATGGACTATTTCTACAACAACGGCGTTCAAGTGGCGACGAATCCGACGCGATATGAATTTCCTCTGCGTCGTTTCTCTAAGTCCAAAGGCCGCAGCCAAAACGAAAAACGCGGCGATATCGTCACCAACTATATGCTGATCAATTCGCCGGCGTATCTCACGAGTAATTACAACCGACTGCAACTGACGACGACCAGCTACATTTTGCCGGAAGCGGCTCATCGGATTTTGCGGCGAAATGATTTGAGAAATATTTCCCAAACCAACGACGCCAATTTTTTCGCGCGCGCGCGGGTTGAGTAGATAAATTCTGAATAAACGATGCAATTTTCGCCATTGTTGTTAGCCGGCCTCGGCTTCGTCGGCGTGCTCGCCGGACGCCTGCTGTTTGATCGCTGGGTCAATCATCTCTCCCTTTATTCTTTTATCTGGGGAACGGGCCTGGCGTTATTCGAAGCGCGATTGCTCGACTACGCCCTCATCACCGGCGAAGTTTGGATGCTCATCGGATGCGCGTGGATCGCTTTTGTCTTGGGCGCTGCAACGTTGGCGATTGCGCGAACGGCGGTCGGCGCCGGCAATAAAATTTTGCCGGGAATGGCAACGACCCGCAATGCCGTTTTGGAGCGGCGCGCCTTCACCATCGCCATCGTGATTCTTTCGGCCATCGCGCTGATCTCCACGTTACGGCGCTGGTCGATTTTAATCGACATGTTTGGCGACATCCCCGGCGTCCTGTTCAATGGCTACAAAATTTATCGCATGAGAATCGAGGGCAAACTCACCGGCGTCATTCCCTATCTTAATTCCTTCGCATTGGCGGCGATTTATCTCGGCGGCGTCTATAGCGCGCGCGAAAGCAAAATCAAACTGATTGCGCTGCTGCCAATGCTCGTCATCATGCTGGACGATATTGCTCAGGCCGGCAGAGCGAAAATGTTGATGGGCGGCATCCTTTTCTCCAGCGCCTATTTCATCGCCAAGCCGGCCTCGGCGCGCCAGACGGCTTTTCGCGCCATCGGCAAAACGAAACAACTTTTAATTTTTGCGTTTCTGCTAACGGTTTTGCTCGTCGTGGCAGATTTCGTCCGCAGTTATCGCGGCTCGAAAGAAGAGTTTTACGGCGCCTCGAAAGAATTGCGCCAATTCGATGGCTCGGCGTTTTTGACGCCCTCGATCTACTTGTATCTCAGCTCGCACCCCGGCGTTTTCAACGCCTATTGGAAAGCCGGCGGCGAGCACCCCTTTCCGGGATCGAACACCTTCGCGCCGATTTTTAGAATTTTAGCGCGAGTCGGGCTGGCGGAAACCACGCCGCATTTTTCAAAATTTTATAACATGCCGATTCAGTCGAACACCGGCACTTATCTGCGCGAGCTGCACGCTGATTTTGGCATCGCCGGCATTTTGGTGACGCCGTATGTCATCGGGCTTTTTTGCACCGCGCTGTGGTTTCGAATCAAACGCCGGCCGACGCTGCCAAACACGGCTGTGCTGACGCACATGTACGTGATGGTCGCCTTTTCGTATTTATATCAAGTCACGCGCGTCGGCGAATGGACGGTGAGCCTGATCGTCGCTCTCGTGGCCAGCTATTTTATTGACCGTCGATGTGCGATGGCAGCGGCAAAAAAACAACAATACGTTTGACAACTTAAAAGATAATTTTCCATGCAGCAAGCTGCGCGCATTCGACGAAATTCTTTTTTCTCGCTGTTGTCCTCCGGCATTCGTTTCTTGACCAATATTTTTCTATTTCTGGGTATCGCGCGTTTTTATGGTCCCGAAGTCTTTGGTCAATTCACCGCCGCTCACACGCTCTCGACGCTGTTTTTGTTGTTGGCGGATTTTGGGCTCGATCTGTTGTTCACGACGGAAGTGGCGCGGCAGCGCGCCGATGCCGATCGTTTGTTTCGCAGTTTTGCGGCGGTGAAATTGTTGTTTTCCGGCGTTGCCGTCATCGGCATGTGGCTGATTCCTCTCGCGCACGACGTCAGCGCCACCACGCGCTGGTTGATTTATATTTTCAGTCTCAGCGTCGCTTTTAACGCGCTGATGAATTTTTTCTTTGCGCTGTTTAAAAGCTTCGAGCAGCTTCAACACGAAACGAGAGTTTCGTTTATTGCTAATGCCGTTCTGCTGATTCTGCTCATAATGCTCGGCATTTTCCACGCGCCGATTTGGTTGTTTGCCGCGCTGTTTACAGCCACACGCGCGCTCGGCCTCGTTCTCGCCGCCGTTACCGCCGCGCGCTTTGTGCGATTGCAAAGGCCCAGTTTCAATATGGCGGAATGGAAAGCAGTCATGCGTCAGGGTTGGGTCTTCGGCGTCTATCTGTTGTGCGGAACGCTTTTTTTCCAGCTCGACACGCTGCTGTTGGCTTGGTGGCAAGGCGATCATGCCGTGGGGATTTATCAATCCGTGATGAAATTGGTGGCGCTGACGCTGGCGTTGCCCGAAGTCGCCAACAGCGCGCTGCTGCCGGTGTTTTCACGCTTTTATCATGAAGATGAGCCGCGATGGGCGCGGTGGGGACGACTCCTGAACAAAACTCTGTGGCTGCTCGCGCTTCCCATCGCGCTGATTTTTTTTGTTTATGCGGAAAACGTCATTCAACTTCTTTACGGATTGGAAAAATTTTCTTCGGCAGTTCCTCTAATGCGCGTGGCCGCGCTGATTATTCTCATTCGTTTTGCGTGGGAAACTTGCGGTCTCATGCTCACGACCTCCGGACGACAGTTTGTAAAAATGGTCATCGTCGTCATCGCAACCATTCTCACCATTGCGCTGAATTGGTATGCAATTCCGCGTTATGGCACTTATGGCGCCGCGCTGGTATCGCTGCTGACCAATCTTTTTGTCGCCGCTGGTTTTTTTTGGTCGGCACGCTCTTTTTTCGTGTCGTGGACGCTCGACGCGCGTTATCTAATCCCCGGGGTTTTGACCGTCATTCTCGGCGTCATCCTCCGAAACGCGCCGGCGTTGAATTTTTGGTGCGGGCTGTCCGTCATCATCGCTTTTCATTCGCTCGTTTTTTATTTTATCGGCTATACGATCGCCGAGCGCCGCGCCGTGTTGGTGAGCGTCGGAAACAGGTGGCAAGGCATTAACAAATTATTTCATTCACTTCGCGCTTGATCGTCATGATTACAGAGAGGCTCGTTTTAGAGCGAGAGAACACACCCGAGCTTATTCGCCTGCACGTGGCGCGATACGAATTTGCCAAGAAGTTTGTTCGCGGCAAAAAAGTTTTAGACGTGGCCTGCGGCTCCGGATACGGCGCGGCGATGTTAAAAGAAGCCGGCGCCGCGAAAGTTATCGGCGTCGATCTTTCCAATGACGCCATCGAATATGCGGAATCGCATTTTCAAAATCGTGACATCGACTTTATCGTTGGCAACGCCGAAGATTTATCTGCCCATCGCGGCTTCGATGTCGTTGTTTCCTTTGAAACGATTGAGCATCTCCAACATCCCGAAACTTTTCTCGCCGAAATCGTGCGGTCGTTGGCGCCCGACGGCATCCTGATTATTTCCACGCCGCAGCGCGAGAATGGATTCCTGCTGGAAAAGCCGCAAAATCCTTTTCATGTCAAAGAATGGACGTTGGATGAATTTGCAATGATGTTGTCGAAGTATTTTCATATTGAAAAAAAATATGGCCAGTACGGCTTCGAGAAAAAATGGTTTCCCTACAGCCGTACTTTGCAACGCGGCGTTTTTAGAGCTCTTTTTCCCGAACGTTTCGCGGCCATCGACAGCTATCCGGTGCTCTCCCAACCTCCGCAATATAAAGGATTCCGGTTTCGTTTAGATTATATGGTTGTCGTGTGCACGGGTAAAAAATAGAACTTGAGTTGCGCATGTCCGTCGATGTTTCCATTGTGATTGTCAGTTACAACATCAAAGAAATTTTATTGAATTGTCTTCACTCCCTGCGTCAATGGCCGTCGCGGCTCGCTTGCGAGATCATTGTCGTGGACAACGCTTCTACCGACGACAGCGCGGAGGCGGCGGAACAATCTTTCCCGGAAATCTGCTTGCTGCGCAATGCAACGAATTACGGTTTTGCCAAAGCCAACAATCAGGGCATAAACAAAGCGTCTGGAAAATATTTGCTTTTGCTCAATCCGGACACCCGGTTCATCGAAGATGCCGTCACACCGGTGTTTGAGTTTATGGAAAGCCATCCCAAAGCCGGCATGGCCGGATGCAAAATTATCAATTCGGATGGCTCGTTGCAGTCGTCGTATTTTGCTTTCAACAATCTGTTGACGACGACGTGGACGGCGCTTTTTCTGAATCGACTTGCACCGCTAAATCACGTCAACGGAAAATGGGTGCTGCGACATGAAGCTTCTTCAGCGCCGTTTCGTGTGCAAAAGTTGTTGGGCGCATTTTTATTTGTGCGACGGGAAGTCTTTCAACAAATCGGCGGGTTTGACGAGGGGTATTTTTTATTTTCGGAAGAAGAGGACTTTTGTTATCGTGTATTTAAAAAAGGTTGGACAATTTATTATTTTCCGCTGACGCAAATTATTCATTTGGGTGGACAAAGTGTCGCCAATAATAAGTCGAGAGCGCTGTTATACGCCAACGAGAGTATGATTCGCTTCTTCCGCAAACACTACGGCTTGCCGACACAATTGCTTTTTAGGACAATCTGGTTTTTTGCGCTTTTGATGCGATCGTGCTCTGTATGGTTGCTCCCGGCTTCGGAACGAAGTGCGATGGCCAAAGCTTATTTGAGGGCATTGGCGAATCTTTTTCAGTCATTCAGGAAATTTTTATGAAATTGCAGCAATTAGAATCACAATTGGGCGAGATCGAATTTCGCAAGAAGCTCATTCAACAGCAAGTTGACGGCGCGCAGATTTTCGAGGACGAGTTTGATCGAAAAGGCATTGAAGAAATTCTCAACCGGCGCATGCAAAAAACCTTTGAGCAAATCAATGCGCTGAAAGAAAAAGGCATTCCGGTCTCGCCGTATCTCGAAATCGGCGCGGAACGCGGCCAGCGCTCGCTCATCATGGAAAACGAGGTTGGCGCCACCGGCGCGGCGGTCGATCTGTCGTATGACATGCTCAAAAGCTGCGAATATTATCAAAAAGTTTTTAATAAAAAAAACATGCCGGCGCGAATTTGCTGCGACGCCAATTTTTTGCCCTTCGCGAGCGACTCGATCGCTTTTGTCTTCTGTTATGAAACGCTGCATCATTTTCCCGATCCGACGCCGATTATCAAAGAAATTCACCGTGTGCTCGCTCCCGCTGGCTGTTTTTTCTTTGATGAAGAGCCGTACAAACGAGTTTTGCATTTCGATTTGTATGAAAGCAAAAAGATCTATTCCGCGGAATATCGTAGTGCCGGTTTGTTTAGAAAAACAATGGACTACTTTTTTGCCAGGCATAGTTGCAACGAGACCGAGCACGACATCATTGAGAACGAGGAGATACAGCTGCAAACGTGGAAGAGGGCGTTGAGCGTATTCGACAATAAAGACATCGCATTGCAATCATTAAAAAACCATCTGCGCACCGAATTGTTTTCTTCAAACAATTATCTAAAATATTTTGGCGCATATTTATTTGGCGGCAATATTAGCGGCGTGTGCCGAAAATCCGGCGTGAACACGAACGCTGTCAAAACCGTGCAAGACGCGCTGATCTGTCCTTCATGTTTAATGGATGCGCTTGAGACTTCGCTGACGGCATGCGACTCCGGCTACCTGTGCCGGCGTTGCAATAAATTGTTTCCATTATTTGATGGCATTATCTTTTTATTGTCGCACGAAAAATTGGCAAAGCTCTATTCAGAAATTTTTGAAAATGCGAATACTTCTCGATGACGGTCTGTCCACTACGGTTGAATTGACCGGTATCGGCCATCAATGTTTGGGTTTGTTTCAACAGCTTTCCAAGTTGGCAGAAGTGAAGCTGGCTGATTATCGTTATTTGCGCTATCTGCCGAAACAAACGCGAAGGGGAGCTTACCTCGCTATCGCCAATACGTGGAGAAGTTTTTCGACGAGAGACGTTTTGCACTTTATCAATTATTACGCGCCGCGGATTTCAACGCGCGGCGCGAAAGTGGCAACGATTCACGATTTGTCGATGTTTCGTTTCCCGGAACTTCTGTCGCCGCGTTACCGCCGCTACATTCAGCGCGCCGTGATCGACTCGCTGCAACGCGCCGACCTGATCATCGCCCCGTCGTTTGCGACGAAAAATGAAATCATCGCGTTGTTTCCCAACGTTTCGGCACAAAAAATCGCCGTCTGTTTCAACGGTTTGCGTGATATTTTTTGGCGCAAAGCGGCGTCGGACGAAACGGATAATTTTGAGCTAACCGCCAACGGTTTTTTTCTCTATGTCGGCACGTTGGAAGCACGCAAAAAAGTTGATTTTTTGCTGGATTGTTTTCGGGAAGCGCGAAAAACCGGCGCGATTTCTTCCGCAACGCGGCTCGTTCTTGTGGGACGAAAAGGCCCCGGCTTCGATCCGATCGAACGGCGCATTCCCGCAGACGGCTCGGTGAAAATGCTCGGACACATTTCGGATGATGATCTCGTTCGGCTCTACCGGCGCGCGAAAGCCTTCATTTATCCGTCGCTTTACGAAGGCTTCGGCATTCCGCTCATCGAAGCGATGAGCGGCGGCGTACCGATTATTCGTTCTGAAATCGCAGCGAGTATCGAGCTGGATGAACGGCATCGTTCACAAATGCTCTCGTTCTCTTTCGATTTTTCGCGATCACTGGTTGAGAAACTGGCCGAGCTCGATCGAACCGCCGAGCAAATTCGCGCGCGTTTGAATTACGGCGATCTTTCCATCTACAATTTTGCGAACGTCGCCGATCAGCATCTTCGCGCTTATCAGCTCGCGTTCGATATGAAAAGAGGCGTTACAATATAAATACAATCACATTTTGTTATTGGACTTGAGAAAAAAAATGTTTTATTTAATAATATTTTCAAACAATGGATGACGACGAGCAGCAACGATGAAAATACTTTTGATTACTCCCCGGTTGCCGTATCCGCCTCATCGGGGGGATAAGCTGAAAATTTTTAATTTGCTCAAAAGACTGTCGAAAAAGAATTCGATCCATCTGGTTTCTTTTATAGAGAAAAAAGATGAATTGGCATATTTACCGTACCTAACGCCGTTTTGTGTTGCCATTGACGTCGTGCCGCTTTCGCGCTGGCAATCATACGGGCGATGTTTGGTGGGGTTGTTCTCGGCTTTGCCGCTGCAAATTCATTACTTCAAATCGCAGCGCATGCGCCGCCTGCTCGATGAGATTTGCCGGCGCCATCATTTCGACGTCATTCACACGCATCTGATTCGGATGGGACAGTATACGGTTGATATTCAACATTCCCTGAAAGTTTTGGATTTGACGGATGCGGTTTCACTTTATTTGGAACGTTTTCTCGCGCGCGAAAAAAACCCGCTCCTGAAGTTGTTGTTGAAAATTGAATTGGACCGCGTCAGCCGATACGAAAATATTGTTGAACGATTCAATTCGTGCTTTGTTTGTTCCGAGCCGGATCGCGAGCAGCTCAAAAAAGCGGCGCCGGAGGCGAACATTCGCCTCATTCCCAACGGCGTCGATCTTGCTTATTTTTCAAATATCGGCCCGGCGGCGTTCGAACCGAATCGAATCGTTTTTACCGGCAATCTCGCTTATCATCCCAACATCGACGGCATTTTCTATTTTGTCAATGAAATTTTTCCGCTCGTCAAAAAAGAAGTGCCGGCGGCGAAATTTTATGTTGTGGGACAATCTCCCCCGGCGAGCGTGCAGAAGCTGGCTTCGGATGAGGTGATCGTAACCGGATTCGTCGAGGATATCAAAAAGTATTATTTGAGCAGCGCGGTGGCGGTTTCGCCGATTCGTTTTGGCGCAGGAACGCTCAATAAAATTCTCGAACCGCTGGCACTCGGCGTGCCGGTGGTGGCGACTTCAATCGGCATCGAAGGATTGGATTTGACGATTGGCAAAGATATTCTCGTGGCGGACCGCCCCCATGCGTTTGCCAAACACCTCATTCACATTTTACAAGATGCGGATTATCGTGAAAAGTTGGGCAAAGCCGGCATGGCAATTGTCCGGCGTCTTTATAATTGGGATGCCATAGCAAATTCTCTTGAGAATATCTATCAAGAGTTGGCCAATCAAGGCCTGGCGGTGCGACGTTCAAAGCGCTGGACCCCGGTTGAATGATTTTTCGGCTGCGCCAGTCCGATCACCGCGATCCAAGCGCATTTTTTCGTGAAGGGCAAAAGTTTGAAAACGAACCGGTCGATCGTCTCGAAAAAATTCAACAGATATCCAAAAATCGCGAGCCGATGAAACGGCGCCGCAACCAGTGAAAAGAGATGGAAGAAGCGAATTTCAACTTTTCCAAAATATGAACCTGCTGCTTTTAAATCCTGCTGCAATAATGGATGCTCATCTTCGGTTCTGAGTCGGGGCGTGAGTTTTCGATACAAATTGATCAGCGGATTGTGGCCCAATGCTTCAAAAAAAACCGCAACGCCATGAGGTTTGAGCGTTCGGGCGATTTCCGGCAGGGACTTGTCGAGATTCAAGTGATGCAGAATCGCGCTGCCGCAAATCAGATCGAAGGCCTCATTAGCAAAATCCAAATTCTCGGCATCCATCATGCAGAACGAAACATTCTGCAAATTTTCATTTTTCGCCCGCGCGGTTGCCTGCGCGATGGCGACATTGGAGATATCGATGCCGGTGACTCTCGCCGCATGTTGAGCTAAAAGAAAAGCCTGACTCCCCGGCCCGCAGCCATATTCTAATACGCTCTTGCCCTCACAGTTGGACAGCAGACATTCGCGATAAAAGGCGCTGCTGCTTCTTGCGGTGAGATAATACTTGTCGAGTTTTTTCCGCGTGCCTTCGCTGAACGCTTTGTTGTGATAATCTTTTTCTTTTTGTTTGATCGTTTCCATCGCCGTTCTCTATTGCCCCCTTCCCGCCAGCATCACATAAACCGTGTGCAGCAGAATATTGAAATCCAACGTCAGCGACATATTTTCGACATAGAAAAAATCATATTGCAATTTCTGTTTGACGTCTTCGATGGTGTTGTCATAAGAGCCTTTCACTTGCGCCCAGCCGGTGATGCCGGGCTGCACTTTGAGACGGCGCATGTAAAACGGCACTTCTTTTTTTAATTTCTCCACAAAAAACGGCCGCTCGGGACGCGGGCCTATCAAACTCATTTCGCCGGATAGGATATTGAGAAATTGCGGAAATTCATCCAATCGCCATTTGCGCATGAAGCGGCCGAGGCGCGTGATGCGGGGATCGTCTTTTTCCGCCCACTTTGGGCCGGTGAGTTGCTCGGCGTTTTGCACCATCGTGCGAAATTTGATGATTGAAAAAATCCGGCCATTTTTGCCGACGCGTTCCTGCCGATAAAAAATCGGCCCGGCCGAATCCAATTTAATCAGCAACGCCAACATCAACCAAATCGGCAAGCCGAGAACGAGAATAGCGATGGCAAAAGTGAGGTCGATGAGGCGTTTGAATCGCCGTTCCCATATGGGCATGATTTGCGGGAAAATTTCGATGAGCGGGAAGCCGTAAATCTGGTTGGTGCGCGCCTGCCCCATGACGACGCTGTAAAGATCGGGAATGATTTTGATGGTCACGGAAAAACCGGAACATTGATTGACGACTTCCGTCATTTCGCGCTGCTGCGAAAAATCGAGTGCGATGAGGACGTTTTCCACTCGCTCGTGTTGAATCAGGCGATTCATTTCGTAGATGGTGCCGACCACCGGCACGTCGCCATAAGCCCGATGCGCTTTGGGCGTGCGCACATCGATGAACCCGACCACGCGGTGGCCGAGCGCCGGAAAACGATTAACTTTATCAAGCAGCGCGCGCGCTTTCTCGTTCCAGCCGACGATCAAAGTTCGGCGCATGCCGATACCGGACTCCAACATGCGTCGCTGTATCGTTCGTAAAACCATTCGTCCGGTTGCCACCATGAGCGTCATTAAAATCCAGTACGTGACAAACAGCAGGCGGCTAAATTTCGGCGGCGTGGTCAGATCTTGCGGTTCCGCGGTAAACAGAAAGATCAAAATCGCGCCGAAGAAAACGGTTTTCACCAACGTGACTAATTCGTCAAAACGCGAGTGCGCGTACCACGTTCGATACAGCCCAAAAAACAGAAAGAAGAGAAACCAGTAGGCAAAAATAAAAACGGCGGTCGTGAATAGCTCGAGCGGCTCCGAGATCGTAAAAACTTCCAACTCGCCTCGCGCCCACGCCCAAATCAAATAGGAGCCGACAATCGCAACAAAGTCGCTGAGAAAAAGCAATGTCCGCTCGATGGCGCGCGGCATGATGATGGCGTAATCGCTGCTTTTGGCGTTGAACAAATAGCCGTGCTTCTGGAAAAAATATATATTGGACCAGAAACGCTTCCAACCTTTTACGCGCAGAAAATTGTCGGCGCGGCGTTGGCGATGATAGACAATCGTGACGCGCGGATAATAAAAAACTTTCCAGCCGTGTGATTGCGCGCGCAGGCAATAATCCGCGTCCTCCGGACCGTAAAAAATTTTTTCATCCAACCAACCGACTTCTTTGATCATTTTGCGACGGATGAGCTGGCAGGCGCCGAGCACGTAATCGACTTCGCGCGTCGAGTTGTGATCCCAATCCGCCAGCGTTTGATCTCGCAGCGCGCGGGTGTTGCGAACGAACGGAATGAATTGCAAACGACGCAAGAAGGGCGTCAGAATGGTGGGAAAACGGCGGCAGGTGAGTTGCAGTTTGCCGGCGGCATCGATTATTTTCGCGCCGATGACGCCGGCTTCCGGCGTGCGCTTTGCAAACGCCACCAGCTCTTCAATCGCCTCCGGAGTTATCCGGACGTTGGCATCGAGCAGCAGAACGAACTCACCGGTTGCGGCTTTAAGAGCCAGATTGCGCGCTGCCGCAATGCCTGGTTGGCGAGCATTCGTGATAAACTTGACGTACGGAAAACGCTCGCGCAGATTTGCCGCTCCGTTATGTTCGACAACGATGACATCGTGTTTAAGTTGAACGGCGTCACCGTAGATTGAATCGAGACATTCTTCGAGCAACTGCGGCGAATTCCAATTTATAATGGCGATGGATAAAGTCGGCGATTGTGGGTTGACCGCTGCTCCCTGGCGTCCGTTGGGTGAGGTGATGAAAGCCTCAATCGGCTGCTTGTCGTCCATGTGGGTGCTCAAAGTAAGCCTGGTGCAGCTTGGTCGTTCGTTCGATCAATGACTTGGAATGCGGCAACAAAGGGCGGGAAATAGCAAATACAAGCATCGTGTAAACCTGGATAAAAAGAAATTGACCGGTCGCTCCGAGTGACCGGACAAAACTTTATGAAATTATATTTACTCATGCTGTGTGCGCAACTCGGCCGGAATGACGTTGGTGCCGCAGCCGAGCTTGACGATTCTTTTGCGGCCATTTTTGATCTCTTTGGTGGCGTTGCGCGTATCGACCACCAGTTTCGCGTGCTTCACGATCATTTCATAGTCATAATTACTATGATCGGTCGTAATCACGACGCAATCCGCCGATTCGAGCAGTTTCGCGTCAAGTTTTTTGGAGATATAAACTTTTCCATTCACGCGCAGGTTTGGCACGTATGGATCGTTATACATCAAATACCGGCCGCCGCGATTGTACAACAGCTCCATGACTTTAATCGCCGGCGAATTGCGCGTGTCGTCGACGTTCTTTTTGAAAGCAACGCCGAGCATCAAAATTTTAGAATTGATAATGGCGGCGCCGTGCAAGCTCAGCGAGCGAATGATTAGATCCAAAACATAGTAAGGCATGTTCTCATTGGTCATCGCCGCCATTTCGATGAAGTTGGTATGAAAATCAAACTCTTTCGCTTTCCATGATAAATAATAGGGATCGACGAGAATGCAATGGCCGCCGATGCCCGGGCCGGGATAGAAAGGCATGAAGCCGAACGGTTTGGTCGCCGCCGCTTCAACAACTTCCCAAATGTCAATGCCTTCCATGCGGTCGCAAAGCTGCGCCAATTCATTCACCAGCGCGATGTTGACCGAGCGGAAAATATTCTCGAGCAGCTTGGTCATTTCCGCGGCTTTGGGCGAAGAAAGCTCTTTAACCTCGACAATGACTTTGCGTGAAATCGCCGCCGCCAATTTGGTGCATTTTCTGGTAACGCCGCCCACGACGATCGGCGTCGTCGCCGTGTTGAATTTTTTGTTGCCCGGATCGATGCGCTCCGGCGAGAAGGCGAGATAAAAATCCCTGCCTGCCTTCAAACCCGTGGCCTCCAAAATCGGCTGCACCACTTTCTCGGTGGTTTCAGGATACGTGGTGGATTTTAAAATGATCAATTGCTCGCGCCGCAAACCCGTGGCGATGCCTTCGGCAGAGTTGATAATATAAGAAACATCGGGGTCTTTGGTGCCGGTAAAAGGCGTCGGCACGCAAATATAAACGACGTCACACTGGCCGATCTTGTTGTAGTTGGTCGCGCCCGTAATTTTTCCCGCTTTGACCAGCTCGCGCAATTTGTTGCCGTCGACGTCGTCAATGTAATTTTCGCCGCGATTGAGTTTGTTGATTTTTTCCTCGCTCAAATCGATGCCGAGCACGCTGTACCCGGCGGCCGCGTATTCCACGGAAAGGGGCAGACCGACGTAACCCAGGCCGATAACGGCAACTTTTGCAGTTCCATCCTCAATTTTGACTTCCAGGCTCACAGGTGATCTCCTTAAAATGTTGTCTCAGTGCAAGAAGCAGGTCGTTGTTTTTTGATAGGCAGAAATTTGTATAAAAACAAAAAGATTTTCGGTCGACAGGCGGACCGGCTGACGAGTAAATCACATTTTGTAATTCTTTTTATAAAATTCAAGATATTCGCCGCTTTTCAATTTTTCCCACCACCAGCGATTGTCGACATACCATTTGATGGTAAATTCCAGCGCAGCGCGAAAATCATGTTTGGGTTTCCAGCCCAGCGTTGCCAGCTTGCTCGCGTCGAGTGAATAGCGCCGGTCATGTCCCAAACGATCCGTCACGTACGCCATCAAGCTCTTCGGCTTGTTCAACGCGGCGAGAATGATCTCCGTGATTTCGAGATTGTTGCGCTCGTTGCCGCCGCCGATGTTGTACGCTTCGCCGTTTTCGCCGCGCTCGAAAATAAAATCGATGGCGTCGCAATGGTCTTCGACAAAAATCCAATCGCGCACGTTTTTGCCGTCGCCATAAATCGGCAGCGACTTATTTTCCAGCGCATTGGTGACAAAAAGCGGAATGAGTTTTTCGGGGTATTGATATGGCCCGAAATTGTTCGAGCAGCGCGTAATGATCACCGGCACGTCGTAGGTCACGAAATACGAATACGCCAGACGATCGGCGCCGGCTTTGGAGGCCGAGTACGGGCTCGACGGCATCAAAGCCTCCGTCTCCCGGAAAGAGCCGTGTAAAATGCTGCCGTAAACTTCATCGGTTGAAATTTGAATGAATTTTTTGATTTTATATTTGCGCGCCGCTTCGAGCAGGACAAACGCGCCAAACACATCGGTGCGAATAAAATCATCCGGCGCGCCAATCGAGCGATCGACGTGGCTCTCCGCCGCAAAATTGACAATGACCTCGGCCTCGGCAGTGAGTTGATTCACCAAATTCGCATCACAAATATCGCCGTGCACGAACCGATAACGCGGATGCTTCTCAAGGTCGCGCAGGTTGTCCGGATTTCCGGCATAGGTGAGCTTGTCGAGATTGATGATTTCAATATTAGCGCGCTTTTGCAACACATAACGAATATAATTACTGCCAATAAAACCGGCGCCGCCGGTTACGAGAAATCTCTGCATGATGGCTCCCAAAAAAGTCAATCAGCGTATTCTGTTTTATACCATCTACCAAATCAATTTTAAGCTGGTTTGAAAATTTAATGAATGCCGCAATAAAAGTCAACTCCTCTGCGGAATTAAGACAAATTTATACCGGCAGAAAATCCGGCATGCGGAGTTTACGTTGCTATTCGAGCGGCCAATTTTTAATTCCGGCATAAAGATGAAAACAACCAAGGGCTGCCGGAGTGAGGTCGGCGTGATTCGCCGCGACGAATTCCTGCAAAGCCGCTCGCTCGGCGCGCACGGCAAACAATTCCGCGTACTCCTCGGCTTCGCGCGCAGTTTTAGCCAAGCGTTGTACCTCTTGCATGGTCAATGGCAGCGGCACAAAAAAAGCCAACTCGGGTTTGCGATGCCGGCGATTTTCCGCCACGCCGCAGCAAACAATATGATCGAGCCGATCCGCCGGAATGCCGAGCTCGGATTGGATTTCATCTTTGATCGCAAGAAACACCTCGGGCGCGTCGTTGCGCATATGTTCGTCGGGATGAACGTGCCCGCCGATGACGTCCAAACCGCCGGGCGCTTCGCCGACATGCGCGCTGCGACGGATCAGCGGCAGATAGCCATCAACCGTTTCAATGATCGCGCTGATGCCCAACGCGCGCGCCGGCCCGCTTTCGCCAAAATTGTTTATTAACTCTTCGGCATGCGCATTACTAAACATCAAATCGCGATAACAGGTGCGTGAAAGCGCCAAATGCAAAAAGCCGTCATGCTCGCGGAAACTTTCCAGCCGGCAGAGCGCGCCGTTGAAAATGCGGCGTTGGCCTTCTGCCAGTAATCGTTCCCAAAATGCGGCCGCGCGCCGAACGAAATCATCGGGCAAAACATATTCAATGGCTTGATAGTTGATTTGTACCTGCGGCGGAAACCAACTTCCGGCAAGATGAATGAAAAACGGTTCCGGTGACATGTATTTTCGTTCTGAAAAGTAAAATACTGTGAATGACAAGCAGCTTGCTTTAAAATAAAATCTATTGAACATTAAAGATGATCGCAAGAAAATTTTCTTGACTTTGCTCGCTGCTCGCTTCATTTTAAACCTAACTTTTCTCGTTTGCTTTCGTAAACCGTAACGTTTAATTTGCAGAATCACCTCGTCAAAATGAATCCGTGAGGAATATGAAAATCGATTCGCGTCTCCAATCCATCGCGCTCGCCATGATCGGCATTTTAAGCGTCGTTCTCTATTTTTGGTTATTCAACCATTCCAAAGCGATGCAACTGCTGCGCATTCAGGCCACGAAAGCAGAAATTTTGGCCAAAGCCGAGCAAGCCTACCAACAATCGCCGCTGGCGCAATACAATTGGCGGCACTCGTTGCGCGTGACCGTGAACGACGATTTATTTCGTTACGTGCAAAAATCTCCACAAGGTGACAGCGCCAAAAATGTGCTGCCGATCGGCCAGTGGGAGATTACGTGGGGCGGCAAGTTTGCAGGGGCGGTGAAAGTGAGCAACGATCTGAAAAAAAAGAAAGATTCGGGAAGTTTTACCGTCCGCTACAACTTCAACGGCGATCTCATCGGCCTCGATCTAAGCTTGCCGGAGGACGATGATTCGACGGCTATCTCCGAGGCGGCAGCTCTGCGCGAGGCCAAAAATTTTCTTGTCGCGCTCGCCATCGACACCGCCGCGATCCAATTAAAGCGCAAGGCCTCTGCGCAAGAAGGCGGGAAAGTCAAGCAGACGTTTTCATTCACGCAACCGGCGCGGCTTTCATCCGATTGGGATGAAAATTTTTTCGTGGAAATTCTCGGCGCACAAATCACCGAGTATAACGCCGACGTCGAGCTGCACAAAGGCATTTTGCAACCATCCAAATTTGAGGAAGTCAGTGGTATCGTGGCAACGGTTTTGACGCCCGTCAGCTGGGTGGTGGTCTGCGTGTTCCTGCTCGTTGTCTTCGTGCGGCGACTGCGTCACGACGAGATCGAATTCAAACGCGCCAAATGGATCGGGATTTTCACGTTCGCGGCAATGGCAATCATAATCGGCATTCAAAGCTGGCCCGAATGGGAAGCGCTCGTTTTTGGCGGTGGCATTGGCGGCTTGTTCACCGGCACCGCCATGGCATTAGCTTACGCCGCGACCGAATCTTTGCAGCGCGACGTGTGGAAAGAAAAACTGGCGCTGCTCGATCTGCTCTTTCGCGGGTACGCCCGCGTTAAAGAAATGGGACATGCGATTCTGCGTTCGTTTTTTATTGCCGGCGTGACGCTGCTGCTTTTGGGCGGCGCGATCTGGCTGGCAACGCACTTTGATCTGGCGTCGCTCGAAATCGACAATGATGATCTGTGGATCTTTAAAAATTCAGCGCATATTATTGCCGCCATTTGCGCGATCGTTATGTCGAGCGGGTTTATTGGGTTGATGTTTCTAAGTTTTTGGCCCGCTTACCTCAGATCGAAATCGCTGCGATTGAGCGTCTTGATCATTTTATCCGGCTTGTTTTTCGAGCTGTCGGGATTGCATTTGAAGTTTCTTAAGCCAAGTTATTTGGCGCTCGCCTTTTTCCTGCCCATCGCCATGCTCTGGGGCTGGTTCGTTTATCGCTACGACTCCCTGACGATATGGCTCGCCGTCGTTTCGGTGTTTTACTTTCTGGATTTTTCGTTCATCACGCTTTTGCCCGAAGGCTTCTCCAGCGCCGCCGGCTTGACCACCGGCGTTTGGGTTTCGCTCTTTTTTGCTGCCGGCGTGTATTTTGTTTTTAGCAAAAACTCCGCGGCGGAATTTGAAAATTACGTGCCCGCTTACGTGAGCCGCATCGCCGAACGCGAGCGCTTTTTGAAGGAGTTGGAAATCGCGCGCAGCATTCAAATGCGATTTCTGCCGGCGACGCCGCCGAGTTTTCCAAAATTGGATATCACCTGCCTTTGCAAGCCGGCCATGGAAGTAGGCGGTGATTATTACGATTTTATCCGACATGACGATTCACGCCTCGGCGTCGTCATCGGCGACGTTTCCGGCAAAGGCGTGTCGGCGGCGTTTTTCATGACGCTGGCGAAAGGCATCATCAAAGCGCTGTCGCGCATCAATCCCTCGCCGAAATCGCTGCTCAGCGACATGAATTCCGTTTTTTATGAAAACACGCCGAAAGAAGTTTTTATCAGTTTGATTTATGGATTTTTTGACGTTAATGAAAACACATTTATTTTCGCCCGCGCCGGGCACAATCCTTTGATCGTGCGTAAAAGCGTCAGCGGCGCGCCGGAGCTGCTCAATCCTCGCGGGCTGGCGATTGGCCTGGAAAAAGGGCCGGTCTTCTCGGCGACGATTGAAGAGAAAGCCCTGCCGATTCAAGCGGGCGATGTCTTTCTCTTTTACACCGACGGCATTTCCGAAGCGATGAACAAAAATGGTGATGAATTTGGCGAAGATCGCTTGAGCGCGTTAGCCAGCCAATACGCCAACGAATCAGCGCAGACGATTTTAGACAAGATCACGTACGACGTGACGCACTTTGCCAACGGCGCGAAACAGCATGATGATTTTACCATGGTGGTGGTGAAGGTGAAGGGTTAAAACCGCAGCGTAAACCTCGTCTCGACATTCGGTTCGGAGCGCGCCGTGATGGTGCCGCGATGCAGACGCATGATTTGGCGGGAGAGGCTGAGGCCGATGCCGGAGCCGTCGGGTTTGGTGGTAAAAAATGGAATGAAAATTTTTTCAAGCACTTCCGGAATGATGCCGGGGCCGTTGTCAATCACTTGAATAATCACCCTTCCCCGTTCGTCGATGCGCGAGGTTAAATCAATTTTCGCCTCGGGTTTGCTGTCCAAAGCTTGGATCGCATTCAACAAGAGATTGATCAACACTTGCTCGATCATTTCGGGATCGGCGGTCAATTCCAAACTTTCCGGCGCGATGGCGGTGTGGAGGTTGATTTTTTTTTCTTTGAATGAGGCGCGCAAAAGTTGTTCGATGCCGCCAAATAATTCGGTAACGCGAAAAATTTTAAAATTCGGCCGCGGAATGCGCGTCAAACTCCGATAGGCATCGACGAAATGCAATAAACCTTCGCTGCGTTTTTGGATGGTCAACGCCGCGCCGCGCATGTCGCTGACGTATTCGGGCGTGATGTCGCTGCGCGATTTGGGCTTGTCCAGCAATTCATTGACGGTGGAAGCCAGCGAGGCAATCGGCGTCACCGAGTTCATAATCTCGTGGGTCAGCACGCGAATCAAATTCTGCCACGCCTCCATTTCCTTTTCTTCCAATTCACTTTGAATGTTTTGAATGGAAACCAACGTGAACATTTGCTCCCGCAATTTGAACTCGGTGGCGTAGATGGCAAATTGCAGCAGCTCGTTTTTATCATCCACTTTCACCAACGCTTTCTCGCCGGATTTCAAACGCTG
>Ga0247727_10003196_pt1 | contig 36532 bp, 32 predicted proteins | sample WisWelCaveWW1625_FD_202498 | JGI IMG/M metagenome (GOLD analysis project Ga0247727, IMG submission 202498) | Biofilm microbial communities from Wishing Well Cave, Virginia, United States - WW16-25 | ecosystem: Environmental > Aquatic > Deep subsurface > Groundwater > Cave microbial mat | place...
CGTACGCCACCGGCGTCTCCGCAGCGAGGATCGTCCCCCGACGTTCGCGGACTACACCGACGCCGAGGTGGTGCGGGCGGAGCTCGAGGTGCTGGGGCTGGACGCCTCGCGGCACATCGTGAGCTTCTTCGAGCTCCTGCTCGCGGACCTGGGGGTCACGCACTCGAAGGATCTCGGGTCGCTCCGAGGAGGCCGGAAGGTGATGGTCGCGGGCGTGAGGGTCGCGTCGCAGACCCCGGCGATCCGCAGCAGCCAGCGGATCATCTTCCTGTCGCTGGACGACGGGACCGGGGTGACCGAGGTGACGGTGTTCGAGTCGGTGCAACCGAAGGTCGCGAGGACGGTGTTCCACGCCTACGCCCTGGCGGTGTGGGGCGAGCTTCGCCGGACGGGCGTGAAGGGCGTGAGCGTCGTGGCCGAGGAGGTCTGGGACCTGACGGCGTTGCAACGCGCTCGCGGGGAGGGCCTTCTGCGTGAGGCGATGAGCCATCCCACGGATCTCCGCCAGCCGGCCAGGAGGTCCTGGCACCTCTGGCACGCGAGCCCCGGCTCGGCGGGCTAGGGTCGGAGTCGATGCGACCTGCTGAGTCGATCCTGCATGTCGACCTCGACGCCTTCTACGCGGGGGTCGAGGTACTGAAGGACCCGAGCCTGCGGGGCAAGCCCGTGATCGTGGGAGGCACTGGCCCTCGGGGGGTTGTGGCGAGCGCGTCCTACGAGGCGCGTGCCTACGGCGTGCGTTCGGCGATGCCCGCCGTCCGTGCACGCCGGCTCTGCCCCGACGGCGTGTTCCTGTCGTCCGACTTCGAGGCATACCGGGCGCACTCGAACCGGTTCCGGGAGGTGCTCCGTTCGTTCACGCCGCTCGTGGAGGCGATCTCGCTTGACGAGGCGTTCCTGGACGTGGGCGGCGCCACCCGGCTGTTCGGCAGCCCGATGGAGATCGGGACCCGGATCCGCGCGGGGGTCGCTGCAGAGGTCGGTGTGACCTGCTCGGTCGGTGTCGCCGCCACGAAGTTCGTCGCCAAGCTCGCGTCGGACGGATGCAAGCCCGACGGCCTGCTCCACGTGCCTGCCGGTGAGACCCTCGCCTACCTAGATCCGCTGCCCGTGGGGCGGCTGTGGGGGGTGGGGGAGAAGACCGCCGAGCTGCTCGGTCGCATGGCCATCCGAACCATCGGCGACCTCGGGCGTACGCCACGCGGGGTGCTGGAGCGGCTCTTAGGGGATCAGGCCGCCCGCCACCTGTCCGAGCTCACGGCTGGGACCGACACGCGCGACGTGGTGCCGTACGAACCGCCGAAGTCGGTCGGCCACGAGGAGACGTTCGAGCGGGACCTGGACGATCCCGTCGAGATCCTCAGAGAGCTACTCGCTCTGTCTGGCCGCGTCGCGGCACGACTGCGGGAGGATGGCTACCGGGCGCGGACCGTCACCCTCAAAGCTCGCCTAGCCAACTTCACGACCCTGACGCGGTCACGGACGCTCGGACAACCCACGGACATCGGTGCGGACCTATACCACGTCGCCTCCGAGCTCTTCCGTGGGTTGCCGGGGGAACGTCGTCGCTATCGACTCCTCGGCGTGCAGGCCACAGGCCTGGTCGAGGCCGGCGCCGAGCAGCTCGCCCTGCTGCACGGCGATCGTTGGGGAGACGTGGAAAGGGCGCTCGACCGGATCTCGGGTCGATTCGGTCAAGGGGCTGCTCGCCCGGCCGCGTTGTTGGATCGGGACCGCGGTCTCGCGAGCCCTGGGTTCCGCCGTGACACCCCTGCCCCCTATAATCACGAGTGAAGGTCGGGTCCGACCCACGCTGAGGCAGGAGCCCATGCCCCTTTCCGACCACGAACAAGAGGTTCTCGACGAGATCGAGCGTCGGCTGGCGCAAGACGACCCCAAGCTCGTCGACCAGGTCACGCGAACCGACCTGTACTCACACCTCGCGAGGCGTGTTCGCCTCGCTTCGTTCGCGTTCATCGGAGGTCTCGTGCTGGTCCTGGCGGCACCGATCGAGGTCTGGATCGCCGTGGGCGGCTTCGTGGTGATGGTGATGTCTGCGCTGCTCGTCTCGCGGTACCTCGGACAGCTCACCCGCGACCAGCTCAGGTCGCTCCAAGAGGGTGACCGGCTCTCGCCGTCGTCGATCGTGGCGCGGATCGCCGCGCGGTTGCGCCGGCCGGCGCACCCGCCGAAGGAGTGACGACCCGGGTCGGGTGTCGATGCGATAGCCCATCCGGGTGGTTCTTCACACGGTCTGGCCTCAGCGCTTGCCACCGCTCCGCGTGTTGATGTAGAACGACTGGCACCCTTCCCCGGGGCGTGTTGACCGATCCGAGCGGCGACAACACTCGGTCGACCAGTGCGCGGTGTCGGACGGATAGTGGGCGAGCGAGTCGAAAGGGCGCGCGACCGGATGGAGGGTTTCACGGCGCATCAGGCTTGCAAGTTCACCGGATGCACGCCACGCCAGCTCCGCTACTGGGACCAGATCGGGCTCGTGCGGCCAGGCGTCCAGGGCACCGGAGGCCGCCCCGGCGTGCCGCGTCTGTACTCGTTCCGTGACCTCATCGCCCTTCGGGTCGTGCACTCGCTGCTCGAGGGGGGGATGTCGCTGCAGCGGGTCCGACGTTCATGGGACTTCTTGCACCGCAAGGCGAAGCTCAGCCAGCATCTCTCGGACGTGAAGCTCGTCACCGACGGACAGAGCATCTTCAAGGTGTGTCGGCACGACGGCGAAGTGATGGATGCGCTCCGCGAAGGGCAGATGGCGTTCTTCGTCGCGATCGACGACATCGCTTCGAGCGTCGAGACCGATGTGCGCCAGTTCGGAGAGGACCGGGAGAAGTTCATCCGGACGCTGCGTGAGGCCGCCGCCCAGACGGCGACGGCCACCTAGCCGCCGTCAATCCGCTCGACGGTACAAACCGGTGATGCGCTTCATGGGGCGCGTCGCCTTGCGGAGGTCGTGCAACGTCGCCGCCGCCGCTTCCCGCATCCCTTCCACGTCCTCGTCCTTCGGCTCGGACCGGCCGTACGCAGCCGCCACCGTGAGGGCCGTCAGACGGTCGAGGTCACCGTCCGAGAGCAACCCGCTCGCTCGAACCTTCCGCCGGTACTCCTCGGGTGTCTCGGCCGCCGCTCGTCCCCATCCGAGGTCACCAGCGAGCTCCGTGAACAGGTCGTAGTTGGCGAGGATCAGCCCGCGAGGCTCCGGCCCGGCCCGCCGCAGCCGCCGCCGTCGGCGCCAGCCTCGGAGGGCCGGCACCGCGACGAGAACGGAGGCGGTCAGCCCCAAGCCCGCAACGAGCCAGCTCAGCGGGGCGACCCTCGCCGGCGGCAGTGGTGGCGGCACGGCCGCCACCGAGCCGCGGCGACCCTCGTCGGCGCGGGTGAGTCGCCCCAGGAGGCCGGCGCCCGGTCCGCCGTCGGTCGGGATCGCGACCTCACGTGGTCCGGGTTCGGCCGTGCCGATGGGACAGCCGGCGCCGATGCACGGCGCCGCCGGATCCGAGTAGGGGAGGGCCACCGGGTTCTGGATGGTGGGCGTGGGCTCGAAGGCGAGCCATCCATAGAACGGGAACCGCACCTCGACCCAGCTGTGGTAGTTGTCGGTCGTCACCCGATACGTGTCCTCCTGCCCCTGCACCGGCGTTCCTTGTGTGAATCCCACGGCCACCCGGGCGGGGATCCCCTGGGTTCGGAGCATCACGGCCATGGTGGTCGCGAACTGTTGGCAGAAGCCGGTCCGGGTGTTGGTCAGGAAGTCGAGGATCGTGTAGGAGTCACCGCGGGCCGGGACGTCCTTGCTGTAGGTGAATCGCGTCTGATCTCGCAGATGATCTTGGATGGCGAGGATCTGGCGGTAGGTCGATGTTGCGCCCTCGGTCCAGCGATCCGCGATGTCCGTGATCTCCGGAGACAGATCGGTCGGCAGCTGAACGGACGCCTCCGTCCGGGCGGTCGCGGGGAACTCGACCAGATCCAGCTGCTCGGGCGTGGGCGTCACCAGGAGCGAGCTCGTGGAGTAGGAATCCCCTTCGTCCAAGTATCGGTCCAGCCAGATCGTGGTGGTCGTCCGGTCGAGGCTCATATCCCGCTCGACGGCGACGGACGCGGGCGCGTACGCGACCGGGAGCCAGGGGTACCGCGTTCCGTGCGAGATCCGGTAGGTCTGCTCCACGGAGACCCCATCGATAACGTCCGCGGGGAGAAGGGATGAGTCGGAGCCGACGGGCGATCCTGCCTGGTCTGAGGGCGGGGTCCAGGTGCTGCCGTTGAAGATGGTGAGCCCGATCATCCGGTGATAGGCGGGGCGTTGCGACTGGACCCGGAACACCTCGAAGGGCTCGGAGCGCTTGAGCTCGGCGGCGATCGAGACCAGCGGGCTCAGGGCGATGCGGTCGTCCTCGTTCAGCGCGGACAGGTCGAACAAACGCGACGAGCCGAAACCGGGCACGAGGATGGGGGAGAACGCGGCAAGCACCACCGCGGTCGCGGTGAGCCGCCGAGCGCTTCGGCCCGCGTCCCGGTACAGCCGCCCATCCGACCCCTGCGTGCCCCAGACCGGGCCCCATCCCTGGATCCGGCGGAGGCCGTCGGCGAACGCCACGAGGAGTCCGGCGATCAGGAAGAACACGCCGTAGATGGGCTTCACCACCCCCTCGAGCACGGTGTCTGCGAACGCCACGAGCGCCACGGGGGGCAGTAGCGCCAGCAGCGGGCTGCCCGCCCTGAACCCCAGGGCGTGCGCGGAGAACACGGAGGCCCACACGGCGGTCACGGCCGCGAGCAGGAGAGGCTGCAGGGGTGCTGTTGGCGCTACCTGGACCCGCGCCTGCTCGCCCACCTGTCCCACGCTGGACGCGATCCGGTCAAGCGTGTCCAGGGTCGGCATTCCGAACCACGTCGAGTCGGGGAACACGACCAGCGATGCCACCATCACCATCAGAACCGCCGAGATGGCGGTCGCCAGGACGAGGCTCCTGCGTTCGAGTGATGCCGCGATCCCGGCCGAGAGCAACCCTGCGAGCAGGAGCTTCATCGTCACGCCGGGACCGGAGAAGACGCGACCGAACGCGGCCGCCGTCGCGACCGCCAATAGCGCCGTCGCGCCGAGCCCGATCAGGCGCTGGACGCGAGCACTCGATCCCGAGGTGTGTGCCATCGTTCCGCGAGCGAGCCCGAAGGCGGAAGGACCAGGCAGTCCCACCCCCCGCGGGTCATCGCGAGCCGAGCCTGTGTGGCCCGGCCCTCCAGTTGGGCCTGACGTTCCGGCGGAAGCGTCGAGGGGTCGAAGGGGTACACGAGCAGAGCGAGCTTGGGTCCGAAGCCGGCTCCGGCGCGGATCAGCGTCGCGAGCTCCGTGGGGACCGGCGGAGCCGCGACCAACACCAGCGTGGTGTCGGGCGACGCCCCCGCGCGCAGGTTGACGAGCGCCGGCCCGATCGACCTGACCCCGGCGTGGCTCACACCGGCGAGCGCCTCGAGGAACCGGTCCAGGCTGAGGACGGCAGGCGGGGTGTCGGCGGTGGCCAGACGCAGCGAGAAGCCGTTGTTGGCGAGCAGGAACCCCACGCTCGCCGCGGCCGATACGGCGCGCTCGAAAGCGGGTGTGTGGGTCTGCCCGATCGCTTGCATGCGAGAGTCGAGGAATACGAGCCCGCTCGCCCGGCGCGATGTCTCGTCCTGGCGTATCATGAGTGCGCCGGTCCGTGCGACGGACGGCCAGTGGATCCGGCGCAGGTCGTCGCCCTCGTGATAGGGCCGCATCGTGTAGAACTCCTCCCCCGTGCGGAAGAGCTGGGTCGCGCGCGATGCGCCGAAGGTTCCGCCGGTGGCCGGGTCGGGAGACCGAGACAGATCCTCCACCTCGGGGGTCACCACCAGCTCATCTAGATCGTCGAACACGATCCGCTGGCGCGTGAGCGAGAAGGGGTCGGCCAGATCGATCGTGAGCGGGCCCAGTCGGTACCGACCTCGCGTCTGCGGAACGATCGTGTATCGAACGTCGCGTGAGGCCTTCGGGCCGATCCCCGAGACGACCAGGCGGGCGGGGCGCCCGAGCGCCGGGGGCAGCCGATCTTCGATCAGCAGGAACGAGGTGGGCGCAGACGATCTGTTCCGAAGCTGGATCTCGACCGAGAGCCTGGTGCCCGGAGCCACCCGGACGTCGGAGAGCCGCCTTGCTACGGAGAGTCGCGAGCGGTTCCATCTGGCGAAGCTCACGGCCAGGAGCGGCAAGATGGCCAAACCGATCCCCACGACCTCGAGGCCCGCGGAGCCGAGCACACGGGCCGCCAACCACATCGCGAGGCCGGCGCAGAACACCGCGACCCCACGAGGAGAGAGCATCTACGGTCCCACCGGGACGTCGACCTCATCGAGGAGCTCTTGCACCACGACGCCCGGGGTACGCCCGCTCATGACGGCGTCCGCGGTCACGATGATGCGGTGGGCGAGCGCAGGGACCGTGAGCGTCTTCACGTCGTCGGGGGTCACGTAATCGCGCTCGTCGGCGGCCGCCATCGAACGCGCGGCGCGCAGGATCATGATCGATGCCCGCGGGCTCGCTCCTAGGTAGATGTCGGAATGCTTCCTCGTCGCGCTCACCACGTCCACGATGTAGCGGCGGATCGCCGGAGCGACGTGCACGTCGCGAGCCTGGTGGATCATCTCCGCGACCCCGCGCGCGTCGGTCACGGGACCGATCTCGTCGAGTGGGGCCCCAGCGCTGTGACTCGAGAGGAGGTCGGCCTCGATCTCGGCCGCCGGGTATCCGATGGCCAAGCGCAGCATGAATCGGTCGAGCTGTGCCTCCGGCAGCGGATAGGTTCCCTCGTGCTCGACGGGGTTCTGCGTGGCGATCACCATGAACGGCGTTCCGAGGGTGTGGGTCTCGGTATCCACCGTGACCTGGCGCTCCTCCATGCACTCGAGCAGCGCGGACTGGGTCTTGGGTGAGGCTCGATTGATCTCGTCGCCCAACACGATGTTGGCGAAGATCGCGCCCGGCTTGAACTCGAAGTCCCCGGTCTCCTGGCTGAAGACGTTGACACCGGTGACGTCGGTGGGCAGGAGGTCGGGGGTGAACTGGATCCGCCGGAAAGAGCAATCCACCGAACGAGCGATCGCCTTGGCGAGCATCGTCTTGCCGACGCCGGGAACATCTTCGATCAGAAGGTGTCCCTCGGCGACGAGCACCACGAGCGCGAGCCGGATCTCCTGGCGTTTCCCGCGAACGACGCGTTCGACGTTCAGTTCGAGCTCGCGGAACCGATCGGCGAAACTCTTCCAGTCCTGTGGTCGTTCGCGTACCTCCACGATCACCCCCTGCGCCGGTACCCCATCTTACGGTCAACCGACCCAAGGGGTTTCGTCACGTCGCGAAGCGCGCGCGAGCCGGTAGGGGGCAACGGGTTGCGCCCATCTCCTTAGGGGAAAAGGGGTGGTGGCCCGGCCCGGGTGCAGGACGCCCGCGCGGCCCCTGTTCGCTCGAGAAGGCATCTCGCGCGGGCCGGGCCACCACGCTCCCGCCCGAAGATTACATGCTTGTGATCCGCCTGTCCGACGCCCACGGCCACGGGTCTGGCAGCTACACTCGCGGCATGGGCCGCGCCCTCGTCCTGAACGTCTCGGACTCGCCGCTGGCAGTGGTGGCGGCGCGTCGGGCTGTCGTTCTGGTCATCAAGGACAAGGCCGACGTCGTGCTGTCGAACGGCGCGATCTTCCGTTCCGAGCGCGTCGCGATCGAGGCCCCGTCCATCGTTCGGCTGCGCCGGTTCGTTCACGTGCCGTATAGGGCACATGCGCCGCTCACGCGGCGAGCTGTCTTCGCCCGTGACGAGTGGCGCTGCCAGTATTGCGGGAGGAGCGCCGAGAACCTCGATCACGTCGTGCCTCGGTCGCGCGGCGGGCTCCATGCATGGGAGAACGTGGTGGCCGCTTGCCGCCGCTGCAACGCCAAGAAGATGGACCGGTCTCCGCAGGAAGCAGGGTTCCGCCTCCGGCGACAGCCGTTCGCGCCCAATGACGGGCTGCGATTGACGCTCGGGCGGCTCGAGCCCGGCTGGGAGGACTACCTCTTCTAGCAGCACAGTCCCGGCTCCGTTGGATCCTCCGGACTTTCCATCTGCCTCCAACCGAACAACAGTTCGGCCCTCTTGCCCATTGACGGAGCGGAGTACTAGTGGGATAAAGGTGGGCCGCAGTGGAGGAAAGGGGAGGAGGCGTGACCGAGCTACTCGGCACGCACCGTTACCAGCTCGACCCGAAAGGCAGGGTGTCGCTGCCCGCGAGGTTCCGTGAGGTCTTCGCGGACGGCTGCCTCCTGACGCTCGGCCAGGACCGCTGCCTGTACGTCTTCCCCAGGGCCGAATGGGAGCGGCAGAGCCGCGACGTCGCGCCTTCACCTCTTTCCGACGCCGGCAGCCGAGCCTACGCGCGGTTGTTCTTCGGCTCGTCCGACGAGGCCAAGCTCGACGGTCAAGGCCGGATGACGATCCCGCAGCGACTCCGGGAGGCCGTCGGGATCACCAAGGAGGTCGTCGTGCTCGGAGTGGGGGACCGGATGGAGGTCTGGGACCGCGCCGCCTACGAACGCTACGAAGCGGAGCACGCCGGCGCGTACGAGGCCGGAACGCTGGGACCGGGAGGGTAGTCATGCAGCATCGGAACAAGCTTGCGACGGAGGTTCGCCAGAGCATCTCGCTCCTTGCCATCACAGCCGTCACGTTGCTGGCGTCGATCGGCGTGGGCCTTCTGGCGGGGCAGCTCGGTTGACGTGCTCGGGACCTCACACGAGCCGGTCATGGTCGCGGAGGTGAACGATCTGCTCCGGGATCGCGGAACGGTCGTGGACATGACCGTCGGGGCCGGCGGGCACGCGGAAGCCCTGCTGGGCGCCGGCGTGGATCGCATCGTCGGCATCGACCGCGATCCGCAAGCGATCGATCTCGCGCGCCGGCGTCTCGCGCCGTTCGGGGAGCGGTTCCACGCGGCGCGCTCGGTGTTCTCTCAGGCGTTGGCGGAACTCGTCGACGAACGCGTCGACGGGATCCTTTACGACCTCGGGCTCTCGTCGATGCAGCTCGACCGGCCGGAGCGCGGCTTCAGCTATCGCACTGACGCGCCCTTGGATATGCGGATGGGCTCGGGTCACGACGAAGGCCCGACCGCGGCCGATCTCGTGAACGGGCTCCCCGAACGGGAGCTCGCCGACATCATCTTCCGCTTCGGCGAGGAGCATCGGTCCCGTCGGATCGCTGCCGCCATCGTGCGCCGGCGCCCGATCCGAACGACCGATCAGCTCGCCGGCGTGGTCGCGAGCGCCTTGGGACGGCGACCGGGGGGCCCCCACCCCGCGCGCCGCACGTTCCAGGCGCTCCGCATCGCGGTCAACCGGGAGCTCGAGGAGCTCGCCGCCTCCCTGCCTCAGGCGGTGGAGCTCCTCGTCCCCGGTGGCCGCGTGGTCGTGATCTCGTACCACTCCCTCGAAGACGGGCTCGTGAAGCGGGGCTTCCGTGATGACCCACGGCTGCGTGCGATCACGAAGAAGCCGCTCAGGCCCTCGAGCGGTGAGGTTGCCGCCAACCCGCGCGCCCGGAGCGCCCGGCTTCGGGCGGCCGAGCGACTGGATGCGGCCGCGTGAGCGCACCGGCGAAGAGGATGGCCGACCCCGCGCAGCGATCGGCTCCTCGACCCCCGGTTCGGCCCGCGCGCCCCAGCAGGAGCCGGCCGGTTCCCCCCGCGGCGCGCCCGCGGATTTCGGTACCTCCCCGACGTCGTCGGCGGGCGCGCCGCGGCCTCCATCCCACGTTCCTGGTCTTCTCGGCCGTGGTGGTGACGGCGATCGTCGCAGCGGCTGGTTCGCTCTCCGCCATGATCGTCCAGGCGAGCTTCCGGGTCGAGGCGCTGGAGGCAGGCATCGTGGAGCTTGTCGATCGCGGAGAGGTCCTGACGATCGAGATCGCAGAGCTCTCCTCCCCCTCACGTGTGGCCCGGTGGGCCGAAGACCGCGGGATGGTGATGCCGGACGATGTCGTGACCCTCACCATCCCGCGTGGTGATGCCGGGTGAAGCATCTATCGGGCCGAAGGCTCGTGGCGCTCCTGGCGGCGTTGCTCCTGGGGCTCGGGGGCATCGTGGTCCGGCTCGGCTTCCTGCAGGTGCGGGGCGCCGAGGACCTGGCTGAGCGAGGCCTCGCCCAGCGCCTTAAGACGTTCGAGCTCGCAGCCGACCGGGGCATGATCCTGGACCGATCAGGAGCTCCGCTGGCGATCTCGCTCGAGGCACGAGACATCTACGCGGATCCGACCCTCGTGGATGATCCGGTCGAGCAGGCGATCGTCTTGGCCCCGGTGCTCGGACGTCCCGTCGGCGAGCTCGAGCGTGCACTGGCAGCTCCCGGCACGTTCGCCTACCTCGCGCGTCAGGTGGACGTCGACGTGGCGGAGTCCGTGGCCGCGCTGCGGCTGCCAGGCATCGGCTCGCTGCCGAGCACGCGACGCTCCTACCCGAGCGGCGATCTCGCGTCGCAGGTTCTCGGGTTCGTGGGCACCGACGGGTACGGGCTCGAAGGGCTCGAGGCCGCGTTCGAGGATGAGCTGGCCGGAACGCCGGGAACGAGGCGGGCCGAGGTCTCCGCGTCGGGCCAGGAGATCCCGGGTGGGGAAGGGACCCTGCAGGAGCCACGACCGGGACGGGACCTGGTTACGACGATCGACCGCGAGATCCAATACCAGGCACAGTCGGCGCTCAGACGGGCGGTGAAGGAGAACGGGGCGATCGGCGGCACCATCATCGTCATGGATCCCATCACAGGGGACGTTTACGCGATGGCCAGCTATCCGTGGTTCGACCCGAACCGGTTCGGCGAGTTCGAGGTCGACCGCAGGAGGAACCGCGCCGTGACCGACACCTGGGAGCCCGGGTCGGTCAACAAGATCATCACGGCGGCGGCGGCGATCGAGACGGGTTCGGTGGCACTGGACGAACGGTTCGCGGTTCCCGCCGCGCGTCGGGTCAGCGGGTTCACCATCCACGATTCCCATCCGCATCCCGTGGCCCGGATGACGCTCGGCGACATCATCGCCAAGTCCAGCAACATCGGGGCTTCGCTCGTGGCTGATCAGGTGGGGAACGGGCCGCTCGTGCGTTTCCTCTCGCGATTCGGCTATGGGCGGCCGACGGGGATCGGTCTTCCCGGCGAGGCGGGCGGTGTGCTGCCGCCGCTCGACGGATGGAGCGACGTGACCCGCGCGACGGTCTCGTTCGGGCAAGGGGTATCGGTCACCCCGCTGCAGATGGCGTCGGTTTACGCGACGGTGGCCAACGGTGGTGTGTGGGTACGGCCCCGGATCGTCCGCGGGACGAAGGGTCCGGGGGGTACCTTGACGCCGGCTCCGGGTCCGGCGACCCGTCGCGTCCTGTCGCCCGAGACGGCCGATCTGCTCACAAGGATGCTGGCTTACGTGGTGGAAGACGGCACCGGTGGGAACGCGCAGATCCCCGGCTTCCAGGTGGCCGGGAAGACCGGGACCACCAAGAAGCTTGATCGGAACGGCAGCTACACGAACCGCTACGTGGCCTCGTTCATCGGATTCCTGCCGGCGGCGGAACCTCGGGTGGTCGTCGTCGCCATCATCGATGAGCCCCAGACCGTGTACGGCGGGATCGCTGCGGCGCCCCTGTTCCAAGACGTCGCTCGCTTCGCGATCCAGCGGCTCGGCATCGAGGCCGCCCCCCCGGTCGATCTGCCGCCCCACGTTCGCCTGACAGCATGAGGGAGGAGCGGGGCCCGCGGCAGAGGGCGCGGGTAGGCTCGGAGGCAGAGATGCCGGAGTCCTTCCCCGTCGGCCCCGTCGGCCCCGTCGGCCCCGTCGGCCCCGTCGGCCTGTCCGAGGTCGTGACCGCCGCTCCCGACGCGGAGCTCCGCGGTGACGCGAGCACCATGGTGGTCGATGCGGCGTACGATTCTCGGGCGGTACCGGCCCGGAGCCTGTTCTTCTGTGTGCCGGGAGTCCGTGTCGACGGACACGCCTTCGCAGCCGATGCCTTCGAAGCAGGTGCGGCAGCGCTGGTCGTCGAACGGTGGCTCGACCTGGGTGTCCCTCAGGTTCGCGTGGCCTCCGTGCGTGAAGCGATGGGGCCGATGTCGAGCGCGGTGTTCGGCCATCCGGCGGACGCCTTGCGGATCGTGGGCGTCACCGGCACGAACGGCAAGACGACGACGACGTACCTGCTCGAGTCGGTCTTCCGCCAGGCGGGCCTGCGCCCCGGCGTGATCGGCACGGTCGGCGGGCGCGTTGATGGTCGGCGAGTCGATCTGGAGCGGACCACCCCGGAGGCGCCGGACCTCCACCGGTTGCTCGCCCGCATGAGGCGCGAGGGCGTGGCCGCCGTGGCGATGGAGGTCTCCTCGCACGGCCTGGACCTGCACCGGTTCGGCGGCCTGCGGTGCGAGGTGGCGCTGTTCACGAACCTGTCGCGCGATCACCTGGACCATCACGGTTCGATGGAGGCCTACTTCGCGGCCAAGTCGCGCCTGTTCACGGCGGAGCACACGGTCGCGGGGGTGGTCAACGCGGACGACCCGTGGGGCCGGCGACTCCTCGAGAAGACCGGTGTGCCGATGACCACGTTCGGCACGGGAGCCGAGGCCGATCTCCGTGCGACCGAGATCGAGCTCACGCAGGAGGGGGTCGCATTCCGGGTCGGCGAGCTCGTCGTTCGGTCGGATCTACGTGGCCGGTTCAACGTCGAGAACTGCCTCGCGACTCTGGGTGTCGCGAGAACGATGCATCTGGACGATGAGGCGGTCGTGCGAGGTGTCGCGCTCGTGGGCGAGGTGCCGGGCCGGATGCAGCCCGTGGATGCGGGCCAGGACTTCCTGGTGATGGTGGACTACGCCCACACGCCGGATAGCATCCGAGGGGTGCTCCGGGGCGCACGCTCGCTCACGGCGGGCAGGGTGATCATGGTGTTCGGTTGCGGGGGTGACCGCGACCGCGACAAGCGTTCCTTGATGGGAGAGGCGGCCACGGCCGATGCCGACCTGTGCGTCGTCACCAGCGACAACCCGCGGTCCGAGGATCCGCTCGCGATCATCGAGGGGATCCTCCCCGGCGCCGCTGCCGGGGGAGGCGAGTACGTGGTCGAGTCCGATCGGCGCGCGGCCATCAGGTTGGCGGTCCGGGCCGCCGGTCCCGGCGATGTCGTCGTCATCGCGGGCAAGGGCCACGAGACCGAACAGGAGCTTGCCGGCCGCGCGGTCCCGTTCGACGATCGTGATGTTGCGAAGCGCGAGCTGCTGGCGCTGAGGAAGCCTCCATGAGGCCCCTTCGGATGTCCGAGGTGGCACGCGCGGTCGAAGGAACGCTTATCGGCGACGACGTCGAGGTCCGCGGGGTCACCACCGACTCCCGCGACGAGGTGGAGGGTGCCCTGTTCGTCGCGCTGCCCGGCGAGCGCGTCGACGGGCATCGGTTCGTTGCCGAGTCGCTCGAGCGAGGTGCGGCGGGGGTCCTGGTTCGCGAGGGTTTCGACGTCGACGGCCCGGCGGTGTGTGTGCGCTCGACCAGCGAGGCGCTGCTGCGCTTGGCGTCGTATGAACGGACCCGGCGCCTGGGTCTGACGGTCGTGGCCGTCACCGGCGCGAACGGCAAGACCTCCACGAAGGACATGGCCGAGACGGTGTGCGCCACCGTGCTGCGCACGCACGCGAGCCCGGGGTCGTTCAACAACGAGGTGGGTCTGCCGCGGACCCTGCTTGGCGCGCCCGACGACGCCGAGATCGTGATCGCCGAGATGGGGGCGAGGCGGCGTGGGGACGTCTCCTTGCTCTGTGACATCGCCCGACCAGACATGGTCGTGGTGACCAACGTGGGTGTCGCGCACCTCGAGATATTCGGATCGTGGGAGGCGATCGTCGAGGCGTCGGCCGAGCCGGTCGAGGCGCTCGACGACGACGGGATCGCGATCTTGAACGCGGACGACGCCGTGGTGATGCGGTACGCATCGCAGTGTCGGGCCAAGGTTGTGACGTTCGGGCTCGCGGCGGGGGGCCAGGTGCGTGGCGAGGCCGTCGCGCTGGGGCGCGACGGCCTCGCCACGTTCGATCTGGTGCACGAAGGGGACCGTGAACGCGTGACCCTCGCGGTCCCCGGCCAGCACATGGTGCCGAACGCCCTGGCGGCGGCGGCCGTGGGCCTGGAGCTCGGTGTGCCGTTCGCGGCGTGCGCGAGCGCGCTCGCCCACGCCGCGGTCTCCCGGTGGCGGATGGAGTCGTTCACGACCCCGGACGGCGTCCGGATCGTGAACGACGCCTACAACGCGAACCCCGAGTCGATGGCCGCGGCGCTCCGCACGGCGCGGTGGATGGCCGGTGAGGGGAAGCTCGTGGCGGTGCTCGGGGGCATGGCGGAGCTGGGACCGATCTCGCAGGAGGAGCACGAGCGGTTGGGCGAGTTGGCGGCCCGCCTGCGGGTCGACCGATTGATCACCGTAGGTGGCGAGGGGCGGGCGATCGCGATGGCCGCGATCCGGGAGGGCGTGGAGCCCGAGGATGTGGCGAGCTACGACGACCCCGGCGGGGCGGCCGAGGACGTGCGGCGCCACGCGGGTCGGGGGGACGTCGTCCTCTGCAAAGCGTCTCGTGTCGTCGGCCTCGAACGGGTGGCGGAGGCCCTGCGGTGATCGCGATCCTGATCGCTGCCGCTGTCGGGCTGGCCATCACGCTCCTCGGGACACCCGTCGCGATCCGGGCGTTCCGGGTGTGGGGATGGGGCCAGCGGATCCGAGAGGATGGGCCGCATACCCACCTGGAGAAGATGGGAACGCCCACGATGGGCGGGATCGTGATGCTCCTGGGGCTGATCATGGGGTATCTCGCCGCGACCCTCGCGACGCGGAGCGACCCCACCGTCCTTGGGCTCGCACTGGTGCTGGCGGCCGTCGGGTTCGGAGTCGTCGGGTTCCTCGACGACTTCCTCAAGGTGCGGCGGCGACGGTCGCTCGGCCTGTCGAAGGCGAGGAAGTTCCTCGGCACGGCCATCGTGTCGGTGGGGTTCGCGGTGCTGGTCGTCACGACCGCGTCGAGCGCCGAAACGTTCACGAACCTGTCCTTCCTCCGCCCCACTGCCCTCGATCTCGGCGTGCTCTTCTACGCATGGGCGTTCCTGGTTCTCACGTCCTCGTCGCACGCGGTGAACCTCACGGACGGCCTCGACGGACTGGCAGCCGGCTCGTCGATCCTCGTGCTGGCGGCGTACGTGTTCATCGCGTTCTGGCAATTCCGACACACGTGCGAGCTGCTCGAGGGAGCTCGTGCTTGCTACGACGTGAAGGGCGAGACACTGCAGGACACCGCCATCGTCGCGGCGGCCATGATGGGGGCGGTGGCCGGGTTCCTGTGGTGGAACGCCGCGCCGGCGAGGATCTTCATGGGAGACACGGGCGCTCTGGCGCTGGGTGGTCTGTTCGGGGCGCTCGCGATCGCGACCAACACGCAGCTGTTGCTCGTGATCCTTGGCGGCCTCTATGTGATCGAGACGATGTCGGTGATCGTCCAGGTCATCTCGTTCCGCGGCTTCGGTCGGCGGGTGCTGCGCATGTCGCCGATCCATCATCATTTCGAGCTGGCAGGATGGCCGGAGTTCACGGTGATCGTGAGGTTCTGGATCATCGCGGGCCTCTGCGTCGCCGTGGGCTTGGGGCTGTTCTATGCGGACTTCATCGCACGAGGCGGCCTCGATTGAGCCTCCGGTTCGCGGGCGAGCTCGTGGTGGTAGTCGGCGCCGGCGTGGCCGGCGCCGCCGCCGCGCGTGTCCTCGCCGACGAGGGAGCCGACGTTCGCGTCACCGAGACCCGTCCGGAGACCGAGCTGACCGAGGTCGCGGAGCTCCGTGCGGTCGGCATCGAGGTATATACGGGAGGTCACCACCCTCACCATCTGGACGGCGCCACGCTCGTCGTGACGAGTCCCGGGGTGCCTCCTGAGGCCGACGTGTTGAGATGGACGCGTGACCGGGGCCTGCCCCTTTGGGGAGAGATGGAGCTGGGGGCCCGCCTCGCCGACGTGCCGTATCTCGCCGTCACGGGCACCAACGGCAAGACCACCACCACCGGCATGCTCACCGCCTGCCTGAGAGCGGCCGGGACGGACGCTGTGGCGTGCGGGAACATCGGCCATCCCTTCTCCTTGGCGGCGCGGGGAGGGCACGAGGTGCTCGTCGTCGAGTGCTCCTCGTTCCAGCTCGCGCTGCAGGAGTCATTCCATCCGCAGGTGTCCGTGCTGCTCAACCTTGCTCCCGACCACCTCGATCGGCACGGTGACTTCGCGGACTACCGGGATGCGAAGTCCAGGGTCTATGCCCGGCAGTCGAGCGGAGATACCCACGTCGGGAACAGGGACGACGACCAGGCTGCCGAGGTCTCCCGCGCCGCGCGCTGCCGGCTCGTGTGGTTCACCCTCGACGAGCCCCGGAACGGCGAGGTGGGGTACGAGGGCGCCGATCTCGTCGCGAGGTTGGACGAACGGGTTCGCATCGGCCTCCTCGCCGGCGAACGGACCGGGTACCGGGCGAACGCCGCCGCGGCAGCCGCGGCGGCGCTCGCGTTCGGCGTCACCCCCGATGCGGTCCGCGCGGGACTGCGTGACGCCGTCCCGCCCGCACACCGGGGGGATCCGGTCTTGGAGGTCGGCGGGGTTCGGTTCATCGACGATTCGAAGGCCACGAACGTGCACGCGGCGGAAGCGGCGCTCGAGGGTGTCCGGGACGCCGTCTTGATCGCGGGGGGGCAAGCCAAGGGCGTGGATCTGTCACCCCTCGCCGGGCACGCCGACCGGCTGCGCGGCGTGGTCGCGATCGGCGAGTCCGCTCCGGAGCTCGTACGCGTCTTCGAGGGGCACGTGCCCGTGACGATCGCGGACTCCATCGAAGAGGCGGTCCGCGTCGCGTTCGCTATGTCTGCGCCCGGCTCCACCGTGCTCCTGGCGCCCGCCTGTGCCAGCTGGGACCAGTTCCGCGACTACCGTGAGCGGGGCGAGCGCTTCATCGCCGCCGTCCTCCAGGTGGAGGAGTTCCGTGCGGGTGGCTGATCGCGGCGATCTCCGACGGCACCTGCGGCTGGTCCGCTCGTCGCCACCGCGCGACCTCGTCGCCACCGCGCGGATCGACCTCTGGCTGCTCGTGACGCCAACGCTGGTGCTCACGTTGTTCGGTCTGGTGATGGTGCTGTCCGCAGGGTCCGTGTCTGCCGCTCAGGGATACGACGGCAACAGCTTCTGGTACTTCCAGCGCCAAGTGCTCTACGCGGGGGTCGGGCTCGGCGGGATGCTGCTCGCCTGGCGGTTGCCCTACCGCACGTGGTCCGTGTTCGCCGTCCCGCTCCTGTTGGTGACCGCCGCTCTGATGGTCGTGGCGATCGCGCATCCGTCGCGCACCTGTCTGTACGGCGCCTGCCGCTGGATCGACCTCGGGCCAATCACCCTGCAGCCGTCGGAGTTCGCCAAGCTCGGGTCGGTGGCGTTCACCGCCGCGGTGTTGTCACGCAAATGGCGTCACCTGCATGACCCGATGCATCTCGCGATCCCGCTCGCGCCCGTCGTGGGCCTGATCGCGGTGCTGGTGCTCATGCAGCAGGATCTGGGAACCACCGTCATCATCTGCGGCTCGGTGTTCCTCCTGCTGTTCGTCGCCGGGGTGCGGATGCGCCACCTGGCCCTGACGAGCCTCGCCGGTCTGCTCGTCGGCGGCGTCATGATCTTCTCCGAGCCGTACCGGCGCACCAGGCTCTTCGAATCATGGCTCAACCCCGAGTCGGATCCGCTGAAGAGTGGGCTGCAGCTCATCCAGAGCCTGGTCGCGCTGGGATCGGGTGGGTTCACCGGTGTCGGTCTCGGGGGGAGCCGGGCGAAGTGGGACTTCCTCCCCAATGCCCACTCCGACTTCATCTTCGCAGTGATCGGCGAGGAGCTCGGGATGGTGGGTGCGACCGCGGTGCTGGTCGCGTTCGGCGTGCTGCTGTACGCGGGGGTGCGGATCGCGATCCACGCCCCGGATACGTTCGGTCGGCTACTGGCCGCCGGGGTGGTGGCATGGATCGGCTTGCAGATCATCGTCAACCTCGGAGCTGTGACCGGTGTCTTGCCGATCACCGGCGTGCCGTTGCCGCTCCTTTCCTTCGGGGGAACCGCCTTGGTGGTCACGCTGCTCGGGGTCGGTGTGCTCGCGAGCGTGGCCCAGGCTAGGGCGCGTCCATCGATGGCGTCTCGTCCGCGGTCGAGCGCCGTCGACCGAGCTCCTCAGGTCGCGGCCGGCCTCGCCGGAGCGAGGCGGTGAAGGTCACGATCGCGGGCGGGGGCACCGCGGGCCACGTGTTCAACGGGCTGGCGCTCGCCGAGCGGCTCCGCGTTGATCACGACGCCGAGGTTGGGTTCATCGGGTCACCGGACGGTCAGGAGGCGGAGCTGATCCCGGCGGCGGGCTATCGGTTCCATCCCGTTCGTGCGCGGAAGATGACCCGTCAGCTCTCGTGGCGCACACTGAGCGCGCCGGTCGTGGCGCTCCGGTCCGTGCGCGACTGCCGCCCACTGGTCGCGACGAGCGACGCCGTGGTCGGGATGGGCGGGTACGTGAGCGCGCCCGCGGTGCTGGCCGCGCGAGGAGCGAGGGTGCCGATCGTTCTCCATGAGCAGAACGCCATCCCTGGGCTCGCCAACCGGCTCCTCGCCCGTGCGGCCATGGCCGCGGGATTGACCTTCGCCGACGCCGCATCCCGCTTGCCGAGAGGCCTGCGAACGGTCGTGACCGGCAACCCCGTCCGCGACCTTATCCGCGCGGTCCCCGAGAACCGCTCCGCGCTCGTCGTCGAGGCGGTGCAGGCGTTCGACCTCGACCCCGACCGACGAACGGTCTTCGTGCTCGGCGGCAGCCAGGGCGCCCTTCGCCTCGACCAGACAGTCGCTCGCATGCTCCCCGCGCTGCGTGATCGGTCGGACCTCCAGCTGCTCGTGAGCGCGGGTCCCGCCCACGTCCGGGTCCTGGAGGAAGCGGTCGAGGACGGCGCACCGCTACGGGTCCGGGCGTACGGCTTCATCGAGCGTATGGATCTCGCGTACGCGGCTGCCGAGCTCGCGGTCGCGCGCGCTGGGGCGAACAGCATCTCTGAGCTCAGCGTCTGCGGCGTGCCGATGATCCTGGTGCCGTACCCGCACGCCGCCGCGAACCACCAGGAAGCGAACGCTCGAGAGTTGGTCCGGGCGGGCGCCGCGGAGATGGTGCTGGATGCCAGCCTCGACCCGGACGCGCTCGCGGCGAGGATCGGCTCTGCCCTGGGCGACGAACGAAGGCTCGCGACGATGGGGGCGGCGGCGCGCGCCTGGGCGAAGCCCGATGCCGACCGGCGGCTGGCCAACCTGGTCGTCGAGGTGGCGGCCTGATGCCGCGGCTGTGGGATCCCCCACCAGGCTCGATACCGACGCTCGTGGTGCCGGCCCTCGAGGGGGTGGAACGCGCCCACCTGGTCGGGATCGGAGGCGCGGGCATGAGGAACCTCGCGAAGCTGCTGCTCGCCCGTGGGATCGGCGTGAGCGGCTCCGACCTCAAAGACTCCAAGGGGCTGCGGGAGCTGGGGGAGCTGGGCGCCGAGGTCCGTGTGGGACACGATCGTGCGAACGTGGGTGCTGCCGACGTCGTGATCGTGTCCTCGGCCATCCCCACGGGGAACCAGGAACTTCGCGAGGCGGAACATCGCGCGGTGCCCGTCTGGGCGCGCCAGCAGGCGGTGATCGCGCTGGCCACCGGTCGCACGGCGATCGCGGTCGCCGGTACGCACGGGAAGACCACAACCACCTCGATGGTTGCGACGATCCTGGAGCACGCGGGCCTCGATCCGACCTACCTGATCGGTGGCGACCTGAACGAGAGCGGGAGCGGGGCGCGCGCCGGAGACGGCGACCTGTTCGTGTACGAAGCCGACGAGAGCGACGGGTCCTTCTTGCTGGGAACACCGGCCCTCGGCGTTGTCGTGAACGTCGACGTCGACCACGTGGATTTCTACCCCGGAGGCCGGGAGGAGATCGAGCGAGCGTTCGCCGAGTTCGCGGCGCGGTGCGCCCGCGTCGTCGCCTGCGGCGACAACGCGGGCGCGCGCGCCGCCCTCAGCTTGTCCGGCGCCTCCGCCGTCACGTACGGGACCGGGGGTGATGAGGACGTGACCGTTCGCGTGCTGGGGTTGGGGCCGCAGGGCGTCCACGGCACGCTGCGCATGGATGGAGACCTCGAGATCGAGGTGTCTCTTCGCGTGGACGGCGAGCACAACCTGCTGAACGCGGCGGCCGCGATGGCGACCGCGCGGGAGATGGGCATCCAGCCGGCCGAGGCCGCGCTGGCGCTTCGTTCGTTCGAGGGCGTGCATCGACGCTTCGAGCTCCGGGGGTCCGCTCGGGGGGCTGAGATCTACGACGATTACGGACACACGCCCTCGGAGATGGCCGTGACGCTCCAGACCGCGCGGCGCAGGGAGCCGCGACGGCTCATCGCGGTGGTGCAGCCGCACCGGTACACACGCGTCCAGGCGTTGTGGCGTGAGCTGGGCGCAAGCGTCGCGGACGCCGACCTCGTCCTCGTCACCGACGTGTACGGAGCTGGTCAGGAACCCATCCCGGGCGTGACGGGGGCCCTTGTCGCGGAAGGCGTCCGGCTCGCCGCACCCGACAAGAGGGTCGTCTACCTCCCTCACCGCTCCGACGTGATCGGGTACCTAGACCGTGAGCTCCGCGACGGCGATCTCGCCATCACCATGGGGTGCGGCGACGTGTGGATGCTGGGGGACGCCGTGATCGAGCGGGTCCGAGAGGGGGAGCCGTGAGCGCTGAGGCGGTCGCACGCGCCGCCGCGATCCTTCGCGAAGCGTGCGGCGAGCGGGTCCGGCTGGCGTTGCCCATGGCGCCCCTCACCACCTTCCGGATCGGTGGGCCGGCCGCGTTGTTCCTCGAGCCCGAGGATGAAGAGGACCTCGCCGCGGCCAGTCGGGCGATCGAGGAGTCCGGACTGCCCTTCGTGGTCCTCGGCAAGGGTTCGAACGTGCTCGTCGCCGACGAGGGATTCCCCGGGCTGGTCCTGCGGTTGGGGCGGGGCTTCCGCTGGGCGGCGCGTGACGGCCGGCGTCTGGTGGCCGGCGGCGCGATGCCGCTCCCGGCCCTGGCTGGCGTCGCCCTCCGTCACGAACTCGCAGGGCTCGAGTTCGGTGTCGCCATCCCCGCCACGTTGGGCGGTGCCGTGCGCATGAACGCGGGCGCCCAGGGCCACGAGATGGCGGAGATCGTCGAACGCGCGGCGCTGTGGAGGCTCCTCGAGGGCGCCGGCCGGTCGCTCACGGCGGGCGAGATCGGGTTCGAGTATCGACGCACCGGTCTGCCCGCCGACGCGATCGTGGTGAGAGCAGCCGTGGGCTTGATCCCCGGCAGCTCCACGGAGATCCGTGGCGAGATGGACCACGCCCGCGCTTGGCGTCGAGCCACGCAACCCGTCGCTGAACCCAACTGCGGGAGCGTGTTCAAGAACCCGGCGGAAGGACCCTCGGCGGCGCGCCTCGTCGAAGAAGTGGGAGGCAAGGGGTTGCAGGTCGGCCGCGCATCGGTTTCCACGAAGCACGCGAACTTCATCGTGGCTGCCGAGGGTGCTCGAGCGAGCGACGTGGTGGCGCTCATGGATCGGGTCCGGGACCTCGTGCAGGACCGCACCGGTATCCGTCTGGAGCCCGAGGTGCAGGTGGTGGGAGGCGTCGAGCGTGCAGGTGTCTAGGCGGGCCGTTCGGTGGGCCACCGGAGCTGCGATCGTCGTGGCGCTCGGCGCCATCGCGGTCGGCGTCACCCTCTCGCCCATCTTCGCGGCCGACCGGGTCGTGGTCCGCGGCGTCCACCATCTCAGCGCCGAGCAGGTGCGCCGCGTGTCCGGACTCTCGGTGGGCACCAACGTGCTGTACGCCGGCCTCGAGCCGGCGATGGCGCGCCTCGAGGCGAACGGCTGGGTCGCCGATGCCACCGCGCACCGGGCACTCCCGGCAGCCATCATCATCGACGTGCGCGAGCGGACCCCGGTGGGACGGGGGACGATCGAAGGGCGGAACGCCGTCGTGATGGCCGACGGGACCGTCCTCGTTGGCTCGTGGGTCCCCGGCCTCCCGCGGCTCATCGGGGCTGTCGGCTCGGGATCCTCGCCCTCTTTCTCCCAGGCGGCAGCAGCGTTGGGGGCCCTGCGGAGATCGGTCCTCGACCGAGTGTCCACGGTCACGATCCGGCCCGACGGCTCGCTGGCGCTGCAACTTCAGCGTGGGATCGCCGTCACGTACGGCCCGCCGATCGAGGTCGAGGAGAAGGGCAGAGCGCTGACGGAGCTCCTCGCATGGGCCGATGAGCTCGGCGCGAGGGTCTCGACGCTGGATGTCACCGTGCCCCAGGCGCCGACGGCGCGTCTGGGGCACGGGAGCCCAGTCAGCCCTTTGACCGGAGGCCCCTGAGCTTGTCATATCACTCAACGGTTCGTGGACATCGAAACTTGACGGACCAGCGTCATTGGGGTAGGGTCCGCGTGTTCAACGTGTTGTAGATATAACAATAACGTTGCAGTGAAGGGTTAGTGTCGAACGGGGGGGGGAAGCCGCGTTCCCCCAGGGAACGTGGGGTCGGAACCGCTTCGACCCGGCGTGGAGGCTCGGGATGATGGAACTTCCCCAGAACTACCTGGCGGTGATCAAGGTCGTCGGGATCGGTGGCGGCGGCGTGAACGCGGTGAACCGGATGATCGAGGCAGGCCTCCGGGGCGTCGAGTTCATCGCCGTCAACACCGACGCGCAGACGCTGCTCATGTCCGATGCCGAGGTGAAGCTCGATATCGGGCGGGAGACCACGCGGGGGCTCGGCGCCGGCTCGGACCCCGAGATCGGACGAGGGGCTTCGCACGAGCACGCCGAAGAGATCGAGGAGATCCTCAAGGGCGCCGACATGGTGTTCATCACGGCCGGCGAGGGTGGGGGCACAGGCACCGGTGGCGCCCCTGTCGTCGCGGAGATCGCGCGGAACCTCGGCGCGCTTACGGTCGGCGTCGTGACCCGCCCGTTCGGCTTCGAGGGCCGCAAGCGTGCTACGCAGGCTGATCTTGGGATCACCGAGCTTAAGAAGGCAGTGGACACGCTCATCGTCGTTCCCAACGACCGGCTGCTGCAGGTTGCCGATCCCAAGACGCCGATGATCGACGCGTTCCGGATGGCCGACCAGGTCCTGTATCAGGGTGTAGACGGCATCACGTCGCTCATCACGACCCCCGGCCTGATCAACCTCGACTTCGCCGACGTCAGGATGGTGATGGCGGGGGCCGGCTCGGCTCTCATGGGCATCGGTATAGGCACGGGCGAGGACCGGGCAACCGAGGCCGCCAAGTCGGCCGTCAGCTCTCCGCTGCTCGAGTCCTCGATCGACGGTGCCAAGGGAGTCCTTCTCTCGATCGCCGGACCCACGGACCTCACGCTGCACGAGGTGAACCAGGCGGCCGACGCGATCACCCGAGTGGCTCACCCCGACGCCAACATCATCTTCGGGGCCGTGGTCGACGACATGCTCGGCGACGAGGTCCGCGTGACCGTGATTGCGGCGGGATTCGACAGGTCCCCGCCGACGGCCGTCGAAGATCGGTTCCAGAACCGCCTCTCGCGGCTGCTGGAGGAGCCCTCCCGCACCGAGGCGCGCGAGGATCTGCCGTCGATCCTCAGCGACGAGGCGGACGACGTCTTCACCACGGGAGAGCAGGAGCCGGTGGTGACCTTCGATGCTGAGGAGGACCTGGACATCCCGGACTTCTTGAAGAGCTAGGCACCAGGCCCGCCCGCGCGGCCCCTCGAGGACGTGGGGGCGGGGAGGTTCGAGCCCGGAGGCGCCCTTCCCCCGCCTCTCGGCCGAGAGACCTCCCCGCCCCCTTCTTCACGTTTGGGGCACACTTCCTCCGATGCATATCTCCCGAGCCCAGCTCCTCGACAATCTTGCGGCCGTTCGCGGCGGCATCGAGCGCGCGGCCGACCGCGCTGGTCGCGATCCCGCGGACGTCACCATCGTCGCCGTGGCGAAGACGGTCCCCGCTGAGCCCGTTGCCTGGATCGTCCAGGCCGGCATCCGCGATATCGGCGAGAACCACGTGCGCGAGCTCCGTGAGAAGTCGGCATCGGTCCCAGACGCGATATGGCATTTCGTGGGGACGCTCCAGAGCCATACGGCGCATCACGTGGCCGCGCTCGCTACGGTGGTGCAGAGCGTCGTCGGTGGGCGCGCGACCGAGCGGCTCGCTCGGCGTGCCGCTGAAGCGGGTCGCACCTTGGAGGCACTCGTGGAGGTTGACCTGACCGCCGAGCGAGCCGGGGTGCCACCGCAGGGTGTGCTCACGCTGGTCGACCGGCTCGTGGGCGTGGAGGGCCTTCGCGTCGTCGGCCTCATGACTCTGCCGCCGATCCCGGACACCCCCGAGGACGCACGGCCGAGCTTCGCGTTCATGCGCGAGCTGCGCGACCGTGTGCATGAAAAGCATCCCAACGTGCTGGCTTTGTCGATGGGGATGTCGTTGGATTACGAGGTCGCCGTGGAGGAAGGCGCTACCATGGTTCGGATCGGGACCGCGTTGTTCGGTCCGCGCACGTAGGAGGACATCGATGGCCGGTGCCTGGAAGAAGACGCTGAACTACCTGGGGCTCGTGGAGGACGACGAGGAGTTCGTCGAGGATCATCCGGAAGCAGATCCGTCACCCGTTCGTCGGATGCGACCCCAGGCCGTCCGAGAGGTTCCTGCGGACACCCAGGGGGTGGTCCGCACGATCCCCACCCCTCGAGCGACATCCTCGGCGACCTCGACGATCCACCGATCTGAGCCCAAGCGGTTCAACGAAGCGCGCGACGTCGCCGATCGTTACAAGGAGGGCTCGGCGGTCATCATGAATCTTCAGTCGACCGAGGACTCCATCGCGCGCCGGCTGGTCGACTTCGCGAGCGGGCTGGTGTATGGCCTCGACGGGAAGATCGAGCTCGTGGCGAACCGCGTGTACCTCCTGACGCCCGCCGAGGTGGAGGTCTCCGCCGAGGAGCGGGAACGCATCGCGGGCGGGGCCTTCTACAACCAGTTCTGACGTCGGGACGGTCTCGGGTTCACGCAGGGCCGGAGCCCGCGGCTGCTAGCCTTCCGCCTTCGTATGAGCCAGCTCATCTGCATCGCGGTCACCGTCTTCTGGCTCGTGCTGCTGGTCCGGGTGATCGTGAGCCTGCTCGTGTACTTCGCCGGGATGCGGCCCCCATCGACGGGTGTGCTCCGAGCGGGACACGAGCTGTTGTACGACGTGACAGAGCCGGTCCTTCGTCCGTTGCGGAGGGTCGTTCCACCGGCCGGGCCGCTCGACCTTTCCGTGATCGTCGCGTTCATCATCATCACGGTTCTGCAAGCCGCGTTCTGCTGAGGAGGCGTTCGTGAAGAAGAAGAGCACCACCGACGAGCAGGCAGAGATGTTCTCGGGGACGTCGACGGCCGCGTCCTCGATGCTCGCACCGATCGACGTCCAGAACAAGGAGTTCCGGGTCTCCAGGATGGGCGGCTACCGGATGCGCGACGTCGACGAGTTCCTCGATCAAGTCACCGAAGCTATGGGGGCGCTGATCGCGGAGAACGAGCGGCTGCGAGCCGCAGCCACGGGGACGCCTCTACGTGAAGTCGAACGGGCCGCCGTCGCAGGCGGTACGCGCGCTCCCGGTGATGCCGGAGCCGTCCAGGCATTCCTCACGCAAGAGCGGGACTTCCTGCGCTCGTTGGGTTCGCTCGTCCAGGACCACACCGAGCAGATGAAGGGGATGGCGCGGGGCGCCCGCCAGGCCGCAGTGGGGTCGCCGACCGTGGCTGGCCCCGCCGGGGATCGTCCGGAGCCTGCGATCGAACGCGGGCCTGACCCGGAGGCGACGGAGGCGATGTCGCGGGAGGAGCTCGAGGAGGCGGGGGCCCGGCCGATCAGGGTCGAGGAGCCGGAGCCGGCCGCGACCGGACGCCCCGACCAGGGTCGCCCCGAGGGCTCGCTGCGGGAGCTCTTCTGGGGAGAAGAGGGCTGACCTCGCAGGGTTCGCGACCGCTCACGTCCGGCTGATCGTCACGCTGACGGCGACGCCCTCCACGTGGGCCTCCTGACGGAACGACGCGTCGGCGACGCGATCGCTCAGCCCGACGGCGAGGGTTTCCGCTGCGATAACATCCCGATGCGCGGCGAGCGCGTCCGCGACCTCACCCTCGGCGGCGATCCCCAGCACGATCCGATCGCTCACGTCCAGACCGGCCGCCCTGCGCGCGTCCTGCACGACCCTGATCAGTTCGCGGGCCAAGCCCTCGGATCGGAGCTCCTCGGTGAGTTCCAGGTCGAGCGCCACCGTGACGCCGCCTTCGCTCGCCACACCCCAGCCTTCGTCGATCTCTTGCACGAGGTCGACGTCGTCCGGTCCCAGCGAGACGCCCACTACCGAGACGGATCCGCCGCCTGCGAGGATGCTCGCGAGATCCCCGTCATCCGCCGCGAGCGCGGCCGCGACCTCCTTCACGGCTCCGCCCAGTCGTGGCCCGAGAACCTTGAAGTTCGGCTTGGCCCGCCAGCGACCGAACGCCTCGGCGGCCTCGGCGAACGCGACCTCCTTCACGTTGAGCTCCTCGGAGACCGTCTCCAGCAGCGGTAGGAGCAGCTCGTGGCTGCCCGGCACGTGCACGACCGCCTCAGCGAGCGGCTGTCGGGTCCTGGTCTTGGTTTCGACCCGCACCCGCCGGCCCAGCTCGACCACCTGGCGAGCGGCCACCATCGCCGTGTCCAGGTCGTCGTCGATCAACGCCTCGTCTGCCAAGGGATAGTCGGCCAGGTGCACCGAGATCTGCCTGCCACCTCGTCCAGCGGCTAGATTCCGCCAGAGGGATTCAGCGATGAACGGCGTGAAAGGGGCGAGCAGCGTCGCCACCGTGACGAGGCACTCATGGAGCGTGTGGAATGCAGACGCCGTATCGGCGCTCGGTCGGCCACCTGGGTTCCAGAACCGTCGACGCGACCGACGTACGTACCAGTTCGACAGGTCGTCCACGAACGCCTCGATCCGTCGGCCCGCGCCGGTAGCGTCGTAGGCCTCGAGCCCGTCGCGAGCGGCCCGCACCGCTCGCTGGAGCTGAGAGAGCACCCAGCGATCCATCGCCGGACGCCCCTGGACCGGCGGGGCCGGCGAGGCGGGGTCGAACCGGTCGGCGTTCGCGTAGGTCACGAAGAACGAGAAGACGTTCCACAGCGTGAGCAGGAACTGACGCAAGACGTCGTCCAGCACGGCGTGCCCGATCCGCCTCGACGCCCACGGTGAGCCGCTCGTGACCATCCACCAGCGGAGCGCGTCGGCACCCTGCCGGTCGAGCGCCTCCCACGGATCGAAGATGTTGCCGAGGGACTTCGACATCTTCCGGCCGTCCTCAGCGATGATGTGCCCGAGGCACACGACGTTCCGGTACGCGGTGGAGTCGAAGTGCAGCACCCCCTCGGCCATCAGCGTGTAGAACCATCCCCTCGTCTGGTCGATCGCCTCGGAGATGAAGTCGGCTGGGAAGTACCGCTCGAAGTCCGCGAGGCCGCGACCCAGCTCGGGGTGATAACCCCACTGGGCGAAGGGCATCGCGCCGGAGTCGTACCACGTGTCGATCACCTCCGGGACGCGGCGGGCCTCCTCGCCGCACGCCGGACAGGAGAACGCGATCTCGTCGATCGCGGGCCGGTGTGGATCGAGCGCGCCGAGGTCGCTGGCCGCGAGCTCGCCGAGTTCCGTCAGCGACCCGATCGGGGTGACGTGCCCGGTGGGACACCGCCAGAGCGGCAGCGGCGTGCCCCAGTAGCGCTCTCGTGAGAGCGCCCAGTCCACGTTGTTCTCGAGCCAGTTCCCGTATCGCCCGTGCTGGATGTGGTCCGGGAACCAGTGGACGTCCTCGTTGATGGCGAGCAGTCGATGCTTGACCGCTGTCGTGCGCGCGTACCAGGACGTGCGCGCATAGTAGAGGAGCGGCGTCTTGCATCGCCAGCAGAACGGGTAGTTGTGCTCGTACGTCTCGGCGCGCAACAGCACGCCACGAGCCTGCAGGTCCTCCACGATCTTCGGGTCGGCGTCCTTCACGAACAGCCCACGGATGAACTCCGGCGCCATATCGTTGAACCGGCCGGTGTCGTCGACCGGCTTGAATACCGGCCACCCCTGCTCTCGAGCCGCGGCGAGGTCGTCCGGCCCGAACGCCGGCGCCATGTGCACGACACCCGTGCCGGTGTCGAGCGCCACGAACGAACCGTGGATAACGACATGGGCCTCGCCCACGTTCGGGTACGGGGGCTCGTACCGTGCGCCGATGAGGTCGCTCCCCGCGAGCTGCCGACGCACCGATGCGCTGGGCCCGATCGCGTCCCTCAGTGCCGCCGCCACGATCAGACGCTCGCCGCCCGAGTCCAGCTCCAGGTACGCGGCCTTTCCGTCGACGGCGAGACCCGTGTTCGAGGGGAGCGTCCAGGGGGTGGTGGTCCACCCGACGAGCGACGCGCCCACGAGCGATGCATCGGGCGCCTTCGTGATGGGGAAGCGCAGGAACAGGCTGGGGTCCTCGACGGTCTCGTAGCCGAGGGCCACCTCGGCGTCGGAAAGGGCGGTTCCACACCGTGGGCAATAGGCCGTCACCTTGTCGTCCTCGATGAGCAGGCCTCGCTCGTACAGCCGCTTCAGCGACCACCACACCGATTCGATGTATTCGGTGTCCATCGTCCGGTAGGCCTGGGACATGTCGATCCAGAACCCGATCCGCTCGGTGAGCCGTTCGAACTCCCCGACGTAACGGCCCACCGACTCGCGGCAGCGGGCGTTGAATTCGGCAACGCCGAACGCCTCGATGTCGCGTTTGCCCGTGGTGCCGATCTCCTTCTCGACCTCGATCTCGACGGGGAGGCCGTGACAATCCCAGCCGGCTTTGCGCCGCACCAGGTGGCCGGTCATCGTCTTGAACCGGGGATAGACGTCCTTGAAGGTCCGAGGCTCGACGTGGTGGATCCCTGGTTTGCCGTTGGCCGTTGGAGGGCCCTCGTAGAAGATCCACTCGGGGGCGCCCTCGCGGGCCTCGAGGGAGCGGTGGAAGATCCCGGCGTCCTTCCAGAACCCGAGGATGCCTGCCTCGAGCTCCGGGAAGCTCACTTTGGCATCCACCGGCTCGAACGGCGTCATCACGCTGCTCCTTCCTTTTCCCGGCCTTTCCCGGCCTGGCCCGGGAACGGGAACGCCCCGCCCCTTGTGCAGGGACGGGGCTCGTCGATGGCCCCGCGGTACCACCCCGCGTTGCCGGCGCCTCACGGCCGCCGGCCGCTCACGGCTGCACGCACAGCCTCCCGCGATCACGGGCGGGGCACGCCTGGGCCTACTGCAGGAGCGGGCTCTCCGCGCCCGGTTCGGGCAGGGGCTAGGGGAGGATCTTCCTGGAGCGCTCGCCACCGGACTCACACCAACTCCGGCTCGCTCGGGCGCACGGCCTCCGGTACTCGTTCCCGTCGTCGCCTGTAGGGGACATGCTACACGCCGACGTGGCCGTGTTCACCGTGCGTGTGCGCCCAGGAGCGCCCGGGCGGGCATCGAGGCCTGCCCTGGGTGGACGGCCTGGACGAGGAGGTCGTCAGCGCCCCCTTAAGGGCGACCCTGGGGTGAGTCCTCGGGGCCGTACGTCGACGGCGGGAGCCGTTCCTGGGAACCGCAACAGGCCTGTGCTACCCTGCGCCGACCATGGCCCAGAGCAGGCTCACGAAGGCGGAGATCGCCTCCCTTCGGGCGCAGCTCCTGGAAGAGAAACAGGAGCTTGCGGCGCAGCTCACCTCCATCGAGGAGGAGACCTTCGCGGCGACGCAGTCCGAGATGAACGGCGACGTCGGCCTCGACGACGAGGTCGCCGACGCCGGGACCAGCACGTTCGAGCGCGAGAAGGATCTCTCGATCGAGAACAACATAAGGGATCTGCTCCAGAAGATCGATCGGGCCCTCCAGCGGATGGACTCCGGTACCTACGGGGTCTGCGAGCGCTGCGGCAAGCCCATCCCGAAGACTCGGATCAAGGCGCTCCCGTACGCCGACCTCTGCATCGACGACGCCCAGGCGCGCTCGCGGCGGTAGCGCCGTGGACGCGGTTCGTCGCCGTGCTGCCGGGTTCCTGTTCGGCTTCGCAGCGATCGCGTACGCGCTGGATCGCTCGACCAAGATCTGGGCCGAACGCACGTTGCCCGACGATCCGATCGACCTGATCGACGGGGTGCTCACCCTGCGCTTCACCACGAACAGTGGAGGGGCGTTCAGCCTGTTCCAGGACATCCCGTGGTTCTTCGTCGCGGTGTCCGCGGCGATCGCGTCGTTGATCGTGGTCACGGCGTTCCGACACTCCGACGCGATGGTGGGCTCGGCGCTCGGCCTGGTGCTCGGTGGAGCGCTGGGCAACCTCACCGACCGCTTCGTGCGGGGGTCAGGGTCGCTGGGTGAGGTCGTGGACTTCATCGACCTGCACGTCTGGCCGGTGTTCAACCTGGCGGACTCCGCGATCGTGGTCGGTGCGGTGATGCTCGTGCTGGCAACACGGAGCCGAGACCGGCGCGCCGACCATGCCTGAGGAGCTCACCGGCGAGCCGGGGCGCCTGGATGCGGTCCTGGCGCGCCTCACGGGCGAGCGGCGCGCCGTCGTGCAGCGGGCGATCGAAGCGGGCAAGGTGACGGTCGACGGCGCGTCGCGCGCGAGGTCGTTCCGGCTCTCGGGCGGGGAGCGCGTGGTGGCCGACCTGGCCCAGGACATGGAGATCCTGCCGGAGGGGCCGCCCGTGCCCGTGCGGTATCGGGACGACCACCTGCTGGTGGTCGCGAAACCGGCTGGGCTGGTCACCCACCCCACGGAGCGGCGCCGCTCGGGCACCCTGGTCAACCGACTGCTCGGGATGGGCGAACGGCTCTCGAGCCTCGGGGAACCCATGCGGCCGGGGATCGTCCATCGCCTGGATGCCGGAACGAGCGGGCTCATGGTCGTGGCCCTCACCGACGAAGCACACGTCGCGCTTGAGGGGATGCTCCGGCGCCACGAGATCGACCGACGCTACTTGGCGCTGGTCCGCGGCGCGCCGGCCCACGACGTGTTCGCCGTGGAGGCCCCGCTGGGCCGGCGCGCCGCCCGGGTCATCGTGGACCGCGCCGAGGGCAGAGCGTCTCAGACCGACTTCGAGATCCGCGAGCGGTTCGACCGCGCGACGCTCCTGGAGGCCACGCCGCGAACGGGCAGGACCCATCAGATCCGCGTGCACCTGTCGGCGATCGGGCACCCGATCTTGGGTGACCGCTCCTACGGCGGGGCGGGTGACGTCGCCCGTGTCCTCGGTCTGGCGCGTCCGTTCCTGCATTCGTGGCGCATCGAGTTCGATCATCCCGCCACGGGGGAGCGCATCGAACTCGAGGAGCCGTTGCCCGAGGACCTGTTGGCGACCCTCGCGCGGCTCGTCGACCTGCAGTCTTGACGCTCCAAGGTGGTGGGCGTACCGTGGGATCCTTCGAATCACACGGGTGTAAGTTTGTCCACATCTTGTCCACATCCGGCCGGGAGGGTGTGGAAAAGGTAACGAGGGGTAGTCGACGCCAGGTGAGCGATCGCAACGGCACGGACGGGAGCTTCGTCCACCTCCACACGCACTCCGAGTACTCGCTGCTGGATGGCGCGTCGCGGATCGAGCCTCCTCGGTCGAACCCCCAGAGCCCGACGATCTTCTCGATCGCCCGAGCCCACGAGATGCCCGCCGTGGCGCTCACCGACCACGGAACGATGTTCGGAGCCCTGAACTTCTACGAGGCGGGGCTGGCCGCGGGCATCAAACCCATCATCGGTGTGGAGGCCTACATCGCCCCCGGCTCGCGGTTCGACCGCAACCCCGGGGAGCGGGAAGAGAAGTACCACCACCTCACGCTGCTCGCGGAGAACGAGACCGGTTACCGCAACCTCCTGAAGCTGGTGTCGCTGGCCCACCTCGAAGGCTTCTATCACCGGCCCCGGATGGACAAGCAGCTGCTCGCCGAGCACCAGGCAGGGATCATCTGCCTATCGGGGTGCCTCTCGTCCGAGATCGGCGTGCAGCTGGTTGCCGGCCAGGGAGGGCGGGCCCGCCAGACGGCGGCCGAGTATCGCGACATCTTCGGACCCGACCGGTACTTCATCGAGCTGCAGGATCACGGGCTGGCCGACCAGCGCCGGATCTTGTCCGACCAGATCCGCATCGCGAGCGAGCTGAACCTTACCTCGGTCGCGACCAACGACCTCCACTACACCCTTCGGGAGGACGCCAAGTCCCACGACGTGTTGCTTTGCATCCAGCAGCAGAAGCTGCAGACCGACATGAAGCGCCTGCGTTTCGACGTCGAGGAGTTCTACCTGAAGAGCGCCGAGGAGATGCGCGCGGTCTTCAACGAGCTCCCCGAGGCATGCGATCAGACGCTCCGGATCGCCGAGCGGTGCGACCTGACGTTGGTGTACGGAGACGCCGCCCCGCCCGATCAGCGGTATCACCTGCCCCGATTCGAGGCGCCGGAGGGCGAGCCGCTCGATACCTATCTGCGGCGCCTGGTCGACCGAGGCGCGGTGGAGCGATACGGCGATCCCGTCCCGCGCGAGGTTCTCGATCGCATCGAGCACGAGTTGGGCGTCATCGTTCCGATGGGTTTCGCGGGGTACTTCTTGGTCGTCTGGGACCTGATCCGGTTCGCCCGTGACAGCGGTATCCGCGTGGGCCCGGGCCGCGGAAGCGCGGCTGGCTCCGTCGTGTCCTATTGCCTGCGGATCACCGACCTGGATCCCCTGCGCTACGGGCTGCTGTTCGAGCGGTTCCTCAACCCCGACCGGATCCAGATGCCCGACATCGATATGGACTTCGACGAGCGTCGCCGAGACGAGGTGATCCGGTACGCCACCGAGCGCTACGGAGCCGATCACGTGGCGCAGATCGTCACGTTCCAGACGATCAAGGGCAAGCAGGGCATCCGCGATGCCGCCAGGGTGCTGGGCTTCCCGCCCTCGGTGGGCGATCGGCTGTGCAAGATGTACCCACCGGCCATCATGGGCCGCGACGAGTCCATCGACCGGGCGCTCGAGATCTCATCGGAGCTGCGGGAGGCCTATGACAAGGAGCCCGAGGCCAAGGAGATCGTCGACACCGCCCGGGCGCTGGAAGGCCTGCGGCGCGAGGACTCGGTGCACGCGGCCGGCGTCGTCATCGGCGACGCGCCGCTCGTGAACTACCTGCCGCTCAAGCTGACGAAGGATTCCCGCGACGACTCGAAGAAGGTCGTCACGCAGTTCGACATGAACGGGGTCGAGAAGCTCGGCCTCTTGAAGATGGACTTCCTGGGTCTCCGGAACCTGTCGGTGATCGAGGAGACCCTCCGGCATCTCCGGAGCAGCGGGGTCGAGCTCGACATCGATCACGTACCCCTGGAGGATCCCGAGACCTACGCGATGCTCCGGCGCGGCGATACCACCGGTGTGTTCCAGATGGAGTCGGGCGGCATGCGCAACCTCATCCGGTTGCTCGAGCCCGACCGCTTCGAGGACGTGATGGCCCTGGTCGCCCTCTACCGCCCGGGTCCACTCAACAATGGACTGCACACACGATACGCGGAGCGGAAGCACGGCCGGGAGAAGGTCACGTATCCGCATCCGACCCTCGAGCCGGTACTGCGAGACACCTATGGCGTGATGGTCTATCAGGAGCAGGTGATGCAGACCGCCCAGGTGTTCGCCGGCTTCTCGATGAGCGAGGCCGACACGCTCCGGAAGGCGATCGGGAAGAAGAAGCTCGAGGTCCTGATGCCGTTCAAGGAGCGGTTCGTGGACGGAGCGATCGCGATGGGACACGAGCCACGTCTTGCGGCTGAGATGTTCGAGATGATCATCCCGTTCGCGGACTACGGTTTCCCGGCGGCGCACGCGTGCGCCTACGGCTTCATCGCCTACCAGACCGCCTACCTGATGGCGCACCACCCGGTCCAGTACATGTCCGCGATCCTCACATCCGTCAAGGACGACAAGGACCGCAAGCCCTACTACCTGTACGCCTGCCGGAGCCTGAACATCGAGGTCCTGCCGCCGGACGTGAACGGGTCCGAGATGGAGTTCGCGCCTGCTCCGAGCGCTGCTCGCGCCATCCGGTACGGGCTCTCGGCCGTGCGCAACGTCGGTGAGGGAGCGGTGCAGGCGGTCTTGGACGCACGGTCATCGATGGGCGCCTTCTCGACGTTCGCCGACTTCTGCCGGAAGGTGGAGCCCGGCGTGCTCACCAAACGGGTGCTGGAGTCGCTCGCCCTCGCCGGCGCCTTCGACTCGCTGGGCACCACGCGCAGGGGACTGTTCGAGAACCAAGACAAGGTGTCGGGTCCGATCCTCGCCGAGCGGAAGGCCGAGGCTGCCGGGCAGTTCTCGCTCTTCGGGGGCGAGGGATCGGTGGGGGAGATCGACGAGTCGGTCCTGGGGAGCGAGGAGTTCGATAAGCGCAACCTCTTACGTCTCGAGAAGGAGATGCTCGGCCAGTTCGTGACCGATCATCCACTGCTCGGCGTGGCCGAGTCGCTGGCGGCCCTGTCCTCGCACGAGATCGGCGACCTCGATCTTCAGGACGACGGCGAACTGGTGACCGTGGGGGGCATCATCGGAGCGGTCGCCCGCAAGTACACCAAGCGCGGCGAGCCCTACGCACGGTTCCGGCTGGAGGGCCTGTCGGCGGGTGTGGAGGTGGTCGCGTTCCCGAACGTGTACGAAGCGGCGCCCGATCTGATCGAACCGGATCGGATCGTCCTGGTGACCGGGCGGATCGACCGACGAGGGCGACGCGAGGGGGAGCTGCAGATCCGGGGGAACGAGGTCCGCGAGCCGCCGCTCGAGGCCGCCGCACCGGTCATCCTCCCGGAGTCGGTCGTCGTCGACCTGCAGCCCGCGGCGTGCACGCCGGTCGTCTTGCAGAGACTCAAGGAGGTCTTCGAGGCCAACCCCGGCACCTCGCCCGTGCGCGTTCGGTTCCACTCGTCCCAGGGCGTGACCCCCCTGGCGCTCGGGGACCATCGCGTGGAGACGCGGGGGCGGCTCCTTGGGGAGCTGCGCACGTTGCTCGGTCCGGGTGCGGCCCGGACCAACCGCGATTGACGCTGGCCGAGATGGCCTTCTCCGTGATCCCCGCGCTGGACGTGGCCGCCGGCAGGCTGGCGGTCTGGACGGTCGAGGGGATGATCTCGAACGATGCATTCGGAGGTGACCCGCTCGCGGCCGCCGCGGCTCTCGAGGCCTCAGGGGCACGATGGCTGCACGTCGTGGACCTGGATCACGCGTTTGCCGGCGAGGCTGCGGGGATCGAGGCCGTGCGCGCGATCCGAGGGGCGGTTCCGGGCTGCCGGATCCAGGCGAGTGGGGCGATCGGGACCGCCGAGTTGGTGGAGGAGTACCTGAGCGCCGGGGCGGACCGTGTCGTGGTGGGATCGGGGGCTCTGGTGGACGAGGTTCGAACGCAGGAGCTCATCGAACGGCACGGGGGGGCGATCCTGGTCGGGATCGAGACCGATGGAGGGCGGATCCGGGCGCGCGGCCGCGAGCCGGTCGAGCTCGACCTGATGACCACCGTCGGATGGCTCGCGGCCGCGCGCGCCCCCGGGTTCCTGGTCACCTCGACCTCCCGGGTCGGCGAGCTGGCCGGGCCCGACCTCGAAACGGTCCGGCGGGTGGCGCGCTCGGGGGTGCCCGTTCTGGCTGCAGGAGGCATCGCGTCGCTGGAGGACCTGAAGGCCCTCCGCGAGGCGGGTTCCGTGGGGGCCGTCGTGGGCAGGGCAGTGCTCGACGGATCGCTCGACCTGCGTGAGGCGCTCACCTGGGCGGCGGGGGCCTGACGCCAGCACCTACAGCTGCACCTACACTGGCCCGCCTCATGGGGTTCCTTACCGAGCTCACGCGCGATCTGCGGGCCCGCCTGGCAGCCCAGCCGATCGACGAAGGCTCACTGAGCGACCTGCTGGAGGGGGCGCCGCCGGTACGAGACCTGACGTCCGCGCTCACGGCGGACCCCCCGGCGGTGGTCGCGGAGGTGAAGCGGTCATCGCCCTCGGCGGGCATCATCGCCGCCGGAGCCGACCCGGCCGATCGAGCGCGAGCTTACGTGGGAGGGGGAGCCGCGGCGGTATCCGTGCTCACGGAGCCGTCGCATTTCGGGGGTTCGCTCGCCGATCTCGACGCGGTCCGGACGGCCGTGACCCTTCCCGTACTGCGCAAGGACTTCCTCGTTCTCCCCGTTCAGGTCCGGGAAGCCAGGGCGCACGGTGCCGACGCGATCCTGCTCATCACGGCCTGTCTGAGCGACGGTGAGCTCGCGGAGATGCTTGCCGTCTCCCGATCGCTCGGCATGGAAACGGTCGTCGAGGCCCATGACGACG
>Ga0247727_10003197_pt1 | contig 36530 bp, 33 predicted proteins | sample WisWelCaveWW1625_FD_202498 | JGI IMG/M metagenome (GOLD analysis project Ga0247727, IMG submission 202498) | Biofilm microbial communities from Wishing Well Cave, Virginia, United States - WW16-25 | ecosystem: Environmental > Aquatic > Deep subsurface > Groundwater > Cave microbial mat | place...
CTGCTTTCTAAGATGATCACGTCTCCTTCCTTTGATGAATCCAAAAATTTTTCAACAGCAGATATTACAAAAACTGCAGAATCTGTATTTTTGTTTGGAATTGGGGTAGGTACACAAATTATTCCAACTTTAGACATGTCAGTTTTTATTGGATTTGATAAAATCTCTAAATTTTTTTGTTCTTTACATTTTAGGAACTGTTCTTTCAGATAAATTTCAGAATCCATCAAATGATTTTTATTTAGTCTTTTTACTCGATTTTCATTAACATCAATACCTCGTACTTTTAATCCAGATGAAGCCAGCCTTACTGCTAATGGAAATCCAACATATCCCAGGCCAAAAATTTCAATAAAGTAGGATTTTTTCTTAATGTTTTCAAAGGTTTTTGATAGGGTCATTATTATGAATTTGGTGAGTCTGCAACAATTTTTAACTATTTGTTTTCAGTTTACGAAGAATTTTTTGCGATTAACTCTTCATAAATTTCTCTCTCTCTTTTCTCAATTTTTTCTTGGTCAAATTCTAGTGCTTTATTCTTGCATTTGACTGAAATTTCATTATAGAAATTTTCATTTGATAGCAATTTGGAAATTTTTTCAGCAAATGAATGAGGTGTTCTTTTGGCAAATACAGCAATATTTTCTAAACCATCAGAAAACTCCTTGTTCGGTTCTGGTATAACTACAGGAATACCAGTAGCCATTGCTTCGATTACAGGCATGGGTAACCCCTCCAAGTTTGGATCATAAGCAAGAGCAAACACCTTGGCAGATCGATAGTAATTTTGGATATCATCATATGGAACCATATTCTTGACAATTACTTTGCCCTCAAGTTTTTCTTTTTTTATTAATTTCATAATGTTTTCGTATTCTTTACCTTTTCCAATTATTAGACAGCAGGCATCTAGATTTTTCATTGCTTTTATTATACATTGATGATTTTTTTCCTTGATCAAATTTCCAACTGAAATAACTAACGGTGATGGTAATTCTGTTACTACATGTGATTCTTCAAATTTCTTATAATCTATTTTATTATACAAGACTTCAGGCTTTTTACCACTATGTTTTATTACATATGGCTCAATTATTCTGAAAACTATAATGATCTTGTCTGCCTTCTTAAGTACAAAAGGCTCAATGTATTTTTCTGTATATTTTAACGCAAAAAATTTTTTTAAATCAGTTTTCATTGCAAGCTTTCTATTATAATCATATTGTGTATGAAGAGATAGTAAAAAAGGAATTTTTAGATAGTCTGCACATTTTGCAGCAAACCATCCTTCTAAATATGGATTGTAAGAACGAATAATGTCTGGTTGTATCTCTTTAACAATGTCAATTATTTTCTTAACATATTGTTCTCTTTCTTTAATTCTAATTTTTTCTACTGCATGAATTTTTAGAATTGCCGTTCCTGCAATAGATTTGACTTTATCCTCATCAATGTCTCTATCTATAAAGGAAATAATATGAATTTCATCAAAGAAATTTTGTGGATTGAAATATCTTTGTTTAATCTCACCTTTTTCAAAATAGGATTTTATTGGATCGTTAGGAAAAACACATAATTTTTTTGGCGGATTATTCATTTTTTTCACTATCAAAAATTCAAAACTTACTAATTCTTATTATAAACTATGCATATGTACAGAAAAACTGTGCTTAAAATCGATGATATGAGTAAAGCCAAAGATAACCCTGTTAAACCCATAATGGGACCTAGGATTCCAATCAAAATAAGCAATGTTCCTATTCTTATGACTGCAAGAAAACCCACTTTGGTAGATTCAATGGCTTGTAGTTTAGCCGTAAGAACTGCTCCTATTGTTAGAGGTATGATCGAAATGACTAGAATTTGAAAGCTGTAGATTCCTTCTTTATATTGAGAAAATAATTCTCCTATAACATAAGGAGCAAGGATTATCACAATTATAGAAATTATTATAGATGCAGCTACAACAATAATGCTTATTTTTGCTTGGCTTTTTCCACTAGATTCCTCAGACAGAAGAAATGAGTGTAATGCAAGAGGAAGCATTTCGAGGCCAGATAATATCTGCAAGTTTAGCTGATAGATTCCAGTGTATGCAAAACCCATAATTGGTACAATTAGCAGCTTATCAACAAATCTAGTAGCGTTCGTCGAAAGATCCACCCCAAAGTTATGTGCTAATACTTTATGATTATTTTTAACAACATTCACTGAATTTTTAAATTGCAAAAATTTGAAAAAATGTGGGCTACATACTAGGTAGCTAATTGACATGCCAAGCAGAATTCCAGGAATTTGGAAAATAAAATAAAAAAGTATTGGCAGAGTAATTATGAGAATGCCTTTTGTGATATCTACTCCCATGTATTTTTTGTATTTTTTCAGTCCTATCAGATTGTGAATATTCATTAGAAAGAAAGACATTGAAAAACAAAGTAAAGCCGCGTTGAGATCTACCAATAAAAGTAGTAATGACGCAATAACGGTTGTTATTACTGCTAACGAGTTTGTTTGCTCTGATAGCAAGGTCTCGCCTTTTGCCTGATAAACAGTTACAGTATGATTCAAACCAAAACGTGAAATTGTCGATACCGTCCCGGCAATGGCAATTAGGTAGCTGAGATAGCCATATGCTTCAGGCTGCAATAACAATGCAAAAATGAGATAAAATAGTGCCTGTAATCCTGCTGAAACTACTCTGCCCACCATAACGAAAGAAAAATCCCTTGTAGAATTCCTAGAACTCATCTAGACATCACATTTACCATCTCATTTCTAAATACCTGAAAGAAAAGTTTTGCATAGGAGTAGGTTTCCTTTAGTTGTTTACACGCCAAGTCCTATTGCTCTAAAATTTATTTTAGAGAATTTGGAAGGATCAAATACCCTTCTAGAATCAATTACATTAGGAACTCTTAAATTTTTAAAATCAGCAAGTTGTAATTTTTTGTATTCATCCCAGTCTGTCATAACTATACAACAATCACTGTTTCTCAAACAATCTTTGATTGTCTTGCAATAAATGATTCTATCGTGGAATAGTTTGGCAAAATTCTGTGTAGCCATGGGGTCATGAACCTTAATGGATAGACCATAGTCAAGTAGCTTCTCTATTAAGGATACGGATACAGATTCTCGTACATCATCGGTATTCTTTTTGAATGCAAGTCCAAGTACGGAAATAATTTTATTTTTGCGTAATACATTCATCTGTTTTAATATGCGAATAATTTTGTCAGGTTGTGTCTTGTTCACTTGTTGAACTGCTTTTAAGAGTATATTCGTATCCCCAAGATTTTTTGAAAATGCAATCAGTGCTGAGAGATCTTTAGGAAGACAGCTACCACCAAACCCAGGACCAGCATTCAAAAAGAGAGGTCCAATTCTCGGATCTTTGCCTATTGCATTTGCTATTATAGTTACATCTGCCATAGGGAAATTCTGACATATGTTTGCAATCGAATTTATGAAACTGATTTTAGTTGCTAGAAATGCATTATTTGAATATTTGATTAGTTCGGCAGTGATGAAGTTTGTTCGTAATATTTCAGGTAATTTCTTGTAAAATGATTTATAATATTTTACAAGGGCATCTCCGGCTTGTTTGTCTTGCTCCCCTATAACAATAAGATGTGGTTCCAAGAGATCTTGTACTGCAGTTCCTTCTCTTAAGAATTCAGGATTTACGGCAAGCCTAATATTTCTGAGATGTTGGAGTTTTGGTAAAATTACATCATTTGTAGTGGTAGGAACTAGAGTACTTTTTACTACGACTAGATGGGACTGTTTCTTCCTTGATAACACTTTAGCTACTTCTAAGACGACTTTTTGAACTTGTGAGAGATCTATTTTGCCATTTTTAGTAGGAGTACCTACGGTAACAAAGGTAATGTCAGTGTCTATGATAGAACTTATTTTGTTGGAAAAGATAATCTTTTTTTTACGAATTGAGTTTCTTAGAAACTCTTCTAGCTTGATTTCATAAAAAGGAGGATTGCCGTTTCGTAAGTTTGTTAATTTTTTATTGTCAATATCTATACCTATCGTGTCAAATCCTTTTTGTGCATTAACTACTGCAAGCGATAACCCAACAAAACCTAGTCCGATTACGGAGATTTTTTTTGTCATAATGTTATGGTATTTTTTGCTTCATTAAAAAGGGTAATACTTACTTTAATGATACCAGTACTTTGCTGTATGATTGTGGAGTTCCAATGTCAATTCTTTTTTCATCTTTTTGAAGTAAAACACCTATGATTCTGTCACCATTTTTTAGCGCCATGTTGAATGCTTCAGCGAGTTGGTTTTGGGGATTCGATTTTTTTTTCACTAATGTAAGATATTTGAAAATTTTTGGTTTAAACAAGTATATTGCAATTACAGCGTGTTTTGAGCGTGGTTTTTTTGGTTTTTCGACCATTTCTTTTACATCAATTACTCCTTTTTCAAGAAATGGACCATTAACAACACCATATTGAGATGGGTCATTTACATCCTCAATTAAGAATGCCATGTCAGCTTTGTATTTTTTAAAATTTGCTTCAAGACGCTTTAGATGCATATTATTTTTTGATATTACAATATCGTCTCCTGCATGAAGTAAAAAGTGATCACTTCCTACAAAGCTTTTACTATACTCTATGGCATCTCCAAAACCTATTGGCTTTGGCTGTGAGACAAACATTATGTTTGAGTGTTTTAATTTTTTAAAAAAAACATCAAGCAGTTCTACCAGATCCTTTTTCTTTTCATGTTTTAGCTGATTCAGCAGATCATAGTTTGGGGTAAAGTGATCCTCTACTGCCCTTTTAGTCCGTCCAACTACAAAACAGAAATCTCTAATTTTATAGTTGTGTAACGATTCAAAAATTACTTGTAAAATTGGCTTTAGAACTAACTTACCGTCATTTGATTTATCGTATATTGGAAGCATCTCTTTGGGGATTTCTTTGGTCAATGGTAACAGCCTAGTTCCAAGACCACCTACAGTCAGTACGCACTTCACAACTACAACACTTGAATACCTCTAATTATACTTGTAAGTAAATTATTTGAGCTGTTTGTAGGTAAAGATGTTTTTGTTAGGTAACTAATCTGTATCATCTTGCTTACTATGCAATCTCAGCAAATAGAGTATTTCTTCCAACAAAATTGATTGTCGTCCCAGAATAGATGATATGACTGCCATCAATGTGGAAACAGAACCCACAACTAGAAATAGCACAGCTAGCATTCCAGATGGATAGTATGGATATACAGATCCAGTATTGTAAAAATGATTTAGGACAAAAACCGAGAAGATTGAACCTATACCAAACAGAATTGCAGACAAGACGCTAAAGAATTTGAATGCTTTGTAAAATACCATAGTTGCTGCTACAATTGTAAGTGTTTTGTACGCATATGAAAAAATATTTGATATAAGTCTTGATTTGTCAGCCCTCTTTCGGAATGATACTGGAACGTTCATCATCTTTAGTTTTTTGAATTTTAATTCCATTAGCGTTTCTTGAGTAAAGGTATAATTGGAAAAGATGTGCAACTTTGCGACAGTTTCTCTGGTATAGGCTCTGAAACCAGATTGACCATCCGATATGTCTAATCCAATAATTGATGAAATGGTTTTGGTTACCATTATGTTTCCAATTTTATTTCCAAATTTCATGTGGTCCAGTTTTTTTACCTGCCGATCACCTAGAACCATGTCTGCTTTCTTCTGAATTATTGGCTCTATGACTATTGGGATTTCCTTAGAATCATACTGATCATCTGCATCTGTTAAAACAAGTATGTCAGAACCACTTTCTAGGAACTTGGAAAATCCTTCTGCGACGGCTTTTGCTCTTCCCTTGTTTTGCCTAAAGGAATGAACTATTGCCCCTGCATTTCTTGCAACATCGGCTGTTTTATCTGAAGAACCGTCATCTATGACTATGACGTTAATTTTTTCAATATTTGTGATGGATTTGGGAATTTCATCTATTACCTTCCCTATTGTTTTTTCTTCATTATATGCAGGGATTAAAACAGTTAACTTCAATTTTGAATACTTCCTTTTAATGATGATATAAAATCTATTGGTTATTTCCTATTAATCATGAAGGTTATGTTAGTCTATTATTTAACACAGTTTTGATAATGTCATAAAGTAATTAATCATGCATAGTTTTATTTTGTACGTATCATAAACCTCAATGAAAATTGTCAGAATATAGCGGTCATGAGAATTTAGAAACAGCCACAAAACGAAAAAATTTCACAAAATGGGTACTTGATGAAGTTTCACCTGTGTTAAAAGGAAACATACTTGAAGTTGGAAGCGGACTTGGAACTTTTTCTGAGTACATAATTGAAAGATTCCCAGAATCCTCAATAACACTTTCTGATGTTTCGCATATTTATGTGAAGAATCTCGAAGAAAAATTTGGTTCCAAAAAAGTGGATGTCTACAAACTAGATTTGAATGATTCTGAAGATTTTCAAAAAATACTTCATAAAAAATTTGATTCCATAATAGCAATAAACGTTCTAGAACATATAAAAGATGACAAGTTAGCATTACGACAGCTCCACGATTTACTTAATCTTGATGGTACACTGGTTATCTTGGTACCAGCAAACAAATTTCTTTACAACGTAATAGACAAGAGCATTGATCACTGGAGACGCTATACTAAAGATGAATTAAGAACAAAACTACAAGAATGCCATTTTAGCATTAAACGAATGTTTTCCTTTAACATACTTGGTATGATTGGGTGGTATGTTAATGGAAACATATGCAAGAATCCAGTGATAAATAAACAAGCTTCTGGAATCTTTGATAAATTAATTCCTATTATGAAAATGGTGGAAAAATTACTTGGTAGAAAGATTGGCCTTTCAATTATTTGTTTTGCAAAAAAAGTTTAATGCGTTAGATCTATTCTAGATATTTTTGCGTCTCAGAACACCACGCAATACAGTTTTTAATGCCCTGTTCTAGAGACATTTTCGGTTCATAACCTATCTCTTTTTTTGCCTTGGTAATATCAGAATGAGTTTTTTGTACGTCGCCGGGAGGCGAGTCTACATATTCTTTGTTTATTTTTATTGCTAAAAGCTTCTCTAAGAGAGATACCATTTCATTGACAGTCACGGGTCTACCAGATCCTAAATTGTATATTCCTTCACCATTTCTTGCTGCCAAAATTGTTCCGTTTACGATATCTAAGACATAAGTAAAGTCCCTTTCTTTATTTCCGTCACCATAGATTGGTATTGGTTTTTTTGCTTGTGCAAGCCTTATGAATTTGGTAATAGCTTCATCTGGTCTTTGCCTAGGACCATATACTGTATAAAATCTGAGTATTGCTAACTTCGTTTTGGTTTCTCGTGAGAACTTTAAACAAATTTCTTCTGCTTGTTTCTTGGTTTGCCCATACGGAGATATTGGATTCAACTGATGATCTTCCTTTACCGGGAAATCTTTAGCTGCAATCTCACCATAAACTGAGGAAGATGACGCAAAGACAATTTTTTTAGCTCCATCTTTGAATTTATCAAGAATTTTTGTAGTTCCTACTTCATTTATCTCGCGATATTCTTCTGGATTTAAAATGGAATTTCTTACACCTGCAATTGCTGCAAAATGGTAAAGGCAGTCTATTTCTTTTGGCAGTTTATTCAGGTCATTACTTGATAAGATAGAACCTTCTATGAACTGAAAATTTTTTAATTTTTTTGAATTTTCCAGATTAAGCTCCTTTAGCTTTCGTGAATAATATGGATGAAAATTATCGATTCCAATAACTTCCCAGTTCCTGTTTAGTAGTTCTTCGGTTAGATGTGATCCAATAAATCCAGCACAGCCAGTAACTAATCCAATAGGCATAGTTGTGACTAAGAATTTCTCTATTTAAGCCAGACCTTGTAATCTATTATAAATAACTCAAAATTTCTTCTGATGAAATGGACGGTCTCAATATCATCAAACCATTTGTTAAAAATGAAAAATTATTTCTAAACGTATCAAAAATTCTAATAATTTGCTTTGTGGCTTATTTTCTTCTGGGAAATATAGAGCCATTTTATGAAGGAAGGGACGCATACACGCATGCGTTGGCATCCATAAATCTGTCACATGGAGAATTAGAAAGAACAAATTCATTGCTTCAAGATACTGGAAAGAGAGAATTTGCTGGTGATCGCTGGCTAGTCACTGATTTCAATACAGCGGTGCCGAGAATTCCCGGAATAGGAATTGCGTTCTTTGGGGGAATTTCGTTTCTAGTGGGAGGATATTATGGCCTTTTTTATCTAACACCGATTTTTACCATAATTCTTTTGATAGTTTCAGAGAGGGTTGCATCTAAGCTGTTTGGTAGTTATGTTGGATTGTTCACCTTGCTGATAGTCGGAACAAGCAACCTGCTCTTTAGGAATAGCATATCACTTCAAACAGAAAGTATATTCTCAGTTTTTTTCATTTTAGGTAGTTTCTATTTTGTAAATTATCTAAGAGGCAGGAATAATCTCTATTTGCTTTTAGCTTCATGTCTCTTTGCTGCGTCAACAGCGGTGAGACTTCAAGGAGTTGTGAGTTTTCCTGTTGAAATCGCAATAATTGTTGGATTTTTTGCAATAAACAAAATTCAAAGAAAACTTGATAACGTTTCCACAACACATACAAAAATACTTACATCAAAATCAGATGTCGCGAAGGCTTTCGTGTTCATTGCTATTCCTTGGGTAATCTTTTTTGCCTCATACATGGTTTTTTTCGATTATTATTTTGGTAATCCTTTTACAAATTACGGAGAAGTTGCAAACTTTAAGAGCTACGAAACCTCACCATCTTCTTTTACCACTATAAGAAACGAGGATTTAGATAACGTCAAGCAGTATTCAAAATATCTCCTCCCATATCAAATCCCTGCCATATTTGACAAAGTTGATAATAATTTAGAGGGTTTCTTAGGTAGTGATTGGATTGGAGTTGTTGCTCTTTTGATTATAGCTTTTTCACTACTAGTAGCATTACTAATGAAAAAACACAGATTGGAGATAATTTTATTCCTGCCTTTGATATTTGCAACAGTTTGGTTCTATTCATCATTAACAAGTGAGGATAGAGCTGCAAGCGGCGTGCCTGGGAGATTTATGATTCCGGCCTTTATCCTTAGCACAATGATTTTCGGATTTTTGTTAAAGGAATTCATAAGAATGGCTGCAACAAGATCCGTGATACTAAAATCATTGAGAATAATCGTTGTTAGTGTTGTATGTCTATTTTTAATTGTAGCAATTTATTTTTCTTCTCCAACCCAGATTGCGATTGCAGACTGGTTTTATTTTGAGGATCCGTCCAAACTGGCTGCACGATATCCTCTTGACATGGAAGGACTCGATAAAAATAGTTTGATTTTTTTGATACACGCTGATTGGGCCGTAGATTATGGTGTAATACCGTTTCAGCCTAATACAATCAAACTTGAAGAATCAATTGCTAGCCTCAAAGAGGTACTAAACGATGGTTATGATGTATATACATTCAAAAAAACCACATATGAGGGAGAAAAAGATATTCTCAAGTTATTAGTGGAAAAACATGGGATTGTTTTAAAAGAATATTCTAAAACCTTTTGTAAAATGGAATTTGCAAAAGCGGATTCAAAAAGTGATGATGTCTGCATAACAGAGAAATAATGATGTTTTGCGTTTATTACCATCAAAGTTTTTTCTCGTACCAATACATTAGCAATTTATAATCATTTTTTTCAAAAATCTTAGCACTTTTCTTATTATGCAACATTACCCGTCCAATTAATTTTTTTATTTTCAATTGTTTTGCTTCACTCTCAAGAAGTTTTAATGCTTTTGTGCCAATGTTTTTTCCATGATATTGTGGATCAATCATGATACTAACATCATTATTTAGAATCCGTACATATCCTACTTTGATATTATCAAGTAAGATTATCCAGTTGAAGAAATTTTTATTATTTTCCTGTAATTTAAGATATGTATAGTGTTCTCTTTTAGCTATTTTGTGTTGGTCATAAAAAAATGTCTTAAAATCTGGATTATTTCTTAATTCAAGAATAAAATCCCAATCGACTTTTTTAACTTTTTTTAGCGTTATTTTTCCCATAAATCCTGAATTATTTGCTCATGTAGTTATGTTTACCTTGTATGTGAAAACAAAAATGTAATATTTCGTTACGTAATTAGTAATAATAACGCTTTTGAATATAAGAATAGCAGAAAAACAAATAGGAAAAAAACATCCAGTTTTTGTTGTAGTCGAGGCTGGTATCAATCACAATGGAAATGTGAAGATAGCAAAGAATATGATAAGCAGTGCAAAAGATTGTGGTGCTGACGCCATAAAATTTCAGACTTTTAGAGCAAATGATTTAGCATCAAAAAAATCTAAGTTTTATAAAATTTTTAAAAAAGTTGAGATAGATTACACACACCTGGGGGAGTTGTCAGATCATGCAAAGAAGGAAAAAATAATATTTTTTTCAACACCATTTTCTGAGGAAGCAGTTGATGTATTAGCTGATCTTCATGTTCCAGCATTCAAAATTGCTTCTGGCGATATCACTCACATACCTTTGATTAAAAAGGCAGCATCAAAGAAAAAACCAATCATAGTTTCTACCGGAATGTCTAATTTTGCCGAGATAGATTTAGCAATCAAAACCATAAAATCAGAAAAAAATAATAAAATAATCATAATGCATAGCGTCACATCCTACCCCACTCCTTCTTCAGATGCAAATTTAAGAGCAATAAACACATTGCAATGCAGATACAAATATCCAATAGGATATTCGGACAATGGTGCAGGAACACTCGTACCAATCATAGCTGTCTCATTGGGTTCACGAATAATAGAGAAGCATTTCACTTTAAACAAGAAGATGATTGGTCCTGATCATTCTTTTTCAGCAGATCCAAATGAACTATCTCTAATTGTAAAACAGATAAGAGAGACAGAAATAATACTAGGAGATGGAAAAAAGAATCCTCAACCTTCAGAACTGCAGAACATAAAACATGCACGTAGAAGTATTATAGCACTAGTAGATATAAAAAAAGGAGATAAGTTAACTTACAGCAACATTGCAATAAAACGACCAGGCATTGGAATTATGCCACTAAATTTTCCTAAAGTCATGGGAGCTAGTGCGAAAAGAAACATCAAGATTGATCAACCTATAAAATGGTCTGACATCAAATCATAATAGTTATTCTTTGAAACAAAAAAAATTGAATATTTTAGTTAGAACGGCTGGTGGAACAAATACGGCCGAAGAGCTTGGATTCGGTCATGTATATCGATGTATTAATTTAGTCTCTTTTCTTTCTGGTCATAATATTACTTTCTTGTTAGAAGATTATGGTGGCACAAAAAAAGTTCTCAACGAGAAAGGTCATCATCAAATTTTTTTATTAAAGAAAAACGCAGATGTTATTTCTGATCTAAAATCTACTATTTCGTTAATAAAAAAGAAGAAAATCGACGTATTGATTATAGATAGATACCAAACCAAGGAAAAATACGTCAGTGGGATTCGTAAGCACGTTAAAACGGTTCTTATTTCAGATCTATTTAAGGTGAATTATGATGCTGATTTATTGGTTAATGGCTTCATAGGGTTGAAGAATCAAGCTAGAACGAATCAATATGGGACAAGATGTCTATTTGGTCCGAAATATCAGATATTAAACAAAAAATTTGCAGAACCTAAAATAAAATTATCTAAAAGAATAGAGTTACTTGTGACATTAGGTGGGTTTGACAAAAATAACATTGTAAAAATTATTTTGAGCTCATTAACAAAAACTCCCGTAAAAACCAAAATCATTCTTGGTCCTGGTACTCCATTTACTAGCACCATTAAAGCCATAGCAAAACAGTGTAAATTTGTGAAAATAAAGCAGAAAACTAATGATATGAGAAAAGAAATTCTAAACTCTGCTTTTGGTATTTGTTCTGGAGGAATTACTTCTTATGAATTTGCTTCACTAAGAGTACCTTTTGCTATAGTTTGCCAAGCTAAACACCAACTGATTACAGCTAGGCAATGGCAACAGAGAGGAATTGCGTTGAACTTAGGATTAGCTTCTAAAGGTATTAAAAGAAAAATCGATATATTATTAGAACAGATTTCAGAAAACAGTTCAGGAAAAGTTGGTAAGAAAATTATCGATGGCTTTGGCTCAAAAAGAGTTGCCAGGGAAATTATTAAACTTGTGAACTAATGTGATGAAAAGAATTCGTTTTTCTTAAGCTCATACGTTCGTGAAAAAATACTTGCGTCACACAGAGGTTCATTTTCTACTTGTAGTTTCAGTAATTCTATTGAGCCAGAACTTGTAGAAATAACGAGTCTATCATTACAGTTCAAAATTTGTCCTGGTCTTATTTCTTTTTCGCTAGATATTCTAGATTTCCATATGAGGACTTTTTTTCTATTCCAGTAAGTAAAGGCTCCAGGATAAGGATGAGTTAGAGCTCGTATCCAATCATAACATTGTTTTGAAGTTTTATTCCAATCAATTAATCCATCTTCTGGTTTTCTTCTTTCATTTATTGTAGCCTTTGAATTATCTTGAGGAATAGATTTGAGTTGCAAATTATGTATGTAGTTCCAATTATTTTCTAATAACTGAATGGCTCCATGTATTGCTTTGAAGTATACATCGCGTACATCATCTTTTTCCAAAATCTCATATTTCAGATAATCAACTATGTTCCCTTCATCAACCCCTGTTGTGAGGTGGAAGAGAGTTACACCACCCTCTTTTTCACCACGGATTAATTGCCAATTTATGGGAGAAGATCCCCTATCCTTTGGCAGAATTGAAGAATGAATTCCAAGTCGAATTTTTGCAACATCTAATACTTCCTGAGGTACAATCCGATGCCATCCAATGATAAAGAGGATATCCAAATCTGCTTTTTTTAATAAATCAAAACTAACTGAATTTGCAACATTGGCTACATGAACTAACTGAAATTGGTATTCTTTTGATAGGTTATCAAGGCTTACTGAGGCAGAATATTTTAGGGATTTTTCTTGTTCTAGATCAAAAGCCAACATAACTTTGTCGCCATATTTAATGGAGCTTTGACAGATTTTTTTTAAGCAAAACCAGCTAATCTCATGACATCCAATAAAACCTATTCGCACCAATACATTTTTTGATTAGTCTATTTTAATAATCATTTTCACAATTGAGTAAAACTCAAAGATTGAATAGACTGGCAGAGGTCATTCTGCACGCACAAAAGGGCTTAATAGTCATAGTTAGAGGATTTATGTGATAAAATGGCCATTAGACCTAGAAGATCTAATAGAAAATCAAAAACTCTTGTTGTATGTGCTCACCCAGACGACGAGACCCTTGGATTAGGTGGAACGTTAGCACTTGATGCTGCAAGTGGAAACGATATTTTTGTTATGGTCTTTTCACACGGACAATTTGGACGTGATATCACAAATGCGGGAATTAAAAAAAGACAGGATCAAGCAAAAAAAGCATGTTCAGTTTTAGGAGTAAAAGACGTAAAGTTTCTTGATTATGAGGATGAAAAATTGGATACTATTCCTACTGTAGAACTTGCTTGTCATATAGAAAAAAGCATAAGAAATTGGAAGCCAGACACAATATTTACACATTATTGGGGAGATCTTAATCAAGATCATAGAAGAGTTTTTGAAGCTACTTTAATCGCAGGCAGACCAACACCCTCATCAAAGATAAACCATTTTGTTTGTTTTGAAACACCATCATCAACTGAATGGGGCTATAATCCGAATAATTTTCATCCAAATTCATTTGTATGTATAGATTCTGTAATTAAAAAGAAAATTGATGCCCTAAAAATGTATGGTGATGAAATTTCTGATTATCCACACCCAAGATCAATAGATTCTGTGATTAGTAGATCAAAATACTGGGGATCTTCCGTAGGAGTAAAACACGCTGAAGCTTTTATGACGATAAGGGAAATTGTAAGATAATCATTATCTAAGATTAGAAACTACATACTCAATTTGTTTTGTTGTCATTTGAGGATAGATTGGAAGACACAGAACTTGATCTTTTAATGCATTAGAAACTGGAAATTGGTTCTTTTTGTGGTGGTATTTTTTTTGCATATATGACATAAGATGTAGGGGATGGTATTGAACACTTGTTCCAATTCCTTTTTTATGTAATTTCAAAAAAAGTTCATCACGTGACATATGATAATCTTTTGTAACTTTTATCGTATAAAGATGATAAATGTGGTTTCTATCATTACTTATCTGAGGAATGGTAAGGCCTTTTATTTTTTTAATAAACATATCATATTTATTTGCTATTTTAATTCTCATATTATTTATTTTGTTAACACGAGAAATTTGTGAGAGGCCCAGTGCTGATCTTATCTCATCAAGCCTGTAATTGTATCCTAGTTCAACTACATCATATTTCCATGTTGCTTTGATCTCTCTTTCTGAGGGCATTATGTCCATCCCTTGTGATTTCAGCATTTTGATTTTTTGTAGGGTTGAGGAGTTGTTGGTTGATACCATGCCTCCCTCACCAGTAGTAATTACTTTGGTAGGATAAAAGCTGAAACAGCCACTATCACCTATGTTACCACATTTCTTATTTTTGTAAGTAGAACCTAAGGCATGCGCACAATCTTCGATTATATTGAAACCATGTTTTTTTGACAGAAATAGGATTTCAGACATATCACACGCTTGACCCCCATAATGTACTACTATAACAGCTTTAGTCTTTCTAGTAATTTTTTCTTCTATTTCTTGTGGCTGAATGTTATAAGTCTCTGAATCAACATCTGCCAAGATTGGTTCGGCGCCACAGTAACTTACTGCATTTGCAGTTGCGGCAAAAGTAAATGTTGGCACTATAACTTCGTCGCCAGGTCCTATATCCAATGATCTTGCAGCAAGATGAAGTGCATGAGTTGCACTTCCAACGCCTAGAGCATACTTACAACCTATGAATGAACAGAATTTATTTTCAAATTTATGTAAAAAGGGACCGTTTGTGAGCCATCTTTGGTTTAATGATCTCAGCACAAAATTTTTATCATTTTTAGAAATCCATGGAACAAAGTATGGTACTTTCATCAATAGTATCGAACTAGTGTACTAAATGAATTTAATGATACATATGATTTATTTGTAACAGATGTGGGTTTTTGTCCAACAGTTCCACAAGCGATTCATATTTAATGAATGAATTTGGCTTGTATATTCTTGAAAAAATTTCCTTCATGAGGTCAAAATCTTCTTTATAATCAACCGTTAATCTCCAATGAGGTCTAACTAGTTCTGCAGGAGCCAAAATATTTCTTACGTCATACAAGTTTGGATTCTGAATTATATATCGTGTGACATGTTCTCGTTCTAAAGGATCGGAGAGATTTTCATGTAGTTGTTTGAGAATTTTGAATTTTATTCCTTCACCTGAAGAATAACCATAAGGAAATGTTCTATGTAACATATTTGATGCATAATCACATCCTGTACTTTTACATGTATGAATTACTTCATCCACTAAAAGTGGATCAACTAGTGGATCATCAGCTGTAAATCTTACTACTATATCGCTTTTGAAAAGAATACCGCACATGTAGAAACGGTCTAGGACATCTGACGAGCTTCCCCTAAAACATTCAATTCCTAACCGTTTTGTTTCTTTTTCAATCACATTATCCTCAGGTAAGATGGTAGTTGCAATTACAATGTTATCCGTCAATTTTGAGAATCGTAAGAAATCAACAATGTGTTCAAGAATCGATTTGTTATTTAATTTCAGTAAAACTTTTCTTGGTAATCGACCTGAAGCCATTCTCGCTTGGATGATTGATGTTACTTTCAATGTAAGGTTTGTAATAACACAATTAATAAGAATAATTACATAACAAAATCTACTTGGATAAGGTTTTTCAAGGATATTTTCTAGTTTTAACACATGACAATTATTTGAAATTGCTTAATTTTGATACCAATATTGCATTTTCCTTAAGAAAACATGGGATATCATTGATAATTGGGTATGCATAACCATCATCCTTACAGTACCAACATTCTTTGTATCTCTGAAGCGGTTTGTGACTAATCGGAGAAATAAAGATATTTTTTTGTATATGTTTCATGATTTTTTTCTTATTTTTCTGTACAATTATTATTGCATTTTCATTGGTTGGCATAGAATACCCAAATAACTCATGGGAGATAATAGGGAATCCTAATCGCTTTATTATTCTAGGTATATTTCTACAATAACCATGCTTTTCTATGTGTTTTTTAGTAGCAACAGATCCTAATTCATAACTTGGTTCGATCAAAACTAGATAATTTCTTGTTACACGAAGTAATTCTCTTAGAATTGCTTCTTCTCTACCATGATTTGGCTCAATTGCATGAAATGTGTAAGTAAGATCAATTGAATTATCTTCTAATGGAATATCACTAAGTTCAGAACAAAATAGTGTAAGATTTTTTTTTTGTAGCTTAGAAAGATATTTTTTAGCATATAATAATCGACTTAGTGAAATATCAAAACCAAAGAATGTAGATTTTTTTGAAAGCCCAGAATTTACAACATAGTATAATGTGTTTGCCTCACCAACTCCAGCTTCAAGGACTGTTTGAGCATCAAATTTAGAAATAATTCCTGAAATTTTTGCTCCTATTTTTTGTCTGGTTTTTCTAAACTCTATATCTTTTAATTTTTCTAAATAGCTACCTGCTTGTAGATCATATGAGTATGAGATTATCTCTGGGGAGTTCAAGTCTATATTATTTTTAGTTCTCAAATATTTCATGATATTTTGTTTTTTTTTATAGAGGGTCTTTATCCTTTGAATCTCTTTGTAATCCAACATAAGATCTTCATCACTCTTTCAAATACTATATTTATATCTCTTCAAATTTTTATTTTGTTAACTGAAGTTGGAATTATTAGATTTTATTTCATGTGGGCTGAGATATCTTTTTAAGATATGTAATAAAGGAAAAGTAAAAAATGAAACCACGATCAAAATTACAACAAACTTTGGGAAAAGAGCTAAAAAATAAAACAATACTAATTACTGGGGGTGCTGGAAGTATTGGATCATATCTTACCAAAAAACTTCTTACTTATCCTATCCAATCTGTAAGAATTTTAGATATTGATGAACATGCATTATTTAGTTTAAAGCGATCTACGAACGATACCAGAGTTAGATTCCTCTTAGGAAGTATACTTGATCAGGAAAGAATTGAGATGGCAGGATCTGGTGTGGACATAATAATCCATACAGCTGCGATAAAAAATATTGAGATATCAGAATTCAATCCGATTGAGACAATCAATACAAATGTGAATGGTACTGTAAATATGATAAAAATGGTCATCAGAACCAAACCAGATATATTTCTAAACATAAGTACCGATAAAGCTGTAGAGCCATCTACATTATACGGAGTTACAAAACAGTTAAGTGAGAAGCTTGTGAGTTGGGCAGGTTCTCATATAACGAATACTAGATTTGCATCGGTACGTATTGGTAATGTTATAGAAACACGCGGCAATGTTTTTGAGGTTTGGGATAAAGAGTCAAAAAATAAGCAGCCTCTATCCATCACTGAACCAACAATGAAAAGATATTTCTTCAACATTGAGGAGGCAGCTAACTTCATTCTTGATTGTTTATTATTAAGTGGAAGGGGAGAAGTTTTTGTTCCAAAAATGAAATTATATAATGTAAAAGAAATGGCGTCTAGAATTTCCAAAAATCATAGAATTGTAGGAAGTAGACAAGGGGAAAAAATTGAAGAGATCCTTCTTACTGCGGATGAGAGAAGGAAAGCCACAGAAAAAAATGATATGTGGATAATTAGATAATATACCACAGCACTAACACTTAGTTCATCTTTTTTAGGTACTCAATTGCTATTTTTTCGAATGTGGGTTTGAAATTATCCATGAATGATTTTAGTTGCTCTTCTGTAATCTTTATTTGTTTTAGATAACCAACGTTGTAATTAAAATATGACGCAACTTCGAATGAATATTTTTCACTTGGAAATTCGAATGAATTTTCTTCAATGTAATCAATATACGTATTAAGTTCTAATGGATCAACTTTTTTACTTAATAATGATTTAATTGCTAATGGCAAGCCTTCAATGTTTTGTAGAATGTGAATTGACGGGACTGATGAGTAACCCACATCTTCCTTGAAAACAATTGATGGTTTTCCATAGAAAGTTGCCTCAAGACTAGTTGTTCCTCTTATTGTTATTACAAGAGATGATTTTTTTATGATTTCTTCAGTGTTTAATGATGGGTGTATCATTACTACATTAGGTAGATCCATAATTTCCTTATAGAACGCTTTTGGTCTCCATCCTAAAGTTTCCATCACAGGATGTTCTTTTACACATAGTCTGTAACCTACTGGTAAAGATTTGGCAATGTTACTGATAACGCTCATTTGATCAGAATAATATGGAGCACCCATCAACAATACGCGTTCTGGTTCGAGATGAAGTGGAAAATAAATAAATGGCTGGTTTAATATATACGAGAAATTGTTTTTTATAAAAGATGCTCTGTATTTCTTCTTGAGCAAATGTATTCTTGCGATTCCTTTTGTTAGTACATTTTTTTTTGTTCTTCCATAATACTTGTATTGCTTTGATTTTTCTAAATTTCCAAATAGAAACTGTAAAAGAGCTTTGAACTTTTCAAGTTTAGAATTTTTATATTTTTTGTGTGATTTTTCTATTAGATAAAACTGCCCAGGTCTATTCGAATCAAGAAAGCTTCGTATTTCTTGCATTGTTCTTTGTTTAAGAGGATGATTATGCTTTTTTGTAATATCTCTTAGATCATAAATTGTACCATTAGCAATCATACATCTATTGCCAAATCGTAATACTTCCAAACTAAGGACAGATATACCCATGGCAGAACAAATTTTTGAAATTAGGTATTGATAATGTTGAGTTGACGCATTCATCAAAAGATATTTTGGTTTTATCTCTGTTAAGATCTCTTCAAAAAATCTGCATTCTTGTTCGATTATTGATAAAATCTCATCATAATTAAATTTGTAATATGGATTAAATTTATTATAAAACAATCTATCTGTGTATGCAATACTCCATATGTTCACCTCATATTTTTTTTCAATTGTAGCTAGATAATCTAGATCTGGTTTTTTTTGAGAAATGTGATCATAAAAATTCCATATTTTTTCAAATTGAATTAATTTTTGATATTCAAAAAAATTCTTTAATGATTCGTACGTATCAATAACTGCAAAAACTTTGAAATTTGTATTTTGTAGATACTTTGTTATTCCATAATGCAAAAATCCATTATCAATCCAAACAAGAACGTTTTCAGTCAATAAGTTGATCACTAATTTATATAATAAATAGATATAAAGAGATATTTTCAGTCTAGATTTTTCAAACTATGTTAGATATACGATATTTACCACAGTTTAGCTTTTCCTGCCATAATATATGAATTGATCTTTACAACTTCCGGATGCGCATTCAAAAAGCTAATAATTTTTCTCATTGGTATTGGTTCTCCATTTTTACCTATTGATTCATAGATTAGTCTAGCTACTTGCAAGTCTTCTGGATTATCTACAGTCAATCGAAGATCTGACCTTTGTAATTCTTTTGGAGGTCTTGATTCATGGATTCTGAATTTTCTTTTGTTGTCATAGATATACAATGATGCCAATTCACTTCTATGTTTTTTGGAACCATGAAGATGTGAAGCTTCCAATGCTTTTGTGTTAATGATTTCATAGCCAGAACCTAAAGGAACTTCTTTCATTATAGAAAAATCATATCTTCCTGAGATGTGTTTTTTTAGTAACGGATCAATGCCTTCCCAATAGATATATGGACAATCAGGAGTATTTCGAAAAATAATATCAGCGTTTACATATTTTGCACCATCAATCAGTCGTTTCAATACGTCGACATCATCGCCCATGATATACTTTAGATTATGTTCTAAAGCAAAATTCACAAAGATCTCATTTCCTGGTTTTTCGCTGATAGCAAGAACTATTTCATTAATGATTTTTGATTTTTGAACTTGTTTCATGTATAATTCAAGTATTAAAAATTCTCCTACTCGTTGTAGTGGTTTAGCAAATAGTCGTTCTGAACCTACTCTACATGCTATCACAGCCGCAACTTTTGGCGTTTTTTTATCTAACATGTCAGAAGTTAAAACAGCACCTTTTGCGATGTTTTTAGCTGCTATTCTTCCGTTATAGTCATAAAAGAACACAGAATTTTGTTTTTTCTTGGTTCTTTTGAAGTTTAGGAGATCATCATGCAGTTTTGTTCCTTTTTTTATTGAGGTTTTGGCTATTGAATTTTTTTTGTGTATTAAACGGTATTTTAATTCATTCGCAACAAGTCCCAGTGTTGATTTGCCAAGACACTTTTCTGTTATTCTTAACAAAGATACCATTTTTTTAAATTCTTCTGGATTCAGAGCAGAATAATAATCCAAACCTTTTTTTGATCTATCTAGAGTTAGGTGTTTTTCTATGACAACCGCTCCAAGACTTGCTCCAAACAAAGGTGTCAATAATGCCATTTGTGAATTTCCTGCTACATGATCCATCACTCCAACTGGCAAACCAAATTTGGTTTTAAGAGATTGAATTCGTGACAGATTTAGATCACCTATTTGTGTTGGGTATCCTTGGAAACCATGCATCAAGACTATTTCTTTTGGAGTTTTTTTAATTATGGTAAGTGCATTGTCTATTTCATTTGGAAAGCATCCTGCCACAGATAGTAAGACGGGTTTATTCACATTACTTAGAAATTCAAGAAGTTGTGGGTTGCTGATATCAGCTGAATGGATCTTATAGCCATCTATATTTAGTTTTGATATTTGTTTGGCACTTTCTAGTCCAAAAATGTCAACAAAAACTTTAAGTTTTTGTGATTTGGCAAAATCAATTAACTCTTTCCATTCTTTGAAGCTCATTTCTAATCGCTTATACAGATCATAATATTCGTGGTTTGGTTCTGCTAATTCGTCAGCTGTAAATTTTTGAAATTTTATTGCATCAGCTTTTGCCTTTGAGGCAGCTTCAACAATTTTCTTTGCGGTTTGAATATCCCCTTCATGGCTATTTGCCATTTCAGCGATGACAAATGTTTTATTGGTAAATAGACTCATTGCAGAGCTCATATCTATTCAGTATTTATTGAAATAGGTAAACGTAGTATATAATCACGGATAAAACAATTTTTCAATATGTTGAGCCTTTAATTATATGAGATCATACTGGAAATGCATAGTAAAATGGAATACAATTTCAATTTATGGGATGACTATACAGATGAGAATGAAAAATCCATCCAAGCTGAATTATCCAAGTTCATCTATCATTTAACATTAGGCCTTGGTGCGAAAGCTGTTTTAGAGGCAGGCTGTAACATTGGAAACAACCTAAGTGGATTTCCTTCTTACTTTGATGTCCATGGTATTGATATGAACAAAAAAGCATTAAACAGAGCAAGATTACGATATCCTACATTTCATTTTGATGAAGGTTCAATTGCGAAAATGCCATACAACGATTCCCAATTTGATCTAGTTTTTACTCGGGGAGTATTAATTCACATAAATCAGAACGATATGCAATATGCAGTTAAAGAACTACTTCGAGTTTCAAGGAAATGGATTATCAATTTAGAGTATTTTGGTGAAGATGGTCAAATGATAAAATGGAAACGAGGGGACAACTTATTGTGGTACCGAGATATGAAGAAATGGTGGAACAATACTAATGTTGATATCATATCTAATATTGACATACCACAAGAGCTGGATATTGGTAAAACAAGACTAACTCTTGTAAGAAAGAAAAACTTTTCAGATTAAGAGATGATTACAATACAAATATTTTATACTAAAGTGACAAATGATGAAAAACAATTTATGTTATTTTGACGATTTGGAATGACAGTGTAAAAGTTACACAAATTTGTTGGTGAGTTCGATTATTTTGTCTACATCAGAATCAGTCAAATTCGGATGAGTTGGAAGTGATGTTATTCTTTGACCTGCTAAATCAGTATTTTTTAGGCTTATTTTTTGTTTATAGTAACCCATTTTGTGTATTGGTGTATAATGAATCCCAATCTCAACGTCGTTTTGAGCCATTTTTTTTATGAATCCATCTCTCTTTTTGACAAAAACCCAGTAGAAATGATATGAACATTCCTTGTTGAAGGGCATTTTTTTGTCAACATTGATTTCTCTTGAGTATCTCTTAGCTATTTCTTTACGTCGTTTGTTCATTTGGTCTAATTTTTGTAGTTGAGCTAAGCCAATCGCAGCAGAAAACTCATTCATATAGTAATTCCATCCTAATTCATTTACTTCGTATGTAACTCCTTTTCTATTTGAAATCCCACACCAACGTCGTGATTTCAACAGATCGTAGAATTTTTTACTTCTATTACCTATTAAGGTAATGGCTCCACCTGTTGGCATTGCCAAATTTTTTACTGGATGAAAGCTAAAACATATTGCATCACCATGACTTCCAATTTTTTTATTTTTGTAAGTTGCTCCAGCAGCATGCGCCGCATCTTCCACTAGAGCCAGGTTGTGTTCATAACATAGTTCCTTAATCTCATTCATCTCACATGGCATACCAGCAAAGTGTACTGGTAAAATTACTCTAGTTTTTTTAGAAATTTCTTTTTTAATATTATTGGGATCAATACACATTGTATCTGGATCTACATCTACAAAAATTGGTTTACCTCCGTTATAGATAACCGCATGAGCTGTACTAACAAATGATAATGAGGGGAGTATTACCTCCTTATTTTGTATACCAAACAACGATAAAGCAAGATGTAAAGCAGCAGTGCCATTGTTCACAGTAATACAGTAATCAGAGCCTACATATTCATTAAATTTAGTCTCAAATTCTCCTACCCTACCTGTTCCTGCACCAGATGCCCAAAAATGACTTTCAAGTACTTGTTGAATTATAAGTTTTTCTTCTTTACCGATCACTGGATCAAAAAGTTTAATCTTATTTTTACCCATGTCGAAAATTGCCAGGTATCATTTCATAAGTGTATTGTATCAGTTTGAATCCTTGTTTTGTAAAGAATTTGATTGATTTCTTATTTTTTGGATTAATATTGGCAAGATATCTTTTCTTAGGATTTTTTTTGATTAGCAAATTCATAGCATATTTGCCAAGTCCATGTCCTTGATATCCTTTTTTAATATGTATTCCTATCTCGTTTCGTTTTGTTAGATAAATAGTACCAACTTTTTGATTTCTATAATTGACGATATACCATCTTGAGTATGGTCTTGAATTTACAAATTTTACATGTTCTCTGTAGATAGGCATTTTTTTATGAGAGATGTTTTCAATTGGTTTTCTTTCTCCTAGTAATTCATAGAGAAACTTGTGATCAGATCTATTTACATTCTTTAATACGATTTGGGAGGATAATACTTTCTTGTTGTTTTCCATTTAAGTATTATCATAAGCAATTTTTTCTATGTTGTTAAACTTGTCTAGGATGAGATTGCCATCTTTATCAGTTTTAAATAATGATTTATTTGTAAACTTGTCACATATTTTAAGAAACTCTTGTTCCGTTAATTCAAACTCATTTAGAAATTCTTTGTAATATTTTGGGGGTATTTTTCCTTCATATTCTTTCACAAGCTTTAATCCTTCTTCTCGAGTTAGACGCTTGTTTCGAATATCGATTGAGGCGTGATCTGAGGTTCTACCGAATCCATATTTTAGAAATTTGAAATAATCGTGCATTCCTACATACTTTGTGTCTAGATTTTCATAATTTACGTATGTACCTTCATTTGGTTCATTCAATACATTAAATCCTAATTTTTTTACAACTTCGACTTGCGATCTTGCATCCCATTTCATATAATACCCAAGAAAGATTCCGGTAACTCCAACGCTTCGGATTTCTTCATCTGATGGATATAAGTACGGTTTTAAATCTTTGAGATCTATTCCATACTTTACCATATCTTGAGGTTTAATTTTATCTAAAAAATACCCACCATATTTTTCATTCCATTCCCTGTCAAGGTATTGTTTTGTATTGATTGCAGCTGGTCCTCCATACTCCATCTGAGGATTTTCACCCCATATTAGAAGGGGAATTTTGTAAGCTACTGCAACTTGGACAGGAACAGTAAAAATTCCTATATGCTCTGGCCAGGCAGCATCACCTAATTCTTCCAGACCAAATTTTGCAAGTTTTTTGTAAACTGTCGGATTGGCTGTAAATTCGATACAATCTACTCCGAAATTTTTCAGATTTTCAATATTTTTTCTACCCACTTCAGTAAAATCCCGAGGATGAAAACTTACTAAAAGGGGGTTTAATCCGAACATATTTTTTATTATATGAGTTTGAAAGTGGCTATCTTTTCCACCGCTCACAGGTATTATGCAATCATATCTACTCCCATTTTTGTTTCTATATTGTTCTAAGATTTTTTCTAGTTCTTTTTTTCGTGCGGCCCAATCAATTTTTTCTTTTTCTTCTGCAGATAGACAGGCATCACATACACCATTAGCATTAAGTTTTAACTGTGGTTTAGTATCAGGATATACACATTTTTTACAATATCTCATAGTTCATTTTAATACTCTAATTGGAGTATATTAATTTCATTATATCTACGTTTGAACCAAAATTAAAGTGTGAATGCATGAATTGCTTTCTTTTAATTGATTTTTCAGTTTCCAATTGCTCTCCTTTTTTTATTGATAGTATAGTAGGAATAAGATTTTCAAGAGATATTGAAATTGCAACATCGTTCTCAATCATTTCTTTTTGAAAACCACCAAGAGAGAATGTAGCCCTACCAGCTACATTAACAAATATAACAGGTTTTTCAAAAACAGCTGCATCTAATCCCACAGTTGAGACAGTTGTAACTACTACATCACTAACTAAAAGATCTTCAATTAAACTTCCTTTACTTATAATAACATTTTTAGAATCATATTTCTTCATTAAACGATTGCTGATATCCTCATAATCTCCTGGATGAGGCCTCAATAATATTGTAATATCTGTGTGATTTTGTAATCCTTTGAAAAGGTTATCCAGTAGAACTTCATCTGGATTATTTTTTGAGTAATAAGATAATCGAAATGAGAGTGGAACCAGGATAATTTTTTTATCTTCAAAGCCATATTTTGTAACTAATGCTTCTTTATTCATTATTTTTTTGAGCCCATCGATATTGTAAAACGATGGATTGCCTATTGATGCGACATTAGATGATGGGTAATGGCTTTTTTCAACTAAGATCTTCTTGTAATATTCACCAAAAACTAGCATAAGATCTGGAATTGGATTTCCTAATGGTTGTTTTTCGTTTCTGATTTCTTTATGACTATAATCTGGGTTTCCTTCATATAGGAAACCATGTTGTATTCCTATTGTTTTGATTCCGAATTTTTTTGACACTATCTCAAAACATTTAGCATAAGGACCAGTCTCATATGCTTGTATGACTATCTTTGATTTGGTTAGTTTCATGAATTTTTCTAGCTCATCCATTAGCTGAAGAAAGGTTGGTACATACGGTTCAAGAAAAATTTGGTCAAACACTGGTTTCAGATATTCCCACAACAATATTTTTTTGTAAACAAAAACCTCTTGCATGTTTAGTTTCTTGAATTTATTGTAGGAGTTTTTTAGAGATCGTAGTTTCTCCTTTACTGAAGAAGATTTATTATTCTTTAACAAAACTTCTATTGGAATCCAATTAAATTCACTGTTTAGTCGTTCTTTTAATGAAGTCGTTTCTCCACGAAAAGTATAATCAATATCAAAACAAAGTAATGGAATTTTATTTTGTTTCAATAAATCCAATATTGGTTGCATCGTAAATTCCTGTTTTTCTGTTGTGCCGTTTATGTAATTTGTCATAGAACGATTATAATTACTAGGCGATGTAATGATTGTGTATTGGGATTCAGGATAAGTAAATTTTTTATTAGAAAAGAGATGTAATCGCTGTTCTCGTTTTTTCCTTGTGATTTTTTTGTAGGCCATATTTTTAAAATAATTTTTTACATGGTTTTTTATTAAGAATGAAATGTATTTTGTGTGTGAGAATTCTAAAGTTATATCTTTCAATTGACATATTTGTTTGATTACAGAAATTTTGTCAAAATTATCATATAATTTTATTTTGGTAATTTGATATTGATCTAGTACTGTTATGAGGCGGTTTATGAAGAGCGTTATCTCATTAAATTTGGGGTATATTATAGGATGTACAAACCACCACAACGAAGTATTATTAACTGAAAACCATTCCATAATCTTCTTATTTCCAACAGTTTTGCTAGCAGTTTCAGAAAATTCTATGTTTTCTTCATAATCGCTATATAATTCTAGATCATTCAAATCAAGCTCTAACAAATTTTTTGTATTTTTTTTCTCAGTTTTTTTTCCGTATAATGCTAATACAAACAATTAATTTCCTATATTTGCATACTAATTAAGATTCTTCTATAATATTATGCTGAGTTGCTTTAGTAAGATTATTTAGTACTACTCAAAAAGGCTAATTATGTTTAAGGGGAAAAAAATATTGATTACAGGTGGTACTGGGTCATTAGGCCAAGCATTGACAAAATATTTGCTTAAAACCGATGTTGATACAGTCCGAATTTTTAGTAGGAACGAACATCAACAAATAATGATGGAGGAAAACCTAAAAGATGATCGTCTTAGATTCTTTATTGGTGATGTCAGAGATCTCTCTCGACTAACACGCGCATTTGAAGATATTGATATAGTTTTTCATACAGCTGCTCTAAAACATGTACCAGTTGTAGAGTATAATCCATTTGAAGGAATCAAAACTAATGTCATTGGTTCACAGAACGTTATTGAAGCTTGTTTGGCTGTAAATGTCGACATTGCTGTTGGTATTAGTACTGACAAATCAGTTGCTCCATTAAACACCTATGGGGCAACTAAATTGTTAATGGAAAAAATGTTTGTAACTGCTAACAATTACATCAATCCAGAAAAACATAGAACAAAATTCATTGCGTTACGTTATGGTAATGTCTTAGGAAGTAGTGGATCGGTTGTCCCAAAGTTTATTCGGCAAATACGTAATAAAGAAAAAATAACTATTACTGATCCCAATATGACTAGATTTAGTATAACAATGAAAGAAGCATTGGATTTTATTATTAAGTCAACATTTGAGGGAAAAGGATCGGAAATTTTTGTTCCAAAACTTAAGGCATATACTATTACTGATTTAAAAGATACAATTACAGAGCTTCTAGGTGGTACAGGAGAAGAAAAGGTTCCAATACGCCCAGGTGAAAAATTACATGAGACGCTGATTGATTCTGATGAAATGAGAAACACATACGAAACAGATTCGAAGTATGTAATTGTGAATCCCCTTCTAGATTATCAAACAATAAAAAGTCGTTATCCAAAATGGAAAAAAGTAAACGAAACAAAGTCGTTTTCTTCTGATTCTGCGGAAAAAATTCCAAAAGAAGAGCTTAAAAAAAATATTCTAGCTGCAGGTTTGATCTAGGATAATTAATAAACATAACATAAATTAATGTCGCTAGAAGAGAAATTAAAAATGTCTTTATCAAAATATGTGCTTCTTTTCTGGTACAAAAAAACTCAGGAATTCACAATAAAACACAACACGTTAGCAACTAATCGCTTGTTCAGATCATATAGGAGGCGGTGTATCAATTACGTACAGTCAAAATGTAGTTCAGATTTTATTATCCTTGAAGGACGGAAAATGCATGTAGATAAAGATGAATACCTTAAACTCTTGCTAGAACAGGACGGAATTATAACAAAATTTGTAAAAAAAGCGATTAAGAAAGGTGATGTTGTATTAGATCTAGGTGCCAATATAGGATACTGGACGTGTTTATTGGCTGAACTTGTTGGAGATAAAGGCCATGTGTATGCATTTGAACCGGAGTCCCATAACTTTCAATTACTAAAAAAAAATGTCGAAATAAATAACTACAAAAATGTTACATTAGAACAGAAGGCCGTTTCAAATAAAACAGGAAAAACTAGGTTATTTATCTCGAATGTAACGACTGATCACAGAATATACGATTGGTCAGGACACCAAGACTCGATTGAAATTGATGTAGTTAGATTAGATGATTACTTCAAAGGTAAAGAAATAGCCATTAATTATATTAAAAGTAACTTACAGGGAGCTGATTTTGTAGCTGTACAAGGAATGTTATCACTAATAAGACGAGTCAAAGATTTAAAGATGATAGTTGAATATCATCCCAACACAATGTTGGAATTTGGATCTAATCCTAAAGAGTTTATAGAATTTCTCATAAATGAGGGATTTAAATTGCATGACGTTGGTAGCAATAAAATAAAGTCCATTGAACCTAACAAGATATTCAAAGAATATTCGCCTAAAAAAAATCTTGGAACAAGTTTTTTGTGTGTAAAATAAGCTCTACGAAGAACAGTCAAGATCATTATTAGATTCAAAAGTTTTCTCTTAAATCTAAAACTAACTGAGAAATGAATTTATCATTATTCTTCTATGGTATTAACCATATCAGGACCCACGTGCATTACTTCTTTAAACCAGTTCTTTGATAATGGTTCTTTTGATGATCGGAATAGAAATTGAATCATATCTCTAGTTGCTTGTGGATTTCCTGCTTTATGAAGACATGTTGTTGTATTTGCAAAGATCGCACTTCCTGGCGGACCAATAAATTTAACAACATGTTTTGGATCTTCCATTACTGTCATAGGTACTCTATAGTCTTCCCTATGGCCAAAATTCAACTTCATAATCTCTTTTGTCCTAGGAATTGATTGTAGATGGAAAGGTCCATCATTTTCTGTAACGTGGGATATATTAACGAAGAATTTGAGTCTGTCCGTTTTACGATTATCACAATGCCAACGATTTGAAATTATATCTTTGTTTTGTATTTCTGAAGGCATGTGATATATACGCCATAGATCAATGCGCACCACTTGGAAGTTACTGCCATAATACTGTTTGACGATTTCAATTACATCATCCGTAATCAGAGCCGAAAGTTCTGGAATGTTAAGATGAGCGTCAATAATTTGTCGCTTGTAACGCTTTCCGTCATGTTGACCTGATATAAAAGAAAATTTATCATCTTCAATCATCTTTTCATATTTTGTTCGAATTTTATCAATTAGGGATTTATCATAATTGAAGTTTAATTTCATATAACCATTTGTCCTAAATTGTTCAATAATTGGATCATTTGATTTTGCGCTAAGTTGTGTATTTTTTAAAATATTAATGGTGCCATCAAGATTGTGTTTCATGCCTACAGTATTACCAAAAATTGCTTTTCCCGCAGATTGGTCTATTTTATGATAAGTTCCCTTAATGGCCGCTTCTGGATTTTTTATAGCTCTTTTTATTTTTGAACCGAAACCCATAATCTTCTTCTTTCATGTAGATTAATAAAAATATTAGCTTATAGAGATTATTCTTTTTTAATTATAGGTCAAAGAGTTGTTTTTTATTTTTCTAATTTTTGTTAAAATTTTCATAACTACTTATTAACGCCTACCTAAAAGAAGCTTCGAACGGTGATAATTGAGTGAGTAATATTAGAATGACCTATTCAGGTTTGATTTCTTTTCTTGTCACAATAATAAGCATATTCACTGGTTTGGTATTCACTCTGATTGTAACAAGAAGGCTAGATCAGACCCATTTTGCTATGTGGAGTTTAATCGGTGGCATTATAGCATATTCGATGGCTTTTTCTCCAATATCCAACTATTGGCTTGGCCGTCATATTGCAAGGGGTGAAAAAGAATCGGTTACAGGAATAATTAGTGCCATAATTTTTTCTATTGCAGCCATAGGCGTTTATTTTATTGCAACATTAATTCTTTCTAATTCATCAGATGTTGATTTCAAGATTCTATTATTTGCAATATTGTTAGTGCCTTTTTCATATATTGTAAGATGCTTTTTGACGATCGTTTCGAGCTATAAACCACAAGGTGCTTCTTATAGTACACTAATTTTTGAAATCACAAAAATACCTATTGGTTTTCTGTTGGTATACATTTTAGATTTAGGAATAATAGGAGCGATAACTACAGCTGCCATTTCACATCTTGCTCAACTAATCTTCTGTGTTGTTTATTCAAAAGAAAGATTAAAAGAACAGTTTCATCGCGATGTTTTTAAGAATTGGTTAAAACTTTCTTGGTTGCCTTTTTTTGCAGCTCTGCACGACCGAATTATTAACTTAGATTCAACAATTTACACCTTGATTATGGGTTCCGTAACTGGAGTGGCCTTTATTGGGATAGCCAAAACTATTGGAAATTTGGTGTCAAACACCAGTTCAATTTCAGTGGGGTTAGCGCCTAAATTGCTGGCTACCCAAGATATTCAGCACACGGAGTTGATGATAGATAGAATATTATTATTCGCAATACCTACGCTTGGATTTACGATCGTATTTGCCAGACCTAGTCTTTGGGTACTCAACCCGATTTATGTAGATGCTGTTAACATTGTATATTTATGGTCCATCTCTCATTTTACGTGGGTCATATATGGAATTTTCACAAGCACTATGGAAAGTTTAGAAAGAGTCGATATAGGTTTTAAGGCAAAAACTAAAGAATATCTTAGAAGTAGATTATTTACAGTTCGTATAGTATTTGTTGTAGGCTATTCTGCTTACATAGTAATACTAACTTTGGTTTTCATGGTTTTGTCTAAATTTGAATCTGATACTTTAGAAACAATATTTTGGTGGGGAGTAATCTACGCAATTTCCAATATATCTATCCTTATTGTTTTTAGCATAATGACTGCGAGACAAATTTCCTTTAAATTCCCAGTAAGAAAAACAGTGAAATACACAATTGTAACCTTGTTCTCATGTTCAATTACATATTTTCTAATTTCTAAATATCTTGAATATGAAGAAAGCATATTTGAGTTTGGGCCAAATTTGATTCCATATATGCTTCTATTTGGAGGGTTGTACTTCGGTCTCGTAATGTTATGGGATAATGATAGCCGTAAACTTTTCCAGCAGATATTTCAGGAATTGAAGAAATAATCCTATAAACAATGATATCTTATATAACGAAGTATTTTGCAGAATAAAGAAAATGAGTGATTCAAACGAGGTACGTCGTATTGCAAAAATTTATGATGAACGTGCAAGAAAATACAATAGCATAGATGCTGCAGGACAATGGGGTTCAAAAGATCAGGCTGATTTAATTACAAAAGAAATTCTCAAGAAATCAGAGATAACAAAAGAACATTCTGTGTTGGAGATTGGTTGTGGTAGCGGAGTATTAGGTAGCGTCATATCTAAAAACTGCAAGCTTTACGTAGGTTTTGACGCCTCATATCTAATGCTCAAGAGATTTCTAGAAGAAAATGGCAATGAAGAAAAAAACCTCATAGTTGCTACGACTACATATATCCCTTGCAAAAAAAAGACATTCGACAGAATAGTTATGAATGGTGTAACTATGTACTTTCCCAATGAAAAGTTTCTAAAAAGAGTATTGAATGAAATATTGACAGTTTGTAAAGATGATGCAATAATTTTTATTGGGGAAAACATTATTCCTTCAAGATTTCATTGGGAGTTTGTTTGGTTTCAGAATCTTTCTCCACAAATTCAATTTTTTGCAAAATCATATATCTCATTGAGAAAATGGCTTGCAAAAAAAAGTCCACATATAACGGGAAAGTGGAAATATGTACACAAAGACATATCTCCTAAGATTATAGAGAAATTTTTTAAAAATAATGGCAAGGTAGAGATTTCAGATGCTGTTGCCTATACTGCTAGAAAGAGAGTATATGGTAATAATGCCAAAGGTAACAAAAGAATAGACTTTCTAATAAGGTTGAAAACTTGACGAATTCTATGTATGAATTTAAAGTAGCATCCCAAGTAGATCAGCAAAAATGGAATAGTGACCTAATGAAGAGTCAGTCCGCGTATTTTTTTCAAACTACGGAATATCTATTATTTATGGCTAATTCAAAAAACAAAATTCCAATATTTATTTCTGTTGTTGATGAAACTGACAATACAAAAGGACAGCTGGGTTTGATAATCGACGAAATACCATTGACTCACTCAAACAAGCTCAAAGTTTTTGCAAGGGGGGTTTCCCAACTAGGTAAAAGGGCTACATGGGCAGGAGGCCCAATCATTCATGCAGAGAGAGGTGATTCTAAGATACAAATATTACGTATGATCATAAAAGCACTTGATTTTGTCGCTCAGAAGCATAACGTAATCATGATTGACGGCTATACATCACCTCAGGATACACAAATTGATGATGATTACAAAAATGAATTAAAAATCAACAATTACAGAATAAATAATTTCTTTACATTTATGACTGATTTATCTAAAAGTGAGGAAGAGATTTGGAATGGCTTGAACAAAAACGCACAACGAGACATGACGCGAGCTGAAAAACGTGGCATCACGGTCAAAGATCTAACTATTGATACCTTAGATGAATACTTCTCGTTGTCAAAAGTATGGGCAAAAACAAAAGGCATTACAAAATCGATTCCAAAGTCTATGAAGGAAAACTATTGGAACTATTACAAAAAAGGAGTTGAGAAAGTGTTTTTGGCTCATGAAGACGGAGAATTGGTTGCCACGCACAGATTAGGTTGCTTTAATGGTATAATGTATAGCCACAGTTTGATTAATTCATATGAAAAAAAAGGCAGCCTTGGAGGTCCTTATCTTACTTGGTTTGCGATGAAATGGGCAAGGCAACATGGCATGAGATATTATGATTTTTCTGGCGGAGAATCACCACCTGATGGAAACGACAAACAATATCAAAAACAGTGGAATAGCCTTTTAACGTACAAAAGAAAATGGGGCGGACAAGAACTTCCATATTATCATTGGGTGAAAATAAGAAAAAAACTGTCATATAAGGCCATGAGAGCGTTACTAAAAGTCGATTGGTCATACAGAAATTTCAAGAAAAAGAAATATGATAAAACTCAAAAGTCTACAAAATAGAGTTTTGCATATTTGCAAATTATGATTTGGAGGGTTTAATGGTTTGAATTATTTTTTTGGGATTTTTCAATGCGGCTGCGAATCTTGTTTTTGTTTTACTTAGGATTTTAGTATATAGGGTGTATCCACGCTTTTGTCCACCCCATTTTGATTTAAAAAAATCTATGTTCTTTTCCTTTTCTGATGTAGGAAAGGGGTTTATTCCCCCCATATCATACGTCTGATAGTTATTTTCAATAGCCCACTTTATGGCATGCCAAGTTACAAAGCTACCACCCAGAAGATTGGTTTTTGTATTTGCAACTCCATGTTGTACTATATTACCATTGAAAATTATGTTAGATACTCCTGCAATTGGAACCCCCCTGTGTTTTGCAAGAAACACCTTGTGGAAACCATTTTTGTACAGATATTCATATTCAGTTTTGTACGTTTCCAAAACTTTTGATTTTTTTCTACTAGTTCTTTCGTATTCTTCATTTTTTAATTCAGAAAATTCTTTAAAATAAGATGCTCCTTCTGGAATATGAAATTCTAACTCAGTTTGTTCGGATTTTTTTATGTCATATCTTGTTTTTTTATCAAGCTTTTGATACAATTCATCACTTTTTTGTTGAAGATCAATAACATAGGTTTCCCATGGAGTTAGCTCATAATTGTATTTCGAAAAGAGTGAATTAGAAAATTTTGTTTCCAAAGGAGGAGATGAACCTCGGATCATAGTTACCTTGTTTTCTTTTGCTAATTTATCCAGAGTGAAAATAATTTTTTGAGTTATTTCGTTCTCATCTACATTTGTATGTAATATTGGTCCATAAAACCAAGTTAGAACAGAGCTCAAGTTTATTGTGGAGCCAATTGTTTTTGCAATGATATTTTCATTCCTCAGTGAATTTTTATGTAAAAGAACTGCTAATTGACCAACTATTCTTCCATTAGGACTGGAAACAGAAATAAAAAATGGTTTTGAACCGATATTTTCTTGGTAAACCTTTAGCCAGTTAAAAGACTGATAGAGTGTAGTTCCTTTACTTTGGCTGAGTTGTGAATTCCATAATTTCTCATCGATTTGTTTGTCGACTTGAACGCTATAATTCATGAATATTATCGCATCTTTTGTAGTTAAAAATCATAATAATAGACCTTTTGTGTAATTAAGCAAGGTTTCTACAGGGCTTTATACAAAGCAAAATACAAAAAGTAATTATTTAATGCTAATCCGAAATCAATAATGCAACAAGAAAAGGATGTGGTGGTAGGTTTAGGTGAAATTGGGAAACCAATTTACAAGTTATTATCAAAGTCTTTACTAACTGTAGGATATGATTTAAATCCAAAGCTAATAGATGGTAAAAAATTTACAAAATATAAGAATGTAAATACTCGTTTTATCCACATCTGTATCCCTTTTTCAGACAAATTTATTGCTCAAGTAAAAATCATTTGTGAAAATTTTTCTCCAAAAGGAGTTGTTATTCATAGCACAATTAAACCGTATACAACCAGAACATTACAATCTACTTTACAAATTCCCGTAATCTACAGTGCTACTAGAGGAGTTCATAGAAGAATGAACACAGATTTAAAAAAATATACAAAATTCTTTTCAATTGAAAAAACAGCACCCAATCAAAAATGGGCATCAAACACATATTCCAAAATTTTAAAAAAAGTACAAATTCATTCTAAAAAAATATCGAGTCCATTAACTTTAGAATTAGCAAAAATAGTTGTAGATACATCATATTATGGATGGCTTATCAATTACGCCCAACTAAGTAATATGATAGCACAAGAGCATGGTGTTGATTATGATGAGATGTGGTCATTTGCTGATGATATTCATAAATTTTTAGGAAATAGACCGAAAATGTTTCCTGGATTTATTGGTGGTCATTGTGTTATCCCTAATCTAGACCTTATACATAATCATACATTGAATCTAATTAAAGAAATTAATGATACCTATCTAAAAAAAGTACCAAAAGCCAAATCTATTAACAAGAAATACGATAAATCAAAAAAACAATCCTATGATGTTACTAAATAAAATACTTAAAGTCTTTTTTTAATAAAATCAATTGAAGAAACCGGTGTTGGATCAATTCCTCCTAAAACAGCCTTGTAGATTGAAGTATAATCTAGAAAATAAATCAAAGTTATCAGCTTTGAAATAATATTACCGTGAATCGAGCTTACTTCTCTAAAAATAATTTTATTTTTATCAAAATATTCTTTAAGAATGTTCCATCTCTCTTTTGTTTTGTAATAGTCATCCTTTCCTTCAATTAGTATGGGTTGAACATTTGATCTGTTCTCCCAAGAAACAATGTTATTATGACATGCTTCTATGACGTCTTCAGTCATTGCATGAATTTTTGCATTTTCTTGTAACGAATTTTTGAATCTTATTGCAGCTGCCTGTAACCCCCACGGATAATAAATCAATGGTATTCCGTTTATCCACTCTGCAAGAGAAATTGCAGAGTTGTTAGATGATAAGTTATGTGATCCAATGTTCTTTTTTTGAATCGCTAGTTGTTCTAATGAATCCACTATGTCAGTTTTTTTGATTAATAGAATCTGCTCAAGTGATTTTAGCATAGAATAAAAAAAAATTGTAAATGAGGCTCTTGGCGAGTGTATTTGTTCTATCTTGCTATATTGTATTTTATTTTTCTTACAAAATTCTTCCATCTTGCCACCTAATGAAAATGCTATTGTTTTACAATTTTTTTTCTTGGCAGCTTCTAAAACAGTCATAGTTTCTACGGTGTTTCCAGATATGCTTGTTGCTACCACCAAAGTATTTGAATCAACAGTTTCTGGAAGATGATATCCTTTTACCACATTAACATGAATGTTGGTTTTTGAAAGTATTGCAGAAAATATATCACCAAGTGAGCCAGAGCCTCCCATTCCAGAAAAAATAACATGATCTATTGAACCACTTAAATCAATTTGAATTCCTTCTGATTCATATGCTCTTTTTGCAATTTCTGGCCATCTATCGTAAATTTTGTACATTCCTTGCGGATCAAATTTTTCTAGAGTACTAACGTCTAACAAGTACTTTATTTCATATTAATGAAAATATATGTTTGATGAAGAGAAGATTCATTTAAAATACAGATGAAATTTTCAATTTTCTAGTTGCCTGAACAACCCAAAACTCATTCATCTTTACGAACAGTAGAATGGAAAAATAACAAGGTTGTAATGATAGATCAGACCAAATTACCAAATCAATTAGTTTTTGTTGAATATGATGATTTTAATCAAGTTGCAGATGCTATTAGAACTCTAGTTGTGAGAGGAGCTCCTGCAATAGGTGTATCAG
>Ga0247727_10003198_pt1 | contig 36527 bp, 28 predicted proteins | sample WisWelCaveWW1625_FD_202498 | JGI IMG/M metagenome (GOLD analysis project Ga0247727, IMG submission 202498) | Biofilm microbial communities from Wishing Well Cave, Virginia, United States - WW16-25 | ecosystem: Environmental > Aquatic > Deep subsurface > Groundwater > Cave microbial mat | place...
GATGGGAAATGCATCCATCCTGCCAGGTTACTCCGTCTTTCAGCTGGCGCTCCCTTTCGCCTACCCTGATACGACTTTGTGAGACTTTGTTAAAGTTCGCTGGATACGAGTTTACGAGACTCGACATTCGCTTCCGATGCAACACGATTCCGCAAGGCCACTGGTATAGTTCTCCTGGTCTTCATAGGACTGGTCGCCATGCTTCCCATAATTAATGAGGGTAGTTTGAAATGGTTACGCACCGGGCAGGATTGGACAGAAGTTGCTGCACCGTTGTTGGTTTTGGGAGCGTTGCTGGCGCTTCCAACTCTGAGCCGTTTGGCAGTGGGCCCAGTTGAAATTGAGGCAATACCATCCTCGCCGGATGCTAGACCAGCGCTGGGCACGGACATCGAGGCTGCAATTAAACACGCACAATCGCTTGGACCTAGCACGACCTTTAGAATCTGATGACCCTGCAATATGGTCTAGCAGTTGGGGAAACGACACATTGCCATTTCACGCGGACTCCCCTTCATAAATCCGGGCTTGCACCCCTTCCGGTATAATCGGCTTGCGCCCACCCTTCAACGTGCAACCCGATTCGCAATGACCCTCCAAGACGCCAAAAAGAACTGGGAAGAGACCACCCTAAAGCCATCGCTGGAACGCGTCCCCCCCCGGAAGGCGGAATTCCAAACGGGGTCAGGTCTCCCCTTGAACCCGGTTTATCTCCCTTCACCGGGGGACGCGGTCTATTTGGATCAACTCGGCTTCCCGGGGGCATACCCGTTTACGCGCGGCGTCCAGCCTACCATGTACCGTGGCCGCTTCTGGACCATGCGCCAGTACGCCGGTTTCTCCACCGCCGAAGATTCCAACGCCCGCTACCGCTACCTGCTCGCCCAGGGGCAAAGCGGCCTCTCCGTCGCCTTTGACCTGCCCACCCAAATCGGCTACGACGCCGACGACCCGATGGCCGAAGGCGAAGTCGGCAAAGTGGGCGTTTCCATCTCATCGCTGGAGGATATGGAAATTCTGTTCCGGGACATCCCGCTGGACAAAGTCTCCACCAGCATGACCATCAACGCCCCGGCGGCCATCCTCCTTGCCATGTACATCGCCGTCGGCAAACGGCAGGGCGTCGAACCCCGCAACTTGCGCGGCACCGTGCAAAACGACATCCTCAAAGAATACATCGCCCGCGGCACCTACATCTTCCCCCCCGCGCCCTCCATGCGGCTCATCACCGACCTCTTTAAATACTGCAAAGCCGAAGTCCCCCGCTGGAACACCATCTCCATCTCCGGCTACCACATTCGAGAGGCCGGTTCCACCGCCGTGCAGGAAGTGGGCTTCACCCTCGCCGACGGCATCGCCTACGTCCAGGCCGCCCTTGACGCCGGGCTGGATGTGGACGACTTTGCCGACCAGATTTCCTTTTTCTTCAACGCCCACAACAACTTCCTTGAAGAAGTCGCCAAATTCCGCGCCGCCCGCCGTTTGTGGGCAAAGATCATGTGCGAGCGTTTTGGCGCGCGCAACCCCAAATCGTGGTTGCTCCGTTTCCACACCCAAACGGGGGGGAGCACCCTCACCGCGCAACAGCCCGAAAACAATATCGTGCGCGTCGCCCTGCAAGCCCTCGCCGCCGTCATGGGCGGGACGCAATCCCTGCATACCAACAGCATGGACGAAGCCCTCGCCCTCCCCACGGAGAACGCCGTCCGCATTGCCCTGCGTACTCAGCAAATCATCGCCCACGAATCCGGCGTGGCAGACAGTGTGGACCCGCTGGGGGGCGCGTACCTCATTGAGCATCTCACCGATGAGATCGAACGCGGGGCCGCCGCCTACATCCAAAAGATTGACGACATGGGCGGGGCACTGGCCGCCATCCAGAACGGGTATATTCAGGGCGAAATCCAGGATGCCGCCTACCGTGCCCTGCAAGCCATCGAAGCTGGCGAGGAGATCGTGGTCGGCATCAATGCATTTGAAATTGAGGAGAAACTCACCCTCGAAAAACTCAAAGTGGACCCCGCCATCGAACACACCCAACGCGCCAAACTCGCCGCCCTGCGCGCCTGCCGCGACCCCGCCCGCGTCACTGAACTCCGCGCACAGTTGGAAACAACCGCCCGCACGAGCGAGAACCTCCTCCCCCTCTTCGTCGAGTGTGTCGAAAATGACCTCACCCTCGGCGAAATCTGCCACACCCTGCGTGGCGTGTGGGGCGAGTACCAGGCGTCCAGCTGGATATAACAGGCTAAATATTGAACCAAGAATTTCATGATCTGGCTGAATATAGTTATGCGCTTGGTAAGCGCGTATTGGCTAATCGAGAGCCAAGGGAAATAAAAGAACGCGGCCAATATCTAACGCCCCCTGCTATTGCACGATACATGGCTAATAAACTTGGAAAAATTCAAAGCGGGGCAACGTTATTGGAGCCTGCAATTGGATCAGGCGTACTGGTCTGTGCCCTCATTGAGCAGTTAATATCTGAGAATCGTTCAATAGAACTCTGGCTGGATGCTTACGAAATAGACCCGGAGTTGTGTGAAATCACAAAACAAGTTTTGACGCAGGCCAGCGAAAAAGCAGCCAAAAATGGCGTGCAACTTCATTGTCAGGTATTTCAAGAGGATTTTATATTAGCTTGTTTGCCAGATACACAACCCTCTTTGTTTTCAAGCGAAATAAATCGGAGAGAGGTTTACGATTTTATTTTAAGTAATCCGCCATACTTCAAGCTCAATAGCGAAGACAAACTTGCCAAAGCCGTTTCGGGGAAAATCAAAGGAAATACAAATATTTATACCCTTTTCATGGCTTTGAGTGCCAAGATACTTACACCTCAGGGAACGGCTTGTTTTATTGTCCCACGGAGTTTTTGTTCCGGGGTCTATTTTTCGGATTTTCGCCGGGAATTTTTGAGGGATGCCACTCCCTTATCGTTTCATTTGTTTCAATCGAGGGGCGACCTGTTTAGAGGAGATGAGGTTTTACAAGAGAATGTGATTATTAGTTTCGGGAAAGCGATCCAGGCGAAACAGCCTTATTGGGCTGGAACCGTGGAGATTTCGACTTCAAAAGATGATACCCAACTCCACGAAGGCGAAGCATCTCGAACGGTTTCCCTAAATCATTTCTTGAACCATCATAGCAAACATGTCTTCTTTCGATTGCCTGTCGGGATTCTGGACGAACAAATATTAGATTCTGTGGATCGGTGGGATGGCTCCCTGGAGAAGTTTGGCTTGCAAGTTTCAACCGGGCCAGTAGTACCTTTTCGTTCACGGGAATTTTTGGTGAATGAAACATCGAATGGGAACGCACCTTTGCTATGGATGCAAAACGTAAAACCTTATCGAATCCACTGGCCTTTGGAATCATTTGAAAAACCACAAGCCATCTCTTATACAGACAAATCCTTGCTGGTTGCCCGATCCAATTATGTTCTGTTACGTCGTTTTAGCCCCAAGGAAGACCGACGCCGTTTAATTGCAGCTCCATTTATCTCCGATGAATTTTCGGGTTCCCATGTTGGCTTTGAAAATCATTTGAATTTCATCTACCGAAAAAATGGGGCTTTACAATTATCCGAAATCATAGGGCTGGCTGCCATTCTAAACAGTTCGCTGATTGACCGGTATATTCGCATTATTAACGGAAACACACAAATCAACGCCGCGGATTTGCGTGCGTTGCCCTTCCCCCCCCTCACAATTATTCAACGCATCGGGGAACAAGTTCAACTCATTCAAAACCCAAATTCAGAAACTGTAGACGCGATTGTTTTTTCGACGCTGTGGGAAACAGGGTTGCTTGAAGAACAAATCCCAATAATGCAGGAGACAAGAATCACAATGGGAAAAATTGAACAGGCGCAGGAAATTCTCGAAGCCCTCGGCTTGCCGCCACCGCAACAAAACGAAATCTCTGCCCTAACTTTATTAGTGTTGGGGCAGCTTTCGGAAGACACATTCTGGAAAAATGCGACAGCGCATAATTTGCGGATTCATGACATCCTTCTTGAAATCAAATCCAGATATGGACGTGGATACGCCGAAAACACGCGCGAAACCATCCGCCGCCAGGTTTTGCACCAATTTGAGCAAGCTGGGGTCGTTATCATTAATCCTGATGATCCAACTTTAGCAACGAATAGTCCAAAAACCCATTACGCTCTCTCGAAACTTGTGTTATCTGCCTTGCAAGCGTACGAGACGCCAGAATGGGAAAATAGACGGGAAAATTTTGTTCGCCAACGCGGTGCCTTACTCGAAGTCTATCAACAGATCAGGGAACAAAATAAAGTTCCTTTGCAGGTTTCAGAAGGCATGGTTTATAAGCTCTCCCCTGGAAAACACAACAAACTGCAAGCAGATATTGTGAGAGAGTTTGGCCCTCGCTTTGCACCTGGAGCTAAATTGCTATACTTGGGGGACGCGGCACGTAAAACGCTCATTCTGGAAGCAGACAGTTTGTCAAACCTGGGAGTGCCGGTTTTTGCTCACGGAAAATTACCTGATATTGTTCTTTTTGACGAAAAACAAAACTGGATATATTTGATTGAAGCAGTCACCTCCCATGGGCCAGTTTCGCCAAAACGACATTTCGAACTTGAAGAAATGTTCAGCGAGTGTTTGGCTGCGAGGGTTTATATTACGGCTTTTCCGGATATCGCTACTTTCAAGCGCTTTGTAAACGAAATTGCATGGGAAACCGAGGTCTGGATCGCAGAAATGCCATCCCACCTTATTCACTTTAACGGGGATAAATTCTTGGGGCCGCATCATTGACCTCTATGCCTAGGAGATAGAATGCCCACCATCAAACGCATCAACCACATCGCCATTGTCGTAGAGGATATTGATGATGCCCTCGGCTTCTGGCGCGACGCCCTTGGTTTGGAACTGGCCCACGTGGAGGATGTCCCCGACCAGCAATCCGTCGTTGCCTTCCTGCCCACCGGGGATGCGGAGATCGAACTCGTCAAACCGACTACGGAGACCTCTGGCGTCGCCAGGTATCTGCACCGGCGCGGGCCGGGCATACACCATATCTGCTTTGAAGTGGATGACATTGAAGCCTGCCTCGCTGGGCTGAAAGACCACGATATCCAGTTGATCAACGAAGAGCCTACCATCGGCACCGGCGGCAAACGCATCGCCTTCATCCATCCCAAAAGCACCCACGGCGTCCTCGTCGAACTCTACGAACTCACCCCCAGCGAACTCGAAATTCGCCTCCGCCGCGCCCGTCAGCTTGCCGACCGCGTCATGAACCAGGGGCAGGTCGCCGTCACCGCCGCCATGGGCTTCCTGCGCGGCCTGCGCAATGGCGACCAACCTGAAACTGCTGAATCGATTGCTGGTAAGAACTGAGACGACCACACAATAATCGATGAGAAAAACTAAAAGCTACTAAACAAAATTCGAGTAACTCTTACTATCATGATCACTGATGTGAATAAGATCGCAAGGAAAATCACCCTAAGGGGAAGTCTTCAAACATTCATTACGGCATTTTTGCTGGTTGATCATTATCGTATAAACGATTTTTTTCTCTCATATGCATATTTTCGCTGGATTGATGATCAAATAGATATACACCTACCTTCACAAGATCAACGCTTATTGTTCATTCAAAGACAAGCCGATATTATCGAACGAGCACATTTGAAAGTCCAATTCAAAGATTTGACGCTTGAAGAAGGAATGATTGTTAGAATAATTAACAATGACGGATTTTCAGAAAGTGGACTGAAATCATTCGTTGATAATATGTTTGCTATTATCAAATTTGACGCTTACAGAAAAGGCAAAAAAATATCTGAAGCTGAATTGAATTGGTATACAAACACCTTATCCAAATCCGTTACAGATGGAATATTTTATTTTATTGACAACGAAAATATAGCACCAAGAAATCGCACCAACTATTTATTGGTAAGAGGTGCACATATTGCACATTTACTTCGAGACATGGTGGACGATATTCGAGAGGGGTTTATAAATATTCCAACTGAATATTTAGAACAAAATAATGTTGATGAAATAGATCTTTTAAGTATACCTATTAGGAAATGGGTGGAAAAACAAGCAATATTGGCGCAAAACCTTCTCGTCAAAGGTAAAGAACAAATTTTTAGGCAAAAATCATTGCGACGTAAAATAGCCGGATCTTGGTATTCAGCACGATTTGAAGTTGTTCTAGACGCAATCATAAGAGACGATTTTTTGTTGCGTGAAAATTACCCAGAGCATCGAAAGGCTTATAATTGGTTAAAGATTGCCTACAACTCAGTAGTTTTATATTCAAAACATTTCTCAAGCCATCTCGCAACGAATATAGAGGAGGATGAAAATGACTATTTATGAAAGAACAATGGTTACCAAAAAATTCCATTACATACCATATTGGCTTACCGTGGGAGTGTTGCTTTTTGCTCAGCAAGAGTTAATAGCGAAAATTTTCAAGGAGACAGAACTTTTGCCTATCCGAATTCTTGTTTCATTCTATGTTTCTGTCTCAGCGATTTTCATGATCAATCTAAAAAACATATTTGTTCATGTTATTGAACAAATTGGTGAGCTCTTTGAATTTCCTGGTTCTCAAGATTCGTGGTTAGAAAACAAAATTAATGAGTTTGGATCGCCTGAAAAATTCTCTATAGCCACACGTGTATATTTTGTGGTGTTTCATCTCGGATTTACAATTACGGTACTGTCTTTGGGAATACCCTATAAATCGTGGGTGTCTGATATTGATTTCCTAATCACCTTGCAGTTTTTTTTGTTTACATCTGCTCACATGGTCTATGGTGTAGCAATCCTTCTCAAAATACTTGCGGAAATCGTGAATTTTCCTTTGAAGAGAATGCCCTTTTATTTTTCGCGGCATCCCGGTATTCTAGTGCTTGCAAGATTTTATTCCCGCGCATCTTTGTATTCGCTCGCAATTGTCATTATTCTTGCTCTCTGTGTTTGGTTTAATCCTTATGGATTATTTTCAGCACTAATATTTTGGTGGTTATTTACCTCGGTCATTCCAATTATCCTGTTTATTTGGACATTTATTCAGTCTCACACCCTAATGCTTCGCATAAGAGATAAAAGTCTATCCCTAATAAGCCAGCAAATTCAAGAATGTTTAGATCTTGTTCAAAAAGGAGCATCAAAAGATGACGTTGAAAGGTTAGCAAAGCTAATGGGGATTCAAGATATGGCATCTGAAATGTCAATCTATCCCGTTGGGATTGAAGGTGCTACAACTTTCATTGTTACATTTTTTTACCCTGTTGTGAATATTGCGTTTACTATTTATGGTATGCAATAACTATTCAGTGTACCCATTCAAATTGCATATCACGTAGAGTTATAAAAGATTCGCTCAACAACTATCAGGCTGAAATAATCCATGCCATCCGCCTCTCCTGCCTGTATCCCCTGCTCTTTGCCGTGCGCACCCTCGCCATCAGCCGCAGCAATTACCGCGTGCTCACCAGCGAATCCAAAATCACCCGCGCCGATGTCACCAACATTATCCAGAAATCAACCCTGCTCGGCTGGTCCAACCGTTGGGTGGAAAGTTACTGCCAGGAGTTGAATCTCGTCGCGGTGGAATGAGTGGCCTGCTCCCGGATGACTTCGCCGGGAGGGCGGGGAAAGACCTGCGGTTTGAACTTGCCGCACAAGTGTCCGGCACCAACCTGAAACTCTCCTGGATTTTGCCGGATGCCCCGCCATAGCTCCCGCCTCAACGAATCCGAGTCCGTCCAGCGCTGTGGCTGGCCGGGCTGCCAGGCCGCCTGCTGTGTCTACGGCACCTGGGTTGAAGAGGGGGAACAGTCAGATATTTTGGGCCACGCCGATCTCATTCGACCATTGCTTCCCCTTGAACGCCGCGACGCCTCCCATTGGTTTGAACGGGAAACCGGGGAGGCCGCGCGCCCCCCTCGGGAAACCCTGCTTCACACACGGGTGGTCGCTGACCCCGATCATTATGGCGGCTCCTCGTGCGTTTTCCTGCTCCCCGATTATCGCTGTGCGTTGCAGGCCGCCGGGGAAGCCGCGGGCGAACATCCGTGGCGGTTCAAGCCTGTCCGCTGCATCCTGCACCCGCTGGAACTGGACGCCCAGGGGAGGGTGACGCTCGATGCGGTGCGTTTCCTGGTGGATGAGCCAGCCAGTTGCCTGCGCCCGGCAAAGGGGGCGGTCGCGTTGCGGGAGTTGTTTGCGGAGGAGTTGGATTACTTGACGATAAAACGTGAGACGTGAAGCGTGAAACATTAGCACGCTCCACGTTTCACGCCTCACGCTTCATTCATGCCGCAACGCTTCCACCGGCTCCAGCCGGGCGGCGCGGTTGGCGGGGTAAATGCCAAAGAACAGGCCAACGGCCGCGGAAAACACGGTGGCAAGCACTACGGCGTCGCCACCGATGACGGGGACGAAGACGGTGCCGCTGGCGGCGGCAATCTGCCCGACGAGGACGGAGATCGCCCAGCCCAGGATGATGCCAATAATGCCGCCAATCAGGCTCAATACCGAAGATTCTGTCAGGAACTGGATCAGGATGTCGGCGCGGCGCGCCCCGAGGGCCTTGCGCAGGCCGATCTCCCGTGTGCGTTCGGTGACGGAGACGAGCATGATATTCATGATCCCGATCCCGCCGACGAGCAGGGAGATGCCGGCAATCCCGCCGAGGAAGATGGTCAGCACGCCGGTGATGCTGGAGAAGACGTCGAGGAATTCCTGCTGGGTGCCGATGGTAAAGTCATCCAACCCGATCTCGGTGTGGTGGCGGTTGCGCAGGATGGCGGAGATTTCATCCTGCGCGGTGGCGACACTTTCGGCGCTGATGGCGCTGACCATCATCATATCCACGCGGTCAGTGGTGGATCGCCGGATCAGGCGTGCCTGGGCTGTGCTGAGTGGTACCAATATCTGGTCATCTTCGCTTGGGCCAAACCCGCCGCCGCCCTTGGCTTCCAGCACGCCAATCACGCGGAAGGGCTGGCCTTCCACCCGGACGGTTTCGCCCACGACGGCTTCCGTGCGGCCAAAGAGGGCTTCCGCTACATCCGGCCCCAGGATGACGACAGAAGAGCGTCCGAGCAGGTGCCCCTCGTTGATGAACTCGCCCTCGGTCACAGTGTAGTTGCGCATTACCGCATAGTTGGGGGTGACGCCTGAAAGCTGGGTGTTGGTACTTGCGCCGCCAAAGGTCACTTCGGCGCTGCCCTGCAAGAGCGGGGCCACTTCAGCCACGGAGGGAGCGGCAAACGGCTCGGCTATGGCGTCGGCATCCGCCAGGGTCAGCGGTTGGGGGTTGCGGACAGTCTCATCCCCCCCGGGGAACACGAACAATAAATTGGTCCCAATCCCCTGGATGGACCCCGTGATCGAGGCTTCGGCCCCGCGCCCGATGGATAGCATGGCGATCACGGCCCCGACGCCGATCACGATCCCAAGGATGGTCAACGCCGAGCGGAGCTTGTTCCCCGCCAGGGATTCTATGGCTTCAAAAAAGGCTTGGTAGAGGGTCATGGTGTTTTCCAGTGGTCAGTGAGCGGTGAGCAGTAATGAGTGAGCAGTGAATAGTTATGAGTAATAAGTGAACAGGAATAAGTGAGCAGGAATGAGTAATCAGCGCCCGGTAATCAATTTTTATGCCCTGAACCTCACTCATTACTCATTACTCATCACTCCCGATTTTCAACAACTCCGTCTTTGATGCGGATCACGCGCTGCGTCAGGCTGGCGACATCCGGGTCGTGGGTGACGATGATGACCGTCATCCCGCGTTCCTTGTTCAGGTTGGTCAGGAGTTCCATAATCTCGTCGCCGGATTTTGAGTCAAGGTTGCCCGTCGGCTCGTCGGCCAGGAGGATGGCCGGGTCGTTCACCAGGGCGCGGGCAATCGCCACGCGCTGTTGCTGACCGCCGGAGAGTTCGGTGGGGCGGTGCGTCATCCGGTCGCCGAGGCCCACCGCCTCCAGCGCCGCTACCGCCTTCGCCTTGCGCCCCTTGGTGATCCCGGCGTAGCGCAGGGGCAGTTCCACATTGGAAAGCGCCGTCGCCCGCGACAACAGGTTGAAGCTCTGGAACACAAACCCGATCTTGCGGTTGCGCACCTCGGCCAGCTGATCGTCCTTTAGCTCGGAGACGCGCTCCCCATCGAGGATGTACTCACCCCCCGTGGGCGTGTCCAGCGCGCCGATCATATTCATCAACGTGGACTTGCCCGACCCCGAAGGCCCCATGATCGAGACCATCTCCCCACGGCGCACTTCCATGGACAGGCCGCGCAGGGCATGTACTTCCACATCGCCCATCTTGTAAATTTTCGTCAGGTTCCTGGCGACAATCACCGCATCTTTCGTCATATCAGCCACCTTATCTCCACGCGCCCCTGCGGGGTTACGGCCCCCCTGGAGGCCCCGCGCTCTCAAAGAACGAAGCCGCCGGCGGGTTCAGCACAATCACATCCCCCACCTGCAAATCCCCCCCCACCACCTCGCTGTAATCATCCGAAGACGGGCCTAAAATGACGACCACCGGCTCAGGCAAAAGTGCACCTTCCCGCAGGATGTAAACCACGCGCTCCCCATCCAGCACCCGCACCGCCCGGTTCGGCACACGCAGCACATCCTCCAGCTGGCTCACCACCAGGCTCGCCCCTGCCGTCATACCGGGCAGGACGTTCTCATCCGCATCCAGCAGCTCCACGGTCACGTTGAAACTGACCACGCCCTGGCTCGTCGTGCCCACCAGCGCCACCTCCGTCACCACCCCTGTATACTCCTTCGCCAGCACCGCATCAAACGTCAGGACGACAGCCTGCCCCACCTTGATGCGATTGATATCCACCTCCGAAACCTCCACCTCCACAAACAGGCGGGACAGATCATCCAGGCGAAAAGCCGCACTTCCCGGAGCCACCTGATCCCCGGGTTTAACCCTGACCTCGGAAATGATCCCGTTGAAAGGCGCCACAATAAACGCTGAGTTGAGCGTGGCCTGCGCCGCGGCAATGCGCGCCTCGGCGGCGGCAATCTCATCTGCATTCGGGCCGTCTGCAATCTCGGCCAGGTTTTCCCCGGCGTCTGCCAGTTGGGCTTCCAGCAGGGCCAGTTGCGCTGCGCTGGGGCCGTCCTTGACCTCCTCGTAATCGCGCTGGGCTTGCAGGAGCCTGGCGTTGGCGGTGGCAAGGTCGGCCTGCGCGACCGCAATATCCACCGGGCTGCCCGTGCCTAGCAGGGCGTTTAACAGGCGCACGGCGGCGTCATAATGCTGCTGGGCGGCGGAAAGCCTGGCCTGCAAGTTGGCGCGGATGAGGTTGTCATCCGGTTTGTTCGCCCACGGATCATAGGCATCCTGGGCGCGCTGCAAGGCATCCGCCGCCAGGATCACCTGCGCCTTCTGGGCGTCAATCGAAGCCTGATCGGCGGGGGTGCTCAGGATTTGCAGGTTGCGCTCCGCCGTCTCCACCACTTTGAGGGCATCTGCAATTGCCTGCAAGGCCAGCGCCTGTTGGAGTTGCGGGTTCTGCGCATCCTCCAGCGCCTGTTGGGCATCCTCGACCGCCTTTAAGGCTTGCGCCTGTTGCAGGGCCGTTTTATACAGGTCTTCCAGCGCATTTTGTGCAGACACCAGGTCCGCCTGCGCCAGGATGACGCCCTGCGGCAGGGTCGTTTGTTGGATGTCCGCCAGCACGTCCCCGGCGGTCACTGCATCACCGGTGCGCACATTTATATTGCCCGCCGTGCCCGCCGAGTCCCACGCCAAAATGGCGCTCTGGTTGGAACGCACAATCCCCGTCGCGCCCACCGTCGCCACCAGCGAACCCCGTCCGGCAATCTCCGTTTGCAGGCTGGCGAGGGTCTCGTCCCGCAATTGGTTGGCACGATAAGCGCCAAAGGCGGCAAACCCGCCAATGACGACGACCAACAGCACCACGATAATGATGAATCTTTTCATTTTTGCTTCCTTTAGGAGTTACGCAGTTCGGGTCTCGATACGCCGGATGCGCTGGTTGAGTGCGGTTTTTGTGTATCGAAACCAGCGCATCCGGCTACTCGACCAGCATTCTGCTTCAACTGTGTAAGTCCTATCCTTTATGGGTTCGCTCTCGCCTGGAATAAATTACCTGTCAAAGGGTTCAGGGAAAGCCTTTCTTAATACGGCCAACCCGGCCGAAAGTTGATCCAGTTCCGCATCTGACAGCGAAGCCAAAACTTCCGCCACCCGCTTCTCTGCCCGTGCCCGGAGTGTCTGCAGCATCTCCCGTCCCGCCGGCGTGACCTCGATGATCACTTGCCGCCGGTCATGGGAGGCCGTCCTGCGTTCCACCAGCCCGCGTTGTACCAATGTAGTCACTGAGTTTGAGGCTGTCGGCAGGCTGACGTTGTGCTGGCGGGCGAGGTCGCTCAAATTGAGCGGCCCTTCCATCAACATGATCAATATCCCAAAATGCACAGGGGACGGAATTTCCCCCGATGATTTGCGCAGTTCCGGCCCAATCGTGCGCATCACGAGCGGGAGGGTCTGCAAAACTTCGCGGGCGGCGGTTTCTTGTTTGGTCATCGGGTATGCTCATATGATTAGCTGGACTAATAGTTAGCCAGACTAATGATTAGCCGGGCTAATTATATTTCTCAGGGAGGCTGTGTCAATTCCCGCGTGCAAAGTCTCAGCATTTGCTAATACGGGCATATACCCCCGTTGAAGGGAGACCTCGCTTCGGCTGCGTGAAGGTTGGAGTTCCAATGAGCTCCCACGAGTTACACCCCACTCCCGGAAATTTCACACCTCACCTCAGGTATACTACGCCCACCCCGCAACACCACCCCATGTCCACCCGCCGGTTACAACTCCCGCGACCCTTCATCAACACCATCGTGTCCACCTTTCCCAACGGGGAGGGCTGGCTTAATCGCCTGCCCGGCCTGCTCAAGGCTTGCGCCTCCCGCTGGCTGTTAACCATCCATCCCCCCTTTGACTTGTCCTTCAATTACGTCGCCCGCGCCACCCGTCTCGATGGTACGGAGGTGGTGCTCAAACTCGGCGTCCCCAACCCGGAACTTTGGACGGAAATCGAGGCGCTGCGACATTACGCCGGGGACGGCTTTGCCCGCCTGATTGACGTGGCTCCCAAACTGGGCGCTTTCCTCATCGAACATCTGGAACCCGGCACGCCGCTTGCCAACATCACGGACGATGAGCAGGCCACGGCTATCGCTGCCGCTGTGATGCAAAAGCTCTGGAAACCGGCACCCCCTGAGGGCCACACCTTCCCCACGGTGGAACGCTGGGCACGTGGACTGGAGGGGTTGCGCGACCAGTTTGGAGGCGGCACAGGCCCTTTCCCATCGAACCTCGTCGACCTCGCCGAGAACTATTTCGATGAAATGATCAACTCGCAGGGGGAACCGGTACTCCTGCACGGCGACCTCCATCACTGGAATATCCTCCAATCCACGCGCCAACCCTGGCTGGCCATTGACCCCAAGGGCGTCATCGGCGAGCGGGAATACGAGACCGGCGCGTTCCTGCGCAACCCATACACCCGGCTCACCGACCCCAAACTTGTCACGCGGCTCACCGAGCGGAGGGCCTCCCAACTGGCCGAAATCCTGGGCTTTGACCGCCAGCGCATCCTGAAGTGGGCCGCGGCGCAGGCCGTCCTGTCCGCCTGGTGGGCCTATGATGATCTGGGGGAGGAGTGGCTGCCGTGGTTTGGCATCGCCGAGGGGATTGCCACAGCGAGGTAGGGGATGAGGAACCAATAAATTTGGGAAAGATGGGGATGGAACTCGTGGGAACTCATAGGAACTTGGGATATTCTGTGCTGGTGAACAACACCATGAACAAATTTACTGTCATTGCGAGCCGGTTGCGAGCTGGTTTTTGGCGAAGCAATCCCCTCATGGGTGCAGCAGATTGCTTCGGGGCAAAACTTGTCCTGAGACTTCGGCGTGAGCTCAGTCGAACGCTTGCCGAAGGGACCGCCCCTCGCAAAGACATGTTGCGAGCCGGTTGCGAGCTGGTTTTTGGCGAAGCAATCCCCTCATGGGTGCAGCAGATTGCTTCGGGGCAAAACTTGTCCTGAGACTTCGGCGTGAGCTCAGTCGAACGCTTGCCGAAGGGACCGCCCCTCGCAAAGACATGTTCAAGCTATCCTTGACCAGCACAGAACTTGGGATATTCCAATGAATTCCACTGAGCTCCCATGAGCGCCCACAAATACACGCTGACAAGCCACCTAATTCCACCCCGACAAATCCCGCCCCGTCAGTTCTGCCAATATTGCCAAATCTGGTTCAAACTCAGCCCGCAGGTGCGCCCGCGTTTCCGGGCGTATCTCCGGCTTCCCGGTCAATGGGCGGGTATTGGCCAGCCGGACGCGTTCCTGCAAACGGGCCAGCCGGCTTTTGCGGATCAGGGTCATCAGCCACGGGGGATTGTATTTCCGCAAGGGATACCGCACCCCTGAAATCGCCCGGTTAACCCAGGGGAATCGCGGCGTCCCGGTGACATTCGACCGTTCTTCCAGGTTGCGCGGGGTGAACGCGGGAACCCGGAGGAATGCCTCCACCCCCCCAAGAAAGGCGCGCGGGTCGGTTTGCAGGTCATCGTAAAAAGTAATGAGAATATTATCGCGCGGGAAGAGTTCGTAATACCGCTGGATTTGCTGACCATAGAGACCGCGTTCGATCAGGTCGGGGCGGCGCTGGAGGGCATTTTCAAACGGGATATCCCCCAGCACACCGCGCTGGATGTAGAAAAGGTATTGCGAAAAGGCGCGCTCGACAGGGTTGCGCAGGACGCCGATGATTTTGAGCGCCGGGTTGAAGGCGTGGATTCTGCCGGGCGCGGCCGCGTCGCACAGATAGGCCGGGCTGGCCTCCCCTTGCAACTGGCTGGGGGCCGCCTCCCGAAAATGGTCGAGATACCAGGCGTGCGGCTGGTCGAAATTGAAGTTGTGCAGTTCCGGCGACTCGAGGAAGCGCTCGTTGAAGTAGAACAACTCCTTGACCGCCGGGATGTAGACCTGCGGATGCTGGCGCAGCATATCCGCCAGCCAGGTCGTGCCGGATTTCTCCGCGCCGATGATCAGGAAGTCAATCATCCCAGGGGAACTCCACGCCGAGCATCTCATACAAGCGGGCATTGTGCGGGCGGAAATATTCACGCAGGCGGTCATGCGTCGCCGGGTTCATGGGGGGGTACTCCGCCTGGTTGAACCGCTTGGTTGGGGACACCCCGCTCTCCGGCAGGCCCAAAAAGGCCAGCAGTTTTTGGGGCGCCGCGGCCTCCCGGTAAAAGGTTTTGTTCTCCAATATCAGGATTTGCTCCCGCGGGAAATGGTCGAACCAGTGGGCCAGCTGGCTGGCGTATTCGCCGCGGGCCAGGTAGGAAAAGGGCTGGTAGGTAGGGCTGATGTAGCGCGCGTCTGCCCGGATTTTCGCTTCCTGACCGGCGAGGCGATGCGGTTCCAGTGCGATGGCCGCCTCGAACGAAAGGTTCTCCTCGCCCCAGCGGATGCAGTGCCAGTAATGGGAATACGCGCGCTGGATGGGGTCGCGCAGAATGACGATCAGGCGCACCCCCGGCAGGTCGGCGGCCACCCGCTCCGCGACGAGGGGGTGGAACAAATAATAAGGGCTGGCCTCCCCGGTGAGGGCGCGCCCCCCGCGTCCCTCCGCGCGTCGGTCAAATCCTGATTGAAGCGGGAAGTGGGCGCGGTACCAGTCCAGCCCACGATGATGGTTCAGGTCAAAGAAATGCACCTCTTTCATCACACCGGGCCGGACGAGCGGGTGCCGCGTCAGAAAATTATAGAGCGAGGTCGTGCCAGCCCGCATAGCGCCAATGATGAGGAAATCCGGGAGGGCGCGCTGGCGGCGGGTAAGCCGTTGATAGGGATTCGGCTTGAGGAGCGCGCGATAGATACGACGGAGTCTATTCACGGCAGGCAGGGGAGGTATCGCCCCGGAATTTTCCAGGGGAAGGAGTGGGTGAGCATCACTGGCCCGCCTCGTCCAGCAACAGGTGGCCCAGGCTGAAATTTTCCCCGTAGGTAGGGAAGATAAAAATTTGGTCAAAACCTTGCGCGGCGGCCTCCGGGGGGACGCGTACCCGGTGGAGGGCCAGCCCCCCTTCGGGATACTCCACCGCCGGGAGGTCCTGCGAGGCCACCCGCACCCCGCCGAGGGTATACACGATCTCATACGCCCCTGCCGACCCCAGCGAGACCTCGATCCCCGTGGTGTGGGAGGCCGCCCCCAGCGTGATCACGATGCCACTGTCCCCGAGGACGAGGGGCGCGCCGCTTTCAGGGGTCAGGACCCCGGCGAGGGTTGTAGACACCATTTCCGGGTAACGGTAAGCGTCCCAAGCGATGAGATCCGCATAGGCCCCGAAATTCATCCTGATAATCTCCCATAGCCGGGTTTTGCTCCAGAGCGGGCCGCGGGTGATCAGGCTGAGTTTGTCGTAGTAGAAGGCGAGGTCTTCGTCCCTCAGGAGGTTTTTGCCCGCGGCGAGGGTGTTCTCGTACCCCTTGGGGATAATGCGGATAAAGTGGCCGATGCGCCATTGCAGGTCGCGGGCGGCAGGGAGGCGGGCGAGCAGCGGGTCGGCCAGGGCAAGCTGGTCAATGATGTGGACGCCCGGCCCGGCGTTGAAACCGTAGAAGCCAATGCCGAATTTAGTAATGAGGCTGTGTCCCTTCCCGGCATCGCGGGTACCCTGCCAGGCCCAGACGTGCGTGGGGGGGAGGGCGTCGCGCGGCAGCGCGAGCAGGGCGGTGAAGGGGGCATAGTTGAGGCGTTCATCCGAGATGCCGCGGTGATCGACGTGCTCGGAGGGGGTTTGGAGCGTGGCGGTGTCGCGGAAGTCGAGCGGGTTATTGGGCGCGCCGAGGGCGAGGACGAGCGGGAGGGCAAAGGCGAGGGCGATCTGCAGGGCGGGGAGGCTCTCGAAATCGAGGCGGGTGATCAGGATGACAGAAATCAGCAGGGGCGAGGTGAGGAAACGCCCGGCCATAAAATCCCCGCCGATGCGGACGACGTAGACGAGGTAAAGGGCGTTGCCCGCGGCGAGGGCGAGGGAGCGCCGGTCGCGCAGGGCCAGCGCGGCAGCCAGCCCGGCGGCGATCAGGAGCAGGGTGAGCGGATCAAATTCCAGGGCGTTGAGCAGGTACTGAAAGCCCTGGGCAGTCAATTCCGCCTGAGGGATGCCGGTGCTTAACTTGGCGTAGAACGTGTTCGGAAAGGGGAAGCCGTAATAGAACAGGGAAAACGCCTCCCACACGAGGAGGGGGAGTGCGCCGAGGATGTAGCCGCGCAGGTCGTGTTTGCTATGGCGTTCCCATAATCGCAGCAGGCAGGCGGGAGCAACGAGGAGGGCCAGATCGAGGCGGGTGAGGAGGAGCAATGAGACCGAGAGAGAGAGCAAGACAGGGGCGGGGCTTATCAGCCGCCGATTCTCGAACCTTGATGCTTGAGGCATGATCAAGGATCGGGAGTCGAGGATCTGGATGGCGCAAATGATGATGAGCAGGTGCGCCAGCGGGTTTTCGAGACCGGATGTGCTGTAATCGACGAAGGCTTTGGAGAGGGTGAGGCAGAGGAGCCCAAAGAGAACGGCGGTCTGGCCCGAGGGGAGGCGGCGGGCGAAAAGGATTACCGCGGCGAGGGAGATACCCACTGACAAGGCGAGGCTGGTGAAATGAAACTCCCGTGTGATGGCGGCCACCCCGGTGATCAGGAACATCCACAGAGGATGCGTGTAGGCCTGGACGCGCTCGCCGACGTTCCAAACGAGACCATAGCCGTGCAGGAAATTGTCCACGGTGCGGAAGGTGATGTAGGCGTCATCGCTGACCCACGCCCGACGGATAATCACGAGGCCGAAGAGGGCGAGCAGGAGCAGGGAGGGGAGCCGGGGGCGGGTCATGGCTGGGCGTAGACAGGTAGACAGTAGACAGGTAGACAGGTCGAGCGCCGTGTTTCCCTGTTTCCCTGTATACCTCTTTACCTCTTTACCTCTTTACCTCTTTACCTGTTTCCACCACCCTCTCCAACAAATGCAAATACTGTTCCGCCACGCGTTCCCACGGGTAATGGGCGACCACGCGTTGGCGGGCGGCCTCCCCCATTTGGGCGCGGCGTCCCGGATCGGGGAGAAGTGCGGCGAGGGCCTGTTCCAGTTCCTGCTGGCTCTCGGAGGCCACGAGCAGGCCGGTTTCGCCGGGGATGACGAGTTCCTCGTTCCCGGCGATGTCGCTGGCAACCGCGGGCAGCCCGCAGGCCATGGCTTCCAGCAGGGCGTTGGGCATGCCTTCGTGGCGGGAGGCGTAGGTGAACAGGTTGGCGCGGTGGTATTCGGCGACCAGCTCCGGGCCTTTCAGCCACCCGGCAAAACGCACCCGCTCCCCGATTTCCAGCCCGGCGGCCAACTTTTCCAACATCGCGCGCTGCGGCCCATCCCCAACGATGGTCAGTTCCCACGGGAGATGCTGGAGATTGCCCAGGGCGTGGATGAGCAGGTCCAACCCTTTTTGGTACACCACCCGCCCGACAAAGAGCAGGCGTGGCGGGTCCCATGCACGTTCAGGTGCGGAAAAAATGTCTGTATCCACCCCGTTCGAGATAATCTGGATGGGAATGCGGCGGTCAAAGGGTTGGGCCAGGGAGCGCAAGCCGCTGCTGTTGGCGACGACCGCGCCCGCCTGCCGCCAAATCTGGCGCAACAAAGGGGAAGCGAAATTGTGATAGAAACCAAAATCGTAGGGGCGAAAACCTGGCACATCACCCCCGCGCAGGGAAACCACATAAGGGAGGTGGAACAGCCATTTGAGCGGAAGGGCAATCGCCCCGGATGGCATCCCAAAAAAAGCCAGGGTGACGTCTGGCCGCGCGTGCATCACGAGCGGGAGCGAACGCAACCCGCCGCCCAGGATAAAGCTGATTTGCTCGTAGGCTTTTGAGCGGTCGAGGCGGCGGCGGATGGCCGGGGCACGAATAATCTGGACGCCGGCGCGCGTTTCCGTCCGCGGCAGGCCCCGGTATTGCGAGGTAAGCACGGTAACACGCTGGCCCAGCCCAACCAGGCAGCGGGCGATGTTTTCGCTGGCGTTCCCCGCGCCGCCGCCGATGGGCGGGTATTCGGAGTTGAGGAGGAGGATGTGCATGCGTGTGAGGTGTTTCGGTGTCCGGTGCGACGGGGCTGGATCACTGGACACAGTGCACGGGATGGCCGCATCACTCCAGCACCTTCAAAATCTCTGCTTCCACCGCGTCTTCGTTAGCAGCGGGTTTGAGTCCGGGTCATCCCAGTCAAGGTGGATAAAGTCAATCCGGTCTGCATCGTTGTTTGCCAGCCTGCACCTGGTCAGGTGTCACCCATTGGCGTAACCGTTGATGAATTGGAAACGCCCGGCGGCGGCGATCACGGCGATGTCCTGCGGCGGGTACAGGCCGGAGAAAGGGGCGCACCGGCAGGCGCTGTCGTCTGCGTGGGCTCCGGGAGCGCGGTGGGGATGGCTGTATTTTCCGGGGTCACGTCCCCCGGTGAAACTGGTGCGGTTTGTGTGGGTGCGGCGGTTGTAGGGCTGATCTGGGCCAGAGGGGGGCGGTGACCTCCGGGCTGGCAGCCATCCCCGGGGCAAGGATGATCAGCTTTTTCATTGCCCGTCCAAAAATCGTTTGACGGTGTAGGTGGGTTTGCGTTGGGACTCGTGGTAGGTGCGGACGAGCAACTCGGCGATCAGCCCCAGCAGGATGGATTGGAACCCGAGAATGACGAGCAGGATGGCGATAATAAAGAGCGGCGAGTCGAAAACAGAAGTGCCGATGGCAAAACGGCGGATCAGCAGGAAGAGCAGCATCAGGCCGCTCCCGCCCATGAGACCCAGCCCCGTCCCGCCAAAGAGGTAAATGGGTTTGGCGGCGTAACTGATCAGGAATTTGACGGTCAAGAGGTCGAGGACGACTTTGAGGGTGCGTTCGAGGCCGTACTTGGTTTTGCCATATTTGCGGGCGTGGTGGCGTACGGGGACTTCGATAAACTTTGCGCCCACCGAGCCAGCGTAGGCGGGGATGAAGCGGTGCATTTCGCCATAGAGCCGGAAGCCGGTGATGACTTCGCGGCGGTAGGCTTTGAGGGTGCAGCCATAGTCATGCAGGTGGACGCCGGTGACGCGGGAGATGATGCCGTTGGCGATGCGGGACGGGAAGGTACGGGTGATGAATTGATCCTGCCGGTCATGCCGCCAGCCGCTAACGACATCGTAGCCTTCGTCCAGTTTGGCGAGCAGCATGGGGATGTCGGCGGGGTCGTTTTGGAGATCGGCGTCCATGAGGACGATGACATCGCCTACGGCATGGTCAATCCCGGCGGCAATGGCCGCGGTCTGCCCAAAGTTGCGGCGCAGGAGGACGACGCGGGTATGAGCGGGGTCGGTTGCAGCGAGGGTTTCGAGGGCGGGGGCGCTGCCATCCTTGCTGCCATCATCCACCAGCACAAGCTCCCACGGATGCGGGAGCGCATCGAGGGCGTCGTGCAGGGCCTGGTGCAGGAGCGGCAGGCTTTCCTGTTCGTTGTAAACGGGGATGACGACGGAGAGGTGCATCGGGAGGCAAGTATGAAGGGTCAAGGGTTTGGTGTCAAGTAGGGAGGCTTTACGGCAGCAATTCTCAGTATGGGCTTCGTAGTAACGACTTCAGTCGTTTTTTGACCGCGCAAGACGACTGAAGCCTGCGGTGAGTGCAATCGAACCATCGTCACTACCAGCGCCAATGGTTTTCATATTGAGAATTGCTGGCTTTACGGGGAGCTGGCGCAGGCGCGCAGATCCAGGAGACGGCGGAAGTGGAGGCGGGCATCGTCCCAGTACTCGGCGCGGGCATTGATGCAGGTTTGGGAGAGGGAAACGCGGGAAGCCTCGGGCAGACCATCCCACCACTTTTGATCGGCATACACGAAGGGAAAACCAGCCTCCAGCAGATTTGCGGCCAATGGGGCAAGCACAAGGGATTCAAAGAGCGGGTCGGGTTGGTTGCCGAAGAGATAATCACCGGTTGTGGCGCGGGTGAACCGCCCGGTCAGGACGACAGCACGACTGCCCGCAGGGTCAAAGACCAGCGCCCCAGGGGGCAGGGTATCCCACAGGTCACGGGAAATTTCCGCATCGAGGGGGTCAAACTTGTAAGCGAGGACAGGCTGGGCCGCGGCGGTCAGCCCCGTCCCCAAAATAACCAGCCCGCTGACCAGGATCAGCGCGCAGCTCCAGAGCGCCGCGCGTTGGATGCGCGGCCCCCAGGCAGGTTGATCCTCACCCAGCATGATGGCAAACATGGCGAGCCAAATCAGCGTGCCGTGGGCGGGTATGCGGGCAAAGTCGCTGCCAAGACGGTGTTCGATAAAGAGTTGCGAGAGAAAAGCGGCCCAGGCTGAGAGGATCAGCGCACCCCACACCCATTCCCCATCCTGTAATTTACGCCAAGCGCGCCGGGTTATTGAAGGGACGAAGAAGATGATCGGCCCCAACTCCAGCACGGCAACCACAATGGAGGCTGGCGAAAACAAACTGAGCGGCCCCAAATGTCGTGACAGGATGGCAGGCGGCCAGCGTAACGCAAAACCCGCACCGCCGCCCCCGGCCAGCAGGCCGCGCGCCACCTCGGTCAATGTGCCGCCTTGCAGCAGGGCAATGGGAAGGGAGAGCAGCAGCCCCGCAGTTTCCACGTTAATCCCGGCGAGCATCGCCCGCGGTTTGGAAAACTTTTCGCCCCCCTGCCATACATGCGCCAACAGACCGCCAGCCAGCACCAACGCATAGCTGGTCTCCCAGGCAAGCGCCCACAGTGAAAACAACGCAACCCAAACAGGCAGGCTGCCCCAGCCGCGCCCGCGGCCCGCCAACAGCCAGACCAGCAACAGGATGACCACATGCAAAAGATGCACTCCGGCGTGCGCAAAGGCCAGCGGTTCTGCCGTGCCGCTCAGGAATGCAAACGGAAGTTCAATGGGGCCGTTGCCATCCACCCCCCAGGGGCCGCTGAGCATGGTGGGAAACGGCTCCCCCGCGAGGGCCTCGTTCCCATCCAATTCGAGCATCGCCCCCGTGCGGGCGAGGAAATTTTCCGGGAGCAGGAGCAGCAGGTAACGGGTTCCTCCCCCCAAAACCAACACCAATCCCACCAGCCACCCCGCCACATTCCGCCCGCCAAACCGCCGCCCAACCAGCCACGCCAGCACCACGGCATACCCCCACAAAATGGCTTTGCTGAGGTCAAACGCGCTCCACGGGAACAGCCCGCCCAGCCGCACCAGGCTGGCGCCAAGCAGGTGGAAGCCGTAATGGTACGCCGACCAAATTTCGGGGTTGGCAAAATTCCGGGGCGGGAGGTTGCCCGCGGCAATGGTCGAAATCAGCGGGAGGTGGGTAAACTCATCAAACATCCCCACCCCCTGGCTGATCTGCAAAAACAAAGCGCCCAGGGCAATTGCAGCCAGGCCGGGGAGGCTGCCCGCCCGGAGTTGGCGCAACCCAGCATGGAATTTGCCAGCCCCTAGTTCCCTCGCTGAAACAAAAATCCCGCCAGCCAAAACCAGCAATCCGCCAGCCACGAACGTGGTCCCCGCGGGGAGCCAGCGCCCGAAAATGTTCGCCCCCCACAGGAATCCCGTTAACCCAATCCCAAACCCGGCGAGCAGGTTTTCCCGCTCCTCCAGCCGGAAGAGGCACACAGCCAGCAGGACGCCGCCAGCCCACCAGGCCAGCGCCAGGGCCAGCCAGGGCAGGAGAGGGAAGAAAGTGTCGGTGCGAAACCAGTACATAGGCGTAAAACGTGATAAGGAATAAGTGATGAAACCTCACTCCTTACTTATCACTTATCAATCCTCACAATTCTCCAAATCAAGGAGTTTACGGAAGGTCCCGCCTTCCTCAATCGAGAAAGTTTCCCACACACACGCCCGCCCCAAATCGGCGCGGCTGGCCTCCGGGATTTGTCCCCACCAGCGCTCATCCACATAGATGTAGCGGTAGCCGTTGGCGAGCAGCCCGGCCACTGTGGGGGCTTCTTCCAGCGCGGCCCAATCCGGGTCAATACCATAACCGACGGCCTGATTACCAGTCACCGCGCGGGAGGGGCGTCCCATGAGGGCAGCCGCGCGCGAGCCGGAAGGGTCAAAGACCTCGGCCCCCGGGGGGAGCTGATCCCAGAGGGCGGACGCGGCCTGCGCATCCAGCGCGGTCAATTCGCCCGTCAGCACCGGGTGCAGCGCAGCCGTCAGCAGGCTGGCCCCCAGCATCACCCCGCCAAAACACGCCACGCCCAACCCGCCGGCCAGCGCAGGGCGCAGGAGATGTTCCCCACGCCCGGCATATTCCAACACCAGCATCCCCAGCAGCACCGCCCAGATGGTCATGCCAAACGCCGTCACCCGCGAAATATCCGGCCCGGAATGGTAATCGAGCACGATCGGGAAGAGGAAACTAATCCATGCGCTCAGTATGAGCGCGCCAAAAATCCACTCGCCTGCCCGGAATTTCCGCCACGCCCAGACCGTCACCCACGGGGCCAGCCAGAACAGCGGGCCAAGCTCAAACAGGGCGATGAAAATTTGCAGGGGCGAAAACAAACTGAGCGCGCCGAGATGCTTCGACAGGATGGCGGGCGGCCAGCGCAGGAAGAACCCCGCCGCCCCGGCATCCCCGCCCATCAGGAGGCCGCGCGCCACCTCTGTCAGCACGCCCCCCTGGAGGAGCGCAATTCCCCCGGAAAGGAATATGGCGACGGTTTCAACATTCAGACGACGGACCACAGACCGCAGACGGGCAGCCATCCCCAAATCCCGTCCGCCGTCCGCCGTCTGCCGTCGCGCCAGTAACCACGCCAGCGCCCCGCCCAGCGCAAACATTCCATAACTCGTCTCCGCGGTCAGCGCCCAAAAGGCAAAGACCGCCGCCAGCACGGGGAGCGCGCGCCAACCCGCCGCCCGCCCGGCCAGCAGCCAGACCAGCAGGAAAATGAGCATCCCCAGCGTGTTGCTCCCCGTTTGCTGGATGATATACGGCTCGGCGATGCCCGTCTGGTAGCCGAAGATAAACGGCGTCGGCGGCTGGCCCTCGATGCGCCAGTATTGCGCCAGCATCTGCGAAAAGGGCAGGCCCATGGCGGCCTCGTCCCCTTGCAGGGTAATGTACTGGTTCAACCGCAGGAGCAGGCCTTGCGGCGCAAGCAGGAGCAACCAGCGCGCCCCGCTCGCGAACACGAGCGCGGCCGCCGCGATGACGCCGCCCCACTCGTTCGTCACATACCGCTTCCCCAACAGCCACGCCAGCATTACCGCCGGCCCCCACGCCAGCGCCCTCGCCAAATCCGCTGCGCTCCACGGGAACAGCCCGCCCAGCCGCATCAGGCTCGCGCCCAGGATGTGGAAGCCGTAATGATAGGCAAACAGCGCGCGGGAGTTGATGAAATATCGGGGCGGCGTCCCCCCGGCGGCCATTGTGGAAATCAGGGGGACATGGACAAATTCATCGAAAATGGCGACCCCCTGGAAAATCTGGAGGGCGAGGCCCCCGAGGATCAGCGACCCGATGACGGGGCGCCACCCCTCTAAATGGATCCAATCCCCCCACGGGGCCGGCTGGCGCCCCTTCACGAGGAAACCGATCCCCAGAGTGATCAGCGCCGCCCCCATAAATGTCCCGTTCCCCAAAACCCACCGCCCGATAAGGTTGGCCGCAAACAGGAATATCACCAGCCCGAGGGCAAACCCGGCCAGCAGGCGTTCGCGCCGCTCCAGCCGGAAGGCATGCGCCGCAATCAGCCAGCCGCCCAGCCAGACGATGAGCATGGCCGCCAGCCAGGGGAGGAGGGAGAGGGAGGGGGAGCGGAACCAGTACATGGGGGGATTGAAACGTGAGGCGTGAAACCTGAAGTTACGCCTCACGTTTCACGTTTTACGGGCTACACCCCGGCGTCATTTTTGGCACGAGGAGCGTCACGCGCACCTCATCGAACGCGGCGAGCGGTTCATAAAAGCAGAGCAGGGGGAGGGAGACCGCCGCGTCCCAGGCGTTGTTCTCTTCGCCAAATTGATCGTCGCGATCCTGCACGGCGGCGCGCACCGGTTCGCTGACGATCAGGGCAAAACGGTGCGCCCGCACATCCGCGGCGAATTGTTCCAGGTAAGGGGTATTCCCCGACATTGCCATTTCCATCAGGAAAACTTTCTCGTACTCATCCACGAGGGCAACACCGGAAACATCCCCAAAGGTGAGCAGGTGCCGCTCGGCAATGAAGAGGACTTCGCCATCGGCCTGTTCGATCAGCGCGGTGATTTCAGCGTATGCCGCGGCGGTGTCAGCGGGGTCGGGCAATTTGTTCGGTGCGCCCGTCCCAATGGCAAACAGAACGGGTATGGCAATCGCCAAGCCCCACGCCATCCTCGTCGGGGCGGAGTTCCCCCGCCCGGTTTCGCGCCTATCTTCCGCGGCCATCTTTCCGGACACGATATACGCTGTCACCACCAAGAGGATGGCAATATAAGCATCCATGTTATGCAGGTTGCTCCCCCCGCCGATCTTGGCGCTCACGACCAGCCCGCCCGCAAAGAAGACGAACAGGAGGCCCCCGAGGCCGATCCAGCGCAAGGGGGTCACGTCCCCCCAGCAGCCCCGGAGCCGCACGGCGATCAGCCAGCCGACGGGGAGCGTCACCAGCAAAATGGCCGGGATCACACCGAGCGGGTAGGTGGCGCTGGGAAAGAGGCGGTACCAGAGCAAATCCGAGGTCAGGCTGGAGGAGAACTGGTTGAGCGCGTTCCCCGAGAGGGCGGCGTACCCCCATTGGGAGGCCAGCCCCCCGGCGGCCCCCGCCAGCCCCCAGAAGAACGGCGGGGCGAGGTATTTCCAGAGGGGTAATTTTCCGTGTGGAATTTCCAGCAGATAAAGCGCCGCCGCCAGCGCCGCCGGGAACGGTATCCAGTTGATCCGGCTCATCCCCGCCCAGAGCGAGGCAATGATGACGACCAGGAGCGTTTTCCCAAACCGCCGCGTATCCGTACCCCACAGGACGATGATGACCATGACCACGAGGTGATACCAGATCGGCCCCTGGAAGAGGAACAGGAAGGCCCACAACATCGTAGGGGCGGGGTCCCCCCGCCCGCCCCGCCCAACCCGCCGCACCACCAGCCACACCGCCGCCGCATTCGTCGCCAGCCAGAGAAACACCTGCCAGGCGCGATGGAACCACAACGGCAGGCCGGAAATCAGGAACGGGAGGGCTTGCAGCATGTACCGGGTGGCGTGCAGGACGGTCGGGTTGGCGTGCGCGCCGTAAACATTTTCGGAGAAAAAGAGCGAGGCATAGAAATAGCGGCTGGCCTCTGACCAGGAGAGTGAGAACGGATAAGTGGAAATATCCGGGAGAAAGGCCGCGGCGCGATGGACGCCGGCAAAGAGGAGGGCCGCGTATGCCAGCGCCCGCAGGGAGGGCATCCCCGCACCCGCCCAAATAAACGCCGCCCCCACCAGCGTCACCAGCCAAAATATCAGCACCCGCCAAAAACCCGAATCAATCAGCGTCCCCACCGGCTCCGGGAGCGGGGTCAGCACCAGCAGAGGGAAAATCACAGAGAGCAGGGCGGCGAGGATGAAATTGACCCTGCCCAGCCGCGCCAGCCCGCGCCCGACGCGCGCCAGCCAAGCCAGCAAGCGCGGCGCGGCGGAAGTCCAGGAGACAACCGCCAGCGCCACCACCCCAACCAGCGCCAGCGCGCCCAGCCCAAACGCCGCCAGCCACGCCGTCGAGCGCGCCGTCACCAGCAACTCCCGCGCCAGCATCACCGCCTGCCACAATGCGGCGATCAGGAACAGAGTGGTTAATGCAGTGATGGTGCGAAACCAGCGCAAAACGTCATCACTCATCACTCATTACTCATTACTTCATTACTCATTACTTTATTACCCTTCACCGCCAAAATATCCGGCAGGAACACCGCCCCCGGCAGGCTCGCCAGCGTCTGGATCGTCCGCACCAGCAGGGCCGCCGTCGCCGCGCTCTGCAAAGTCACGCCCCCGTAATGCGAATAAATCCACGTCATCGAAAGCTCCTGCAACCCCAGCCCATTCACCGAAAACGGCAGGAGCGTCACAAAATACGTAAGACTCCACAACCCGCCCGCCAGCCAATACGCAATCCCCTGCCCCTGCCCCACCAGCATCAGCCAGACCACGCCAAAAATAGCCAACTGGTGCACCCACGTCAAGGCAAACGCCAGCAACAACCCGCGCGGCGAGCGCACCCACAGCGCGGAGGCTTCCCATAAACGGCGGATGGCCCGCCTGACCCAATCGGACGCCCGCCCCCACAGGGATACCGCGCCCAGTGCAGGGGTCGGGCCGGCCCCAAGGGGAGCCATGCCCCCCAAAACGGGCGCGGCCCCCAATGGGGCGGCAGAAATCATCCCCGCCATCCCCACCAGCCGATCCACAATCAGTGACGCCGCGGAAATCACCTTATCCAAACCGAGCCGCAGGGCCATCGCCAGCCGCACCACATCCCCCCCAATCGTGGTCGGCAGGAAATTTGAGGCGAACAGCCCGGCAAACGTAATCCGCAAACTTTGCCCCCAGCGCACTTCCAGCCCCGCCGAGCGCAGGAGCGTATGCCAGCGCCCGGCCACGGCCAGACGGGAAATGCCCATCAGCGCCAGCGAAACGGCAAAATACCACCACGGGATTTGCTGGACGCCCGCCCAAATCTCATCCCAGCCTTGCTGGCTGAGGACGTAAATGAGCAGGGCAAACGCGGCCAGTGTGCCCAGCGTGCGGAGGAAGCGGTTGAGATTGGGCTTTTTCATGGGGTAGGGGCGGGGTCCCCCCGCCCGCGGTCATTTTCCCACAAAGATCAGAATCCGGGATTTGGCGTCACACGGATGGACGGGCGGGGTGGGATCAAGCTCCTCAAACCCGCCGGATTGGAGCAGGTCAGCCAGCCAAACCTGCGCCTCATCCCGGAAAACGTCGGGGCCGACGAGGATGACATCCGCCTCATGCGCCCACTGCTGCGCCAGTGCCTGGCTCCACAGCCCGTGGCGGTGCAGGGCGTCCGGCTCGCCGCCCGCTTTGAATGAATACAGCCCGTTGAGCTGGGCGGGATAAATTTCAATCCCGGGCAGGTAAAGGAGGGGCACCGGGGACTCGCCCGTCCCCCAGTAGACGCGCGCACCCGCGGGGATACGCGCCCTCAGGGCTGCGCCAGCCGCCTCGTAAGCGGCGATCACATCGCCGGTGCAGTCATAAGTGCGATACCCGCCGCCAAAATATGCCGTGGGCGAGAGGACCAGCCCGGCGATCAGGAGCAGGTGGAACGCACGCCCACCGGGGGACGCGATCCCCTGAATAAACCGCGCGCCCCATAAAAGGAGCCCGGCCCCGAGGAGGGCGATGACCATCGAGAGGGTCACGCGCCCCCAAAGTTGTCCGCCGCGCACGATGGTCTCGTAGTCCCAGCCAAATTTATTTTCGAGCAAACCCCACAGCGGGATCGTCCCCCCGGAAACCGGGATTTCCGTTTTGATGATTTGCACCACGGCGGGCTGTTGGAGCAGGGCCGCGCCAACCGTGTCGAACGCGCTGTACCCGATGCCAAGCGCGAGGGCGATGATCAGCGCGGGGACAAGCCGGGCGGCGCGGCGGGTAAAGTCCCAATGCGGGAGGGTGAGCGCCAGCAGGACAAGGCCGGTGAGGCTGAAAAAGGCGAGGTAAGGGGTGAAGCAGAAAACGCAGTAACTTTGGGCGAGGGAGGCCGCGGCGTGCGCGGCGAAGAGGATGGCAAACAGGGCGGCGAGGGTGACGGCGGCGCGGCGGTAGGCAGGGGTCGGCCAGGCGCGCGGCCAGAAGAGCAGCGCGCCGATGAAACCGATCACGGCGACAAAGTGGTAACGCACGCCCTGCCAAAATGCCAGCAGGCGGCTGCCGAGGGAGATGCCCGGCTGCCACAGGGGGATGACGCTCTCCGGGCGGCGGAAGGGGTCGAGGAAGGGGGTGAGGGCTTGCGGGAAATATGGCGCCCACTCGCGCAGGATGCCCGGCCAGAAGGCGAGATGCCCGCCGACAAAGGCGATCAGCGCCCCAGCCAGCGCCCATGCCCCGCCGCGCTTGCCGTGTTCCCAAAAACCATACGCGATGAGAATGGGCAGGGCGGGCAGCAGGTTGATGCGGGTGAGGGGGATCAGCCCGGCGAGGAGACCGCCGAGAAAGAGGAAGCCATAAGGAATCCAGGAATCCAGGAAGGTCGGGAGGAAAAGTTCACCTATTTCCTGCCTTCCTGGATTCCTCATTAAAGATTCGGGGTGGAAGGTGAATACAAGCGCCCAGATCAACATGCATGCGCCCAATCCCTGCGAGGCCTGCACGCTATACATTTTGAGAATGGCCGGGTTGAGGGCAATGGCGCAAATGGCGAGGGCGGGGAGCCAATTTTCTAAAGACCTGACAGGTTTTGAAAACCTGTCAGGTCTCGCGAATCTAACCACCAATACCCACACCCCCAGCACCGTCAGCATCCCCAGCCCCACGGCAAACCCGCGCCCCGTGCGCAACCCGGCCCCAAAGATTTTCTGCACCCAGCCGGGGATGAGGAAAGAGAGCGGCATCTGGTTCATCCACGGGCCGTAGGGCTGGAAGGGCGTGTACGCCCCCGTCGTAAACAGCCAGCCCTTGACGAGGTACAGCCCCTCATCGAGGACGGAGGCCTGGGTATGCGCGTAATACCGGAGTTGGAGGAAGCAGGCAAGCGCGGCGAGGAGGGTGAGGGAGTGAGGTAATCGATTAGAGTATTTACTGAACAAGGAAGTCTTTATTTTTTGTTGTGCAAATGAGAGTTTCCCCATCACACGGCTATTCAGGATTTCACCAATTTGAAGCTAACCTCATAACGATAAAAGGAAATGTTAGGGGTCATCGACAAGGCGCGCCGAATTTTCTGATCATCTTCCAGAGCAATAATTATTCCCCTTACATCTTGATTATCTTCAGCTAACTCTTCTTTGACATAACCCATGTAACGGAGCGTTTGCCCAACAACTACATCGCTGGCACGTCCTCGTTTCAATTCGATAACTAACAACGTTTTTTTATCTTTGCTGATGGCAAAAATATCAATTTTTCCTGTATCTACTAAATATTGCTGCCCCACTTTTTCCCCATCTTCTTCGTAGACATCAAACGCCTTCCCCAACTCCGTATTCTTCCAATTGTTCACAAGGAAATCTTCGAGATGCTCCTCCATCGCAAATTCGGATGGATCCTCAACAGTTTCATCAGTATGTAATAGCCTAGGCGCACTAATATTTCCGATTAATTTTTCGATTTCTTGAGCATGGCCCGACACCTTGCTTACAGTGCCGGCTGAGCCGGTGGAGTTCTTTAGCGCCTCACTCATGCTTGAACGCTCAATAGTTTGGTCAAACCACTTCATTGGCCGACGATGAGGAAGAATAGCTCCAGACTTATAGTTATATTCCCCGACAACCTCCCCAATATAGTAATGTCCCTCTCCATCAGGACACAAAACTATATCGCCTTTCAGTATTCCCTTAGACACTGTCCAGAGCGCGCCACATGCCAACCCTGCTGCGACTTTGGTTTTTCCTGGATGGTTGGATAAATAAATCGGTATAAACTTGTGGTTAAACTCGCGCCATTGGTCTGGTAGTTTTCCGCTTAAATCTTGCTGGACAAGAAAGTCTGTGCCAATAAAACCCTCGGCGAAACACTCTTGTGCGAATTTACTTTTCCTGCCTAACATCACCCGATAATAATTTTTCATCTTTCAACCTTTCGGCACCGCGGTGGGAAGTAGTCCAATTATTCTATCATCAGCGCCCCAAACGTTCAAACACCCTTAGATACGACCCCGCTTCACAGGGGGCCAGCGGCACGGTAGGGTCACGTTCGATGAAATCGGCGGCGAGCGCATCAGCCAGCCAACCCGTGTAATATCGCTCAGCCACCAATGCAAAATCGGCCTGCGCCAGCCAGTCCTGGGCGAGCCTCTCCGTCCAAAAGCCAAAGCGCAGGTGGGCATCGTCATCCCCGGAGAGGCGCAGGGTGTAATCGAGGTTGGATTGCCCCGGCAGGATTTGCGGGCGGTCCAGATACAGCAGGGGCGCAGGGGACAGGCTGCCCTGCCAGTAAATTTTCGAGTTGGGGGGGATCGTGGACGCCAGGTATGCGCCCGCTTCCTCGTGCGCGGCCAGCACGTCGCCGGAGCAATCATAGCTGGTATAGCCGCCGCCCAGCGCCGCCGTGGGCGAGAGCAACGCGCCCGCGCCGACCAGCACGGCCAGCGCGACGGATGCAAATGCCGCTCCACGCCCGGTCCGCTTGAGACGCTGCCAAACGAGCCAGGCCAAAGCCAGCAGGATCAGCCCTACCGCCAGCCCAAGTGCCGCAGGCACCAGCCGTTTCGCTGTTTCGTAGCTGACGCCGAACCGCGTATTCAGGAAATCCCAGAGCGCCACATCGCCGGGCAGCCACTTGCCGGTGGTGACCAGCGTGCTCAGGCGGGGCACGCGCCACCGCAGGGCCGCCGGGTAAATCTCCCGGTACGCGCCCCACCCGAGGGCGGCGGGTACGGCGGCCAGCAACAGGGATGAGATCACCACAGGCAGCACGCCCCCTGGTGAACCCCGCCCGAGGACGAGGGCCAGCAGGAGTATCCCGGTCAGCGCGTAAAACGCCGTGTAAACGGGAAAACAAAAAACACAATAATCACTCCCCAGCGCGGCGTCCGTCTGCGAATGTGTGCCCAGGGTGGCCCAGGCGTGGGCAAGCATGAGGATGAAAAAGGTGGACCCGAGGAGAACGGCAGCCCGATAACTTTCGGAATTCCGGCGGTTGTCCCGTTTCCACAGGAAAAACACGGAGCCGACAAGCCCGGCGAATCCCAAAAAGTGGTACCGCACCCCGAGGAGGAAACTGAGCACGCGGCTCCCGGAATCGAGGCTGGGGTTCCAGTAGGGGATGCCGGGAGGGGGCCGATAGGCAGAGAGGAAGGGCGTGAGCGGCGGCGGCGCCCAGGCCGCCCAGATGCGCAGGATGCCCGGCCAGAAGAGGGCGTGCCCGGCGAGGAGGATGAGGGCGGCGAGGGCGGCGGACTGCCAGCCGGCGCGTTTACCGTGCTGCCAGAAAATGTACGCGAGGAGCAGGGGGACGAAGGGGGCGAGGTTGACGCGGGTCAGCGCCATCAGCGCGGCCAGCGCGGCCCCGGCGAGGAGTTGCCCGCGCGGGCGATCTACACCCAACGTGAGCGCCAGCGCCCACACCAACATGGCGGCGATGAGCACTTGCGAAGCGGCGGGCGTGTACATCTTGATCAGCGCAGGGTTGAGCGCCACGGCCCAGATAGCGAGGGCGGCGGACCACTCATCGTAAGACTTCCGAAGTCTCAGAGACTTCGGAAGTCTGCCGAGTCGCCTTGCCGCTACCCACAACCCCGCCAGCATCACCATCCCCAACATCAGCGCATACATCCTCCCGGTCCGCAGCCCTGTCCCGAAAATGATCTGCACCCAGCCGGGGATCAGGGCGGAGAGGGGCATCTGGTTCGTCCAGAAACCGTAATCCTGGAAGGGACGGTAAATCCCCCGCGCAAAGTACAGCCCTTTGAGCAGGTAATCCCCCTCGTCCATCACGGACATTTGGGTGTGGGCAAAGCCCCAGGCTTGGAGGAGGTAGGCGAGCGCGCCGAAGAGGGCCGCGACTCTGGGGAGAAAGGGGGAGGAGAGAATTCGAGATTGGAGACTTGTCCTGAGCCAAGTCGAAGGGTTGGAGACTTGTCCTGAGCGAAGTCGAAGGATTGGAGATTGAAGGCTGGTCATTATCCGATGTCGGAGACGGGTTGATGATTCTGAACCACCTCTTTCCCCGGAAGAAATTGTCTGAATAAGGCTAATACTTCGTCTTTCTTTACATTCGGGATCGGGATGGCGCCATTGCGAAATGACACTGGAAGCGATCCTTTGATTATTATTCTTATCGCGCTGGTCTCCCCCTGGTCATTCGGAACCCACTGATAGGAATCAATTTTTTTCCATTTCAGCAATTGGGCATAAAGCCAAACACCATTTTGGTAAATTTGAATTCTGCCAATTGCAAAGAAAAATAGCGGAACTTCCAAAAAGATAATCAGGCTGTTAATTGCACCCTTTAAATTAGGATCAAAATAGACCAACATCTCAACTACGTCTCTCAATAGAAGGGGGAATGTGAAAAAGCTAAAGAAAAGCAACATCACAAAAATAACGCCTCCTCGCATAGGAAAGGGCATGATATCCAAAAGCACAGCCCCGGCAACAAGCTTTCCCACAAGCCAACCTAGAACCAAAAGAATATTGGCAACTAAAAAAAAGAATAGATATGCATTCATGATGCTAAGGGCAATTGATTGGCTGAGAATAAAATGAGCATACATAAATATCCCCCCAAGAATGAGAATGACCAATGGGAACATCAAAGACATATTCCTAAGTCCCTGACGCATTGCCACCCTTCCCATTCTCTTGGTCAGTTTCTTGAAAAGATAATAATCAAATGCAATCACTAGAATTAGGACGAAAACAAGAATCAATACAGAAAATACCTGATGTTCAAATAGCCAAAACATGATCATGCCCTCCACGTTCCATCCATCCCCTCGCTGAATAGCCGCCTCACCCCGCCTTGCGGGCGATGCCATGCCTGATCTGGTCTTCCAGCTTCGCCAGGTCACTTTCCACCATCATCCGCACCAGCCCTTTGAAATCCACCGTCGGCTCCCAGCCGAGCGCCTCGCGCGCCCGCGCCGGGTCGGAGACGAGCAGGTCCACCTCGGCGGGGCGGTAGAAACGCTCATCCTGCACGACGTATTCCTTATAGTCCAGCCCCAGGTAGCCAAACGCCTCCTCGCAGAACTCGCGCACCGAATGCGTCTCGCCGGTCCCGATCACGAAATCTTCCGGCTCGGCGCGCTGGAGCATCATCCACATGGCGCGCACGTAATCGCCGGCATAGCCCCAGTCGCGGCGGGAATCGAGGTTGCCGAGGCGCAGTTCGCCCGCCAGTTCCAGCTTGATCTTCGCCGCGCCGTGCGTGATCTTGTGCGTCACAAATTCCAGCCCGCGGCGGGGACTCTCGTGGTTAAACAGGATGCCCGAAACGGCAAATAAATTGTATGACTCGCGGTAATTGACCGTGATCCAGTGTCCATACACTTTTGCCACCCCGTACGGACTGCGCGGGTAAAAGGGGGTCGCCTCCGTCTGCGGGACTTCCATCACCTTGCCAAACATCTCGCTGGACGAAGCCTGGTAGAAGCGCGCTTTCGGGGTCACGAGGCGGATCGCTTCGAGCAGGCGCGTCACCCCGAGGGCGGTCACCTCCCCCGTGAGGACGGGCTGGTTCCACGAGGTCGGGACAAAGGATTGCGCCGCCAGGTTGTAAATTTCATCGGGCTGGTAGCGTTCGAGCAAATCCACCAGTGAACTCTGGTCGTGCAGATCGCCCTGTTCGAGCGTGACTAAATCCTGGATGTGCTCGATCCGCTCAAACGTAATCGTGCTGGAACGGCGTACCATCCCCACCACGGTGTAGCCCTTCTCCAGCAAAAAATCCGCCAGGTACGACCCGTCCTGACCCGTAATTCCCGTAATCAATGCAGTTGGCATGTTTTCTCCTCTAAATTGGCGGACGCATTATATCGTGTAGCATAGCCCCTTGTGGGAGGCGCTTGTGGGCGGGGACAAGCCCCTATGCTACGGCATCCTCACCAGCCCAATCCCAAAGGATATACAGCACACCTGTCGCAAGTCCCGCGCCCAGCACCTTGAACACATTCACCACCGTCCAGCCAAAGATCAGGTCAAAATCCGTGTAGCGTCGCAAATACCAGGGGACAAACCAGAGCAAAATCGCCAGCGCCATCCCGAGGGCACGGCGACCCGCGGGATGCGGTTGGCGCAGTTGGGCCAGCACCGCCCAGCAGGCCAGGATCACTTGGAGGGAAATGAATCCCACCCGGTAACGCGGATTATCCCATTGATCCCCACCCCCCCAAAAAGCGGCGATCAGGATCGTGGCCCAACAAGCCGCAATGACCCCGAAAAGGAGGCTGCGTCCCCGGGTTTCGCCCAGCGCCCGGAACGGCGCAAAAGCGAGAGGGAGCAGGAGCAGCGTCCAGCCCAGCGCGCGCCACACGCCAAGCGCCCACCAGACCGGGTTGCCCCACGCCAGGATTTGCGCCGGGAGCAGGGGTCGCGTAATGCCATACGCCAGCAAAATGGGCAGGCGCGCCGCTTCGGGCAACTCGTCAAACACGCTCTGCACCACGCCGGAACCTTGCTCCGTTTGCCGTGCCTGCCAGCGCGCCGAAAGCTCCAGCCAATAGCCCGCCATCTCCACCGGCGTGTCAAACTGGCGGTCGGAGAGGCGCGGCGCAATCTGCTCCCAGCCCAGCCAGACCACGGCCAGCACGAGCGCCAACCCGCCCGCCAGCGCCAGCCACAACCCCTTGCTGCGGAGAATGCGCCACTCATCCAACGCCAGAGCCAGCAGGGCCAATACGCCCAGGAGAATCCCCGCAAACGTCGGCGAGAGCGGGAGCATCAGCCCGAACGCCAGCACCATCCACACCAACCCGGTCACGCGCCGCTCCCCCTCCCGCGGGCGGCGGTTGAGCGCCAGCCCGTAAAGCGCGGCGGCGACCAGGGGCATGATGAACGCCTCCCGCATCTGCGAACTGCCGAGCAGGATTGCCTCCGGGTACAGCGCCAGCCCCCAGGCCGTCCAGCGCGCCACATCGTCGTCAAACAGCCGCCGTGCCAGCGCCCAGCCCAGCGGTACCGCCAGCGCCGAGGCCGCCGCCGTCAGCACGACCATCAACAGCGGCATGTGCGCCACACTGCCGGTGTAACGATAGACCGCCGCGCTCACAAACAGCATCCCGCCGTACTGGTCTGCCGAGCGGAAATCGGTGAACGCGCTCAACAGCGGCCTATCCGAGCGCCCCAACTCCCACGCCGCCCGGTCGCGCACATAGGCGTCCTCCATCACGTAGCCGGTCTCGTTGACTTTTGTGTCGTAGCCGTAGGGAGGCAGAACCGCGAACCAGAGCGCCCCCGCGCCGAGGCGAAGCAATGCGGCCCCGATGGTTAACCTGATCAACCAGGGAGGCATGGACTCCTTCCGCAGGCCGTACAGACCCCCGAAGATGAGACCCGCCCCAAGGGTCAGTACCCCGGTGAAGGGAATCCAGCCCGCGAGGCTGCCGTACCCGGAGGAAATCCAAGCCAGCCCAAAGGCGAGGGCGAGCAGGGGTATCGTGGTGATCAGGAATTTCCGGGTCGGCATGATCGTTCCCTATCCTGCATCCCGTTTGTTGGTGTCATTGCGAGCCGCCGATTTTGACTTTCGGCGGCGTGGCAATCTCGTACTGCGTTGATATCCATCCTCTTCAGGAAGATTGC
>Ga0247727_10003199_pt1 | contig 36522 bp, 33 predicted proteins | sample WisWelCaveWW1625_FD_202498 | JGI IMG/M metagenome (GOLD analysis project Ga0247727, IMG submission 202498) | Biofilm microbial communities from Wishing Well Cave, Virginia, United States - WW16-25 | ecosystem: Environmental > Aquatic > Deep subsurface > Groundwater > Cave microbial mat | place...
AGTCCCCTTTCGCTTCGCCATCGCTCACCCTCCTTCGCCCCAAGACGGGACGCCGAGAGGGTGCCGCGGTCACGACGGGATGGGAAGATGGCTACACCGGACGCTTACCCCGTGCCTACACATTGGAGAGGCTAGTCGAGACACTGGGCCTGAGGTGAACCACACACCGAGTAGCAGCAGCGACCGTCGCAGGGATACTGCCACAGGAAGCCGCAGCCCCCCCACGTGATGTCGCAACCAGACCAGGCCCACGCCTTGCAATACCTCGCGAATTCGAAGGTGTTGCCGGCACAGCCGTCGCACGCAAACACCGATCCCACTGAGCAGTCACAGTTGTCGGCCCGGACCTCGAACAGGCGTCGAAGGTCATTCTTGATCAGAATGGATGCCGCAGCCAACGTCGGTCGGTACGAGCCACCCGGCGATCCAAGAGACGTGAAGGCATCCCGAGCATCGAGCGGGGAAAAGGCATCGTCAATCTGGACCAACAGGGCCGCGCCGGGTCGCCTTTGCTCCTGGTAATTGGCTGGCGACGCAAACGTCACCACGGCCTCGAGCACTTCACGCTGACGGTCCGAGAGCGATCTACCCGCCGTCCAAGATCGGATTCGCTCGCGGAAGATCGTGCTCTTGAGCTCTGGCGTTAGGGCTGCAAATACCGCACGCTGATACAAGTCTGGCAAGGCTGTGAGGGCGTCGAGTGTCGTTGGTAACGCGTGGGACGCCACCCATTCCTTGGCCTGCTCACACTCCGTGCGATCGTCCAGTGGACTCGACACCATCCACACTCCTCCGACGAGCAGCATCGCCACGGCTCCGTACCTCAGTCGGCTCATTAACGCCTCCTTCCTTCAGGAAGCGAAATACCACTGCCCCCCCCCCCCCCTGTCAAGGCAATCTTAAAGGCGCCGTTGCGAGCGGGACGCGGGGGAGAAGGATCGTGGCTCCTGGAGGCGCATAGGCGGTCGGGACCGGTGGCGCCTCAATTGAAGAGGTGGCTTGCGGATCTGACGCAAGCACTCCCATCGCGAAGCCCGTTCCAAGCAATCTCCCCACGGCTGCTTCCTGAAATGGCGCGACGATACGCCCTGGGTTACATCCTGACGCCTCGGATACGACTTCGATATGACTTCGATACGACCCCTTGACAGCGAACGACGCGCGTAGGCATAGTCTCGCGTCCCTTGGGAGAATCTCGGGAAATGGCTCCGGCGCCGGCGGTTCCCGCCGAGCCGAGGAGGACATTTATGCGAGTCGGGTACGCGGGCTCCCGCGCGGTCGCGCTCGGGCTGGCCTTGGTGCTGTCGCCGTTCTCGGCCGCCGCAGCCGAGGAGATGGAAAGGGTGTTCGTGCGCGGACCGAAGCCGTACCACGACCTCGAAGCGGCCGTGGTGAGCCTCGGCGGCGTGGTGACACAGCGCTTCGAGAACGTCGACCTGATCGCGGCTGAGGTTCCGAAGGACAGGCTGACGGACCTGATGGTCCTCACCGGGGGCCAGGCTTCGCGCCAGGGCATGGTCAACATTCCCCGGGATTTCGACGCGGCGCAGATGAGGCTCCCCGGTGTCCAGCCGGTCGCGGTGGAGGCCGAGGCCGTGCAGTCGCTGGAGGGCGAGGAGCTCCGCCAGGCTCTGGCCGTGCTCCCTCAGGACTACAACTTCAACAACGCGCTCATCGGCGCGTCGGTGCTCCACGCGGGCGGCAACACCGGGCAGGGCATCATCGTGGCCGTCATCGACAGCGGCACCGCCAACTCGCCCAACGTCCCCTCGCTCTTTCTCGGCACCCCGAGCGTTTTGGGCGGCGAGACCTTCCTGCCCGGCGACAGCGTGGCCTCGCCCACCAGCCGGCTGAACGGCCCCCACGGCACCTGGGTGGGCGGCGTGATCGCGAGCCACGTGGCGTTCGGCTTCTCGAATGCTTCGCGCCTGATCCAGTCCATGAAGCTGCATGCCCCCTCCAGCATTCTCGGGCCGTGCCCCAACCCCAGCCCTCCGGCGCCGGCCGTCGCCTGCTTCGTGCCTCTGGTGGGCGTCGCGCCCGCGGCCAGGATCTACGCCATGAAGGTCTTCCCCGCGTCTGGGGGAGGCACGCCGGAGGAGGTCATCATCGCGGCCATCGACCGCGCCATCACGCTCCGCAGGAACTTCAACAACGGCGTGCCATCGGTGCCGGTCGCGGGTGACGGCTCGGAGAACAACCCGTTCCGCTTCGACTCGCTCAAGATCGACGTGGTGAACATGAGCCTGGGTGGCGGAACGCTGAACGTCGGCCGCAGTGCGGGGGACGAGATCACCACCAGGCTGCTGGAAGTCGGCATCACGCCCGTCGTCTCCGCCGGCAACGACGGCTTTGCCGCCATGACCGTGGGCAGCCCCGGGACCGCCTTCGGCGCCCTGACCTTGGGGGCGGCCAGCACGCCCCCGCACGAGCGCATCCTGCGGGACAACCAGTTCGGCATCGGCTTCGGCGCCGCCTTCCGCCCCGCCCCCCACGTGCAGACGGCGTGGTTCAGCTCCCGGGGCCCGAACGCGGACGGCCGCTTCGACCCCGAGATCACGGCCAACGGGTTCGCGACGCTGACCCAGGGGACGTGTCAGACCTCAGCGGCGTGCATTGCGGGGACCGGAGGGGCCCCCATCAGCTTCGTCTCGGGCACGTCCTTTTCCGCGCCCACCGCCGCTGGGGCGGCCGCGCTTCTCCGCAAGGCCGATCCCGGGGCCACTGCCGCCCAGATCAGAAACGCGCTCGTCAAGGGCGCCAACCCGTTTCTGCTCGGCGACCTCTCGAAGCGGATCGACCAGGGACGGGGCTTCCTCGACGTCGTGAAGTCCCAGGACCTGCTGCTCAGCGACCGTGTGGGCAGCCACATCCCGGAGAGCCACCCGTCCTCGTCGGTGAAGGAGAACATCGAGGACCTCGGCTTCGAGCCCGTGAGGTTCCGGGATGGGGTCTTCAACACCAGGATCAGGAGGTTGCGGCCAGGGCAGGTGGCGCAATTCTTCCTGGAGAGCACGGACGCCACCGACGCGTTCAAGGTGAGCTTCTCCAACGTCACACCCGAGCTGCCGCCTGCGCTGCAGAACCAGTTCTTCGGCGACGACCTTTTCGTGCAGGCGGTGGACGCGCCCACGTCGTTCGCCGAGAGCAAAATCTTCGATTTCGTCAACGGCGATGCCAGCTACGACATCGTGAATCCGCAGACGGGCCTGCTGCGCGTCGCGGTCCAGGGAGACTGGACGAACGCGGGCCGCATCTCGGCCGACCTCAGCGTGGAGCGGATCCGGAACCCGCAGGGCCCGGCCACCGAACGCGGCCGGGTCGGGCAGGGGGAGTTCGTGCCGTTCGTGTTCGAAGTCCCCGCCAGCACCACCGAGCTGGTGGTGGAGCTGGCCTGGCGCGAGAACTGGGGGCATTACCCCACGGACGACGTGGACCTGTTGCTGATCGACCTCGCCACCCTGACCCTCAACTTCGACGGGGCCACGTTCCGCAGCCCGGAGCGTGCGGTGATCCAGAACCCACCCGGCGGAATCTGGATCGCGCTCGTCAACGGGTTCACCGTCCACGGGAGCGAGGCGCGCTTCCGGATGCGGGCCACCGCGGACGGCGTCCGGCTGCCGTAGTCGCCGATCGGACGCGTCGAGTGGAGCGCGGGGGTTGCGCTTGGCCCCCGCGCCCGCCCGACTGGTGTGGGGCAGCGTCAGGGTCTCGCGCGCTGGTTCCGCTTTCGATGCGTCCGATGCGAGGGCGGGTCGGCTGAAGGTGTTCGGGTCGACCGGAGCTGCTACGGCTTGGGCGCCGACGTGCCGCTCGGCGCGTCGCAGGCCACCAGGCGTTCCGCATCCGCGTGGTAGCGATAGACCTTGCCCCCGCTCTCGAGCTTGATGTCGAACCCCTGGCGCTCCGCCGGCGCGTAGCTCCGCCCCGGCTCGGGGCAGCCCAGCGCCGCGTCCGGCCACTTCACGGCCTTCCACGAGCCCGTGATGCCGGCCTCCGGGACCTCGAGACGCGCGGCCAGGTCCTGACGCGCCTTGCCGTACATGCGCAGGCCGGCGAGGACGCTCGCTCCGCGCACCGGCTGGGCGGGGCCACAGACCACCGCCCGCCCGCCACCGACGTGGACCTCGTGCCGCTGCTCGTCCAGGCGGAAGCTGACGCGGTAACCGGGCGTGATCACCTGCGCGTACATCATGCCCTTGGCCGGGCAGCCCAGCGCCGGGCTGGGCCAATCCACGGGTGTTGCCGCCTCGAGCCGCAGCCGGTCCTCGGGAACGGAGAGCTGTTGCGCGAGGTGCGTGCGCGCGAGTCCCACCGCTTCGCCCTGGTCGTCAGCATTCGCCATGGCTACTCCAGACAGCAGAAGCATCAGCAGTCGCAGTCCCCGCATACCGTCTCCTCGGTTGAGTCGCCTTCCGACTATACCGCGCGGCGCCGCGGCCTATTCCCCCGTCCCGGATCGGAGGCGGGAGGAGGCCGGCCACCGGCCACCCACCCCCCTCAGGTGTCGATGGCGCCCAAGGTCGGCCACCCCCAGCATGCGTCGACGGCGGACAAGGCCGGTACCCATTCAGAATCCACCGCGAGGGAGGCCAGATCGACAGGAAGGCTGGCTACCTCGGAAGCCGGGGCGCCCGGACATGTGTCGCCTTGAACGCGATGTAGCGGCTGGCCGTGAAGTTGAACGCGGCGCCGATCGCGATCCCCGCGAGGGCGGCGAGCTGTGGGCGCAGCCCCGGGACGCGGGAGACGAGCTGGGTCGTGGCGAAGTAGTTGGCGAGCGCCCCCGGGGCGGACGCCGCGGCGTAGCTCGCGAGCAGGCTCGGCCAGGAGCGGCCGGGGGCGACGACGGGCACGGCGCGCAGGCGCCGGCCGAGGGCGAAGTTGCACGCGAGCGCGCCCGCGATCGCGAGCGCCACGGACGCGCGGACCCCCACGCCCCACGCGAGCAGCGCGCTCAGCAGCAGCAGGTTCGCGAGCGTGCCGGCCACCCCGATCACCAGGAACTGGGCGAGCGGCGTCCACGCGCCGAACCGGTAGCGGTAGAGCCGCCGCAGCTGCAGCAGGTAGAGAAGCTGCTGCCGCAGCGTAAGCTTGCTCTTCCCGAAGCGGCGGTCCGCGAAGTGGATCGGGACCTCCACCACCCGTTCGCTGCGGCACTTGACCAGCAGCTCCAGCCCGATCTTGTAGCCGATCGGCTCGAAGTCGCGGCCCGCCTCGAAGCTGCGCCGCCGCAGCGCGAAGAAGCCGGACATCGGATCCTCGAGGTGCGTCAGCGGCCGCGCCAGCCAGGTCGCGACGCGGCTGTTGAGCCAGCGCAGGAAGCCCCACTCGTGCGCCGTGCTGCCGCCCGCCGTGTAGCGCGAGCCGACCACGAAGTCGGCGCCCTCGCCGAGCTTCTCGAGCATCGCCGGGATCGCTTCCGGCGGATGGCTGAGGTCGGCGTCCATGCACACGAGCACGTCCCCCGTGGCGCGCCTCAAGCCATCGAGGACGGCCTGGCTGAGGCCGTGGTCCTCGGTGCGCACGACGATGTGGACCCAGTCCTCCGGGAAGGCGCGCACTGCCTCGACGGAGCCGTCGCGGCTGTCGTCGTCCATGATCCAGAGATCGAGCGTCAGACCCCGCGCACGCGCCACGTCGCCGAGGCGGCCGATCAAGTGCGGGAGGTTCGGCGCCTCCTCGAAGGCGGGCACGACGACGCTCACGGTCGGCGCAGCCCGCGGGTCCAGGGGCGGCTTCGCTTCGCTTCGCAAGAGCGCCGAACCCTATGCCGCGGGCTCGAGCGTGGTGACCAGCCTGGCGTGACGCATGCGGCTCTACCCCCTGTCCGTGGCTGTCGAGGTACCCATACTAGAACAATCCCCTGGACGCGAAGCCTCGAGCCGCCTCAGCAAGTACACTATCCGCAATGAAACCCTGGCTGTCGTCCCGGCGCTCCTCGTCTCGTGCGGCCTCGCCGCGGCCTCCGATCGAGACTGGCCCGGCCTGCGTGGTCCGCGCCACGATGGCGGCGCCTCCGGCACGCTCGAGACAGCCGACGGCGCGGGGTTCGCCGTGGCCTGGCGGGCGGCGCTAGGAGCCGGCTACTCCTCGGTCGCCGTCGCACACGGCAGGGCCGTGACATTGCTTTCCGACGGCCAGAACGACGTCGCTGTGGCCTTCGACTCACGCACGGGCCGTGAGCTGTGGCGCAGCGTGATCGCGCCCACGCTGCGCGGCAAGGACGGCTCGTTCGACGGGCCGATCGCGACGCCGGCGCTCGCGGGCGGCCGGGTCTACGGGCTGGGGCCGCGCGGCCACCTGTTCGCGCTCGACGCCGCGAGCGGACGCGAGCTGTGGAAGGTCGATCTCGTCGAGCGTGAAGGCGCCGTGGCGCCTCACTACGGGTTCAGCGCCTCGCCGATCGTCGCCGGGGGCGTGCTGGTGGTGCCGCTCGGGGCGAAGAACGCTGGCGCCATCGCGGGCTTCGACCTCGCGAGCGGCGCGCGGCGGTGGCGGCTCGGCGACGACTCGGTGGCCTATCAGTCGCCGATCGTGGTGAGCTTGGGCGGGCGCGAGCAGGTGGTCGCGGTCGGCGACAAGAAGCTCTTCGGGATTGACCCCGCGCGCGGCCGCCTGCTCTTCGAGCACCTCCACGGCGGCGAGATTCACCCGATCGCCACCGAGAGCGTCGTGCCGGTTCCGGCTGGCGAAGGCCGCGTCTTCCTCAAGTTCCGTCAGGACGCCTCCACCATGCTCCAGCTGGTGCCCGGGCCCGACGGCAGCGCCAAGGTCGAGACGCTCTGGACGGCGCCGGTGCTGCGCTCGACCTACGTCGTGCCCGTCTACCACGACGGGTTCCTCTACGGCATGAACGGCCGGGCGGCGCTGAGCTGCGTGGACGCCGTCACCGGCGCCGTGCGCTGGCGCTCGCGCGAGCCGGGGGACGGCTTCCCGATGATCGTGGGAGGCGACCTCGTGGTGCTCACGAAGGAGAGCACGCTCCACGTCGGGCCCGCGAGCCCCGACGGCTGGAAGGAGCGCGCCCGGCTCTCGCTCTTCGGCGACGTGGTGTGGTCGCCGCCCGGCTTCGCCGAGGGGGCCGTCTTCGCGCGCGGCCAGCACGAGATCGCGCGCGTCGACTGGCGCGCGCGCGAGGTGAAAGCGGCTCCAGCGGCCCTGCAGGCGCCCGTGCCCGCGTCGCCCCGCTTCGCTCACTTCCTGGGCGAGCTCGAATCGGCCGCGGACAAGACGGCGGCCGTGGACCGATTCCTGGCCAACCTGCCACCGGGCCCGCTCGTCGAGTGGCCCGACCGAGTGGTGTTCCTGTACCGCGGCAAGGCCGTGGATGCAGGCATCGCCGGCGACATGATCGGCGACCGCCGCGAGGACCCGATGTGGCGCGCGAGCGGGACCGACCTTTTCTGGTACGAGACGAGGCTCGAGCCCGACGCCCGCATCAACTACCACTTCGTGCGCGATTTCGAGGAGCGTTTCCCCGACCCCAGGAACCCCTGGAGCGTCCCCGGGCCGCGCCTCGGCAACGTGCTCGGTCCGATGCCCAACGAGCAGTCGTCATTGGCGATGCCGGGCTGGAAGGCACCAGACCATCTCGGAGAGATCGAGGCTCCGCAGCGCGGCCGCCTGGAGGAGCACGTGGTCCCGAGCACGTCTCACCCGGGCGCGAAGATCACGCTCAAGGTGTACGTTCCCGCCGGCTACGACCAGGGCCAGGAGCGTCTGCCCGTGGCGCTCCACATAGACGGCGATGCCGCGCTCGAGCCGGGTTTCGTGGCGCGAAGCCTCGACAACCTGATTCCGCAGCGCGTGGCGCCGGTGCTCGTGGCCTTCCTGGGGCGCCCCGCGTGGGGCGAGAAGCCGCCCTCGGACGACGAACGCGGCGAGGCCCTGGCCGAGCTTCTCGCGAAGGACGTGGTCGGGTTCCTGGACGGGCGCTACCGGACCGACCCCGCGCGCGAGCGTCGCGCCGTCATTGGCACGAGCGCCGGCGCCGCGAGCGGCGCTGCTGTCGTCTTCCGCCGCTCGGCTGTGTTCGGAGCCCTGGGGATGCAATCGTTGGTGATGCTCGACACCGACGGCGACATCCTCAAGAAGCAGGTGCCAACGGCGGCCCAGGCCCCGCTGCGCGTCTATCTCGATTGGGGCCAGTACGACAGGCGCGGCGCCCGCGAGGCGTGGGACATGCGCGCGACGAACGCGAGTTTCGCGGCCTTCCTGCGCGAGCGCGGCTACAAGCCCGCGGGCGGCGAGGTGCCCGAGGGCGCCGGCTGGGCCGGCTGGCGCAACCGCACCGACCGCGTGTTCGGGGCGCTGTTTCCCGCGCGGCCGAACCCCGCGGACGCGGACGTGGCCTCGCGCTGAGCTCGATCGAGTGCTCCCGAATCTCGCGCGGCGCCGCCACGGGGCGATCGGCTTGCTGGCGGCCTCCCTCGTCTCGGGAGCCGCGGCGCAAAATCTGGCGGCGGAGGCAACGCGCCCGAACATCGTCCTGATCGTCGTCGACGATCTCCGCTCCGACGACATCGGGGCCGCGGGGCATCCCTTCGTCAAGACCCCGAACATCGATCGTCTGGCGCGGGAAGGCGCGCGCTTCCTGAATGCCTTCGCAACCACGCCCCTGTGCTCGCCGAGCCGAGCCAGCATCCTGACCGGCCTCTACGCGCACCGCCACGGCATCGTCGACAACACCGACCGAAGCGCCGCGAGTCACGCGCTCGCGACGTTCCCGCAAGGGCTGCAGCGGGCCGGCTACGAGACGGCCTTCATCGGCAAGTGGCACATGGGCAACGACGAGACGCGCCGCCCGGGTTTCGACTACTGGGTGGCGATGAAGGGCCAGGGGCAGGCCAACAACCCCCTGCTGAACGAGAACGGAACGAGCGCCATCGCCCCTGGCTATGTCACCGACATCATCACGGATCGCGCGCTCGCTTTTGTCGGCCGGAGTCGCGAACGACCCTTCTTTCTGCAGCTGGCCCACAAGGCGCTTCACCCCGACATCCTCCAGCGCGCCGACGGAAGCACCAGCCCGATCGGTGAAGGGGGCTTCGTCCCCGCCGAGCGTCACCGAACGCTCTACGCTCGAGATCCGCTGCCCCGACGCGGGAACTACGCGATCCACCCACGGGACAAGCCTGCGTTGGAACGCCGCATCGGCACGCTGCCGCCGCTGGGGGCCGCGACTGTCACCAGCGACGAGGCGATTCGCGACCGCTTGCGCATGCTCGCCGCCGTGGACGAGAGCCTGGGACGGATCGTGGATGCCCTCGAGAAGAAGGGCGCGCTCGACGACACGGTCGTCCTGCTGACGGGGGACAACGGCTTCTTCTACGGCGAGCACGGCCTGAGCGAGGAGCGGCGACTCGCCTACGAGGAATCGATCCGCCTGCCCTTGCTCGTTCGCTATCCGCGGCTGGTGAAGGCCGGATGGAAGCCGGCCCAGATCGCGCTCACCATCGACCTTGCGCCGACGCTGCTCGAGCTGGGCGGCGTAGCGCCGGATCACAAGCTCGACGGCCGCTCGCTCGTTCCGGTCTTGCGCGGGTTCGCACCCGAGTGGCGAACGTCCTTCCTGGTCGAGTACTGGAGCGACACGGTTTTCCCGCGGATCGAGCGCATGGGCTACGACGCCTTACGCACGGAACGCCACAAGTACATCCGCTACCGGGAGCTCCGCGGGATGGACGAGCTCTACGATCTCGACCGCGATCCATACGAGCTCGTGAACCTCATTCGCTCTCCTGGCCACGTGACGGTCAGGGAGGCGCTCGCCGAGGAGCTGGGCCGGCTCTTGGCGCGGTCCCGCTGACACGTCCGGCCATCCGTGGGCAAAGGCTCGAGGCTACTTCGCGGGGCCGGCGCAGATCACGACAAGCAGCAGATGGGCGTCGGTATCGGGCTCGACGATCACGCTCCGCGAACGCTGTTGATGTCGGGCGTGAACGATGAATCTGCCTTCCACGACGTTGGGCTCGCAGCCCGCTCGCTTCAGCATAGCGCGGACCTCGACCTCGGGGCAGTTGCTTTGTCCTTTTGACGACTAGGACCGGCTTCCAGCCTCGAGGACGACTCGTAGTCCGAGCTCGATCAGGGAAGCCCGACTGATCCCGAGGTCCCGGGCCAGCGCGTCCGAGCGGGCGAGCAGCTCCCTCTCCACACTGACCGAGACGACCTTCACGCCGGCCCCTCTTCGCGGCCGACCGGGCTTTCGCCGCGCCGTTTCCCAGGCCCTTCGCTCCACGGCCGACAGGGGCCGCGACCGGTCGACGATCATCTCCTGGTTGAAAGCCTTGGTAGCCTTGCGCAGGTCTTCGATGCTCAGTCGCTCATACTTTGCGATCAAGCCTCGTTTGAGCGTCATCGTATCTGCCTCCGGTATCGCCGCTTCTCTCTGTCCGTGAGGAGACGAGCGTGCAGGATGTAGGCGCTGCCGTCCTCGTCAAGCACGAATACGACCTGCAGCAGCTCGCCCGCTGGACCTGGGCCCCACACGAGCAGCTTGTCCTCGCCGATGCGTCGCGGGTACGGAGCCTGCGCCTCCTCGACGACGTGCTCGGCCGTTTCGGCTTCGACTCCGTGTTCGGCCACGTGCTCGACGTTCCACTGATTCCACCGAAAGTCCACCGACCCTCCTCACTATCCCATCTCTCGGCATTTTCTTCAATAAGAAATAGATCGAGGCGTTCGGGAATGGATGAACGGAGTGCAGCCGCCCGAAGGGAGGTCCCGGACTGGGCGAGCGGCCGCGAACCAGGCGATTGTCCGGCAAGCATCGGCCAGCGTAGGTCCAATCACCCAGCCAAAGCCTGAGTGGGCGCTCATGCCGTACCAAGCCCCGACGACCGTCCAAGAGCGGTCGTGGCGCGACGGAGTCGTCGGCGCGCGGGGCGACTATCGGATCATTGGTGGCGCTTAGGGAGCGCCCGGGTGGCCCTGATCGGTACTGCGGCTCTGGCCGCTTCCTTCATCTCGCCCGACGATTGATCCGTTACCGCCGCTCACGGCCGGGATCACGAAGACCGACACGCCGTCGCAGAGCGGCGTCGCGAGCCCGCCGGTCTCGCGGATGTCGGTTGGGCCGACGAACACGTTCACGTGCTGACGGACCCGCCCCTGCTCGTCGAGGATGCGCTCGCGCGCGCCCACCGGCAGCTGGCCGATTGCCGCCGCGACCGTCGTCGCCCCCTCCACCACGAGCAGGCTCTTTCCGTCACAGAAGGGCCGCAGCGGGCCGGGAATCCGGACGCTGGCCGTCACCGGGAGCGGCGCCCACCGGAGCGGGGCGCCCGGCCTCGCGGCGCGCGGGTGCGCGCGCGCACACCGGGCCCCGCGCCGTCGCGGACCACGGCCGCCCGCACGCAGGTCACCGGGGGCAGGCCTTCGGCCAGGCAGTCCCACGACCCGCCCTCGTTGCGCGACGCGAACAGCTTGCCGCTGCGCGTCCCGAAGTAGATTCCGGCGGGGTCGGCGGTGTCGGTTGTGAGGCTGTCGCGCAGCACCGTCTCCCAGGCGTCCTTCTGCGGCAGGCCCCGCGTGAGCGGCTTCCACGAGGCCCCGGCGTCGCGCGTGCGGTAGACGCGCAGCCGCGCCTCGGGCGTGCAGCGGAACTCGTCCGACTGCAGCGGCACGATGTAGACGGTGTCGGGATCGTGCGGGTGGCTCGCCATCGCGAAGCCAAAGTCGGACGGCACGCCGTTCGCGATGTCCTTCCAGCTCGCGCCTCCGTCGTCGCTCCTATAGAGCCCCCAGTGGTTCTGCAGGAAGTAGCGGTCCGGGCGGACGGGGTTGTGGACGACCTTGTGCACGCATTGGCCGAACTCGGGGTGCTTGTCGGGGAGGAACTCGGCGTGGATCCCGGTGTTGCTCGCCTGCCAGCTCATGCCACCGTCGGTCGTGCGGTAGACGCCGCCGGTCGACATGGCGACGAGCATGGTGCGCTTGTCCTTCGGGTGGGCGAGGATCGTGTGCAGGCACAGCCCGCCGCCCCCCGGTTGCCACTTCGGCCGGTGCGGGTGCTCGTGGAGGCTCCGCACGAGAGCCCAGCTCAGGCCGCCGTCCTTCGACTCGAAGAGCGACGACGGGTTCACGCCACAGTAGAGGACGTCGGGCTCGTCCGCCCGACCCGGAGCGATCTGCCAGATCTGCTTGAGCGCGAGCTCGGTGTCGGCCGGGAACTTGAGATTCGGCTCGGAGGGCTCGCTCCAGGTGTGCCCGAGGTCGTCGCTCGCCCGCAGCAGCGAGCCGAACTGCGGGTGCTCCGTGCCGGCGTGCAGCCGCACGCGTCCGCCGCGATCGTCGTAGGCGAGAGCGTAAACGGGCTGGCCCGGAAAGCGCGGGCCGCCCACGAGCCGATAGTCGTCAGCGCGGCCGCGAAACACGAAAGCGCCCTTCATCGTGCCGACCATCACGATCCGGTCGCCAGGTCGGAAATCCGAGGATTGCGTCACGGGCATCGGTACCTCCCGCTGCCGAAGAGCGGCTTCAGAAGACTACGGGTTCGGCTTCACCGGTGTTCCGAGCGCGAAGACGTGCTGCATGCCGCGGACGTAGACGACGCCCTCGGAGATCGCGGGTGTCGCCATCAGCACCTCGCCGATCGGGTTCTTGGACAGGAGCTGGTACGCGGGCCCCGCCTTCACGACGTTCACTTCGCCGTCTTCCATCGCGAGGTAGAGCTTGCCGTCCGCGGCCACGGGCGAGGCGCTGTAGGCGCCGCCCTGCTCGCCGATCCGCTGCTGGTAGACCTGGGCGCCCGTCTTCGCCTCGAAGCAGGTGAGGACGCCGTTGTTGGTGACCGAGTAGAGATGCTCGCCATAGACGACGGGCGTCGGCGTGTACGGCCCGCCGCGCTTCTTGCTCCACGCCAGGAACTCGCTCGAGTCCTTGCCCTCCGGGAGCGTGAGGTCGCCCCTGCCACCGAGGCGGATCGCGTAGATCGGCTGGATGCCGCGGTAGCCGTTCGTGACGTAGACGAGGCCGTGCGCCACGATCGGCGTTGGCGTCGTGACCTCGGAGTTGGGCCCGAGCCGCCACAGCTCCTGGCCCGTCCGCGGGTCGTAGCCGCGGATGAACCGGGTCGCCTGCGTCACGAGCTCGGCCCTGCCAGAGGTCTCGGCCACGGTGGGCGTGGGCCACGACGGGATCTCGTCGCGCTCGGTGCGCCATGCCGGCTGGCCGTCCTTGGCGCGAAACGCCGCGACGTACGAGCCCTTCTGGATGTCGCACTGCACGATCACGAGGTCCTGCCACAGGATCGGCGAGCTGGCGACGCCCCACTCGTAGTCGGGGTCGTAGAACCAGCCGGCGTTCAGGACGCCGAGGTCGCGCTTCCAGAGCAGCGTGCCGCCAATGTCGTAGGCATAGAGCCCCTCGGAGCCGAAGTGCGCGACGACGATCTTCCCGTCCGTGGCCGGCGTCGCCGAGGCCTGGCTCGACTTGGGATGTCGCTTCGTCCTGGGCACGCCGTGGTGCGCCTCACGATCCCACAGCAGCTTGCCCGTCTTCTTGTCCAGGCACAGCAGGCGCCAGGAATGGGGCGTGACGTCCTTCGACGGTTCGACGTCGCCGTAGAGGCCGTGGCGGAACGACGCGTTCGGATCGCTGCTCACGGCCGTCGTCACGAAGAGGCGGTCGCCCCACACGATCGGGCTCGAGACGGCGATCCCGGGCACGCGCGTCTTCCACAGGAGGCCCTCGCCCTTGGTCGCGTCCCATTTCTCCGGCGCCCTGAAACCGCTAGCGACGCCGGAGGCGACGGGCCCGCGGAAGGACGGCCAGTCGACGCCCGGGCGGGCGCCTTCAGTGGACGCGGTTGCGGGCACGAGCCCCACGGCGAGTGCCGTGGTGAGCCCGAGACGGGCAGCCTTCATGGCTTCTCCTTGGCCGCTTCGCCTTCGGCGCGGCGGTAGCTGACCTGGCGGTTGCCGAAGTCGAGCACGAATCCGCTCGGCTTGCCCTCCGCCAGCGAGAAGACGAGCCTGGGCCGAGGGCGCGCGGGCTCGCGGAACGTGACCGCGTCCACGGCGCCCAGCACCATGCCCTGCGGGCTGCAGTTGACGCAGACGAGCTTGCCCTCGCGGATCTCGAAACGCAGCTCGTTGCCGGCTTCGTTGCGGTAGAGGCCGGCGTAGCTGGCGAGCGTCGCCGCCTCGACGACGAAGTCGGCCGGTGTCGGGGGTCTTGCGCCCGCCCTGGTGAGCTGCTCCACGACCGCATCGTGCTTCGCCTCGCGCGCCTCGGCGAGCGCCCCCGAGAGCTCGTCGGCGGCCGGCTTCGCCTTCTCGAGCGCGAGCGCCACGAGCTCGGCGTTGCCTTCACGCGCGCCGGACTGCAGCAGCTCCGGACCCGCGGGCGCGCCCCGCTCGATGAGCAGCCGAAGCATGCCGACGTTGCCCTTGTCGACCGCCCAGGTCATCGCCGTCGCGCTGTAGAACGTATCCTTCTGGTTCGGGTCGGCGCCCCGGTCGAGCAGCAGGCGGGCGATCTCGAGATGGCCCCGGTCGGCGGCGAACGAGAGCGCCGTGCGCCCGTAGCGGAACGGCGTGTCGACGGCGACCCCGCCGTCGAGCGCGGCGCGCACGCCCGCGAGGTCGCCACGCCGCACCGCGTCGAGCAGGTCGTCGGGCGTCGCCGCGAGGGTCGGCGCCACGAATGCCACGAGCGCCACGAGAGTGCCCGCCCTCATGGCGTGCCGATCGCGAAGAGGTGGTGCTCGCCGCGGATGTAGAGCCGCCCGGCGGCGACCGCCGGCGAGGCGGCGATCGGCTCGCCGAGCGGGTTGCTGCGCACGATCTCGTGGGTGGTTCCCGTCTTCAGGACCACGGTGTCGCCGTCCATGCTCGCGAGCAGCAGGTGCCCGGCGACCGCGACCGGCGAGGCCATGTAGCTCGCGCCCACCGGCGGCCGGCCGCCCTCGTAGTGCAGCTTGCCGGTCCTGGCGTCTAGGCATGTGACGAGGCCCTTGTCGGTGACGAGGTAGAGCAGGCCGTCTACGAGGATCGGCGAGGGGACGTAAGCGGTGCCCTTGTCGTACTTCCACAGCACACGATCGGTCTCGGTCACGTCGCCCGATCCTCCCGGACGCACCGCGAGGGCGATCTTGGCCGGGTAGCCGGACGACAGCACCACGATCCCGTCGCCCGCGACCGGAGAGGGAACCGCGTTGCTCGCGAGGCCCTTCATGCGCCACAGCTCGCGTCCCGTGGCCGGGTCGTAGCCGATGATCGCCTGGCTGCCGGCGGTCACGAGCTCGGCATGGCCGCCGCTCTTCACCAGGATCGGCGTCGCCCAGCTCACCTCTATATTGCGCGGGGTGCGCCAGACCTCCTTGCCCGTCCGGCGGTCGAGCCCGACGATGAAGGACCTCTCGCCGTTGTCTTCGTCGCACTGGAGGATCACGACGCCCTCGTGCAGGACCGGCGACGTGCCGACGCCGACGCCGAAGCTCGCGATCCCGCCCGTCTTGAAGCTCCACTTCAGGGCGCCCTGGAAGTCGTAGACGTAGAGCCCCTCGGCTCCGAAGTAGGCGTACACGAGCTTGCCATCGGTCGCGGGAGTGGGCGACGCGAAGCTGCCGCGGCGGTGGCGCGTGTCGTAGGGGGTTCCCTCCCAGGCGGTCTTCTCCCACAGCACGCGCCCGCTCGGGGCGTCGAGCGCCACGACCTTGAAGCCGTGCTTGCGGTCGGCGCCCACGCCGTCCGGGTGAACGAAGTCCTGGCCCTCGAGCGTGTGCTTCACGGCCTTGGCGCCGGGCACGAGCTCGCCCTCGACGGCCGTCGTCAGGAAGATGCGGTCGCCCCAGACGACGGGAGACGAATGCCCGCGCCCCGGGATGGCCGTCTTCCAGAGCACGTTCTTCGTCGGGCTCCACTCGAGCGGCACCCCCGTCTCGCTCGCGATACCCTGACCATCGGGACCGCGCCATTGGGCCCAGTGCGGTGGGGCGGCAGCCGCGGCGCTCGCCACGAGCAGGAGAAAGGCCAGACCGGGAAGCCACCGCGCGCGCATCAGGAATCTCCGTGCAATCGTTTGGATGCCACGAGTTACGGCCGAGAAGCGGCCATGATAGCACCAGCCCAGCACCGGCTCGCTTGACGCTTCCGCGGGCCGATGCTTAGATCGATCAGATCGCTTAGATCGCCACAGGGCTCACGCCGCGGGCCCGGAAGCGCGCCGAGCGCCATCCAACGAGGACCAGAGACATGAGGATTGCCGTCGCTTCGTTCGCCCTCGCCGCCGTCGCCGTGTTGCCGGCCCGGGCCGCCGACTGGCCGGAGTGGCGCGGCCCGAGCCGCGACGGCGTCTCCGCCGAGACGGGCCTGCCGAGCCGATGGTCGCCCGCGGGCGAGGGCCTCGCCTGGAAAGCGCCCTTCGGCTCACGCTCGACGCCGGTGATCTTCGGCAACCGTCTCTACTTGTGGAATGCGAGCGTCGATACCGTCAAGGAGCGCGAGAAGGTACAGGAGCGCCTGCTCTGCCTCGACGCCGACACCGGCCGAGTGATCTGGGAGCGGCGCTTCAACGTCTTCCACACCGACGTGCCCGCGCACCGCGTCGGCTGGGCCTCGCCGAGCGTCGACCCCGCTACCGGGAACGTGTACGCCTTCGGCGTCGACGGCCACCTGCACGCGCTGGACGCGACGGGCAAGCTGCTCTGGCAGCGACAGCTCACCGAGGAGTGGGGCGAGATCTCGACCCACGGCGGGCGCACCGTGTCGCCGGTGATCGAGGGCGATCTCGTGATCGTGAGCACGCTCAACTCGGGCTGGGGCGACCAGGCGCGCGGCAGCAACCGCTACTTCGCCTTCGACAAGACGACCGGGTCGACCGTCTGGATCAGCTCTCCGCAGTCGAAGCACTACGACACGAACTACTCGACGCCCGCGGTGCTGAACGTCGAGGGCCGCCGGCTGCTGGTCGTGGGCGGCAGCGACGGCACCTTCCACGGCATCGAGGCCACGACCGGACGGCCGATCTGGCAGCTCGAGCTCAGCAAGCGCGCGATCCTGACGAGCGTCGCCTTCCGCGGCACGACCGTGTACCCGACCCACAGCGAGGAGAACCTGGACACGAGCGAGATGGGGATGATCGCCGCGCTCGACGCCGGCCAGAGCGGCAAGCTCACGGCGGACAAGCTGGCGTGGCGCACGAACGCCTTCCAGGGCGGCTTCGCGTCGCCCGTGGTCGATGCCGAGCGGCTCTACCAGGTGGACAACGGCGCCGTGCTCGGGGCGTTCGAGCTCGCGACCGGCAAGAAGCTCTGGGAGCGCCCGCTCGGCACGATCCAGAAGGCGTCGCCGGTGCTGGCAGACGGCAAGCTGTACGTGGGCACCGAGAACGGCCGCTTCTACATCATCAAGCCGACCGTCGCCGGGCCCGAGATCCTCGATCAGGACGCGCTCGGCACCGAGGCGGCGCCCGAGGCGATCGTCGCCTCGCCCGCGGTGGCGCGCGGCCGTATCTACCTCGCGTCGATGGACACGCTGTACGCGATCGGGCCGAAGGGGGCGCCGAACGGACGACGGAGCAGTGGGCGAAAAGAAAGGGCCGACGGATCGGTTAGAGATGACCGCACGGGCACTATGCAAGACGGGTCCCCGTCCGGGCATGGCGTGGCGCAGCTCGTGCCTTACGAGGTGCTCGTGAAGCCAGGGGAGACCGTGCGCTACCGCGTGCGCCTGTACGACGACAAAGGCCGCTTCGTCCGCGAGGAGGGAGCAGCGAGCCTCACGCTCGAGGGCCTGAAGGGCGCGGTCGCGGGTCTGGACTTCACTCCCGCCGCGGACGCCGGGCCACAGGCCGGCGTCGTCAAGGCCACGATCGGGACGCTCTCGACCACGGCGCGGGTGCGGGTGATCCCGCCGCTGCCGTGGAGCTTCGACTTCGAAGGCACCACCGGCGAGGCGCCGCCGCCTTTCTGGGTCAACTCGACGGGCAAGTTCTTCCTGCGCGACCGCGGCGGCAGCCGGGCGCTGATGAAGCGAAACGACATCCCGCTCACGAAGCGCGGGCGGCTGTTCCTGGGGCCGAACGACGCCTCCGACTACACCGTCGAAGCCGACGTTTTGTCCTCGGAGCGGCGGCGCCAGATGGGCGACGCCGGTGTCATCGCCCAGCGTTACGCGCTCGTGCTCTTCGGCAACGCGCAGAAGCTCGAGCTGCACCCGTGGCAGGCCAACCCCGCGCGCACGGTCGAGGTGCCGTTCGCGTGGAAGCCCGAGACCTGGTACCGGGTCAAGCTGCGAGTCGAGAACCGACCCGACGGCACGACCGCGGTGCAGGGCAAGGCCTGGCCCACCGCGGAGCCCGAGCCCGCGGCCTGGACGATCGACCACGTGGACCGCATGCCGCACCGGCAGGGCGCCGCCGGGATCTACGCCGACTCGTCCGCCGAGGTGTTCGTCGACAACATCAAGGTCACCGCAAACCAGTGAGGAGGACCTTACCCGTGTCCATCAGCCGCTCCCGCTCCCGAGGCCGCGTTTCCGGCCGCGCCGCTCTCGCCCTCACCCTGACACTCGCAGCCGCTGCCTTCGTCCTGGTGTCCCCGCGCGCCCGCGCCGCGGGCCCGAGCGGCGACTGGCCGATGTGGGGCGGCACACAGGTCCGCAACATGGTCTCCGACATGCGCGGGCTGCCGGTCACCTGGGACATCCAGGCGAAGAAGAACGTCCGCTGGATGGCGGCGCTCGGCTCGCAGAGCTACGGCAACCCGGTCGTCTCGGGCGGCAAGGTGTTCGTCGGCACGAACAACGAGGGACTGCGCGACCCCAAGCAGGCGGGCGACCGCGGCGTGCTGATGGCGTTCAGCGAGAAGGACGGCTCCTTCCTGTGGCAGATCACGCACGAGAAGCTCGCCTCGGGCCGGGTCAACGACTGGCCCTACCAGGGCGTCGCCTCCTCGCCGCTCGTCGAGGGCGACCGCCTCTACTACGTCTCGAACCGCTGCGAGCTGATCGCGGTCGACACCGAGGGCTTCCGGGACGGCGAGAACGACGGGCCCTACGCCCAGGAGACGCTGAAGGGCGAGCACGACGGCGACATCGTCTGGAAGATCGACATGATGGAGGAGCTCGGCGCGTCCCCGCACAACCTCGCGAACTCCTCGCCGGTCTCGTGGGGCAACCTGATCTACGTCAGCACCAGCAACGGGCAGGACGAGAGCCACGTGAACATCCCGTCGCCGCGCGCGCCGGCGATCTTCGCGGTCGACAAGCAGACGGGCAAGGTGGTCTGGGAGGACGCGTCGCCCGGCGACAAGATCCTCCACGGGCAGTGGGCCGCGGCCACGGTCGCCGAAGTGGGCGGCGCCGTGCAGGTGATCCACCCGCAGGGCGACGGCTGGGTGCGCGCGTTCGACGCCAAGACCGGGCAGAAGCTGTGGGAGTTCGACAGCAACCCGAAGGACTCGGCCTGGCCCAAGACCAGGAACGAGCTGATCGCGACGCCCGTCGTCTACGAAGGGCTCGTCTACGTCGGCAACGGCCAGGACCCCGAGCACGGCGAAGGGCCCGGCCATTTCTACGCGATCGACCCTTCCAAGCGCGGCGACATCACCGAGAGCGGGCGGGTCTGGCACTTCGACAAGATCCGGCGCACGATCTCGACAGCCGCGATCCGGGACGGCATCGTCTACATCGCCGACTTCAGCGGCTTCCTGCACGCGCTCGACGCGAAGACGGGCGCCGTGCTCTGGACCCACGACATGCTCGCGGCGGTCTGGGCCTCGCCGCTGCTCGTCGACGGCAAGGTGTACCTGGGCGACGAGGACGGCGACGTGGTGGTGCTGGCCCACGGCAAGGAGAAGAAGCTCCTCGCCGAGAACACTCTCGGCAGCTCCGTGTACGCCACCGCCGTTCCCGCCGACGGCGCGCTCCTGATCATGAACCGCAACCAGCTCTGGTCGCTGGCCGAAGGAAGCAGCGGGCCCACAGCCGTAAAGCTGGCGGCCCCCTTCGTCGGCCCAGCCGTCCGACCTTACGTGGAGCCGTGACTCCGTTCGAGCACGTGAGCCGCACGCGCCTGGTTTTCGGGCCTGGCACGCTTTCCCGCCTGGGTGAGATCGCGCGCGAGCTGGGCTTCAGGCGCACGCTCGTCGTCTCGGACCCGGGCGTGGTCGCGGCAGGTTATACGGCGCGGGCGCGCGCGGCGCTCGAGTCGGCCGGCATCGTCGTCGCCACCTTTTCGGACTTCGACCACGACCCGACGTCGGCGATGGCGGACGCGGGCGCGGCTTTGGCCCGCGCGCAAGGCGTCGACTCGCTCGTGGGGCTGGGCGGCGGCAGCTCGCTGGACTGCGCCAAGAGCATCGGCTTCCTGCTCGCGAACGTCGGCCGTATCCCCGACTACCGCGGTTACGCGAAGGTGAAGCAGCCATTGCCGCCGATGATCGGCATCCCGACCACGGCCGGGACCGGCAGCGAGGCGCAGTCGTACGCGCTCGTCTCGGACGACGTCACGCACGAGAAGATGGCCTGCGGCGACACCACGGCCGCGTTTCGCGTCGCGATCCTGGATCCCGAGCTGCTGCTCTCCCTGCCGCGGGCGGTGACGGCGGTCACCGGCTACGACGCGATCGCGCACTCGGTCGAGACGTGGGTGACGAGCGCCAGAACGCCCGTGTCGGACCTCTACGCGCGCGAGGCCTTCCGGCTTCTCGATTCCCACTACGAGCGCGTGCTCGCCGAAGCGAAGGACCTGGACGCGCGCGGAGCGATGCTCCTCGGCGCGCACTGGGCCGGGGCGGCGATCGAGGCCTCGATGCTGGGCGCGACCCACGCCTGCGCCAACCCGCTGACGGCGCGCTACGGCACGGCGCACGGCGTCGCGATCGCGCTGCTGCTGCCTCACGTGGTGCGCTGGAACGGCGCCGTCGCCGGCGCGCGCTACGCGGAGCTGCTCGCCGCGACCGGCCGGCACGTCTCCGACGCCGAAGCCGCCGCGGCGCTCGCCGCGCGCCTCGAAGCTCTGGCGATGGCCGGGGAGCTGCCGCGAGGGCTGAAGACGATCGGCGTCCCGGAGGCGGACCTGCCCGCGCTCGCCGCCGAGGCGGCGCAGCAATGGACGGGCCGCTACAACCCGCGTCCGTTCGACGCGAAGGCCGCGCAGGAGCTCTACCGTGACGCGTACGCCTGACGGGAGGCGTCGCTTCCTCCGGCAGGCCAGCCTGGCCGCGGCCGGCGTGGCGCTCGCACCGCGGAAGGGTCGCCCTGCCGCGAGCGTACTCCCAGCTGCGGCTGTTGCGCCCGCCGACGCCTGGCCGCAGTTCCGCGGCACCCCGATGCTCTCCGGCCTGTCGGCCACGACGCTCCCCGACAAGCTGACGGTCGCCTGGGAGTGGGAGGCGGGCGACGCGATCGAGTCGTCCGCGGCGATCGCGGGCGGCGTCGTCTACGTCGGGACCCGCGCGGGCGAGCTGGTGGCGCTCGAGCTCGGCTCCGGCAAGGTCGTGTGGCGCTACAAGGTGGCCGGCGACGGCATCGGTGAGTCCTCGCCGTGCGTGGCCGGCGGTGCGGTGTACGTGGGCGACCTCGCCGGGCAGGTCCACGCTGTGGACGTCCAGAACGGCAAGGCGCTCTGGACGCACAAGACCGGCCAGGAGATCAAGTCGTCGCCGGTCGTGGTCGACAGCCGCGTGCTGATCGGCTCGTACGATCAGTCGCTCTACGCGCTCGAGGCGAAGGGCGGCCGCGTCTTGTGGAAGCTCGAGACCGACGGCCCCGTCCACGCGACCGCTTCCGTGTCGGATGGGGCCTGCTACGTCTCCGGCTGCGACGAGGCCTTGCGCGCGATCCGCATCGCCAACGGGACGGAGATCTTCCAGGTTCCCTCCGGCGGCTACACCGGCGCATCGGCCGCGCTCGCGGGCGGCCGCGCGTGCTACGGTACCTTCGAGAACCAGGTGCTGGCCGTGGACCTCTTGGCCCGAAAGCCGGCCTGGCGCTACGAGCACCCCGAGCGGAAGTTCCCGTTCTACTCGTCGGCCGCGCTCCCCGAGGGAAGGGTGATCCTGGGCGGACGCGACAAGCTGGTCCACTGCCTCGACGCCGCGACCGGCTCGTCGCTGTGGACGTTCGCCACGCGCGCCCGCGTCGACTCGTCACCGGCCGTGGCCGGAGGCCGCGTCTACGTCGGTTCGTCGGACGGGCGGCTGTACGTGCTCGATCTCGGGACCGGCTCGCTCGTCCAGGAGCACGCGATCGGCGCGCCGCTCACCGCCTCGCCGGCGCTCGCGTCGTCACGCCTCGCGATCGGCTCCGAGGACGGCCTCGTCGTCTGCTTCCGCTGAGGGATAAGGGATAGGAACTTCCTTTTCGTGGTGCCCGGCGACACAACCCGCCGCGACCCGCTGAGCGGCCGAGCTGAGCCCCCGGCGCGGGGTGCCGACGGTCGGACGGGCAGCGGGCGCGCGGTCGGGGAGAGAGGTGAGCGCCCGACCCGCCGTGACGGCTTGGGCATACATTTCGAGCCGACAGCTCTCCCCCTTTCCGCTCCACGTGCTGGCAGTCGCCCAGCGCGTGCTGGTGCGGCGCGGCCAGCTCTCGATGCTGCCACGCTACAAGGACCTGCTCGACGGCTGGCAGTCGGTCCGTTACAACTTCGGCGCGGCGAAGCAGCGGCCGCGCATGGACCGCTTCACCTGGGAGGAGAAGCTCGAGTACTGGTCGCTCGCCTGGGGCACCCTGTGATGATCGCCACCGGCTTCATGCTCTGGAACCCGATCGCCACGGCGCGCTTCCTGCCCGGCCAGTGGATCCCGGCCGCCCAGGTGATCCATGGCGGCGAGGCGTTGCTCGCGATCCTGGCGGTGCTCGTCTGGCACTTCTACGGCAGTTCAACCGCAGCATGTTCACTGGCTACATGAGCGAGGAGGACATGGAGCACGAGCAACCGCTCGAGCTCGAGCGGATCAAGCTCGGCGCGTCGGCGCCCGCGCCCGATCCCGCGCTCCTGGCGAAGCGGCAGAAGCTCTTCCTGCCGGTCGCCAGCTTGGCCGCGGCGCTGCTGCTCGCGGGGATCTACTGGTTCGTCACCTTCGAGCAGACCGCAATCACGACGCTACCCGTGAAGTGAAGCGCGTTGCTCCGGTGCATCAGACATGTCCCGCCCCGGGCGGCCCGTGAGCTACTCCTCCCTCCAATGGACATACTGCTGGCGATCGCGCTCGGCCCACATTAGGACATCCCGATAGTCCTGCTTCGCCGCCTTGATCGTCTCGGCCAGGAGGTCCAGGCTGCCCTCGCTCAGCTTCAAGACCGCGAGTTGGACCCGTGCAACCTCGCCTTCGTGGCGCTCGAGTCCGTACCGATCCAGTTCCTTCTGGGCACGTTCGCGCTCGAGCGGGTCCGGCCACATGCGCTCGAGCTTGCCCAGCACCTCGCCCCGTGAAGCTATACCCAGGACCGCGGCGATCCTCCTCATCCACCTCTTCTTCATTGGTACTCGCATGGCATCCCCTTGTTGGACCGCCTCGAGCTCACGCTCGCACAGCCTACGACAACGAGCCGCTGGTGCGCTCCAAGTCTAGCCGCGCCTTGATGTCTGCGTATGCGGGTTGCGCCAGTGGGTGTTGACGTTCCCCTTCCCGTGGTGGCGGAGGCTGGCCCAGGACGGCGCGCTGCTCGGCAACCTCACGAGCATCTTCGTGGAGACGGTGCACGCGTTCTACGCCGAGCGTGCGGCTCGGGAGGGCGCCCTGGGCGCAAAGACCGGGACGGTCACGGTCGTGCAGAGGACCTCGTCCGATCTCCGGCTCAACCCGCACCTGCACCTGGTCGCTCTCGATGGCGCCTGGCACGAGCAGGGCGGCGAGCTGTGCTGGCAAGGGCTCGGGCAGCTGCAGACGAGCGAGGTCGGCGCCGTGCTCGAGAGCACCGTCAGGCGCGACGGGTTCAGCGTGCACGCGGCCACTCGTGCGGGGGCGCTCGACCCGGGGGGGCGCGAGGCGCTGCTGCGCTACGTGCTGCGCCCGCCGATCGCCCAGGAGCGCCTCGAGCAGCGTCCCGACGGCCTGGTGCGCATCACCCTGAAGAAGGCGTACACCGACGGGACGGTCGCGGTGGACATGGACCCGCTGTCGCTGCTGTGCCGCCTGGCCACCAGCGTGCCTCCGCCGCGCTTGCACACCGTGCGTTACGCGGGCGTGCTCGCGGCGGCCAGCCCGTGGAGGCCCCGCATCGCGCCGAAGCCGCCCACGGAGGAGCCGGCCGCTCCGCCGGCAGGTGCTCGAAGACGAGCAGGACTGCGGCAGCCACGGCGACGGGGCAGACGAGGCGGCCTAGCGGCGGAGGCGGTGGCACAAGGGCCCCAGGGTGCAGTCGTCTGCCTGTTGATGTGCCGCGCGGAAGCGCATCCAGCGCGAGTTGCTCGGCGAGGCGGCCGTGCCCGGCTGGCAGATGCCGGTGGCCGAATTGTTGGACTAGCAAGAGCTCGGGGCCTTCCTGCCGGATCGCTTACGTTCCCAGGACGGTTTCAGCCCAGAGTACGACGCGCTCCACCACCCGAACAGCCTCGGCGTGATCCGCGGCCGTCACCTCTTCCCATGATCCTGGGTAACGAGCCTCCACGGCGTAAGGCGTGAGAAGGCCGCATCACCGCCCGAGCAGAGCGTCGACCTCGCTTCGACTCGGGATCGAGGACTGTGCGCCGAGGCGTGTGACCGCAAGAGCCCCGGCGGCGCTGGCGAATGGGATCGCTTCGGGAAGCGGCCGACCCTCGGCCAGGGCCACGGCGAGCGCGCCATTGAAGGTGTCGCCCGCGGCGGTCGTATCGACAGCTTCGACCTTCAGGCCGGGGAAGTGGCGGCCTCCTGTGCCGTCGTCGAGGAACGCGCCGTTCTCGCCGAGCTTGAGGATCACCGCCCGCGGCCCGCGCGCGCGCAGCGCCCGCGCCACCTCCGGCGCTTCGCGAAGCGGGATCGCTCCACCGCGCCCGTCGAGCAACGTCATCGCTTCGCTCTCGTTCGGGGTCAGGCAGGAGACAATCGCCAGGAGCGTGTCGGAGAGTGGCCGCGCCGGCGCGGGGTCCAGGATCACCGCCATGCCGCGCTCGATTCCGAGCGCGACGGCACATTCGACCGTCTCGATCGGGGACTCGAGCTGCAGCAGCAGGAAGCCGGAGGCCGCGTCACGGAGTGCGTGGGCGACGTCGCCCGGCGAGAGCAGGCGATTCGCGCCCGATGCCACGACGATCTGGTTCCGGCCTCCGTTCTCGACGCAGATGAGCGCGACCCCGGAGGGCATCCCCTCGGTCGCGAGCACGGCTGCGGTGTCGACGCCCGCGGCGGCCAGGCTGTCGCGCAGCTGTCGGCCGAGGAGGTCGTCCCCAACCCGTCCCACCATGCGCACGCGCCCGCCGAGCTTCGACGCCGCGCACGCCTGATTGGCGCCCTTGCCGCCCGGGAGGGTCGCGAAACCGCTACCCAGGACGGTTTCTCCGGGCAGTGGTAGCTGCTCGACCTGCACCACGAAGTCCATGTTCAGGCTGCCGACGACTGTGATCGGTGCGCTCATCGGGGATCAGGCCCGAGGACCGCCCTACTCTTCCACCAGCAGCTCGAGGTGCGTCGCGTTCTGAGCCGCGTGGTGGACCCGGTGACGCTGCGCCTGGTACGACTCGGGCGGAGCGGTCATGATCGACGGGACGAAGGTCTGCGGGTTGCGGTCGTAGAGCGGGAACCAGCTGCTCTGTACCTGGACCATCAGGCGGTGCCCCGGACGGAACGTATGGTTCGCGTGCGGCAGCGGGATCGCGTACGCGAGCGGGACGCCCGGCGCGAGCGGGCGCGGCTCCTCGAGGCTCTCGCGGTAGCGTCCGCGGAAGACGTCGGCGCTCACCATCAGCTGGAAGCCGGACATCTCGAGTCCCTCGGGCGCGTCGTCTGGGAACACGTCGATCAGCTTGACCACCCAGTCGGCGTCGCTGCCGGTGGTCTCCGCGAAGAGCTTTGCGTTGACGGGGCCGCGCACGGTGAGCGGCGCCGTGAGCGGCTCGCTCACCCAGGTCGCCACGTCGGGCCGGCCGTCGACGAAGCGCTGGTCCTCCACCAGCCAGCGCCGCCAGGCAGCGATCACCGGGGGGTTGTCGTAGTCGAAGCCCCAGTGCGGGCGCGGAGAGTAGGGCACCGGCTTCGCGGGATCCGAGACGTACTCGGTCGTGCTGGCGGCCGAAGTGGCCGGCGGCTCGAACGCCAGGCGGCCACCCGCGTGCAGGTAGAGCCGCCGAGTCTCGGCGGCGGGAGGCCAGCGGTCGAAGCGCCGCCACCGATTCGTCCCCGTTTCGAACACCGTGGCCGGCGGCGGCGCCTTCACGTCTTCCCCCTTCAGGAACTTCCGCAGGAACGGATCGAGCACGTCCTCGCGGAAGCGCTTCGCGGTGTCCTCGTCGAACTTCAGCGACCCGAGCCGGCTGCCGTCCGCGAAGTGCTGGCCGTGGTACCAGGGCCCGGCCGCGAAGAAGTTCAGGTCGTTGCCGCGGTCGTGGGCCTCGAGTGCTTCGTAGACGGCGGGCGAGCCGTAGATGTCCTCCTGGTCCCAGAGGCCGTGGACGTGCAGCGTCGGCACCAGCCGCTTCGGCGCGTCGAACCAGCGGTCGGCTGCGCAGTCCTTCCAGTAGGGCCCGTAGCTCGGGTAGGCCATCAACTGCTTCCACATCTCGTGGCGGCCGTCGAGGTGCCGTCCGAGGTTGGCGGAAGCGCCCTCATCGAGCAGCCACGAGTAGAGGTCGCGCTTCTCGTAGGGGTAGCCCACGGACGCGCCCTTGCGCGTTTCCATCGAGTAGATGAAGTCGAACGCGTATGCGGGCCGGAAGGCGCCCCAGTGGAACCAGTCGTCGGCCTTCCACACATCGACCACGGGGTTGAAGGGGACGGCCGCGGCGAGCGCGGGGTGAGGCTCGCGGAGCGCGGCGAGCGTGAGCCAGCCCGGGTACGAGGTGCCCCACACGCCGACCTTGCCGTTGTTCGGCGTGACGTTCTTCACCAGCCAATCGATCGTGTCCCAGGCGTCGGTGGTCTCGTCGGTGTCCGTGCGGTTGAAGGCGCCGCGCGGCACGCGGTACATGGCGTAGGAGCCCTCCGACTTGAAGCGGCCCCGCAGGTCCTGCGCGACGAAGACGAAGCCGCCGCCGGCATAGCCCGTCTCCTGCGACACCTCGAGCCGCGTCGTGGGCCGGCTGCCGATGGCGCGCGTGGCGTCGTAGGGCGTGCGCTCGAGCAGGATCGGCAGCGGAGCGGATGCCCGCTTCGGCGTCAGGATCAGCGTGTAGAGCTTCACGCCGTCGCGCATCGGCACCATTACCTCGCGCAACGTGAAGTCGTCGCTCGGATACACCTCGCGTAAGGGCGGGTCCTGCGCGGCCGCGTGGGGCGCCAGCATCGATACGGCAAGGAGCAATCCCGGGACCGGGCTCTTCATGCGGATGGCCTCCTTCGAGGGCGGGCGCCAGTCTACTGCACGCGGCAGCAGCCCCAACCGGCAGGGCTCGCTCGGGGAATGGATGCGCGAGTCAGTCCTGGAGCTTCGCGTACTCCGCCCGGGCCTCGCGCAGGACGGGGATGTCGGCATCGGCGTCCTTCCAGAGCGCCAGAAAGTCCTGATAGGCGCGCCGGGCCAGGGCCGTGTCGCCGGTAGACGCCTTGGCGCGGGCGAGGCCGAGCTGCGAGAGCGGCAAGAGCGCCGACAGCGGATCGAGTCCGCGATGGTCGAGGACCTTCTGGAACGACGCCGCGGCCTCCGCGCCCCCGCGCGCGCGCAGCTGGGCGAGCCCACGGACGTACAGGACGTAGTAGGGAGCGCGTGACCCGAGCTCGTAGCGCGCGGCCGGCTGGACGAGGTCGACGGCCCGGGGCGCGTGGCCGCGATGCAGCTCGAGCAGCGCTCGCAGCACGGGCAGCTCCATCTCCTGGATCAGCGTGTGCGACGGGAAGCGGCGCGCGGTCTCGTCGATCAGGGGCTTTGCCTGGTCGGCCGCCCCCGAGAGCGCCAAGGCCCTGGCCGCCTCGAGCGGAACGAAGGGGCCGCGGCCGCGCGTCAGCCCTTCCGCGGCGCGCTCGCGTGCCTGGCGCGCGTTGCCGAACAGCGCTTCGGTTGCGGCCTGGTCCAGCAGCGTGTAGGCCGCGCTCTCCTCGAAGCCCCCGCGCCGGGCGAGCCCGCCCGCCTCAGCGTAGAGCTCTCGAGCCTGCGCGAGCCGGCCGCCGTGCGCCGCCGCCCTGGCCTGCGCCCAGCGCACGTCGCCCTCCTCGGGCCGGCCCTTGTACCACTCCAGCTCACGCCGCATCGCTTCCGCATCGGCCTGCAGGAAGCCGATGACGTAGCGGTCCCCGTGGCGCGCGCTCTGATCCACCTTCTGGCGGAAGGCCTGCTCCAGGACGGCCTTCGCTTCCTCGGTTCGGTTGAGCGCGAGGTAGGCGCTGGCGAGATCTCCGTAGGCGTATCCGTCGTACGGGGCGAGCTGGACCTCCTCGCGCGCCGCCTCGAGCACCCGCTCGCGCTCGCCCATCAACCGGTATTGGCCCTGTTGATAGTTGAGCGCCACGCTGTCGCGCGGATACGTCCGCCGCCATAGCTCCAGGGCTTCGCGCAGCTTCGGCTGCTCCCCCGTGACGTAGCCGTAGTAGCGCACCGAGATGTAGAACTTCTCCCGCTCGCTCACGCGATCGCGCAGCTCGAAGGCTTTCGTCGTGAACGCGATCCCGCGCTCGCCCTCGAAGATGTTGGAATAGAGCGTCCCGAGCTTCGCCTGGGCCATCGCGAAGTTGGGGTCGAGCTCGATCGCCTTCTGGAGGAAGGGGACCGCCTCGAGCTCGCCCTTCGTGCCCCGAAGCTCCTGGGCCGTGCTGAAGGCCTTCAGCGCCTCGAGCGACGACGTCGTGGCCCGCTCGATCGGCGCGTCGTACGCCTGGATCGAGCCCATCGACTCGCCGAGCTTCGCGCGCAGCCGCGACGACGCCTGGCCGAGCGCCGTCAACACTCTCTCCTTGCTCTCGGCCTGGACCTGCTCGCGCGCGATCGCAGCGCCGGTGCGGGCGTTCACGGCGTCGAGCGTGATCACGTAATGGCTGCCGAGGCCCGCGATCGAGCCGGTCAGCATGGCCTTGATCCCCTCGCGCTCGCAGATCTCCCGTCCCACGGCGCTCGTGACCCGGGCGTCCGCGGGCTGCCCCATCAGGCCCAGGGCCGAGCGGACCCGATCGTCGGGGAAGACGTTCAGGAAAGGGGACTGCTCGAGCTGGATCGCGAGCGCCTGCTTGAGCGTTCCGTCGAAGACAGCGTCGCCCGCGGTGTTGACGAAGTCGGTGACCAACACGAAGTCGCGTTCGGTCAGGGCCTGGGCGCCTCGGAAGTGAAAGAGGCTGGCGCCGGCGGCGACGAGCACGAGCAGCGCGAGGGCGGCGATGCGCGAGCGCGGGGAACGCAGCACGCGGGCCGCCGAGCCGATGCGCCCGCTCGTGGTCGCTGCCCGTGGCGCCTCCCCGGACGGCGTCACGCGGGACGCCGCCGTGGGCGTGCCCACCGAGGCGGAGGCCGTCGCCACGTCGCTGATCACCGCCGAGCGCCCGGAGTCGCTGTCGCGCTTGAGGCGCCGCAGGTCGGCCTCGAGATCGGCCGCCGTCTGGTAGCGCAGCCGCGGGTCCTTCTCGAGGCTCTTCAGGATGATGCGCTCGAGCTCCGGCGGCATCTCGGGGTTGAGTCGCAGCGGCGGCGCCGGCGGCCAGGTTCAGGATCGCGTCGAACAGCAGCGCCGAGGTGGTCCCGTTGAAGGCCTGGCGGCCCGTCGCCATCTCGTAGAGCACGACACCGAAGGAGAAAATGTCGCTGCGCGCGTCGAGGTCCCGGCCCTTCGCCTGCTCGGGCGACATGTAGGCGACCGTTCCGACGGTCGCGCCGGGGCTCGTCAGCTGCTCCTCGCTCGCGACCGCGGTCGCGAGCGAGGAGTCGGAGCTCTGCCCCCCGCCCTTGCGCGCGACCAGCTTGGCGAGGCCGAAGTCGAGCACTTTCGCCTGGCTCCGCGTGGTCACGAAGATGTTGGCGGGCTTGATGTCGCGGTGGACGATCCCCTTCGCGTGAGCGGCGTCGAGCGCGTCGGCGATCTGGATCGCTAGCTCCAGGATCGTCTCGGTCTCGAGTGAGCGCAGCGTGATCACGTGCTTGAGGGTTGCGCCCTCGAGCAGCTCCATGACGATGAAGTGCTGGTCCGCGTGCTCGCCGAGGTCGTGGATCACGCAGATGTTGGGGTGGGCGAGCGCCGAGGCCGCACGTGCCTCGCGCTCGAAGCGCTCGACGGCGCTCGGGTCCTTCGACATCTCGAGCGGGAGGAACTTGAGCGCCACCGCACGCCCGAGCCGCGTGTCCTCCGCCTTGTAGACGACGCCCATCCCGCCGCCGCCGAGCTTCTCGAGCACGCGGTAATGCGAGACCGTCTTGCCGATCATTCGGGCGCCTCCGGAGCGTGCGGCAGTTCTGTCTCGGCGCGACGCGTGGGACGGGGCACAGATTACGTCCCCGGCCCGGGGCGGGTCAACGTGTGGTGCGGTTTCGGTCGGAGAGGCGCGGGGCTCCGAAGCCAGCGCGCGCCCCCTTCAGGGGCGGGCGCCGGCCTACTGCCCCGAGCGCCCTCGCCGCGGCCCGGCCGCGCTGCGGTCGCGGCCCCTGAGCGGAGTACCGGTCAGGCCGCGGCTCCTTATTGAAGACTCTAACAATTGTGCTATTAACAACAAGGCAGTTGTGCTACCATCTATCAGTGGCCGCTCCCGATCCCCGCTGGTTGGTTTTGGTCCACCAGATCCCGCCCCGGCCGAGCTATCTGCGCGCCAAGATCGGCCGGCGCCTGGCCGGGCTCGGGGCCGTGGCCGTCAAGCGATCGGTCTACGTCCTGCCGCGCAGCGACCAGGCGCTCGAGGACTTCCAGTGGGTTCGGCGCGAGATCGTCGCGGGGCGTGGAGACGCCTCGGTCCTGGAGGCGCGCTTCGTCGAGGGGCTCCTCGACCCGGCGCTGGAGGCGCTGTTCTCCTCCGCGCGCGAGGCCGGCTACGCCGTGCTCGCCCGCGAAGCGAAGCGCCTGCAGGCTGCGGTCGCACGGCTCGGCCAGCGTCCGAGCGAGGCCCGGCAGAAGGCCTCCGCGACACTCACACAGCTACGCAAGCGGCTGGAGGCGGTCGTGGCGATCGATTTCTTCGAAGCCTCCGGCCGCGAGCCGGTGGAGGGCCTGCTGGCTGCCGTCGAGACCGCCTTGCGGGCCCCGGAGGAGAAGCCGGATCGGCCGTCGCCGCCCCCGGAGACCCGTGGCCGGACCTGGGTCACGCGCAGCGGTGTCCAGGTGGACCGGATCGCGAGCGCCTGGCTGATCCGCCGCTTCGTCGATCCCGAGGCGCGCTTCAAGCTCGTGGACGGACACGACTACGCGCCCGAGCCGGGGGAGCTGCGCTTCGACATGTTCGAAGGCGAATACACCCACGAGGGCGATTCGTGCACGTTCGAGGTGCTGCTCGCCCGCCTCGGCCTTCGTGAGACCGCGCTGCGGCAGCTCGCGGAGATCGTCCACGACATCGACCTGAAGGACGACCGCTACGCGCGGCCGGAGACACCCGGTCTGGAGCGCCTCCTGGTGGGCATAGCCCTCGTCCATCCGGACGACGAGGCGCGCCTGCGCGACGGCGCCGCCGCGCTCGAGTCGGTTTACCAAGCTTTCAGGCGCCGGGCGGGGACAAGGTGAGCGAAACGCTGATCCTGACCCGTCGCGACGTACGGGAGCTGCTCGGCCTCGACGAGTGCATCGCCGCCGTCGAGTCCGCGTTCCGCCTCCACGCCGAAGGCAAGAGCCTCGCGCCCGGCGTCCTCGCCGTCCCGGCGCGCGACGGCGGCTTCCACATCAAGGCCGCCGGCCTCGATCTGGGCCAGCGGCGCTACTTTGCCGCCAAGACCAACGCCAATTTCTCCTCCAACCCGAGCCGCCATGGTCTGCCGGCGATCCAGGGGGTCGTCGTCCTGTGCGATGCAGACGACGGGCGCCCACTCGCGGTGATGGACTCGATCGAGGTCACGATCCGCCGCACGGCAGCCGCGACAGCCGTCGCCGCGAAGTTTCTGGCGCGCCAGGACTCGGCGACGGCCACGGTCTGCGGCTGCGGCAGTCAGGGGCGTGAGCAGCTGCGGGCGCTCACGCGCGTGCTCCCGCTCGCCCGGGTGCACGCCTGGGACGCCGACGAGGCCGCGGCCCGGACCTACGCCCGCGAGCTGTCGGACGAGCTGGGGATCGAGATCACGCCCGCGCGCGAGCTCGCGGCCGCCGTGCGCGCCAGCGACGTGTGCGTCACCTGCACTCCCTCGCGCACCGCGTTCCTGAAGCGCGAGCACGTGCGCCCGGGCACGTTCGTGGCGGCCGTCGGGGCGGACAGCCCGGACAAGCAGGAGCTCGAGCCTCGACTGCTGGCCGAAGCCCTGCTGGTGGTTGACGTGCTGGAGCAGTGCGCCACGATCGGCGAGCTGCACCATGCGCTCGACGCGGGCGCGCTGACGCGCGAGGCGGTGCACGCCGAGCTCGCCGATGTCCTGACGGGCAGGCGGCCCGGACGCCAGTCCGACCAGGAGATCACGATCTTCGACTCGACCGGGACGGCGCTTCAGGACGTGGCCGCGGCGGTGGTGGTCTACGAGAAGGCCGCGGCCCAGGGCAAGGGCGTGCGTTTGTCCCTGGGGGAGTAACGGATGGCGGGCGCCTCGCCGGTCCCGCCGGGCAGGGACCTGCCGAGGGCCTGCGGCCTGCGCGACCTCGTGCGCTATTTCTTCCGGCTGGGCGCCACGGGCTTCGGCGGCCCGATCGCACTCGTGGGCCTGATGCAGCGCGACCTCGTGGAGCACCGGCGCTGGTTCAGCCCCCTGGAGTACCGCGAGGGCCTGGCGCTCGCGCAGCTCGCCCCGGGTCCGCTCGCCGCGCAGCTCGCCATGTACCTGGGCTGGGCGCGGGCCGGAGCCAGGGGCGCCGCGATCGTGGGGCTCGCGTTCGTGCTGCCCTCGTTCGCGATGGTGGTGGCCCTCGCCGCCGCCTACCTCGAGCTCGGAGGACTTCCCTGGATCCAGGGAGCGTTCTACGGTCTCGGAGCCGCCGTGATCGCGCTCATCGCCCGAAGCGCACTGAAGCTGACGCGCCTCACGCTCGGCCGTGACGCGCTCCACTGGAGCCTCTTCGCCCTCGCCGCGCTCGTGACGGCCTGGACCGAGTCCGAGATCGTGTGGGTGATGCTTGGCTCGGGTGTCGTCGCGCTGCTCGCGCGCACGGCTCGGCGCGGGCCGCGCACCGCCACGATCCTCGGGGTCGCCGCGCTGCCGCCTGTGCTCGTGACCGGGCTTTCAGGGCCCGCCACCGACGAGACCCTGCTGCGCATCGCCTGGTACTTCACCGAGGCCGGGGCCTTCGTCTTCGGCAGCGGTCTCGCGATCGTCCCCTTCCTGCACGGAGGCGTCGTCCAGCAGTTCGCGTGGCTCGACGAGCGCCAGTTCCTCGACGCGGTGGCGGTGGCGATGATCACGCCGGGCCCGGTCGTGATCACCGTGGGCTTCAGCGGCTACCTCGTGGCCGGACCCGCCGGCGCCGTGGTCGCGGCGCTCGCGACGTTCCTGCCCTGCTACCTGTTCACGGTGATCCCCGCGCCGCACTTCCGCCGCTGGCAGCAGGGCGGCTCGGTGGTGGCGTTCGTCGGCGGCTTGACCGCGGCCGCGACGGGCACCATCGCGGGGGCCGTGGTCGTGCTCGGCCACCGGGCGGTCGTGGACGCCGCGACTGCCATGATCGCGCTCTCGGCGCTCTTCGCCTCCGTCTGGCTCAAGAAGCTGCCGGAGCCCGCGTTGCTGCTCGTGTTCGCGATCGTCGGCGTCCTGTTGCAGCGGCTCTCCTGAGCCCCTTGCGCCAAGCTACACCGGGGGGACTGGATCGGCGGGAGGGAAAGGAGCCGCCGCCCGTCGAACTGGTAGACTTTCAAGAGACATGAAGGCGCCAACGACAGCGGAAGCCCGAGAGCGTCTGACCACGGGGGACGCCCTCGATCGATTGTGGGGTGAGACCATGGGCTTGCCGGAAGGCGATTCAAAGGAAGGAACGTTGCGCCTCGTCGCACGGTTGCTCGAGCGGGAACACGTGCCCTATGCCCTGATCGGCGGCGTGGCGGTGCAGCTTCATACGGAGGAGCCCCGGAGTACGCTCGATATCGATCTCGCGGTGCCCACCTATGCGCACGTGCCCCGCGCGGCGCTGCTCGAGGCCGGCTTCGACCACACTGGGCGCCACGAACACAGCGACAACTGGCGCGCCCCCGGCCCGGGTCCTCTGAAACAGCGGACGGCCGTGCAGTTCTCCGCCGAGGACGAGGGGATAGCCGATGCGGTCGAGCGCGCCAGCATCGTCGACCTCACCGGTGGGGTGCGGTTGCGGGTGGCGACCGTCGCCGACCTTGTCGTGCTGAAACTGGCCGCGGCCGCCGAGCCAACGCGTCGTCCCAGCAAGCGTGAACACGACGTGGCGGACGTCCTCGCGCTCCTCGAAGAGCATCCCGACCTCAGGTCAGCCGAGCTGGTTGCACGGGTTCAGGATGTTCGCAGGCGGCTGCTGTCGGTCGGGCTCGACGGGAGCGCTCCCCGGACCGGCGACGAAGAGTAGGCCCGCGCGGCATCGGCGGTGGACGGGGCGCCCAGCAGGTTCAGAGCTGGGAGACGGTCACCTTCACGATCTCGCCCTTGAAGTCCGTGGCGCCGGGCTTGTAGTCGTCGGACACCAAGTAGCCCGCCCGCGCGATGATCACGCCCTCCGTCCTCGCGTCCGGCACCACGACCTCCGCGGCCACCGAATGGCGCACACCCTTCACGTTGATGAAAGCGTTCTCCATGATGCCCGTCATGCCGTCGAAGACCGTCATCGTCGTGCGTCCGGCGAGCAGGTCGGGCCGGCCCGCGATCCTGGGATCGAAGCGCTCGGAGCGGCGATCGTCGATCGGCAGCACGTGGTTGCGCTCGGCTTCCTTCATGAAGACGGCCTGCAGCTCCTTGAGCTTCTCCGCGTTCCGCTCGGCCAGGTCGTCGGCCTGGCTGAAGTCCCTGTCGACGTGGTAGAGCTCCCACACGTCCTTGGCGAGCGGTGGATTCTCGACCAGGAGCCACGGGATCGAGTGCCGCGTCGCCGCGACCCAGCCCTCGTGGTAGATCGCCCGGTTGCCGAACATCTCGAAGTACTGCGTCCGGCGCCGGTCCGCAGCACCGGCGTCGTCCACGGTGTAGAGCATCGAGACACCGTCCATCGGGCGCTGCTCGACGCCGTTCACCAGCCTCGGCTCCGGCAGGCCCGCGGCCTCGAGCGCCGTCGGCGCGACGTCGATCACGTGGTGGAACTGGCTCCTCAGCTCGCCCTTCGCCTTGATGCGCGCGGGCCAGTGCATGTGGAACGGCGCGTTGGTCGCCCAGGCCCAGCCGATCGCGTAGTGCGGGAACGTCGTCGGCCCGCCCCAGTCGTCGATGTGCCCCGCCATCTGATCGTAGCTGCCGATGATGCCGTTGAGCGCCATCATCTCGTTGTAGGCGCCCTCCGGCCCGCCCTCCGCGCTCGCGCCGTTGTCGCCCACGATGTAGACGAACAGCGTGTTGTCGAGCTCGCCGAGCGCCTCGAGCTGCGCGACGAGCCGGCCCACCTCTTGGTCGGTGTGCTCCGCGAATCCCGCGAAGGTCTCCATCTGCCGCTCGAACAGGCGCTTCTGGTTCGCGCTCATGCCGTCCCAGGCTGGCGATCCCTTGATGCGGCCTCTACTCGGAGGCGCCGGGCTCTCGATCGAAGACGCCGTGCGAGTAGGAGGCCCGGTCGAGGTCGTTCGTGGCCTGCGCCTGGGTGAGCCACAGCCGCCAGTAGGCGTCGAGCTCCTCGTCCGAGAGGTTCTCGAGGTCCAGGTCTTCCTCGCTCAGAAACTCGTCGCGTTGTTCGCTCATGGCGCGTAGGGGAGCAGTTCCGTCGCTCTCGCCACCATCATCTCATGGGCCTCGGTGAGTGGCCGGCCGGCGAGCGCCTTCGACAGGCGCGGCCAGTCGGCCCCCCAGACTCGCGCGGCAGACAGATAACGATCGAGCCGATCCTCGTTCGTGCGCATCAACGCCCGACGCTCCTCGTCGAGCAGGCGCTCGACCGGCTCGCGCCCTTGGCCGAGGCGTGAGAGCAGCGGCCGCTCGCGGGACGCCTCGGCAACGGCCGCGGGGTGCTCTGCGACGAGCCGCATCAGGTCCCGGGCGCTCCTGGAGTGCAGGGCCTGGAGGCGCTCGTCCCCCATCCTCCGTGCCAGCTCGCCGATGACCGCGTAGTCCTTCTCACGGTTCGTCTTCTTGAGGTCGGCGAGCACCGGAAGGCTGACGACGGGCACCTCCTTCTGCAGGCTCTTCGCGCTTTCGAGTGGGTAAAAACCCTATAAGGAACCATACAAACTAGATTGACTCAGAGCGCGGGCAGCATGCAGCTGAGGATCTTGAGACGCAGGTACTCCTCGTCGCGGAGGCCGTA
>Ga0247727_10003200_pt1 | contig 36520 bp, 29 predicted proteins | sample WisWelCaveWW1625_FD_202498 | JGI IMG/M metagenome (GOLD analysis project Ga0247727, IMG submission 202498) | Biofilm microbial communities from Wishing Well Cave, Virginia, United States - WW16-25 | ecosystem: Environmental > Aquatic > Deep subsurface > Groundwater > Cave microbial mat | place...
ATTATATGACCCTGTGTGGTCTTTTAGCCGGGAGTATGACGGACCCGCCAGCTTTGACTTTTGCCAATAATATGGCGGCGACCAGCGCGCCGTCCATTGCCTACGCGAGTGTTTATCCGATGGTGATGGTATTACGGGTCATCGCCGCGCAAATACTCGCTCTCTTATTTCTTCAGTAGGCAAATGAAGAAAAAGAGGAATATCTTGACAATTTGGGGCGCCTTTCTATAATACGAACTTAATAAGACTTTTAACACATTTACTGGCCTTTTCTTTTCCGAAAGCATAAGGGAAGCCAGTATAAAGACCTTTCTCATCGGAAGAAAAGGCAGTATTGACTTCCACTTTATTTTTAGTGGTAGAAAGGTCAATAAACCCCGTTAAAGAGCTTTCTTTAGCGGGGTAAAAATTTGAGGGGCTGGAAAATTATAGTGTCCCTCATCCCGCCCGCCCGGCTACCATCTTTAGCGGGCCGGGGAGGCGAAGCTGAGGGATCTCATCTGTTAAATTTTGGAAGGGGGTGAATAGAATGGAAAAGGGTTTTAAGGTGTTGTTATCCTGTTTGTTGGTTGGCGGAACAATCGCGGTACTCGCACCGGTTGTTTTTTCTGAGTATGGCTCAGAGGCTCCAGCCGCACCGGAGGCAGTGGAAGCGCCCGTGGCAGTTGTCGAAGAGGCAGTCGTGGAAGCGCCATCCGCAGAAGAATTAACCGGGGAAGTTGTTTCTGTTGATACAGCAGCAGCTACAATCGTGGTGAAGACTACCAACGAGGAAACCAAAGCATCTGAGGAAACGATTCTCAGCACGAATGACATCGTGAAGGCCGAAAAGGACGGTGCTATCGTCCCAGTCATGGATTTGAAAGCTGGAGATAAGGTTACCTTATGGCATGCCACTGTTGTACAAGTTGAGATGCCTACTGATCCAACTGGTATGGAAAAGTAAACGAAATAGTTTATTTAGCGATTGCCCCATAGGTTGCCCATGGGGTAATGGCAACAAAAAAATCAATTTAACACCTGGAGATTAAGAACGCATGAATAAATTTTATGTTTTAGTCGCTGTCATTATGGCAGCAGCCGTTTTTATTGGTTGTGAGCAAAAAAAAGAGGAACAATCTTCCTTGGAATCCATGAACGCCGTTCTCGAAGGCGTGGATGTCTCCAGTAGTGAAGGAGACTTGAAAAGTTCGGATTCTCCAATCGAGTCGCAAGTTGCGGGCGAAGATACGTCAGATCCTAACACACTAACGGAAACCGCTGTGCCAGCGACAGACTCTTTGGATTCAACTATCCATGAAAAGCCGACGGATGAACAGATTCAGCAGGCATTAACCAATGCCGGACTTTACTCGGGCGACATTGATGGTAAGATTGGTCCAAAATCCAAAACGGCCATTCGTGAATTTCAAGAACAAAATGGCCTGACAGCGGATGGGAAGGTTGGTCCGAAGACATGGGAGAAATTAGGCCCGTATCTTAATCAAACTCCGTCCGTGACTCCAACCGCTGAGGCTACCTCTTACGAGATAACGTATTAATTCGGATAGTTTGTCTGCCTGGTTTCAATAAGGCTTTAGCCGAGGCGATGGGGTAGTATGTGTTCAGATTTCGTCGGATATGCGCATCAAGAGAACGTGTTTAATGTTCGTGATGGCTCCTCTGTGGACTTGCTTTACGCAGTAAGTTGAAATCAACGGGAGAAGCAAATTGTCTTTTATCCAAACGATTAAGAACACTCTTATTGGGAAAGCGCGTAGTCCATTAGATCACGGTATTTTTCATAACCTGTCGCTGATCGCTTTCTTTGCCTGGGTCGGACTCGGAGCCGATGGATTATCTTCCTCGTGTTATGGTCCTGAAGAAGCCTACCTGGCCATCCACCAATATCCTTACCTTAGTATTTTTGTCGCCTTAGCATCGGCCCTCACCGTTTTTCTTATTAGCACCAGTTATTCTCAAATCATTGAACTTTTCCCAACCGGCGGCGGCGGTTATTTGGTCGCCAGTAAATTATTGAGTCCCAGCCTGGGGATGATCGCCGGATGCGCTTTATTGATTGATTATGTTTTAACGATTACAATTTCAATTGCCAGTGGGGTTGACGCCTTATTTAGTTTTCTTCCATTAGAGTGGCATTCGTATAAGTTGGCGTTTAAAGTTATTGGGGTATTGTTGTTGATGGTTATGAATATCCGTGGTGTGAAGGAATCTGTTATCCCCCTGGTGCCAATCTTTTTAACTTTTGTCATTACACATGTGTATATCATTTTCTACGCGCTGATCGCGCATATGGCGGATTTCCCTCAAGTGGTTGCCTCGACGAAAAACAATATTCAGTTGGCGTCATCGGAAATTGGTTTGGCGGGCATGATTCTTTTGATTCTTAGGGCTTACAGTATGGGGGCCGGAACTTATACGGGGATTGAAGCGGTCAGCAACGGTATCTCGATCCTGCGTGAACCAAAGGTTCAGACTGGGAAACGGACGATGCGGTATATGTCCGTTTCGCTTGCGTTCACCGTTGTTGGCTTGATGATCGCTTATCTTGTTTTTAAAGTCGAACCGCAAACCGGAAAAACTCTTAATGCTGCTCTTTTTGAAACTGTAACGCAAGGCTGGGGAAGTTGGGGACAGTTATTTGTGCTGGTTATTCTTATGTCTGAAGCGATGTTGCTTTTTATTGCGGCGCAAACCGGCTTTCTGGGGGGGCCGAGTGTTTTAGCGAATATGGCGCATGACCGTTGGTTTCCCACAAAATTCGCTTCCTTAAGCGATCGGTTGGTGACCCAGAACGGCGTGCTGCTCATGGGGGGCGCGGCGATTGCCACCATGCTTTTGACGCACGGTGTCGTGCGCTTTCTGGTGGTCCTTTATTCCATCAATGTTTTTATTACATTTTGTCTTTCACAATTAGGGATGGTCCGGCATTGGTGGCGGGGACGTAACAAATTGAAAAAATGGAAGAAGAAGATGATGGTTAACGGTTTGGGGTTAACCGCCACGTCGTTCATTCTTTTATCGGTGGTATTTTTAAAATTTCACGAGGGCGGTTGGATCACGCTTTTAATCACCGGCAGTTTGATCGCCGTGGCGATTTATATCAAGCGTCATTATATCCACACGGCCAAGCTTCTTCATCGTCTTAATAATCTCGTGCAGGCCGCTTCTGCCCCACTGAAAGAAGCCGTCAAACAAACAAAAACAACGTGTGAATTTGATCCCAAAGCCAAGACGGCCATTTTATTGGTCAATGGCTTTAACGGTCTGGGGCTGCATACACTTTTTAGCGTTATCCGTTGGTTCGGTGCGGAATTCAGAAATTTTGTTTTTATTCAGATTGGGGTGATTGACGCCGGGAATTTTAAAGGGATAGAAGAAGTCGATCGGTTAAAGGATCAAGTCAAGGAAGATAATCAGCGGTACATTGAATTTTTAAATCAAAACGGATATTATGCGGAAGGGATTTCTTTATTCGGTATCGATGTGATCGATGAAATTGAAAAATTGGCGCCGTCGGTTTTGCAGCGTTTTCCGGGGGCGGTATTTTTTGGCGGCCAATTGGTATTCCCCCAGGAATCACTTTTGACCCGCTGGCTGCATAACCACACCGTTTTTTCACTCCAGCGAAAACTTTATCAGCAGGGAATTCCGTTCGTCATTTTACCGATTCGTGTCTGATGAACGAGTGAACCATTGTTTACTTGGCATTTAAAATTACTTTTGCCCGGGCCAGGGCAGTATCAATATCTCCCACAATATTTTCTTTCCCGATGCGTTCCCTAAGACCGGTGTTCTCAATAATCTTGCGTGGTTGAACATTGATTTCTGAAAGGATCAGCGTCATCCCATCCTTTTTGGCTTTATTAAAAACATCTTCCAGGGCGCATAGGCCAGTCGCGTCCATCATTGGTACGTAGCGCATTCTTAAAATAAGAACTTTCGGGGGTTTTTCGATTTCTCGAATGGTGTCTTTAAATTTATCCGCGGCACCGAAGAAAAATGGGCCGTTAATCTCGTAGACCTCAATACCTTTGGGGATATGTCGTTTGGAAAGAGAATCCGGGTCATTGGGGTTTTCGTCTTCCTCCAGAGATTCTGTGACGGAATTCACCTTGGTCACATTAATCATCCGGCGCATGAATAAAAAGGCTGCTAAGACCACACCCACTTCAATGGCCACCGTTAAATCAATAAAGTGATCGCGTGAATGATTCCGGCAAATGGTGTTCGTCCACCGTTTCGGATATTGGTCGCGGTCCGGACGATCGCCCCGGTCGCCGGTATCCCGCCAAAAATAGGAGAAGCGATATTCGCGATTCCTTGGGTGATAAGTTCCATGTTGGAACGGTGCCGAGTCCCCATCATCCCATCGGCCACAACCGCGGAAAGCAGGGACTCGATCCCGGCCAATAAAGCGATCGTCAAAGCGGGAGAAGATAAATTGGTTAATATTTCAAAATTTATTTTTGGGATATGGGGATGCGGCAACGCGGTGGGGACATCCCCAAAGCGGCTACCAATGGTTTCAACCGGAATATTAAGAAAATGGACTAACAAAGTAGACACAAAGAGCGCGATCAGTGAGCCGGGAATTTTTGGGGTGACCTTCGGCCAATAGATGATAAGAAGGATGGTCAGTAGGCTTATGCCTACGGCTGAAGGGTTGATCGAGGTCAGATGTTGACTGTATTCAATAAGTTTATCGATAAAGTGCGCCGGAACCGGCCCCATGTTTAATCCAAAAAAATCACGGATCTGGGCGGTAAAGATAATCAGGGCAATGCCGCTGGTAAATCCCACGGTCACCGGATAGGGGATGAATTTGATCACATCACCCATGCGGGATAGTCCCATCAAAATAAGAAGAGCCCCGGCCATGATCGTTGCCAAGGCCAGGCCTTTGTAACCGTATTTCTGGACTATATCGTAGACAATAACAATGAACGCGCCGGTGGGACCGCCGATCTGGACACGGCTGTCGCTGAACGTTGAGATGAGAAATTCAGCGATGACCGCGGTATAAAGTCCTTGTTCCGGCTTGACCCCTGAGGCAATGGCAAAAGCGATGGACAAAGGCAAGGCCACAATCCCCACAATAATTCCGGCGACAAGGTCTTTAGAGAATAATTTAAAGGAGTAGCCTTCCTTTAATACGGTGATCAGTTTGGGTTCGAATGGATTATGCGACATATGTACTTTTTAGAAAGAATAGGGGACGGTTCTCTTAAGAAAGGAAACCGTCCCCCACTGGTTATGGAGATAACATACCATATTTTTACGGAAATGATTAAAAATTTCTTCAAAAATTATATTTTTATCAATCATAAATTCTTATTGAGAGAATAGGATTGACAGACTATAATGGCCAGCAATATTTGAGGCTCTTAGGAAAGTTGTTTCTTGTAATTTCTGTTGCTGGGAAATTTTCTCCAGATTATAATAGCCCACATCAAAACTATGAAAGAGTAGATAAATGAATATCAAATCATTTGAAATTGTCGGCAAAAAAGTTGTCATTCGGATCCGCAATCGTGTCTGCGAGACCTCAGAGGAATTATTATCCAGTGACATCTTTAAAGAGTTTTTAAAACTCAGTATCCAGCAGCTCTCCAAACGTAATTCTCTTATGCTCAATATTTTTGGGAAAAAAGATATCGCGGAGCATGACTTAGATGTGCTGATCAACACGTTTCAATTTTTAACCAAAATGCCGGGGCATCTGGTTCCCAACGTTGTCAAAGGCGCGGAGGTCTTTTTAAAAGACCTGAACCTGCTGCATGACTTTGTCGAGTATCTGTACAATCACTGGCGCAGTTTTGACCGGATCATCAATTGCGATTCGACTGGTGATAATCTCGATCAAATTCCCTACCGAACTTTTCATTCGACTATTGAACATTTGATGCATTTGATTCGCATCACTTATCGGGATATTCAAGAGAACATTACCGGTAATCCGCCACGTATATACCGCCAGGTGCGGGCCGGCGCGGAGGTGGCCTTTATTTCTATGCCCAAGCCGATTCCGTTCCCTGATCCAATCTACGACAAACTTAAAGAAGTCCCGGTGATCCGGCAGATCCTTTTGTATCCACCGCTAATTTTAAATCCTCCTATGAATAAACGGACGGGCCGTTTTGAACGCGTCAAAGAAAACCCCATCGAAAATGTCTCCATCCAGAAAAATGACTGGGTGTGCTATCCGGCTAAAGTGGGGGCTTTGACAATATTAATTTACATCCATAAAAAATTTCTTGAGCTCGGGTTGTCTTTATGCAATCTTTTCAAATTGGCGGACGATGAGGATTTAAAACGCAATCCTGATGCTATTTACATGTATGGCGTCCCGGACCCGCAGTTAGAAAAATTTGGCAGTTTCCCGACGATCTTTTATGATGATGAACAAAATGGAATTCTGACGGCGGCTGTTCCCAATCGTGATGATTTCGGCTATTTCGGCTATTTAAAGAAGATGGCGTTAACATTGCATAATATTCGGATGATGAAGATGGGCAAATTACCATTTCATGGAGCGTTTGTCCGCATGATCTTAAAAGGGAATAAGGATTTCACCTTTTTGTTTATTGGAGACACTGGGGCGGGTAAATCTGAAACTTTGGAAGCCTTACGGGGATTAGGGGTGAGCGAGATACAAGATCTGACTATCATCGCGGATGATATGGGATCCCTGGATATAGATAAGGATGGGAACATTATCGGTTACGGTACGGAGATTGGAGCTTTTTTACGCCTCGATGATCTGCAGCCCGGATATGCTTTAGGCCAGATCGACCGGGCGATTATCATGAGCGCCAATCAAGTCAATGCCCGGATTGTTTTGCCGGTGACTAGTTATGAGCAGGTGATGAAAGGGTACAAGGTTGATTTTATTTTATATGCGAATAATTATGATGATATTGATGATGAACACGCCATTATCGAACGTTTTACGGATGCCGAGCAGGCGATGAAGGTTTTTCGGGAAGGCACAGTTATGAGCAAGGGCACGACAACCTCCACCGGAATTGTTCATTCTTATTTCGCGAATATTTTCGGCCCGCCGCAGTATAAAGAGATCCATGAGGGTTTAGCCAAGAAATATTTTGACGCTTTCTTTAAAAAGAATTTATTTGTCGGCCAGTTCCGGACCCGGTTAGGTTTGTCCGGGTGGGAGAGGCAAGGCCCTGAAGAAGCGGCGAAAGAATTACTTAATGTTATTAAGAATTATTAATTTATTTGAATCGTTGAAAAGGAAAGGGACGAGCGCTTAGTATGGAGCAAATGCTGCCGTGGATTGGATTTAATCTTTTCGTAGTGCTGATGCTGGCGATTGATTTGTTCGTGCTTCACCGCAAGGCTCATGAAGTTGAATTTAAAGAAGCCTTAACGTTTAGCTGCATCTGTGTTGGACTGGCCATCGCTTTTAATATTGGAATATATTTTTGGCGTGGACATCATGATGCTTTGACTTTTTTGACAGGGTATCTAATCGAACAATCACTGAGCGTCGATAATCTTTTTGTGTTCCTGCTTATCCTTTCCTATTTTCGCGTGCCTGTCGCCTATCAGCATGAAGTTTTGTTCTGGGGGATATTGGGGGCTTTGGTCATGAGATTGATCTTTATCTTAGCCGGGGTGGCCCTAATCGAGAAATTTCATTTCATTATCTATGTGTTCGGCGCCATTTTGATTTTTAGTGGGATTAAGCTCGCGTTTGAAAAAGACAAGGAGGTCCATCCTGAACATAACCCGGTTTTAAAATTATTCCGCCGGATGATGCCGGTCACTGAAAATTATGAAGGGCAGAAGTTTTTTATCCGCCGTGCCGGGCGGTTGTTCGCGACACCATTATTCGTGGTTTTGATTGCTATCGAAACCACGGACGTTATATTCGCGGTGGATTCCGTGCCCGCGGTCCTGGCCATTACCCGGGATTCTTTTATCGTTTACACCTCCAATGTTTTCGCCATCCTTGGCTTAAGGTCGATGTACTTTGTCCTGGCCAAGGTGATGAAACTATTCCATCACCTCCATTACGGTTTATCGATCATTCTGATTTTTGTCGGTATCAAGATGCTGATCGCGGATATTTTTGAGATCCCCATAGTGGCTTCGCTCCTTTTTGTGGTATTGACACTGGCGGCGTCCGTCATCGCGTCACTCGCCTGGCCGAGTAAGAAATGAAGTAAGACACGCCTAACACGTAACACATAACACATAACACATAACACATAACACACTCGATTGTGTTAAGTGTCAATGAGAGACACTGATGAATTATTTTCATTCCATCATTCTAGGTGCTGTTGAAGGCATAACCGAATTCCTGCCCATTTCTTCGACTGGCCATCTAATTTTAACTTCACATCTATTGGGACTTTCCCAAACCGAGTTTATCAAAACGTTTGAAATCGCCATTCAGCTGGGGGCGATTTGGGCGGTGGTGGTTTTGTACTGGAAATCGTTGTTTACTAATTTTAAAGTCATACAGCGGATTGCCGCGGCCTTTGTCCCCACCGCGATTTTGGGACTCATTTTTTATAAATTCATTAAAAGTATTCTATTCAATAGCCAACAGGTCGTACTCTGGTCATTGTTAGTGGGAGGGATCATTTTAATCGTTTTTGAACTCCTATATAAAGAGAAGGAAGATGCCGGCGCGGAGATTGGCGATATCTCTTTTAAAAAAGCCTTTATGATCGGCGTGTTTCAATCTCTGGCCATGGTCCCGGGTGTTTCCCGTTCGGCTGCGACCATCATTGGTGGATTATTACTGGGCCTTAAACGAAAGACCATTGTGGAATTTTCCTTTCTTCTCGCGGTACCGACCATGTTGGCGGCGGCAGTTTTGGACCTGAGTAAAAATGTTGCTTCTTTTTCCGGAGATCAATTTTTTTTCTTAGCCGTCGGATTTGTCGTGTCATTTATTGTGGCCACGCTCAGTATTAAATTCTTTCTTTATTTTATTAAGAATCATAATTTTATTGGTTTTGGAATTTACCGTGTTTTGGTCGCTTTGTTATTTTGGTTTGCTGTTCGATAGGATAGGACGATGACCTTGACTTCAAATGTGCAGTTGGTTAATCGTACCGAAAAGGGCATCCGGATGACCATTGTCAGTGTCCTGATTAATATGTTTTTGGCAGCGGTCAAGATCATGACAGGTTTATTCGGCCATTCCTATGCCCTGATTGCTGATGGTATTGAGTCATTGCTGGATATCTTTAGTTCGACAGTTGTTCTGGCCGGATTGACCATCGGCGCAATCCCAGCGGATGCGGATCATCCTTACGGTCACGGGAAAGCAGAACCGTTCGCGGCCATGGTGGTTTCCCTGGTCTTGATTGGCGTGGCGGGTGGGATCGCGTATAAAAGTATTGGCGAGATTTTTGTTCCACATCATATGCCGGCTAAGTTTACTTTGGTGGTTTTAGCCGGAGTCATCATGATTAAAGAAGTTTTATTTCGTTTCGTTTTTAAGGTTGGGAAAGAGGTTGATAGTGTATCTCTTAAAGTAGACGCCTGGCATCACCGTTCCGATGCCCTGACCTCATTGGCCGCGTTTATTGGAATTTCCATTGCCCTTATCGGCGGAAAAGGGTATGAAAGCGCGGATGATTGGGCTGCCTTGTTTGCCAGTGGTGTGATTGCATTTAATGGCGTGAATCTATTGAGATTTTCCATTGCCGAAATCATGGATGCCTCACCGCCACCAGAGATCGAACAGCAAATCAGGACCATTGCTGGAGACGTGCAGGGAGTGGTGGCCATTGAAAAATGCCGGGTGCGTAAAAGCGGTTTAGATTTTTTTGGGATATCCATATGGAAGTTGATGGCGATATCACCGTTCGTTTAGGGCACACCATTGCCCATTCAGTTAAAGACGCCTTGCTGAAGTCAAGTTTAGGAATAATGGATACCTTAGTTCATATTGAACCACCCAAAATGAAAATACAGAGATAATCCGTAAAGATCAACAGGAGAAGATTATTATGTTTAGAATATTTACGCCCATTTATGTTTTCATGATTTCTTGTATAGCATTTTTTCCCGACATTGCCGCCGCGGAAGAGGTCATTGGCCAACAGATAAATACTGTCCGAAAAATTATCGACTGGGTACTTGAGGCTGTCGTGAAATACAGTTTTCAGGCTTTAGGCGGGATGGTTGTTTTGGCGGTGGGTTGATTTATCGCTAAATTTACCATGGAATTCGTAAAAAAGTTTTTAGAGAAACACAAGATTGATGTCACGGTCGTCAAGTTTTTGGTCGGGACCTTGAAGTTGATCATCATGGGGTTTGCGGTTTTGATCGCTTTGGGGAAGTTCGGAATTGAGATTGCTCCATTTATCGCGGGTCTGAGCGTGATTGGTTTCGGTACCAGTTTCGCCTTGCAGGGGCCATTGTCGAATTATGCCGCCGGCGCTACACTCATTTTCACCAAACCGTTTAAGGTTGGAGATATTATCGAAGTTGTAAACGAGGTAGGCGAGGTCGAAGATATGACCCTTCCCCGAACAATTCTTATTACTGTTGATGGCACACGGGTCATTATTCCGAATAAACATATCATCGGTGAAATTATTCATAATTTTTCTGAATTAAAAAAGTTGGATATCAAAGTGGGAGTCAGTTATGACTCCGATCCGCAAAAGGCAGTTGATGTAGTGCGCAATCTGGTCAAACGTGAGCCTTGCATTGCTCTAAAACCAGAGCTCAAGATCGGAATTTCGGAGTTTCTGGATTCCAGTGTAAATCTCTACGCCCGGTTGTGGTGTAAGCAGTCTGATTACTGGGATGTGATGTTTAGTATCAATAAAAATATTTTTGAAGAATTTCGTAAAGCAAAAATTAAAATTCCCTTTCCGCAAACTGATGTTCATCTCTACGACCAAAGACGGCAGTCTTCCGCATAAAATCCCCGGCTGTACGCTAAAATTTTTTAGTTCTTCCCGACTTTGAATTGGGACGGTTTGTCCTAGTTTGTCACGTTGACAGATTCAAAATTTAATCTACAATTGTGGCAGTTCAAAGATAGAAATCACCTTTAAAAAAATTAATTAAAGGATCTGAGAAAAGAATTAGAATAAGTTAAGATAGTACAAATAAAAACAACTATGTCGCCTAACTTGCTTGCCCTGCAGTTATTCCCACGATTTAAAGATAAATCCCATTTTATTTTTAATTCTCGTCATAAAATTGATTATTTTTTGAATAAAATAATTAATAGTAAAAGTTTAGTTGTTTTTAGGTCTAATTTTAGTAGAAATTTAATTTAACCTGGAAGAGAGGAGATTTCGCAATGTTATTTAAAAAGTTTGGTAAAAGTTTTATGGCATGTCTTGTGGTGGGATTTATTTTTTGCTTTATGCCCTCAACAATTCCAACCGGGCAAAGCGCTCCTGCCTCAGATAAACGGGTGGGCATTGTTTACTCTCAGGCGACCGCGACCAGATATTGGGATATCACAGCGTACTCGCAACTTTTTATGGTCGCTCAACATCAAACCATGATGGCGGGGATTCCATTTGATCTTTTAACTGAAGACGATTTGATGGATATCAATAAACTTTCTAATTATGAAGCTATTATTTTTCCGTATTTTTCTAATGTCACGCAATCAAAATTAGCCGCTATTCAAAACGCGTTGACCCAGGCCGTGAATACGTATCATGTGGGTCTCATCACCGGGGGTGAATTCATGACTGTGAATGAGAGCGGTGCGGGTTTAGCGGATTATCAAGCGCGGATGAATAATTTGCTGGGTGTTCAGATTAGCAGTTTTTCTTCGAATGTCACGGCCACTATCCGGGCTGATGTCATAACGCATCCAGTGATGAAAGGGTACGCCGCCAACGAACAAATTCTTCAATATACTGGTTTTTATTTCCCGCAAGTGATTCCATTTAGTACTTCCACTGTGAATACGCGATTAGCAAAATGGGTTTTATCGACGAATACGGAAGGGAACGCGGTGCTGGCCACGCAAACGGGAGGCCGCAATGTTTTCTTTGCCAATGAACAAATCATGGCGGACGCGAATCTGCTTTGGCAGGCCATTCAATGGGTTGTTTATGGCAATGAAGTCCCCGTTGGTTTAAAGATGACCCGCTTTAACAACGTTTTAACCAGCCGTGTTGATATGGATCAGACCGGTTATAGCGCCGATGTCACTACTGTTGGACAGCCGCTTTTAACTCTTCTGACGCAATGGAAAAATAATTATAATTTGATTAGCTCACTACACATCAATGTTGGTCCATCGGGATCCAATTCAAGTAATACGACTGGCATAGATTCCTGGCTCAGTCTTCACCAGCAATATACGGCATTAGGAAATGAGATCGGGACCCATTCATGGTCGCATCCCCAGGATATCGGTCCATTAACGGCAACGCAGCGTGAATTTGAATTCAATCAGTCTAAAAATATGATTGGTCAGAAATTGGGAATCACCGTTGTAGGCAGCGCCATTCCCGGTAACACCGAAACCCTGGCCGTTGACAAGGAATTGAGTGCTTATTTCAATAGTGCGAATGGATATATTTCCGGAAGATATGGCTACCTTAATAGTGGGTATGGGACATCCATTGGTTTTATCGATCCGAGCTACACGATGGTTTATTATCACATGAATTTTCGTCCGGATTATACTATTTTAAGTTTTGAGAATAAAACAGCAGCGCAGGCCGAGCAGGAATGGAAAAGTGCCTACGCTTATATTAACCTTCATGGCAGTCAACCTATCTGTCACTGGATGTGGCATGATTATGGTCCAACCTCTGGGCCAAATGGCGACGGTAGTAATTACACAACGGCGCTTTTTACCAATATGATCACGCATTTTTACAATAACGGCAGTGAGTTCGCTACCCAGGCGGATGTCACTGAAAGAATCAATATTTTCCGTAATCCGCTGACAAGTTTACAAGTGACCCCGGGGGCGACCTCAGATGATGTTAATGTCCAGATCGCGCAAACCAATGTCGGCAAGTTTGAGTTGTTGGTTAATTCCGACAAAGTCATTAAAAATGTCGACAATTGGTACGCGTATAATCAGAAGGGCGTTTTCCTTAAAAAAGATGGCGGATCATATAATATCCATTTGGGAGCGACCCAGGATAAATTGACTCATATTTCTTCTTTGCCAATGCGCTCAGAATTGATCTCGGTTACCGGGACAGGCAGTGAAATCGAATTTACTTTTATTGGTCAGGGAAAAGTGACGGTTGAACTTAATGCACCCGCTGGCGCTCAGTTGACTATTGAAGGCGCCGACAGTTCAAACCGAGTTGGCGATACTTTAACCTTGACGTTCAATCAACCGGGAAGCCATACCGCCCGGGTGCTGGTTCCTCCGACCAACACCCCGCCGCAGGTGAGTTTAACCAGTCCGGCCAATAATGCTTTGTTTACCACTCCTGTTAATATTACCCTTCAGGCCGATGCCTCGGATCCCGGCGGTAGTGTAACAAAGATGGAATTTTTTAATGGAGCGGTGAAATTAGGAGAAGATTTAATCAGTCCGTATAGTTTTGACTGGAATGCCGTCGCGGCCGGGAATTATTCTTTAACGGCCAAGGCCACGGACAATTTGGGAGCTGTCACCACATCAACAGCCGTTTCGATCGTGGTCAATACCCCGCCCAGCGTCACGTTGACCAGTCCGTTGAACAATGCCACGTTTACGGCTCCGGCTAATATCAATCTTACGGCCGATGCCGCCGATAGTAATGGCACTGTCAGCAAGGTGGAATTTTATAACGGTGCCACGAAATTAGGTGAAGACACATCAAGTCCGTACAGTTTTGACTGGAATGCTGTTGTAGTCGGGAATTATCCTTTAACGGCCAAGGCGACAGACAATCACGGGGCCGTAACGACATCCGCAGTCAACAACATCATCGTCAATTCGACGGCACCCACTGTTAACATTACAAATCCCTTGAATAATGCTGTTTTTAACAATCCGGCTAATATTTTGATTGAAGCTACCGCTTCAGATGCTGATGGTACAATCACCAAAGTTGAATTTTTTTCCGGAACGACACTATTAGGAGAAGACACAACTGCCCCGTATAGTTTTGCGTGGAATAATGTGGTGACGGGCAATTACGCTTTTACCGCTAAGGCCACTGATAACGCAGGACTTTTTACAACTTCCAGTGTCATCAATGTCATCGTCAACGCGTTTCCAACAGTGAGCTTAACTGCTCCGGTTAATAATACATTATTCACTGCCCCAGCCACGGTGAGTATAGAGGCAACCGCTGCGGATATTGATGGAACCATAAGCAAGGTGGAATTTTTTAATGGTGCCGTCAAATTAGGAGAAGACCTTACCGCTCCGTATAGTTTTGTTTGGAATAATGTTCCAAGCGGCAATTATATCCTGACCGCGAAAGCCACGGATAACCGCACGGCCATTACTACCTCGGACGCCGTTAATATTGCGGTCAATGGTCCGCCGGTGGTTGCCTTGACGAATCCGATCAACAATGCGGTGTTTTTAACACCCGCGGATATTACTCTCGAGGCTACGGCCAGTGATATCGGAGGGAGCGTGAATAAAGTTGAATTCTTTGCCGGTAATGTTTTACTTGGTGAAGATTTGACCAGTCCATATGGTTTTGTTTGGAGTGGTGCTGCCGTTGGTAATCACGTTTTGACGGCCAAGGCCACGGACAATCAAAATCTTTCGACCACGTCTGCTGCGGTGAACATTGCCGTTAATCAGGCACCGACGGTTTCTTTGATTAGTCCGGTTAATAACGCCGTTTTTAACGCGCCGGCAGCGATCGCTTTGGAAGCCACGGCCAGTGATACAAATGGTGGTACGATTAGTAAAGTGGAATTTTATAACGGCGCGGTGAAATTGGGAGAAGATACCACCAGTCCATACATCTTTGACTGGACCAATGTCGGTGCTGGAAATTATACGCTGTCCGCTTGGGCAACCGATAATCAGGGCGCCTTGACCACATCAACTGCCGTGAATATCGTTGTCAATGGTCCACCATCAGTTGCTTTGACTAATCCAATAAATAATGCCGTGATTTTATTCCCGGCTAATATTACTTTAGACGCCACTGCCAGCGATGGCAATGGCACCGTCAGCAAAGTTGAATTTTTTGCTGATAATGTTTTACTCGGTGAAGATTTAACCAGTCCTTATAGTTTTGTCTGGAGTGGTGCTGCCGCTGGAAATCATATTTTAACGGCGAAAGCGACCGATAATCAGAATTTATCAACCACTTCCACGGCAGTGAACATTGTCGTGAATGCTGTCCCGACCGTCATGATTACCAGTCCGGTGGATAATGCAACCTTCACTGCGCCGGCTTTGGTCAATATCACTGCTGATGCCGCTGATGCAAATGGAACGATCAGCAAGGTGGAATTTTTTAACGGTGCCGCCAAAATTGGAGAAGACACAACCGCTCCATACAGTTTTGATTGGACGAATGTCGGTTCCGGAAATTATTTTCTGACCGCCAAGGTCACCGATAATCATAATACCGTTGGGGAATCCATGAAGGTCAATATCATTGTCAATGGGCCGCCGAGTGTCAATATCACCAGTCCTTTGAACAATGCCGTTTTCAATAATCCGGCCAATATCTCCATCACCGCCGACGCGCAGGATGGAGATGGTTCCGTGACTCAGGTAGAGTTTTTTAATGGCAATACTTCGTTAGTAGTTGACACGACGGCGCCATATAGTTTTGATTGGAATAATGTGCCAGCGGGAAATTATGTGCTCACTGCCAAAGCCGCGGATGATCATGGGAGTGTGACGACTTCCAACGCGGTAAACATCACGGTGAACCCCGGTACAACTCCTCCTATTGAAGCAACGTACGTCTCGATTGCTGGAGAGGATGGTTGGATACGGGAATCGACTGAAACCAGCAACGTTGGCGGCGCTATTGGCGCAATAGGAACGGCAAATCTTGCTATTCGTATGGGAGACAATTTCAACAACAGGCAATTTAAATCCATTCTTTCTTTTGACACCTCATCAATTCCGGAAGGAGCAACGATTCTTTCAGCAACTTTACAGCTAACACGCGGAGGTACGGCTGGAGACGACGCATTTAACACTCATGGCACATGCTATGTGGATATAAAAAATGGCGGATTCAACAATAATACCGCCTTAGAGAATGTCGATTTTCAGGCTATTGCGGATTCCTCGCAGGCGGCAATCATCACCAACCAGGGAGGCTCATTAACTCTTTATACAGTTAATATCAGTGATGCGGCCTTAAGTCAGGTTAATAAAATCGGGAAAACCCAGTTGCGGTTGTACTTTTCACTTGATGATAACGACAATTGGGAAGACGATTACTCTGGATTCTATTCGGGAGATAATAGCAATGCCGGACGCCGTCCGAAATTAGTGGTCAAGTATCAACCATAAATTGTGTCGCTATTGAGTTGGATGACAACGATGATCTGGGGGAGGACTATGCCAGATTGTATTCGGAGATAATACATCAGTATAATTATTTATAAAGAAATCAGTATTAATAAAAAAGAAAAAGTGTGCCTTTGCAAAGTAAAATCTTTACTTCATGTCTTATGGTTTTTGCGCTTAATCTGGTGATCCGTCCATCATACGAGGCTTCTCCGTTTTGTTCCACCGTAGAGAGGTTAGAACATGTCGAAAAATGGGCGATTGTTTTAGATTACGATGAGGATAATCACCCCATCAGTAAAGAAGCCCTTCAGTCTTTTGATATGGTTGTGCTGGACCCGGATAATAGCCCGGAGATAGCTTCATTGAAAAAAAATCAGCCTATTCGTATATCCTATATTAGTATAGGCGAGGCGGAGAATTACCGTGATTATTGGGACAAGATTAAGGATGAGTCCTGGGTCCTTGATGAAAATCCCGATTGGGAGGGAAATTTTTTTGTGGATGTACGGGATCCCGAATGGCGAAAACTTTTGATTGAAGATGTTATTCCCAAAATTGTTAATAAAGGGTTTCAGGGGCTTTTCCTTGATACTTTAGATACAGCTATTTATTTAGAGGAAAAATTTCCGAAAAAGTACGCCGGTTCATTAGAAGCTATGGCGGCTTTGGTTGGAGATATTCACCAAACATTTCCGAAACTTATGCTGCTCAGTAATAATGGTTTTGATATCCTTGGAAAAATTGCTTCGTATTTAAGCGGCCTGGTAGTAGAAGACATCAATATAATGATTGATTTTGAAAATGACAGCTATAAACCCGTTACGCCAGAAGACCGGGCATACAAGATTGGAATTCTAAGGCCACTCATGGCGGATTATGGGCTCAGTGTTTTTAATATTGATTATGTTCCACAGTCAAATCAAAAGTTAATCCGTCAAGTGAGAAGAGATTCTAAGCGATTGGGGTTTAAACCATACGCCGCCGAAGCAAATTTGGTTGAGGTTTATAAACAATACGACCGAAGGAAAGATTAGTAAGCTCGAATGTCAATAAGAAGCAAAGTTTTAGCATCATGCTTTCTAGTTTTTGCGCTTAATTTTGTGCCTGGGTCGTCCGATGGGGCGTCCCTGATTTGCCAAAATATTAGGAAATTGGATGGCGTTAAAAAATGGGCGATTGTTCTCAATTATAGACCTGAGACTCACCCCATTGATATTGACGACCTGCGTTCTTTGGATATGGTGGTTTTAGACCCGGACACGCATCCGGATTTTAGTCCTTTCAAGAGGAAGCATCCGGTGATCGCCTATTTAAGTGTGGGAGAGGCGGCGAATTACCGTTTTTTCTGGGAGGACATTAAGAATAAGGATTGGGTCCTGGGAGAGAATCCGAACTGGAGCGGAGCTTTCTTTGTCGATATCCGAAATCCCGAATGGCGGAAACTTCTGATCGAGGAAGTCATTCCGAAAATTGTTGAGCAAAAGTTCCGGGGACTTTTTTTGGACACCTTGGATACCGCCCAGTATTTAGAAAGTATTGATCCCGAGCAATATGCGGGGTCCAAGGATGCCATGGTTTCGCTGGTGGCGGATATTCACGAGGCCTATCCAGAGTTGATGTTGATAAGCAATAACGGTTTTTCAATTCTAAGGAAGGTCGCTCCTTATTTAAGCGGCATGATTGCCGAGGGCATCAATATGATGATCGATTTTGAGAACAATGGATATAAACCGGTACCGCCTGAAGACCGGGCCTTGAAAATAAATATTTTAAAAGAAATCCGGCGCCTTTACGGCCTTAATGTTTTTAACATTGATTATGTGTCTCAGACAGATCGGAAATCAATCCGTAAAGTAAAGAGAGAATCTCAGCGATTAGGTTTTAATTCCTATGTGGCTGAAAAAAATTTAACGGAATTTTATAATCAGCATGACAAACATGAGAAAAGGAAGAACCACAAGAACTGATGGATAGTTTAAAGAAAATTTTTTATTTTATTCTTTCGGCGGTAGTTATTGCTGTTGTTTCAACCGATACCTATGCTTATGCCAAAAATTTTTCGCGGGATATATTGTGTTTATACGATTCTTCTGAAGCCTATGAAGGAAAAGTTGATAACACTTTAATTCATACCGCGGCCGAGATGGTCCTTAATCATCTGGGAATGACGGTCAAGTATCACGATATCCAAAAAGGTCTTCCCCAGAGCGAGGACATGAAAGATGTTTATGGTATTTTGAGTTGGTTTCAAGATGATGATATCCCTAACGCCCGGGATTATTGTCTATGGGCGGCGAGGCAGATTCAGCGTGGCAAACGATTTATTATCTTAGATAATTTCGGGGCTTTTCGGGATACACTGACAAAAAGTACAACACCTTTAGATGTGATCAATAAGGTTTATCAAGCCTTGGGGTTGGAATATCAGGGCGGCTGGGTGGGGAATCCTTTTGTCATTGAAGTTATCTATAAGGATACCCCTAAGGTTGAATTTGAACGCTCATTAGAAAATGAAGCAATTATTTATGCCAAACTAAAATCCGTAGATATAAAAAATAAAATTTATCTTCAGTTAAATCGAAAGGATATTCCAGAGGGGCAGAGTGATGTCGTGGTTACGACCCCGAACGGCGCCGTTTCGCTTTCGTCGTATACACTTTTCAATGATGATACATTCGGAGTCAAGAAGTGGCGGATCAACCCATTTCATTTCTTGGAGGAAGGCTTTGCTTTGGAAGGGAAACCCCGGTATGACACGACCACCCTGATGGGCCGGAGGATCTTCTATTCGCATATTGACGGTGACGGTTTTCGAAATATTTCCGAAGTCGAGTATGCCTTCTCCGGAGAAATCATACGTGACCAGATCATCAAGGAGTATCATCTGCCGATTACGGTTTCTTTTATTACCTCCGAGATCGATCCGCGGTATATGGGATCGAGGAATTTACGGAAGATCGCTAAAAGTATCTTGGAACTTCCCTATGTGGAGGTAGGGGTGCATACCTTTACTCATCCGTTGGATTGGGAGGCCCAGTATACCGCGTTCCCGATCAAAGGATATTCCGAAAAAGTCACTGGGGGCGATTATGCTGAGAAAATTAGTCAGTATTCTCAAAAAGGGTTTCGAGTTATTGTGAGTCCGAAAGAATTCATTGAAAGGGAAGTCAGGGGATCGATCGACTATACCAATCAGTATTTAGTACCACCCGGGAAGAAAGTCACGATCTTTCAATGGTCGGGGAATTGCAAGCCGCTGGCCGAGGCGATCGCTATCACCAAGAGTTTAGGTATTAAAAATATAAATGGCGGAGACACTCGCTTTGACCGGGCTAATCCTTCGTACACGGGGGTCGCCCCCTTGGTACGGCATGTCGGTGAGGAGATTCAATTCTATACCAGCAATGCCAACGAGAATATCTATACCAATAAATGGCTCGGACCTTACGATTGGTTCTCTGAGATCATCGAAACATTGCAGCAGACCGAATATCCGACCTTGATTCATACCACGCCGCGGCGGATCACACCCATTAATCTTTATTACCATTTTTATAGCGGAGAAAAAGCGGCTTCTTTAGAGACACTTAAGAAGGCCTATGATTTTGTTTTGAGACACAATATTATCTCGCTGTTTACGTCCGAGTATGTTTCGGTGGTGGAAGGATTTTTATCCGGGCGAATCGAACAAACAATAGATGGCGGCTGGAGGTTTACGAAGTATGGAAAATGTCAGACCATTCGGTTTGATAATAATAAACTTTTTCCGGATATAGCCCGGTCAAAGAATATTATTGGTTTTTATCATTGGGAAAATGTGTTGTATGTTTATCTTAATAATTCGGATGAAGCCATTCTTTATTTGACGGATAAGTCTCCGGATGTCCCTTACTTAGAGGAAGCCTCGAATATTTTGCTTGATTGGAGTATTTCCCAGGAGAAGGGATCATTTATTACCCGGGGGTTTGATGAGAGTTTATACCGCATTGCCAATATGGCCCAGGATACTATTTATGAAGTGGAAGTTCGGGATGCGAATCAGCAAAAGCTATTAAATAGAGAGATTTTTAGGTCAACGCGGAATGGACAATTGGCAATCAAACTGTTTTTAGCAGGTAAAGTTTCAATCAGCCTGCAGAAAAAAATGTAACCAATGCGTATACCCCTTTGGCAGGTTATTTTATTTTTAGGTGTGGTTATTTTTTTAAGTATCCGCCTTTTTCCCAGCGGCCGCGAGATGGGATTATTTTACTATAAATCAAAGAATTATAACCAGGTCGAAGAGTATTTGGCTAAACAGTTTCGCGGGGACCCCACCGATCTAGCCAACGCCTTTCGTTATTTATCGGCGCTCAGAGAAAATGGGAAGTTCAAATTATTAGAAAAAGAGAGTAAGAAATTGCTGGAAACTTATCCCGAAAATTACGAGGTTCATGAATTTATGGCAGGTTTCTTTGATGACCAATTGATGTCTGTCAAGGCCAGCGAGCATTGGATAAAGATGCTTGAGCTTAGACCGCATCAGGAAGATATCGTTCGGAACCTTGCGTATTATTATTTTTTTTCTAAGGATTATTCGGCTTTGATTGAACTTTATGAACGGGAGCTTCCCTATAATGCGGATGACCCCGATTTTTATTATGATCTGGCGCGTTTTTATTCTCTCAGTCGAAATCTTCCAAAAACCAAAGAGGTCTACGAGTTACTAGTGAAGAATTTTCCAAAGGACATCGAGGCTAAACGGCAATTAGCGCAGATACTGGAGATTATGGGGGAGATCCCAGTAGCCTTGTCTTTATACCGTGACGTTGCCCAAGAAATGTCTAAAAATGAATATAACTCAGCGGAATTATTAGAGAAACTTTTAACTTATCATGAAGAAAAAGAAGCCTTGGAATTGGCCCAGCAATTGATTGAACGCTTCCAAAATACGCAGCCACTTCTTGAAGTAGTTGCCGGGTTCTTTAGTGAACTTCAAAATCAAACAGAATGGATGACCTTATTAGAACAATTTCACGCCAGAAATCCTAGTGAACCTATTAGCCTTCGATTATTAGGGGAAGCGTATTACAACGACAAGAAATATGATCTGTCGCTTAATCTTTTGAAAAAATTGCATGATATCGACCGTTGCGATTATTACAGTCATTATCTGATGGCGAGTATCTATGAGACTTTTGAGAAGTCTGTTGAGGCGAGGGATGAATATCAATTAGCGTTACGGCATTTGGAGCGAAACGACCACAAATATTTGAGTATTTCCGATAAATTGGTCAAAGCTCAAATTCTCAAAAAACTTGGCCGGACAACGGAATCTTTGCTGGTTTTGAATCTAATATTATTGCGTGACCCGGAGAATCCGTTCGCACTGGAATTATCCGCTGGCGATTATATTGATCTGCGGCGTTTGCCTTTGGCTAAAGAACGTCTGGAACGGCTTTATGCGATTAAACAAGATGATTCTAATATACTCAAACCTCTTAGTGAGCTTTACATAAGAATGGGAGAGTATGATCAAGCAAAACAAACCCTAAGGAGTTACCATGAAAAAACAGGCGGTGATTATCGTTCTTATCACATGTATGGCAATGTCCTGGCTACTCTGGGCGACAATTCCGGCAGCCAGCGAGCCTACAGCGAAGCCCTCCGACTCATCCGAAGTAACGAGCAGTGAATCGGATATCAAGGGCATCGAGGAAGTTGACCTTTTGTGGAAATTGGGTAAACGGCAGGAAGCTGTGACAAAAGTTGAACAGTTGCTGAGTCAGTATCCGGATAGTCCGTTGGTTTTGGAAACAGCGTCCTTTATCTATCTAGACCTTCACCAAATTGCCAAGGCAAGAAAAACCATTCGACGATATACAGAATTGAGCACTGATACAACGGTTGTAAAGGAAATGCAGGCGCAGCTTATGATTCACGAAGGAAAATGGTCCCAGGCCCATGCCTTGTATGAAGAGCTTTACCGTCAGTCACAAGATGATAAAAGTATTAGCGAATCGTACGCCGAAACAGCCACCCATATGAATTTCTGGATAAAGGCAAAAATGGTGTATGAGCAATTACTGACAAAAAGTCCAGATGATAAAGTGACAACCTGGAATTTTCGTCAATTAAAAGAAGAAGGAATGCCGAAGGTGAGCGGTCGATTCACCTATTACAATCGGCCGGATAATGAAGATGATTATATTTTTCAACAGCAGAGTCGATGGGCCGTTGAACCGTGGGTTCAGCTGGAGGCATCCGTCAATGAAGAATATTATGGAAGAGAAGGTGATGGCGTGATTCAAGAGATTGAGGAGATGGTAACGCTACATTCTCTACAGGCAAAGTTTTTTCACCAAGATGCCTTGTCTTTAGTAGCCAGGTGGGATACTGCGTATAATAGTGGAAACTCCACGCATGGCGGTGGAATTGCCTTAAATTGGGAGAAAGATTTTTTTAGTTCCTATTTAGGATATGAGGCCAATCAACTTGTCCGAGAACCGATTGAGGCTTTATCTAAAGAAGCCAGCCTTGACCGGGCAAGGACCAATAACCGTGTTCGCTTATGGAACAATTTGGAAATTGGGAATGAGACAACGGTTGTGTGGTATGAAGTCGATGGTAATCAAAACACGATTAATGGTCAAGACGATTTAGGGCACAAGATTACGTATGATAATTTTTGGCAAATTCCTCTGCTCAAGGCCAATCCTTTTGTTTTGTTGAATTATCATTTCAAGCACGCGCATTGGGATAAAGAATTTGCCGGTGCCGAATCGGTGGTGGATTTTCTGGAAGACGAACAGGTCCATTCCGCTGGTTTGTATCTGGAAAATAAAATCGGTACGATGATGGATTACAATGTGAGTGGAACGTATAACAACGATACCAAACGAAACGTGGATTATATCTATTGGAGTTTGGCGGATAATATTTGGTTCCGGGAAAATGTAAAGTTTTCAGTTTCCTTCGAATATATCGATGGGGACAGCGGGGTGGCTGGTAAAGGTGATTCCCAGACCGTGAACGCTTTAGTGAATATTTATTTTTAATACGGAGCTTTGGTGAAGAAAATTCTTTTATGTGATTCTGATTCGGTAATGTTACGGGTCATGCAGACTTATCTGAGCTGGTATGGTTTTGCTACCAATGGGGTCGGGGATTCTGCTGTCGTCGAAGAACATTTACTTAAATCCTCTTATGATCTTTTTATTTGCGACCATTTAAGTAAGCCGGTCAATGCGTATGGGCTTTGTGAGCGAATTCGTCAATCAGCCCAACCGGGAATCAGAAATATCAAAATTCTGATGGTCGCGCCCGGCAATGTGGAGGCGGAAGATTATAAGTTTTTAAGGCGGATGAACATTAATTTTATGTCAAAATTTAATAGCCCGGAGAAATGGTTTGAAAAAATTAATTCTATCATCAAAAGCGGTGTTCAAGAGTCAGTTCCAGCAGCTGCTTAGAGGATTGCCGATTAAAAATGCGGTGTTGGTGGAAGTCATTATCGCGTTTTTGACTTTCGATGTCGTTAATTGGTTTTACTTTGCTTACGACATGGGGTTTATCGGTGCAACCATCCATCCTTATTGGTTGGTTATTCTTCTGTTGGCCTGCCGTTACGGTTTTGGGGCGGGACTGGTTTCAGGAATGGCGGCGGCGGTGCACTATGCGCTTTTCTTTTTTGGCGGCCTACCGACCCGGCCGGAAATTGAAAAGGCTGCCGAGACCAATGAGTTATTAATGCCGATTGCCTTTATCGCGGTGAGCATTATGATCGGTTCGATTCGACAGCGATTTTTAGAGTCCGAATTAGAGAAAGATAAACTTTTAGCGGACCAACAAAAGTCTTTGGAACGCGCGAGGGAGTGGCTTGAACATAGTGAAAAGGCCCGGGAGGTCTTGGAAAATCGCATCGTTGGACAGACGACAACCGTTAAAACGCTTTATGAGATTTCACGAAAGCTGGAGAGTTGGGATGCTGTCGAAATTTATCAGGGGTGTCTGGAGATATTGGCGCAACATTTCGCGGTTGAACAGGCCACGTTCTATACGCGTGAAAATGATAATTTTGTTGTGAAAACGGCATGGGGACAAGAACACAAAAATCAGTCGCTAGAAAAAAATTCTACCATTAAAGATTTGCTCAATCTAACTTTTACTGAAAACAAAATAGTGACGGTTAAAGATATTTTTCGTAAGGATGCGGCACGGCATGACCGTAGCGAGCCAATCCTCGCGATGTTCCCGGTACACGGAGATATGGGAAATCCCATTGGTATTGTTGCTATTGAACGCATGGACTTTTACCATTTCAACCATCAAAACCTGAAAACGATCGGCCTCGTGATTGACTGGAGCGGCCAGGCCTTGCAAAGGGTCAAGTTCTTTAATTCTCTAAAAGAGAAGGCCATTTATGATGAAGAGTACGATATGTATACTTACGCGCATTTTCAGGATGTCTTAAAGAATGAGTTTTTAAGGGCCCGGACATTTGACCTGGACCTGGCGGTTTCCCTGATCCGACTCGATAATTTTAATTTTCTGGATAAAGAATCTCAGAAGCTTTTGCTAAGGGCGGTTAGTTCTTTGTTGAAGAGATTTATGAATAAAACCGATATGATTTTTCGCTACCGTATGGATGGGACATTCATGGTTATTTCACCAATGCGTAAAAAAGAAGATATTGCCGAGGCCTTTATCAAGATTTCCGAAGGCCTTAATGAGGTCTGCCGGACTGCGATTTTAGCAACCCTTTATAAGCCTAATGTCACCATTCATACCACAGAACTACACCAGGATATCAAAGATCCGGTGGAGTTAGTTGGGCATACGATGGTCTAAAAGATTCTTGTGATGATACGCTATGAAACGCACTTACTTACAAAACATAATAATCCTGATCGGTCTCGCCTTTGAAGTTAGTATCCTACCCATTTGGTTAATTACTGAAGCGATAGCGTATTCAATTTGTCTCCATTTTTTTGCGATCACCCTTTTGGGACTTGGTCTTTATCTTTATGAGCGTTTGCAGTCACGAAAAGACCGGCTCCGGGCCGTGCGTCTCTATTGTTTTTTCTTAATTATTTTTTTTCCAGTACTGGGGCTTTTTTTCTCAGGAATCGTATATTTTTTAGTGCGTTTTAGTCAACGCAATTTTAAAACTCATTTAGAAGAGATCGATGATGAGATTGGTCGCGAATCAGGGGATAGGGAAGTCACAGGAAGGTCTTCGATAAATATCCAAAAGAAATTCCATCAAGAGGTAAGTTTTGAGTCATTTGTGGATATCATGGCGGACGCCCACGTTACAGTTAAGGCAAAAGCTATTGAAAAATTATCTCAGCGGCTCAATCAGGATAGTATTAAGCTTCTTAAAAAAGCTGTCCGGGATCCAATTGCGGATATTCGGCTTTACGCCTCCGGGGTTTTATTGAGAATCGAAAATCAATTTAACAAAAAAATACAAAAGGCTGTTTTGACTTCCCGAACTCAAGGTTCGGCTAAATCCTTTAGCCATCTTGCCGGCCTGTATTGGGATTATGCGACGATCGGCATTCTGGATCATGTCTTGTCGAAATATTATCTGGGTCTTAGTATTGAGGCTTATCGCATGGCTCTCAAATTAGATGGTGAACAATCCCGAACGGTGGTGCAGTACACGCGTTGTCTTATTGAATTAAAGGAGTTTGATAAGGCCCGGATCGCCGTCGAAGGAGCCTTGAAAAAATGGCCGGAAAACGCGGATATTATTTTTTTGCGAGGTGAAATAGATTTTAAATCCGCTCGTTTTAAACGAATTCCCACTCATTTTCGATCGATCCATGAACCGGATGGGCTTAGTGAAGAACAAAAACAAATATTGGAATTTTGGACAACCAAAAACTAGAAGAAATGACCGTCCTTAACCAGAAAAGAAATATGCCATTTCAATCCGATCGGTACATTCGGGATAAGCAGATCTCAAATTTATTGCAGGCACTTTTTCTTTCTGATGTCATCGAAAGTGAAAAGGCCTTTGATGGACTGTGCTTTTATTTTAATGAACACGATATTAAAGTTGTCTGCAGTCAATTAGCGTATCGCCACGGGATGGAAGGGATGTATTGGCTGATCCGGTATTTGGTGACCATTCAATGCCCGATGGCCTTTGAAAAACTTTTCAGTTTATTAGAAAGTGATGATGAGACCATTCGCGAAGCCGTTTGTTTGGGCATTAAAAAATTGCCAGTTGATATCCAGGCAGAATTTTTGTTGAAAAATCTTTCTTCGGATAAAAAAGAAGCTGTTTATTTTGCGGTGTCTCAGTTGGGCGAACTAAAAATCCAGCGGGCGGTTGGTCCGTTATTATCGCATTTAGCGGAAAAGAATGACAAACAGTTGCAGTTAACTATTCTTAACGCGCTCGGAAAGATCAGGGCCGCGCGGTCATTTTTCGCGGTGGAACAATTAACGTATTCGGACAACAAAAAAATACGTCAGGCAGCTTTTATGGCCGTTGGAGCGTTTGCCGCGACCCATGGGACGATGGTCATCAAGCGATGTCTCACGTCAGAAAATTCCGATGTTCGGAAAATCGCTTACTTAACTATTTTACGTTCAGGCAAGGAAAATGCCGAGAAATATGTCGTTTCGGGTTTGGCACAAGAGCAAGACATAAAACTTAAGTTGGATATTTTAATTACTATTCGCGAGATAAAAAGTTATCAGCTGTTTTCGGCTGTATTGAGCATGGCAACACAAGATCCATCCTTGACGCTACGAACAATGGCCGCGTCTGCGATACGACGTGTCAAGTCCGTGAGAATGAGGGGATGGATTCTTCGCGAGATACACAGCGAAAAAAAATCTCCCAGGGAGTTTTTACTGCGTCTTTTATCGGAATATACAGAGGCGATCGCTATTCAGGCTGAATTTGAGAAAATACTCACGCATTCTCAAGATCAAGTCATCAAACTGATTGCCTTAGACGCAATAGGATACGGGTTATGTCATACGGCGCGCCCGCTTTTGCTGGAGATGGTTAAACGTAATGATGACTTTTCTTATGCGGCCGCGGTTTCCTTAAGCCGTATGCTTACCCTGGAGGATTTTTCCATCGTTGAACAGATCCTTCAGTTGGACCACAAGGAACATTCTCTGACTATTCAAATATTCTTAAATTTTTTACTTTGTTTGCCGAAGGGAAAAGTTTTGCCGGACACCATCGCGGGCAAAGTGAATCAATTGACCAATTCTGATAATATCTCAATTCGTTACCTGGCGGTTAAGTGTTATGCGGAAGTCTGGCAAGAGAGAGAATTAAAAAAATATTTCGGCATCGCGGCTTTGGATAAACATGTTGACATCCGAAAAGTTGCCTTCCGGGCGATGGCGGATCATTTGAGTGAAAAGCCTTATAGCTTGGTGACCATTTTATCGCTGGGACTGAAGAATCCGCGTTTCTTTTTGTTGTGCAGCCGACTTTTTAAAACGGTTTATATGCGTAATACGGAAAATTTCCAGTTGATACTTCAGTATCTTCTTCAACGGATTAATTATTTTCAAGATCATCCTCAGGAAGGCCGTTTGCTGGATGATGTCCGTTTGATGTCGCTTATCCGAAATCTTATTGTTAAGGAAAAATTTTTATTCTTTGAATTATGGCGTGAACAATCCTGGAATAAACGTAATCTTTTCATTCTGATTAAAATATTAAATGCGACGCCATTGGGGGAACTCAATGGATTAGATGTTGATTTTATGGCCCAGCAATTTAAAGACGCGGCCCTAGAAACAAAATGCGAGTTCTTAAGGTTTTTTGCGAATTTATCCAACCGGGGCCCAGCTGTTGAGAAAATAATTTTTGAAGCCTTAACGGCGGAGCAAGACGCGGTTTTACGTAAAGAAATTACTTCTGTGCTCAAAACCTGGATGACGAGGTCATTAACGTATTCATAGGTTTGTAACCACGAACTGAAAGGTTATTCGCCATGACAGATGTCTGCTTAATATTAGAAGGGACCTACCCGTATGTCGCCGGTGGAGTCGCCTCCTGGGTCAATGACTTAATGTGTAAACTTTCCGATACGACCTTTTCGGTTGTTTATTTAGGAGCTCCGAGTGCCAAGGAAAAGAAAATGTATTATTCCTTGCCGGAAAATGTCTATGATTTTTGCGAAATTGACATGTTTAATTACTCGTCATCGGCCAAGGGGCGGGCGCGAAATAGAAATGAGGATTTTAAAATCATTGAACAATTTATCTGGAGTATGAGCCAGGGGGACACGTCGTATTTTGATCAACTTTTGGAAATTATCAGTGATGATGAGGAGACCCGGCGGATGGATATCGATGATCTGGCGTATGCGCCGGAAAGTTGGAGTATCCTTGAGCGGACGTATCGCGCTTGCGCTTCAGAACATTCTTTTATTGACTTTTTCTGGACTTGGCGGGCTTTGTATTTTCCTTTTTTAAATTTACTTAATGTTCGTTTGCCGAAGGCCAGCGTGTATCATTCTATTTCGACTGGTTATGCGGGAGTTCTGGGAGCCATTGCCCAGCGTCGATTCCGCCGGCCGTTTTTGTTAACAGAGCATGGTATTTATACCCGCGAACGCAAGATTGATATTGCTCAGGCCGATTGGATTCATTCCCCACTGGCTAAGGAGTTAAAAGTCGTTGAGGAAAATGATTTTTTTAAGGATTGGTGGACGCGCGCGTTTATGTTCATGAGCCGTTTGGCTTATGAACGGGCGGATGAGATTATTACCTTGTTTGAGGGAAACCGTAAGACACAAATTGAAGAAGGGGCTAACCCATACAAGACGCGGGTGATCCCTAACGGCGTTAATCTTCCGACTGTTTCCGTCCCACCGAGGGGACCGCAACCTCGTTCCTTAAAGATTGGTTTTGTGGGCCGGGTCGTGCCCATTAAAGATGTGAAAACGTTCATCACGGCCTGTCAGAGTATTTATGCTGAACTAAAGAATGTTGAGTTTTATATTATGGGACCAACGGATGAAGATGAGGAGTATTTTAGGGAATGCGTTTTATTAACAAAGATGAAATCCTTAGAGAATGTTGTCCACTTTACCGGCAACGTTCAATTGTGTGATTATTATCCGCAGTTAGATGTGGTGGTTTTAACCAGTGTCAGCGAATCGCAGCCGCTAGTTATTTTGGAAGCTTCTGCTTATGGAATCCCGGTGGTTGCTACCGATGTGGGGGCCTGTAGCGAGCTTATCTTTGGTCGTTGCGCTGAAGATCAATCCCTGGGCGCGAGCGGTATCATCACGTCTATTTGCAGTCCGCATGAAACTGCCCATGCGGTTTTAAAGATTTTAAAAGACTCTCAATTGCGTGCCCAGATGGGCGCGGCGGGTAAAAACAGGGCTACCCTGTATTATCGACAAGATGATTTTCTGGCTAGTTATCAAATGTTGTATAACCGTTATATGGGGCAAGTCTACGCGTAATGGCTGGCATCGGATTTAGTATTCAGAAAATTTTACAGAGGGGCACGTATACTGCCTCGTTTCAGGCCTATTTTTATTCCACGATTGTTTTCTCCGGGCCATGGATCCTTAGTATCCTAACTATTTTCTTTTTGGATTTTTTAGCTCCGGCCAATATTAATATTCTTGATATGATATTTTTTCGAACGATTATCATTTATGTTTTCGCGATATCGTTTGTGACAACGGGATTCTTTCACTTTCCCTTAACCCGTTATTTGGCGGATCAATTGTACGCGGGGCAGAAAGAAGCGATTATCCCGACATTTAATTCCGCTATCTTTTATGTTTTTCTCGCGCAGGGAGGATTGGCCGCCTCAGTGTTAAGTTTTATTGATATGGAATTGCAGCTTAAAATCCTGGTGACCCTGATTTATATGACCATGAGTAGTTTGTGGGTGACGATGATTTTTTTGACCACTGTCAGGGCCTTTCGAGTGATTTCATTTTTTTATTTTTTAGGATCTGTTCTCGCAGTCGGTATTTCTTTATTTCTCGGAAGGATGTGGGGTGTTAGCGGATACTTTATTGGTTATCTGCTGGGACATCTCTTGATTGTTGTTTCTTGGTCATCGCGCATCTTTATCGAATTTGCTTCCGAGTCTATTTTTGACGCCCGTATTTTTACGGCCCTGATAAAAAAGCGGACGCTTATTTTTATCGGGTTATTTTACAATTTGGCTATTTGGATCGATAAGATTGTGTTTTGGTTTTCGCCAGAGGCCAAAACCATTACCGCGTTTTTTAAGACTTTTCCGCTTTATGAAAATCCGGTATTTTTCGCGCATCTGACTATTATCCCGGCGCTTTCCTTGCTGCTCATTCATATCGAGACCGACTTTTATCGTAAGTTCCGCCGCTTTTATAAAGGAATACTTGATAAAGCCCCGTATGCGTATATCCAACACTTACGAGATCAGATCACTTTATCTCTTAAAACCAGTGTGGTGCGGCTCATCAGGTTTCAGGGGACACTGGCCTTATTGATTATTGTCTTTGCCCCGCAGATCGCTTCGCTTGTGCATATCCCGTGGCAGCAGATCCCGATTTTCCGGGTGGCTGTGCTGGGGACGTTTTTGCACAGCCTTTTATTGACGGTTTTGATAATCATTCTTTATTTTGATTTTCAGTTGGACGCGCTGGTGACAACGGGAGTCTTTCTTTTGACCAACGGAGTTTTTACATTTTTTACCATGCAGATGGACACTCTTTTTTACGGTTATGGCTATCTGTTTTCAACGTTAATTAGTTTAATTGTGGCGCTTTATCTGTTCGATTTTAAATTAAGGCGATTGGAGTATTATACGTTTGCTTTAGTTCCTGTCAGGTGAATTACCTGACTCCCGAGGTTTTCCTATGTTTAAAATAAATATGATCATGTTAGTGTGTATCTGTGCCCTCCTCCACACTGGGTGTGAACAAAAAGAACTTTTGGTTACAGATGGGATTCGAAAAGAATACTATTTAACCGGTGAAGTACATTTGGAGACAACGTATCAGAAGAATCAACGTGAAGGTTTGTCGAAAGAATATGAGCGTACGGGTGAGTTAAAGTCTGAGTGCATGTATCATCAAGATAATCGCAATGGTCCTTACAAAGAATATTATAAGAGTGGAAAATTGAAGGGGGAGGGTTTCTATAAAGATGATCAATTAAACGGTGAATTTAAAATGTATTATGAGGCGGGTGGATTAGCCGCCTTGACTCAATATCACGATGGGGTTCTCAATGGCCCTTTTGAGGAATATTATGAGGATGGAAAATTGAAAAGCAAAGGTGCGTATGTCGTTGGTAAGAGACAAGGAGAATTTATTGAACAATTTGGTAGCGGGGCAATGAAAAGTATCGCCTTTTTCCAGGATGATCTTAATGAAGGTGAATCCCGAGAATATTATGAGACGGGACAGATAATGAAAACAGCGTTTTATAAAGATGGTCAACAAGAAGGGATTAGCCGGGAGTTTTATGAAGATGGAAGTTTAATGCTGCTGGACAGCTATCTTAATGGTAAACGCCATGGTGCGTATAAAAAATATTCGCGAAACGGATTGCCCATAACGTTATCACATTATCTTCACGGCCAGCGCCATGGCCTGACCATTAACTATGATGAACAGGGGAGATGGGAAAGACAAGAGAGTTTTAGGAATGATAAACTAGATGGTGTGGTCAAGGAATATTATCCCAGTGGCAAAGTTAAGCGGCGCGAATTTTATCTAAAAGGTCTTAAGACCGGGAAGGCGAGAACTTTTTATGCTAGTGGTACCCCCAAAGGCGTGGGGAGTTACCGCTATGACCGACTTTATGGAAAAAGTGTTTTATTCTATCCGGATGGCGGACAAGTACGTTTGGAAGCGAACTTGGTTGATGAACAATTAGATGGTTTATGCCAGGAATTCTACGAAGATGGCAAAATATATAAGATAACGAATTATAAGAACAATCGAAAGGATGGCCAGGAAATAGAATATTTCCGTGATGGCAAGATTCTAAGGGAGATTGTTTATAAGAGCGGCCAGATTATTTCTAAAAAGCAATTTGATGAGAAGGGTAATCGCATCAGTGGCGATAATGGCTTAAGTAATAGACTTCCGGCGCCGGATCCGAATCGCTCCCAGCAAGCCAGACCCCAATAACAGCATTGAAGTTGGCTCTGGAACAACATTCCTGTTCTTCCGTCCCCATTCTACTTCATCAATCCCGTAACGAGAAGCATCCTCAGCTCTGATGGTTAATTTCGTAAAACTTAAAGATGGGCTATTGTTTTTAAAGCCGATAAAACGATAGTGATCTTCTTTTGTGGCTAACCCATCGTAATTAAAGGTAGAGCCATCAGAAAATGTCAGAGTGTAGAGGACATCAGTATCATGGTCCGTATCGAAAATATAAAAGCCAATATAGTCCGCTCGATTCGCGTTTAAGTTAATTGTGGCCAGTCCAGACTCGTGGGCCTGCCAGCCGTATTTGTCTATGGCACTCGTACTCCCAATTGAATTATTCGCTATGGCGCGTTTATTACTGTCTGCGCCAATATTCCCAAAAGTGACGCCATCTTGAAATATGGCGGTGGGGACATTTTGAATATCAAAAAGTTGCTCATCAGTCCAATTGCTCCCTTTCCAATCCTTTTTGTCCCAATCCTCGCGGAAATCAGGAGTCTCGCCAATGGCTGCCAGCCAGGCATTATACGCCGCAATATTGGCAGGGTGATTCCAGGGGCTGTACCCATTAGCATTAGTTGGTTCAAATACATCAACCAGGGCAGCGAAGCTTTGGATAGGTGAGCAGAAGGTGTGCAGGGTTAAAACGATAAAGCAAAAAATTGATTTTTTAAACATATCGTATTCTCCTTTGGTAAGTCGGATTTTAAACCCTGCTTACGTTCTATGAGAAGGAGCAAATAGTGTGCCAATAGTCATAATATTAAAAACTTTTTTAATGCTCTTTAAATACTATTTTATTATAGTACGAATATTACAGTCAATTGAATTCACAGAGTTAATTTGAGCAATTTCAGTAAAAAAGAGTCTAAATATTTAGACGCGCGTTGATTTAAATGAACATTACATGAAGCTGTAGAATAGGTTATGAAAAATTATGATATACCAGTTTAAAATATGCTATCCTTATACGGGATTCTTAAAATCGAGCAAAATGATACTTAAAACAATAAAATATATTTATTTAATTTCAATATGCGTGCTATTCCTGACGGGGTGTGGAAAAAAATACGTGCCGGACGGAGTGCGGAAAGAATTCTATGATACTGGAGAACTTCACTTTGAGGCCATGTATCTTAGTAATAACCGTAATGGATTGACAAAAGAATTTAACCTTAATGGAAATCTTAAGACCGAATACGCGTATCAGAATGGGATTTTAGAGGGACCATTTAAAAAGTTTTATAAAAATGGTAATCTGCAGGAGGAAGGTTTCTACCGTAATAATCAAGTTAGGGGTGAAGTAAAAAGATATTACGAAGATGGGACGGTGGCCGTCTTAATTCAGTACAAGGATAATCTTCCCGGAGGAGCTTTCCAGGGATATTTCCCTGACGGTACTATCAAAATAAAAGGAAACTACTCCGCGGGAAGAAACCACGGAGAATTTACCGAGTATTTTGAGAACGGTCTGGTGAAATCCATAGCATTTTATAAAGATGATATTCTTCATGGTGCGCACAAGGAGTATTATGAGAATGGCAAGATGAAAAAGGACGAGCATTATCAGCATGGCAAGCTTGACGGGATTGCCAAGGAGTTTTATGAAGATGGTACATTGATGGTTTTGGATACTTATCAGGCTGGCCAGCGCCATGGTATTTATAAGAAATATTTTTCTAAGGGGACACTGGAGTTTCAATGGAAGTATGTTCGCGATTTGCGTAATGGCGTTGGAATTGAGTATTACGAGAATGGTAAATGGAAAGTCGTACAGAATTATAAAGACGGTAAATTAAATGGTGCGGCAAAAGAATTTTATCCAAACGGGAACATCAAACGACGCGAGTTTTATATTCATGGAAAACGGATCGGCCGGGTCAGATCATTTTCAGAGGACGGAAAGTTAACGATGGCCGGGACATACCGGAAGAATAAACTTTCCGAAGCGAATACAATATATGATTCTCAAAATAGTCAGACCATTTTAGAAGCCAGTATTGAAGATCCGCCAGTAGATGAGGTGAGCAAAGAATATTATGAGACCGGGACATTGCTTGGAGAGTCCAGTTATTAGGGAGAAATATGTTCGATAATAATTTGCTAAGTCACGATTTCTATGTAAAATACTTTCCAGAATTTAAAGTAAAAATTAATCCGACACATCTGCGTTCGAAAGAAAGACATCATGACAAAACAACAGGTCATTACATTTCATTATCTGCTAACGAATAAGTCTGGAAAGACCATTGATTTTTCCCTGGAAGGCGAGCCCTTGACATTCCTTCAGGGGGCGGGACAAATTATCCCAGGACTGGAGACTGCGCTAATTGATTTGAAGATTGGTGATAAAAAAAATATTGTCGTTCCCTATTTGGAAGCTTACGGCCCGTATGAGCAAAATCTAATTTATCAAGTCGCGCGGAATAAACTTCCTTCGGAACAGGTTAAGGTGGAAGGTATGTTTCAGATTGGTAAAGAAAATAGTCTCCGGGTGGTCACGGTGCTCGAGGTTTCCGAAGCCCAGGTGACTTTAGATGCTAATCATCCCTTGGCCGGCCAGGATTTGAATTTCGAGGTGGAGATTATGGACAGCCGTGATGCCACCGTGGAAGAACTTTCTCATGGCCACGTTCACGGCGCTGGCGGGCATCATCATTGAAGTATAAAATTCTTTAAATAATTTATTGACAACATTATAAATTCAGATATACTTCAGTCAAGTAGTAAATAAGTGGAAGTGGAAATTCTTGTACCGCATGGGAAAGAAATAACTTCCCCTGCGGTTTTTTAGTGTCCCGCCATTATTTACTATAAATACAGAGTTGAAAGGAGGTAGTAAATAATGGTTAAAGGTAAAGTGAAGTGGTTCAGTAACCAGAAGGGTTATGGATTTATCACCCCGGAGTCCGGTAAAGATGTTTTCGTACATCATACCGCAATTCAGGGCAGCGGCTACAAGTCTTTAGAGGAAGGTCAAGAAGTCGAATTCGAGATCGAAAAAGGTCCTAAGGGCGAACAAGCCACCAATGTTGTTAAGTTATAACCTTGAAAAAAACGACCGGTGTTGATTCCGGTCTTAAAAACCCCCTGCATCATATGGTGCAGGGGGTTTTTTCATAAATTGACTTTTCATTTCATGGTGAATGTAATAGTATAGATACTTATGAATCGCTACATTTGTCTGCACGGGCATTTCTATCAACCTCCACGGGAAAATCCATGGCTTGAGGAAGTAGAGTGGCAGGACTCAGCGTATCCGCATCATGATTGGAATCAGCGCATAACGGCTGAATGTTATGGGCCCAATACCGCCTCACGTATTTTAGACGCCCAAAAGCGTATCATTTATATCGCCAATAATTATTCCAAAATCAGTTTTAATTTTGGGGCCACACTTCTTTCCTGGATGCAGCGGCACGAACCCGAGGTTTATGAAGCGATTTTGGAAGCGGATCGTTTGAGCCAAAGTCGGTTCTCGGGGCATGGTTCGGCCATGGCCCAGGTCTATAACCATATGATTATGCCGCTGGCCAATAACCGGGATAAACGCACACAGGTTCTCTGGGGGATAAAAGATTTTGAATACCGTTTTAAACGCAAGCCCGAGGGGATGTGGCTGGCGGAAACAGCGGTGGATATTGAGACAATAGAGATCTTAGTTGAGTATGGGATCAAATTCACGGTTCTTTCACCATATCAAGCCAGACGTATGCGCAAATTAGGTGAACATGTCTGGAAAGATGCGCGTGGCGGTAAGATTGACCCCAGAATGCCTTATCTGTGCCGGATGCGTAATGGAAAATCAATTGTGATCTTTTTCTATGATGGACCAGTTTCGCAAGAAATCGCCTTTGGCGGTCTCCTGCGAGATGGCATTACGTTTGCCGACCGGTTAAACGGGCTTTTTAGCGGTTCAGCAGGGGCACAATTAGTTCATGTCGCCACCGAT
>Ga0247727_10003201_pt1 | contig 36508 bp, 32 predicted proteins | sample WisWelCaveWW1625_FD_202498 | JGI IMG/M metagenome (GOLD analysis project Ga0247727, IMG submission 202498) | Biofilm microbial communities from Wishing Well Cave, Virginia, United States - WW16-25 | ecosystem: Environmental > Aquatic > Deep subsurface > Groundwater > Cave microbial mat | place...
GTGGGAGTGGAGCGAGCGGTACCGGCAGGGTCAAGATCGCTTTGATCGAGATCGGTGATCGCATTGCGGTCGAGGCCGTGAAGGTGGGACGAGAGCCACGGGCCGGAGTCGTGACCCACGTTACGGGCGCGATGATCGAGGTTCGATGGGACGACGGGAACGTGTCCAGCTTCATCCCTGCGAGCGGCTCGCTGCGGGTCGTCGGGCGTGCCGGCGAACGCGTCAATAAGCGGCCATAGACGCGTGAACGCGCGCCGTTTCGCTCCGTTCCCGCGGCTATTCGGTTCCAGAGCGGGCCACCGGCCTCTCCGACCCGTCCCGCTCCATCAGGTCTCCGCGCTCGAGCTCGGCGACGCCGGGCCAGGTTTCCGAGCCGTCTCCGTCTGACGCGTGCTGGGCCAAGCCCGATTTAGACGCCGCCGCCGACGCGATGCGACACCTTTCCGACCACCCAGATGTCGCGAAGATGCTCAGGCGTTGCGAGCGAGCGCTACCGCCGCCCACGACGCGCGCGCGCCGGCGGCCACGTGCTGCGAACGGTTTGCCGCCTTGACCGGTGCGGGAGCTGACAGATGAGCGGTGATCCGTTCGTGTCGTATGCGCAGAACCAGGAGGATGTGGTGCTTGCCCGCGCCCTACACCCTGACGACCGGCGGGGCTTTTGGGTGGACGTCGGTGCCGGTGATCCCGTGTTGGATTCGGTAACTGCCGCGTTCGCCGAGCGAGGATGGCGGGGCGTGAACGTGGAACCGCTCCCACGCGAACACGAGCGGCTCTGCGCGGCACGGCCAGCTGACACGAATCTGCGGGTCGCGCTCGGTGCGACGGCCGGGCTCGGGAAGCTGTTCGTCGAGCCGGCTGAGGAGCGGGAGAGGCCGGACCCCGATGCTCCGATCGACCGCGGCGCGTCCACGATGGTGCCCGAGCTCGCTGAGCGCTACCGGGGCGACGGCCAGGAGTTCACTCCGATCGAGGTGCCCATCTGGACCCTCGCGCAGGTCGTGGCCGACCACGTTCGGGGTCCCGTCGACTTTCTCAAGGTGGACGTCGAGGGTTTTGAGCGCGAGGTGCTCGCCGGGGCCGACTGGTCCAACTTCCGACCCCGGGTCGTGGTCATGGAAGCAACCGTGCCGAAGTCCGACGAACCGGCCCACGAGGCCTGGGAGTCGATCCTCTTCGAAGTGGGTTACCGGTTCGCCATGTTCGACGGGCTTAACCGCTTCTATGCACACTCCGACGAGCCAGCGCTTTTGCAGAAGCTCGCGGTCCCCGCCAACGTGTTCGACGACTTCGTCCCGTACGCGTGGGCGCACCAGGTCGACCAGGCCGAAGAGCGGGCACACAGCCTGGAGGACGCGCTCACCCACGCGCAACGCGAACGCGACCAGCTCCGCGAGAATGTGGCACGCGCATGCGCAACCGCCCGCGACGCGCAGGATCACGCCGCGATCGCCGACAAGCGCACTGCGATACTCCGTGATGACCGAAACGCTGCGCAACTACGAACTGCGCGCGCACTCGCCGAGACTCACCGTGTTCGCACAGAACTGCAAGCGCTGAGGGCTTCCGGCACCTTCAGGTACACGGCGTCGCTGCGAAATATCTACGCCGCCCTGCGTCGCGTTTTCAGCCATCTCGCAGAGTGAGACTGTCTCGCGGCGGCACTGGTGCGTTGGAAGCAAATGGGACTGCGCACCACCTGTTCGGGCGTGTGCCTTCTCCTGGCCATCGTGATGATCCTCCCTCCACCCACACATCGTGGGCAACGGACTCTCATCACGGGTGGACCTTGCGCCAAAGGCGGGAGCGATCGTCGACTACCTCGAGGAGCGCGTCGGGCCGCCGAGTCGACCAGACGCTGGATGCAACCGCCGAGGCAGGCGTGAGTCTCGCTGAGGTCGCCGATCGCGTCAGCGTCGATCCCCGGTTCGCTGACCTCGTCGAGGACGCCCTGCGTATTGCGGCCCGATCGCACTTGGCGGCCAAACGTCGCGCACTCGGGCGTGCGGTCGCGTCGGGCGCTCTCTCGGCCGATGAAGCAGGGATCGAGGTTTCGCGGCTGATCGTGAACGTTCTCGACGGCATCGAGGCGGTGCACGTGCGTGTGTTGCTGTGTGATCGCGAAACTTCGGCAGCTCGCGTCCCTGGAGCTTTCGCGAGTACCCGTCGTCGATGAGCTGCTGAACGGTTTCGGGGGCGGGCTTCCAGCCGTCGACCATGCGCGATCGCGCAACAGCACCCCCCAAAGCACGATCTGTCTTTACCTCTACGTCTGTCTCTACCTCTCCCTCTCGCGAGCGAACTTCGGCGTGAGTCATGCTGCTGTCACGCCATGACGCGCGCGTGACAGAGCGGCTGCGCCTCTGTCGCTCGCGTGCCTGAGCGCGGTCGCGCTCGACCGCTACCCGGGTGCGAATCAGTTCGCCGAAGGCGATGTCGACGAAGCCGTCGCCGTCGCGCGACCAGAGACCTGCGCCGACGAGGGCCGCCGCGAGCTCCTTGACCCGTGGGAGGCCGGTGAGGCGCGGCACAGCCCCCGCCGGGATCCGGCCGTCAGTCAGGTTGCGCGAGCAGTAACAGAGACCACAGACGTAGAGCCATGCTGCCTTGTCGCCGACGGCGAGGATGCGCGGGTCCTCGGGGAGCGCCTCGTCGAACTGGAACCACGTCACGGGTGAGACTTCAAGGCGCCTGGTCGACGGCGTCGAGACCGACGAGCCGGCGAATCTCGGCCGTCGACACGCGAAGCCGTCGCGCTCCGAACCTGAGCACCGGAAGCTCACCTCGCCGAGCAGCCGCGTAGCTGGCGGCGCGCCCCAACCCGAGAAATAGCCGGCCCGCGTCGGGCACGCTCAACGTCGGTCGCTCGTCGGCTCGAGGAAGCCGCTCAAGGTCCGCGCTCATCGGCTTGTGATCTCCTGCAGCGAACGGAGCAGCTTGGCGTAGCGACGGAGCCGGTCGCCCCCGCTGGCCGACGGGTCCCGAGCTCCCACCGTCCCACGAGGGAGCGATGACAGCCACACGCGAGCGCGACGTCGCTTTGGCTGAGGTTGCAGACCATCCTCAGACGTCTCGCCTCCGCCGGTCCCGGGAGGTCGATGCGCTCCCTGGCCCTTACAAGGGCATCGATTCCGGCGTCCCGACTCATGTCAACAGTGTGGCACGCTATAGGAACTATGGTCGAGGTCGTCAGAACACCCGATAGTGCGACACCCTGTCGACCTTCCAGCGACCCCGCCGCTACTGCCGGCGCCGTGCCAGCGAAGAAGCGGGAACTGTGGGGTGTCTCGGCACTCATCGACCGCGGGCGTCGCCTGCAGGTTGAGATCCCAAGCCCGGAAACGCGCGGGTGGAACGTCATCGTCGAGACAGACGCGAAGACCGGCGAGGTCGTTTCGCTGCGGTTCCTGCGATGCGATCACCCCGATGCCGGCGTGCGTTTCACCAACCCCCACGGGGCGCCCGCTCCGCTCACGACGCGTGCAATTCGAGCGCTTCGACTCCCCAAAATCCTGAGCCACGCGCGGGAGCAAGCCAAAGTGCGGTCGCTCTTGCCGGGCGGAGCTCACCTCAGGACGGGTTCGGTGGAGGAGCGCATCGCGCTGATCGCTGCCCACTACGTCGCTGCCTGCGATCGCGGCTCGCATCGGCCGAACGTCGACGTCGCGGCACACCCGAAGCTTCGGCGATTGAAGCTCACCCCGACGAAGGTGCGCGACGCCGTGCGAGAGGCGCGTCGTCGAGAGCTGCTCACGAAGGCGGCCACGACTCGCCCAGGCGGCCGTCTCACACCGAAAGCCGAACGACTGCTACATGCGAAGGAGAAGCCGTGAAGCCCTCAACAAGCACCGCAGCCGAGCGCGAGCCAACGGCTGAGCCACGAGAGAAGCGTGCCCGCCGAAGCGACTGGCCGCGGCTGAACGGGCAGACGAACGAGTGGTGGTTCGTCGTCGATGCTGGCGTTGACCCGCGGACCGGGAAGCGGCGACAGATCCGACGAACTGGGTTCACCGCGAAGAAGAAGGCGGCCGACGACCTCACGCGACTGCGCGCGGCTCTCCTCGAGGGCACCTTCGTAGACCGCTCCACCGTGACGCTGCGCGACTACCTCGACGGATGGCTCGACGCTCTACGGTCGCAACTACGCGCGAACACCCTCGCCAGCTATCGGCGAACACTCGAGCAACGTGTGTACCCGCGGCTCGGCTCACGAAGGCTGCAGTCCCTCGTGGCGACCGACCTCGACCGGCTGTACGCCCATCTCCTCGACTCCGGCCGCGTCGTCGGCACCGGCGGGCTAGCGCCCCGAAGCGTTCGGTATGTTCACGCAATCCTGTCGCACGCGCTCAGCGACGCGGAGCGCAAAGGTCTGGTCGCTCGCAACGTGGCACGGCACGCCGATCCGCCATCGCCCCGTGATCGATCGTTGGCAAGACATCACGACGCCAGTTGTCGTCGCCGCGGGCGTCGACGACGCTTCCGCCGCGTCGATCGATGACCTCGTCGCGCGACTCCCATCTGCAGTGCCGCTCGTGCTGCCCGGTGACCACATCAACGCGGTCGCGTCGCCGGAGTTCACGAACGCGATCATCCGCCTCGCCGACGGACGATCGAGCGCGTCATAGAACCGTCCGGCGCCGCGTTGCACGTGGCGCACGACATGAATCAGGTGTTCCTTGCGATTCAGTGGATTGTGGTCCGATCGCGGCCGGCAGGTTGTGCACCCGAGCCGCCGGGATCTCACCCTCCAGCGTCCGCGATGGACCGCGCGCCTTCAGCTGCGGGTACGGTCCCGGTTGCTATGGCGAGCGCTGATTGGTCGCAGCTGTCCGACGCGCTGGGTGCCGCGCTCCACCTCACGACCGCGCCGCTCGCCATCACGTTCTCGACCGAGGCGCCCACCGGCGTTCCAGCATTCGACGAGCCGATGCCGCCGCCCCTCCCCGACGGGCGCACCGGGCGGGTGTCCGCGGGGTGTGTGTTCTGGATGAAGGCAGCCGACCGCACGTTCACGACGGTCGCCGCCGACCACGGCAACTGCTCGGTCGGGAGCCTCACCCACGGTTTCAAGACGCTCGACGAGGTGGCCGGCAACTCCGACGTTGCCGCGCTCCTCTCCTCGGGCTGGGTGAGGATGGCCGACGTGCCGCGGATCCCGGTCGTGGCCGAGCAGCCGGGCGCCGTCACCTACGGTCCGTTGGCCGAGACCCCGATCGATCCCGATGTCGTGCTCCTACGGCTCAACGCGAAGCAGCTCATGGTGCTCGCCGATGCGGTGCCCGGCTTGCGCATCGAGGGCAAGCCGCAGTGTCACATCGTCGCGGTGGCGAAGGAGCAGGGCGAGATCGCGGCAAGCGTCGGCTGCGCGCTGAGCAGGGTGCGCATGGGGATGCCCGCCACGGAGATGACGTGCGCGATCCCGGCTGCGATGCTCGCCGAGGTCGTCGCCGCGATCGAGCGCTACGCGGTTGTCGACGCGGCCGTCGCCAGTTACGCCGCGGAGGACGCGCTGCGCTTCCAGTGATCGCCGGCGGAACGGCTGTTACTTGGCCGGCTCGAAGAAGGGGTTGGAGCCGCTGGCGTGGTCGGTGACGTCGATCACCTGCGTCACTTCGGGTACTGCTTCGAGGATCGCGACCTCGATGCCCTGGCTCAGGGTCACGGTCGCCATGCCGCAGCCTTGGCACCCGCCGCCGAGCCGGAGGTAGGCGATGCTCTCCTCGACCGCGACGAGTTCGGCCCGACCCCCATGGGCGGCGATCGCAGGGTTGATCTGCTCCTCGATCACCTGGAGCACGCGCTGAGCGACGTCGCCGCTCAGGTCGGCCGGTGGGCGGCCGGCGCCAACCGCGGGGCTCGGGTTGTTCGGATTCTTGAGCACCAGACCCGCGCCGAAGAAGTCGAGGGTCGAACCCTGCACCTTGTCGACGCTGGCCTGCGGCACCACGTACGACACGTCGTCGCCGTGCTGCACGGCGTCGTCGGGCCCGGCCTCGTCGAGGAGCTGGAAGTACATGTCGTAGCTGTACGCGCCGCGTTGGACGCCGCTGACCTCGAGCCACAGCGCGAGGGCGTCAGGGTCGGGCTCGCCGGCGCGAACCGCGAGGATCCTCTCGCGCGCGGCGTCGGTGATCGTGAGCACCGGCGTGACATCCTCCATATCGAGTCATGATACGCACATGTCGCGCGTTCTCCTCATCCTGCCTACCGCGACCTATCGAGCCCCCGACTTCCTCGCCGCCGCCCGGGCCCTCGGCGTCGAGGTGGTGGTGGGCTCGGAGCAGCCCCAGGCGTTGGCCAGCGCGATGGGCGATCGGTCGGTCGTGGTGCCGCTCGACGACCTCGAAACGGCGATGGAGGTCGTCGCGACGCTCCACGAACGGTCCGCGCTCGACGCGGTGGTCGCTGTCGACGATCGGGGGGTGGTGATCGCGGCGGCGGCCGCGGCCCGGCTCGGGCTCCTCCATAATCCGCTCGACGCGGTGGCGGCGACGCGCGACAAGGCCAAGATGCGGGGCGCGTTCGCGGCGGCGGGCGTCCCCCAGCCCCGCTTCGAGGTCGTCGACGGCGGGCCTACGGGCCGCGTCGGCTTCCCGTGCGTGATCAAGCCGATTTCGCTGTCAGCGAGCCGGGGCGTGATCCGGGCCGACAACCCGGCGGCGGCCGCGACGGCCACCGCGCGGGTGCGGGCGATCGCCAGCGGGCCGCTCCTCGTCGAGGAGTACGTGCCCGGCATCGAGGTCGCGCTCGAGGGACTGCTGCGCGCCGGGCACCTCGAGGTGCTCGCCGTCTTCGACAAGCCCGATCCGCTCGAGGGACCGTACTTCGAGGAGACGATGTTCGTGACGCCGTCGCGGTTGGCACCCGAGGTGCTCGCCACGATCGAGCGTGTAGCAGCCGATGCCGCCGCTGCGCTCGGCCTCGTGGAGGGACCCGTCCACGCCGAGCTCCGGATCGACCGGGATCGCGTCGTGATGCTCGAGCTAGCGGCCCGGTCGATCGGCGGGCTGTGCTCGCGGACGTTGCGGTTCGGCGCGGGGATCAGCCTCGAGGAGGTCGTGCTGCGCCACGCGCTCGGCCTCCCGCTTGCCGACCTGGGTCGCGAGGCGGCGGCCGCGGGCGTGATGATGATCCCGATCCCGCGCGCCGGCACACTCGAAGCGGTACGCGGTCAAGACGACGCGCGGGCCGTGCCGGGCGTGGTGGGACTCGAGATCACGATCGCGCGGGGCCGGCCGGTGCAGCCGCTCCCGGAGGGCGACCGGTACCTGGGCTTCCTCTTCGCCCGCGGCAGCACGCCCGACGAGGTCGAGGCCGCGCTGCGGGCCGGGCACGCGTGCCTCGACGTCGTCCTAGCGTGAGCTCGTGCGCGTCCTGCTCGTCTCCACCTATGAGCTCGGACACCAGCCGCTCCATGCGGCCTCGCCCGCGGCCGTGTTGCGGCGCCGAGGCCACGAGGTTCGCTGCGTCGACCTGTCAGTCGAGCAGTGGGATCCCGCGCTCGTCGACTGGGCCGACAAGGTGGCCTTCTCGGTGCCGATGCATACCGCGGCCCGCCTCGCGCTCCGGGCCGCGGCCGGCGTCGCCAAACCCGTCTGCTTCTACGGGCTCTACGCGGCAGCCGGCCGTCGTGTCGCCGAACGGACGATCGCCGGCGAGTACGAGCCCGCGCTCGTGCGCTGGGTCGAGGGCACGAGCGGTGACGAACCCGAGATCCAGCTCGGCCGCGACCCGCACGCGTTCGCGCTCCCGGCCCGCGACCTGCTTCCCCCACTCGACCGCTACGCGCATCTCGCCCTCGGCGGTGAGGAACGCGTCGTCGGCTACGTCGAGGCGTCGCACGGCTGCGCGCACCGCTGCCGGCACTGCCCGGTCCCGGTCGTCTACGACGGTCGGATCCGGATCGTTGCCGAGGACGCGGTGCTGGCCGACATCGCCAGCCACGTCGACGCCGGCGCGCGCCACATCACCTTCGGCGACCCCGACTTCCTCAACGGTGTCCACCACTCGCTGCGGATCGTGGAGGCGATGCACACGCGCTGGCCCGAGCTCACCTTCGACTGCACGACGAAGGTCGAGCACATCCTGCGCCACGAGAGCATCTGGGGCGACATGGCCCGCGCGGGCTGCTTGTTCGTCGTGTCCGCGTTCGAGACGGTCGACGACTCGATCCTCGATCGGCTCGACAAGGGCCACACCAGCGCCGACGCGGCGCGTGTCGTGACGTTGTTGCGCGAGCACGGCATCGAGGTGCGGCCCTCGTTCATGCCGTTCACGCCGTGGACGACGCTCGAGGGTGTGCGCGATCTCCTCGACTTCGTCGCCGACCACGATCTGATCGGCAACGTCGATCCAGTGCAGTACACGATCCGGTTGCTGCTGCCGGAGGGATCGTTGCTCCTCGACCACCCCGATCTCGCGCTCCACCTGGGTCCCTACGACACAGAGCGCCTCACCCACACCTGGGCCGCCGCCGAACCCGAGGTCGACGCGCTCCAGCTCCAGCTCGCGGCGCTCGTCGAGTCCTGCATTGCCACGGCCGAGTCGATCACCGACACGTATCTCGCGGTCCGAGCCAGGGCCGGCGCCCGCGAGCTGGTCCTCGCGGGATCGTCCGAAGGGAGGCCACGGCTCACCGAGCCGTGGTTCTGCTGAGCGGAACCGACCGAGGGCCAGTTGGGCCCTTTCGGGGGGAGCTGAGGCGCCGCGGATGATCCAGCCGCGGCACGATCACTGGGAGTCGAACCGTGCGAGCGCGTCGGGCCACTGATCCTCGTCGCTGTACTCCATTCGACCAATGCGGCCGTTGTCCCCGAGGTCCTGCTCCGCGGCGGACGCATCGCTTCAGCTGAAGGGGTCGTCGATGTGCGCGTTCTGTGATCTCGACGGTTTCCGCGCCAACTCGACGGTTCTGTTGGAGAACGAGTTGTGTCTGTTCGCCAACGAGGAGACCGAGGTTCTGTATGGAAGCGGAATCATCGTTCCGAAGGCCCATCGAGCGACCGTGTTCGATCTGACGGTTGAGGAGTTCGGTGCGACGAGGGAGCTACTCCTACAAGCGAGAGCCGAACTCGACAATCGGTACCACCCGGACGGATTCACGATCGGCCTCGCCCGGTACACGCTGCCGCTCGTGCAACAGATCCATGCGGTTGCCGAGACGGCCTGGACGGCGACGGGCAAGCGCATGAAGCTCGAGCAGGCGATCGCCACCGCGCTCACACTTCGGGACAAGGCTTCGTCGGCCGCTGCGTATGGCGTCGACGGAGCGCGCGAGAAGGCCGCGTGGTGCAACTGGCTGGCGATCGCGATCGCGAACACGGTCGATTAGTCCACGGACGCGCGTTCGCGTGGCGCGACGATCGTCGACGTGGCGGCCGTCGACCGAGCACACCGCTGTTGGGCGTGCTGCGTGGCTTCTAAGATCGTGTCGGACCAACTCGTGCTGTCAAGGGCGTCGATGTCGACGCGGCAGTGGATCTCGACGCCGTTGTCGCCGACGAGGTATGCGAGGTCGGAGTAGCTGGTCGCCATTCCTTGCAGCTACGCCGCCCGCCCGCCTGCGCTGAGACGCCGGGGCGCCAGCGGGACACACGAAAGTGGCGGATGATGTCGACGGACTCGACGAACGCAACAGGATGCGCGTCACGCGATCGATCCTTCGTCGGTACGTAGGAGAGCGGCAACTCGCTGTGCGACGGCATCAGCCGGATCCGGATCGATTCCGAACACCTTGAACACGTGAGATGCGAGGTAGGACGTCCACATCGCTCCAAGACCCAAGTAGGCGTGGGGGTCGCCTACCGTCAAGGGCCCAGGACGAGGATTGACGCTCCATGGCTCGTTGCTCGTGTCGACGTACGGGCTCAACAGGCCGAGCCCATGCGCGCCGAATGTCGACTCAGCGCGGTAGAGGAGGTCATAGGAATCAAGCGGGTTCGCCGACTCATCGCCTGCCTGATGCAAGTAGGACCGACTTCCTCCACGATCGCCTTGAACGTCAAGCGCTTCCTGTTGCCCCACTCGTCGATTACCCCGGCCATACCAAGTTCGTTGCGCTGAACAAGGAGCCCGACCCAGAACGCGTGATCGGCGCGCAGCAGGTCAGCAGCCTTAGCGTCACCCAACAGCGAATACAGAGCCGTCATCACAGCCTCGTAGAGGTTTCGCATCAACAGCCCGCACACATCCGGCCGCACATCGACGAGGACCGTCATCGCCTCCAACAAAGCCTGACACCGCGCAAGACCTCCAGCGGCAAGCTGTCGGCTTCCGAGCTCTGGTACCGATGTCAGCAAGCCAACGCGCTCATCGAGCAGCTTCCCGAGGTCCGCCACAGCGCGTTTCAACGCCGTCCGAGAAGTCTCGTCCAGCTCGCGCCCGGCCGCTGCCGAATTCATCTCGCCGGCGTCTTGATCGACGACACCGAACTCTTCAACGACAAGCTCCAAGAATGGGAACACTTCTACGACTTCGATCGCGCCGCACCGCGGACTCGATCGACAAACCCTACGAACGACTACGACAACGAACCACGACGTCGGATTAACCCTGATATTTCAGTAGGCCGCTGGTTGGGTGCGTGCGGGGTCGTGACCGTGATCTCGATGTCCGAGGCGACGGGTGAGCGGGTGCGTGAGCGTGTCGCCGAGGCGCGGTTGGGTGTCGGGCGCGTGTTCGGGCGCGTGGAGGCGTCGGTCGCCGGTTGTCGTGGGTGTGCGGCGGGTCAGGCCCGCAACGCGAGTGTGTGAACGCGGGTGAACGCGTTGACGAGTTGGTCGGTCCAGGGCCAGCCGACGGCGACGCGGAGTCGGGTGCGGCGGCCGCTGCGGGCGATGATCCCAGCGGCGTGGAGGAGCGTGTAGCGGAGCCGTTTGGGTTCGGCGTGTGCGAGGTCGCCGTCGAGGCACAGGAGCTTGGTCCAGGCGAGGAGGTCTTGGGCGATGAGCACGAGCTGTGTCCACGCGGCGTTGATCGCGAAGTTCGCGGACGGCAGGTTCGCGAGTCCGGTGTCTTTGGCGTCGCAGATGCGTTTCTCGGCGCGCCCGCGCCCGCGGTGGAGTGCTTCGAGATAGCCGATGTCGGGATCGGTGAGGTCGGTGATGAACACTTGGAAGCGGTGCCCGTCGATGTCGGTGAAGGTGAGTTGTGCGCCGGGGTGTGGTTGTTCGCGACGCACGATCATGCGGGTGCCGTCGGGCCAGCGTGAGAGGTCGACCAGGTCGGTGATCTCCGCGATCTGCGCGTCGTCGCGTTCGTCGGTGCCGTCGGCGGTGATGGCGGGCTGCCACCGCCGTTTCGGCACCGAGAGACAGGCGGTTCTGATCGGTGCGGTGAGGTCGTGACCGACCGCGAACCACACGCCCCGGTCCCGGCAGGCGTCGATGAACCCGTGCGTGAGCGCGGCGGAGTCGGTGCGGGCGATCACCTGCTGTTCGTGCGGGTCGATCGGAAGCTGCACCAATGCCGCGTCGAGCACTTCGACATGATCGATCGCCGTGTTCGATCCCGCGTTGCCGGGCCGGAGCTTGGCGGCGAGTGCTTCGCCGGTCGCATCCAGATACGCCAACAGCGGATGGAACCCGAACCCCCGCTTGTAGTTCGGAGCGGCACCTTCCTTCTCCGAATGCGAGTTCACGAGCGTGCCGTCGAAATCGATCACATAGAACCCCGGATCCGCGCCCGCTGCCCACGCCTGCTCGCGAGCCGCAGCGCGCGCCGAAGCGATGCGCACCAACACGTCGTCGTCGATGGCTTCGAGGGTGCGCCACGCGGTCGCGAGCGACGCGACCTCGCCGAAGAGGTTCGGCTGATCGCGCAGCACCGCCAGATCGGAGATCGCTTCGCCGCCATCGGCGAACATCACCGCCAGATCCACCAGGACCTGACCGCGGTCATGGCCCCGACGACGCTGCTTCGTCGGTGCCATCGCCGCCGACAACTCATCGGTCAGACCGAACTCATCGGCCAGATCACACAACATGCGAGAGCCAACATGTGCCGCAACGTTCTTGCCATCACCGGTCACCGTCAGCCGCGGCCGTGTCGAGTTACGCTGCATCTCGGAAGTGCCCTCCTGGGTTGGCAACTGCACCTTCGACAAGCGCAGTTTCCCTCACCAGGAGGGCGTTTTCGCGGACGCGACCCGCGATCAGCGGCTCACTACTGAAAAGTCCGGGCTAACGCGGCGATCGTCAGTTGCACGGGTGGCGGTTGCGTTCATCCCCGCCGATGTCAGCCGTAGTCGCGTTCGGCGAGCCTCCTGCCCTCGGCGCGCAATTCCTCTGCTTCCTTGAGCTGTTTCCAGCCAAGGATCGTCGTCACGCTCGCGTGGCAGGCGATGTAGGAATCGACGAGGGGAACCGAGTGGCTTGCGTTACGACCTCAGGAATCATGGTCTTGTCGTGCATGCCCAGCATCTGTCCGTGCGTGGGGTCGTCGATTTTGCGCTGACGGGAGCTGGCAGAGTCCAGCGCGCCATCGGCGATGCCGCATGCCATGAGATAGCTGGCATATTCGTCCGCGCGCCCGAGCGCTTGTACGACCTCTCTGCCCGTCCGAGGCTCGGGAAGTTCCGGCACCCCAAGGTTCTCTTGGGCTTCGGCGACGCCGGACTCGGCATGAGCATCCGCCCGCGCGGCGCGATGACCTGGGTGAACGCGTCGCGCGTGGACGCGCGCAGACTGGACGATCTGAGCTCTAGCGGAGTTCGAGTCTCTCCCCCGGAGCAACGAGCCGGCACCGGGTCGGCGTCGACGCCACGCGAAGAGGCCGCCGGCGTGCCGGCGGCCTCTCCGAAACCCCGTGCCGGGGTACTACTGCAACGCCGAGTCAGCAGCGCTGAACTTGCTCGACACGGTGGTGCCGAGCACCTTGACCGCGACGAACACGACGATGGCGATGAAGGCGAGGAGCAGCACGTACTCGACGAGGTTCGCACCCCGCTCGTCACGCTCTGCGATGTGGCACTTGGCGCGCAGCCAAGCGCTGATAACGGTGAGGTCCATTGGTGTTGATCTCCCTGCGAAGGATGTCGGTGAGTTGATTTGTGTGTGTTGTGGCGCAGGGACAGCATTCACCACGAACGATTCGGTGGAAATAGGCCAAGCAGCCCTAATTCACCCGTAGAGCTTGCCGAAGTCGAAGGTCCGCCAGCGCTCTGGGCGCAGCCGGGCCGAGCCGGGCTCGTCCACGGCCAGGATCCCGACGTGCAGCGCCGCGAGGAACGCCTCGCGCGCGGCCTTGGTCATCGTGCCCTGGCTCATCGATCTCCTCGGTCACGTGATGCTTCGGTCCGAGGGCATTCTGGCGCGGCCGGCCGCAGCGCGCGTGCCAGGATCGTCGCTGGCACCGAGCGAGAGGGAATGCGATGGAGTTCATCGAGTTCACGTTGGTTGGCGATCCGGCGCGTGCGAAGGCGACGGTCGCCGAAGCGCTCACCACTCGAAAGTTCCGGATCACGTGGTCGGACGACTGGACGGCGACCGCGGAGCGCGGCAACAAGGTCGCGAACGTGCTGCTGGGTGCGTTCGCGCAGTACTTCAAGGTCGGAGTCGCGGTGCGATCCGCTCCCACCGACGGTCAGTCGATCGTGCGCATCGAACGTGCGTCACGCGGTTTCATGGGGGGCGCGATCGGTGTCGCGCGTACGAACAAGAACATGCGCGCGCTGCACGACGAGCTCGTCGCGACGTTCCAGGCGGCCGGCGTGCTCGTCGCGACGAACATTCCGTAGCCGTGCGCGCGCTCGTCGTCGGCGGGACGGGCCCGTCCGGCCCGTTCATCGTGCGCGGCCTGCGCGCCCGCGCGTACGACACTGCGATCCTGCATCGCGGCACGCACGAGTCGAACGCGATCTCCGCCGACATCGAACACGTTCATACTGATGTCCGGTCAGGCGATGCCGTTCGGCGCTCACTCGCCGGCCGGCGTTTCGACGTGGCCATCGTGACGTACGGGCGACTGCGCGAGCTTGCGCCCGCGCTCGTCGGGATCGCCGACCGCCTGGTCAGCGTCGGCGGGTTTCCTGCGTTTGCTGGCTACTGGGACGCGTCGCGGCTCTCGCCACCCGGCCTCCCCGTGCCGGTGCGCGAGGAGGCGGAGAAGGTCACGAGCGAGAATGACGGTCCGAAGTCGGCGCGTGTCGCCAGCACCGAGGCAGCAGTCTTCGACGCGTTCCCGGACGCCATTCATGTGCGCTATCCGATCGTCTACGGCCCCGCACAGCCCGTGCCAAGGGAATGGTGTGTCGTCCGCCGCATCCTCGACGGGCGGCGCACGATCGTGCTTCCCGACGGCGGCTTGACGATCGACACACGCGGCTACGTCGAGAACGTGGCGCACGCCGTCCTCTGCGCGATCGATCAACCCGCGGCGGGTGCCGGGCGGGCATACAACGCGGGTGACGAGACGCAGCTCACGCTGCACCAGCTGGTCATGGTGATCGCTGCCGCGCTCGGCTCCGAGCTGGAGATCATCGGCTTGCCGTACTCGCTCGCGGTCCCGGCGCGGCCGCTCGTGATGTCGCCCAACTCGACGCACCGGCTGTTCTCGATCGAGCCGCTGCGCCACGACCTCGGCTATCGAGACGTCATCGACGCCGTCGAGGCAACGGCGCGCACCGCGCGCTGGTATTCGGATCACCCGCTGCCGGCCGGTGGCATCGAGGAACGCATCCTCACCGACCCGTTCGACTACGACGCCGAAGATCGCTTGATCGCCTCGTGGCGACGCGCCGAGGTCGAGGTGCGCTCGTCGCTCGTCTTCGGCGGCGCCGAGCCCGGTTACACGCTGGCCTACGACGGACGTGATCCGTGACGGCTCGCGCGTGACGGAGTAGTTTCGGGTCGATGCTTGGAGCTGACGCTCGGGCCTTCTACACCGCCGGCGGGCCGATGACGTCCATCGCCGACCGGCGTGAGCTGCTCGATGGGCTACCGGTGCGCGCCGAGGAGATGCGGGCGACGGTCCCGGGGCTCGTGGTTCACCCTGCGTGGGCGGCGGCCTACGGCGTGGCGGTCGAGGGCGATGATCGTGCGGCGACGGAACAGCAGCTGCGACCGGCGAGCGCGATGCTCGACGCCCTCGCCGCGCGTGTCGACGCGCCGCTGCGCGTGCCCCGCCTCCCCGCGGACCGGGTCGTCGGTGTGTGCCGAAACTTCACGGTGCTGTTCGTCGCGCTGCTGCGCTCGGCTGGGATACCTGCGCGAGCGAGGTGCGGTCATGCCGGCTACTTCGAGGCCGGGAAATGGGTTGATCATTGGGTCGCGGAATGGTGGAACGACGACGACGGCCGTTGGGTGCGCGCCGACTCGCAGCTCGACGAGTTCCAGGTGCAGGTGATCGGCGCGACATGGAGTCCCGATGATCTCCCACCGGGTGCCTTCCTGACCGGAGGGGAGTGCTGGGAGCGCGTCCGGGCAGGCGAGATCGACGGGTCGACGTGCGGCATCTTCGACATGTGGGGCGATTGGTTCGTACGCAGCAACGCGATCCGCGACCTGGCCGCGATCAACAACATGGAGTTGCTCCCTTGGGACGCGTGGGGTCTCATGGAGGACCTGTCGGTCGTCGGGAGCGACGGCGACAACGCTGTGATCGACGGTGTCGCGGCCGCGTGCGCATCGGACGATCTCGATCGGGTGCGGGCGGTCTATGCCGACGAGCGATTCACGGTTCCTCGAACGGTCACGAGCTTCCGGCCGACCGGCCCAGTGCGCGTCGCGCTCTGATCCGCGCGGTCGCTTTCGCGCTTTCCGACCCAGCGCACCTCACGCGAAGGTCGGAGGAAAGTCGGGCCCTGCGCGATCCGGCACGGATTTGGCGAAGATCGTCCAGCCCTGCACTCGTTCGAACCCGACCCGCGCGTACAAGCGGTCGGCGCCGGTCGGGCTTGCGGCGTCGACACCCAGTGCAGCAAAATGAAGTTCCGCGTCCGCAAACGCGCGCATCGAGGCATTGAGCAACGAGGTCGCGACGCCGCGGCCGCGCCATGGTCGTCGCACTCCGAGCTCTTCGATCCATCCTTCTCGATGTCCGAGAGCCTCCCATTCGTGCTCGTGCACAGCATTGATCGCGTACCCCGCGACTGCTCCGCCCGCGAGCGCGACGAACGACAGGTCGGAGCGGAAGTCGGGCGCGCCCGTGCCGTAGGTCTTCCACTCCCGCTCACTCCACGGACTCGAACCCCAATGGTCGGCGAACGCCTCATTGTGGGCGTGCAACACGGCATCGTCGAACGCGAAGTCGAAGCGTGCGACGTGCAGCCCGTCAATGACAACCGGAGCGTCGATCGGGGCGCTGAGGTCGCGGCGGCGCTCGTCGAAGTATCGCAACGGACGGTAGCCGAGCGCGTCGAACAGCGCGGTTCGATCGTCGTGATGCTCGTACGCTTGGACTTCGAGCCACGCCGGTATGTCGGCCGACGAGGCCCGGCGCGCGATGATCGTCGTGCCGTGGTGCTCGGCGATCGGCAGCAAGGCGCTGCCCAATCCGCGACCGCGCAACGCAGGTCGGACCGCACCGTCCAGCGTGACGCGAATCTCGCGGTGCGAGGCGCCGAAGCAGAACGGCCAGGTCCATGCGCCGATCTCGCCGCTGTCGAGAAACCCGAACCAGGCATCGTTCGGGTCGTGGGCGATGCCGTCGAAACAGGTGGAGAGCATCTCCTCGGTCTCGATCTCGCCGGTCCTGTCGACGGCCTCGGTGTCGGTCACGCAGCGTGCCCACGCGCCCAGGTCGTCGCGCGTCGGACGTCGCCAGGTGAGGTCGGGAAGCGTCACACGCTGAGGCTAGGAGCGTGCATGCACTCGTCGCGTGCCGGTTTCTCCGGAGTGACCTCGATCCCGTCGAAGTCGGCGAGGGTGCTGATGCGGAAGCGTCCGTCGCGTGCTGTCGAATCCGTCATCGTCTCGGCGCGCGCCGCATAGTAGTGGTCACGTGTGTAACCGCTCGCCGCTGGTGAGTAGCTGGCGATCAACACTCTTCGGGCGGTGCTGCTCGTATTCGCTTCGCTCCAGTGCGGCGCCAGACCGTCGATGCACAGCACGTCGCCCGGCGCGAGCTCGACCGCCTGCCACTCGAGAGCGGCGGTGATGTCGGCGCGTACGACGCCGCGATCATCGGTGGGCAACACGCGGTCGACGCCGCTTGCGATCCACAGGCAACCCGACTCGATGGTGCACTCGTCGATCGCGACGAGGAGCGACTGGACGCTCGACGCGCCTGGATACGCGACCTGATCCTGGTGAGGGCGGAAGCCCGCGCCGCCGGGCCGCTTGTAGTTGATCTTGTCTTTGAACGGCGCGGCTGCCTTGCCGAGCCGATCGGACGCGAGCTCGCACAGCGAGCCGTCGACGATCCGGCGAACGCCGGCGTGACACGCCGAGACGTTCTCGGTGCGACAGATCGCCGTGCCGTTCGGCGTTGCTTCCGCGTAGTGGCCCCACAGGTGGCTCCCCGCAGGCCACGCCTCGATCTCGGTCGCGTGCTCGGCGATGAGAGCGGCGTCGACGAGATCGCGGACGACGATGCGATCGAGGGTCACGGCGAAGAACGCTACGACAGCCATCGGTTGCGACCAGTCGACCGGCGCATGAACACGGCCTGTCTAGAGTCTGCGCCGCCGGGCCCGTAGCTCAGTGGTCAGAGCGGGGGACTCATAATCCTCGGAGCGCAGGTTCGATCCCTGCCGGGCCCACGCAAAGCGAACTCTTCGCCGCGGCGGGGTTGGGGTGCGTGGGGTCAGGGTCAGGGGGAGTATTGGCCGGTGCCACGGTTGTTGCCGCCGTAGCGGGGCCATTCGATCGAGTCCGCAGGCGCGTTCGTGTGCCACATGAGCAGGAGACCGTCGCGACGCACGACGACGAGCTCGGCGCGGCCGTCGCCGTCCCAGTCGCCGACCCCTGGCGTACCCACCAACCAGCCACCGGTGAGCTTGGGCCAACCGGCCGGCGTGGTGCCGTCGTACTCGACGGCGCTCAGGGTCTGGACACCGTTCCCGGCGATCGTCTCGTTGCGGCCGTCGCCGTCGACGTCGGCGATCGCGGGCGTCACGAAGAACGCGATGTCAGCGACCTCACGCGGGAAGCCGAGGAGCGCATTGCCGGTGCGCGGGTTCCATGCGGCGATCTGGTCGTCGTTGGGAAGCTGCAGATCGGGAGCCTGCACGTCGATGAGCCGGCTCAGCCCGCCCGTCGGCGCGGTCAGGTCCGGGTAGGCGTCGAGGTTGATCCGCCCGATCGACGCGCCCGAGAACGACATCGTCGTCGCGAGCAGATCCCCGGTGTTGCGGAACTTGCCGAACCGCGCGAGCCCTTCGCCGAACAACCCGCCGGCCCAGGCGACCGGGAGGTCGTGGCCACCGGACTGCCCATAGACCGATCGGCCCTGCACGTTCAAGACGTACAGCGGACCGACCGGCGACGACGCGACGATCTCGAGCCCGGGGCTCGGGTGCACATCGCCGATCGCGGCCTGGCTCATCACGCCGCCGCCGAGGGTCGGGAGCACCTCGAGTGCGATCATCCCGAGGTCGGCCGGCCAGCCCGGCAGGTATGCCTGCTCGTCGGGATGCCCAGCGTTCGTGTCGGCACCCGCGCCGTTCGTGCCGTCGGGCGAGATGGCGTACACGCGCGTGTTGCCGCTCTCGCTGACCGCAGAGAGCAGCGCCAGCACGCTCGCACCGTCGCCGATGTTGATCGGCTCCTCGTAAGCCTCCTGCGCGCCGATCACGATCTCCGCGCGGCCGTCGCCGGTGAGATCCGCGAGCGCGACGCTCGCGACGAGCTCGCCGCCCTCGCGCACGCCGCTGTCGGGCGTGAAGGTCACCCGATGCGTCGCCGGATCGACGACCTGCACCTTCGCGGGGTCGACGACCAGCACCGGGAAGCCAGGGTGTTGCTCGCCGTTTGCGTTCCAGGCGTAGACGTGACGGTCGAGCGCGGCAGCGACGATCTCGAGATCGCCGTCGCCGTTCAGGTCGGCGGCCGCGGGCGATCCTGCGATCCCGGGCTTCGTCCGGTTCCGTTCGTCTTGGTCATCGCGTGAATCCTGCGAGAACGCCGGATCGATCGCGACCGGGAACCCGGCGCGTCGACGACCCGAGGAGTCCCAGACGTAGACCCGCCCGTCGAGATCCGCGGCCACGATCTCCGGCGCGCCGTCGCTGCCGTCGCCGTCGAGATCCGTGACGAGCGGCGCCCCGACCGTCAGCTGACTTCCCGGCGCCGCGATGTGATCGCGCGCCGCGGTGCGAGACCCGCTCGGCCACCAAGGCGGCGTGTCCGTGCGCACGGGGAACCCCCGCACTTCGCGGCCGTTCGACGTGACAGCGTGCAGCCGCCCGTCGTCGGTCGCGAGCACGAGCTCTTCGCCGGGTTCGCCGTCGATGTCGGCGAAGAACGGGCTGGATGTCCCGGCGCCCGCGACCCATCTCGGGAACCCGCGCACGAGGTCGGGGTCGTCGTGGACGAACAGCTGGTGCTGGTCGATGCCGCGCAACCGGCTGCCGTTCGGACCGGCCACCTCGACGACGACCCGGACGCGCACCGCGAAGCGATCCTCGTCGTGACGGCCGCCGTAGCCGGCCGGCGCGCCGGTGCCCCCGTCGGGCAGCGCCGCGGCGATCTGTGCGAGGTCGATGGTCGCGAGCGTGCCGTTCTGCGCCTTGTGGAGCCCGCTGGCCTGACGTGCCACGTGCCACGTGTCGGTCGCGGGGTAGAGCGGAGGTTGCAGGCCGACCGCCCATTCAACCCGGTAGTCATAGCTACGAGCCCGTGATGCAGCGACGCGACCCCGCACCGCCAGGGTGCCCGCCGTGGGAAGCACCGAGAACCATCTCGGTTCGGTGATGTCGGCCTCAGGAGGGATCAGGCCGGCTTCGAGATCGCGCAACAGCTCGTAGGCGTTCAGCCGCCCGTAGCCGAAGGTCGCATCCCATCCGGCCGTCGTCGGATACCGCACGGTGTTGACCAACGCTGTCGGATCGCTCGTTCCGAAGTTGTTGGCCGGGTCGAACGCGTTGGGTGTCGAGAAGTCGATGTCGTCGGCACTGGCGCGCACGAGCTGCATCTGCTCGTTGGCTGTCAGCCGCACATCGAGCTCGCGTGCCCGGCTGACCAACAGCCCGACGATGCCTGCCGACTGGCCGGTTGCCTCGGAGCTGCACGATCCCGACTCCACTGACACGAACGTGCGGCCGCCGAAGTTCGTGCAGCCGTTCAGCGCCAGCCAACCCTTGCTCTCGCCGCTCACGAAATCTTCGAGCTCGGTCACCGAGTTGACCGCCATCGTCCGGTCGAGCGCCGACGGGAGGTTCGCGTGCTTCGACGCTTCGTCGGCCATCGATGCGACCACGACGACACCACGACGGTACCCGGCGTCGATCGCCTGTTGCGCCACCTGCGGGTTGTTGATCGCTCCGAGAGCCTCCTGCACGACGTCGGCGCCGCTATCGAGCGCGAACAGCACGCCGGCAGCGAACCGGCCACCGTCCGCGATGAACGAGTCGCCCACCCGAACCGGCAGGAACCGACAGCCCGGACAGTTACCGACGTCGCCCGCGCCGTTGTCGGCCGCGGTCGAATCCTTTGCCTCGCCGGTGCCGTGGCCATAGTCCACGGTGTCGAGCGGGTTGTTGTCGCCGTAGAGGAAATCCCAGCCCGAGATGTCGTCGACATAGCCGTTGCGGTCATCGTCGACGCCGTCGCTGTAGAGCGGATCGAGGATCAGATCTTCGGGATCCGTCGTGCCGTTACCGTTGCGATCGGCGATCGCGCCGAAGTCACTGATGTCGAAACGACCGTCACCGTTGCAGTCCGGATCGAGACGCCGCGCGTCGGACGCAGGGCACGACGGCAACGCCTCACCGGCGTTCAGGTATGCCTGCGCCGCGAGATCCTGCATGTCGTTCGAGTTGCGCCACTTGATGCCGCTGTCGAGCACCGCGATCACGACGTCGTCGCGACCTTTGGTGCGGCCCCAGGCGAGATCGACGGCACTGCCCTTCTGCCCGCAGAGGTTTTGCGGCGAGTCGTGCAGCACCGCGCGTTCGTCGCGCCGCGAGGTGCGCTTGTAGTCGTTCGGGTCGTATTCCGCCGGGAGCACTCCGGGAGGCGGCTCGTCGTCGGGGCCGTAACGCCAGTTCTCACAGTCGAGCACCGTCGGCGGGTCCGCGGCCGCCGGCGCGGTTGCCGTCGGTGTCAGCGAAACGCCACCGATCGCCGCAGCAGTGAGGACGGCGGTCAGTACTCGAGTCGTGCGCACCCACCCATTGTGGTCCAGATCGCGCAATGCGTGCCTGAGGAGCCGCTAGGCACCTCGCGAACGGATCCAGTCGTAGACCAACCGATCCGGTTCGCACAGCTCCTGGATTCGTTCGACTGCCGCAGCATCGGCGAGCAGCTCCTCCCGCGCGCTCGACGGTGCGAGGCCAGGGTTGTTCCGCCCGATCGACACGTCGAGGCCGGTCGCGGCACGCAACGATCTCGTGAAGCCTTCGACATCGTCGAGCGAGCCCACGACGGAGAAGCGATCGAGGTTGGCGCAGGCCGATTCGATGTCGCCCTCGCCGACTGGACGATCGTGCGGATGCGAACCGCCGCGGAAGAGCTCGACGTAGGTGGAGCCCCAACGCGCGGCTTCCGCGTGACGTTGTTCGAACAGGTCGTCATGATGCGTCGAGGTCCGCAGCATCGACCGATTGAAGCGACGAAAGAGGAACAGCGATACGAAGCGGTCGAACGGGTCGCGCAGCAGCGTGACGAAGTGCGCGAGCGGCAGCTCCCAGCCGTGCGCCGTCTCATCGAAGCGGAAGTGCCCCATGGCGATCTGGACGTCCGTGTTGTGGAGCGCGTAGACGAGCATTGCGTCGCGCATCGACCACGATGCGACGCCGGTGCGCCGCGCCGCCCGGTTGCTCTCCTTGCCATCGAGCTCGAAGACCGCGCTCGAACCATGTCGATCGCGATCGACCGCTGCGCGCAGACCGGCGCGCACGCTGGTGCCGCCGCACTTCATGACGTGGATGAACGCGACTGGAGCGCCGATCGGGGGAACTGGCGAGGGGGCGATCTCGTTCACGAGGCGGGATCGGCGCGGACGACCAACAGGCACACGTCGTCGGGGGAGGGGCGCGGCACGAACGGGTCGCTGAGCAACCGACGGCACAGGGACGCGAGCGGTTGATCGGCGAGTTCCAGCACCCGTGACCCGAGCCACTCGATGCCATCGTCGATCGAACGATCGCGGCGTTCGACCAGGCCGTCGGTGTAACACACGAGCAGAGCGCCGGGCGGCAGGGGCGTGATGCACTCCGCGTAGTCGCTCGCGAAGGTACCCAGCGGAACGTCGTTCACCTCCTCGAGAAGCTGCACCGAGCCGGCTGGATCGACCAACAGGGGCGGCGGATGACCGGCCCTCGCCCACGCGAGGTCGCGCGTGACAGGGTCGTAGCAGGCAATGAATGCCGTCACCATCGCCCCGTCGTCGAAGGCGCCGAGCAGCGCGTTCAGGCGGCGCAGCAGCGGGCCGGGATTGCAATTCTCAACGGCGTAGGCGCGCAGGGCATTGCGCACTCGACTCATCAGGTTCGCTGCGTCGACGCCGTGGCCAGCGACATCGCCGACCGCGAGCACGACGCGCCCGTCGGGTGCCACGAACGCGTCGTACCAGTCGCCGCCGACCTCGACGTCGACCTCGGCCGGCTGATACGCAGCCGTCAACTCGAGGCCCGGAAGCGCAGGGAGCTCGTCGGGCATGATCGTCCGCTGCAGCAACTCCACAAGACGGTGCTCGGCGCGAGCGCGCTCCTCGCTGCGTTGCAGGATCTCGGCCGCTCGCTGCTGCTCGGCTTGCCAGAGCTGCGCGCGCTCGATCGCCGAGCCACCTCGGCGCGCGACATCGACCGCGAGCTCGACATCTGCGGGTCGGATCCGGTCCGGACCGTCGCTGCCGATTGCCAGCAGCGCGAGCCGGCGTCCGGCGACGGTGATCGGGACAAGCAGCCATTCGCGGCATCCGACCTGGTCGGCGAGCGTGATGAACGACGCCGGGTCGGCCGAGGGTGACGCGAGCTCGACCAGCTCGCCGAGCAGCTGTGGCTCGCCACTCTCGAGGACCTTGCGCACCATGTCCTGGTTGAACTGATCGACGAGCGCTCGAACCTGATGCGAGAGGGATGACTCGGTGTGCGCCGCGGCGCTGAACGTCAACCTGCCGCCACGCTCCAGGACGATCACCGAAGCGCACCGACCGAGGCGTGACGACGCGATCGACGCGATTGCCTCGGCGACTCGCTCCGGGTCGTCGAGGCCGGCGAGGCGCTCGGAGGTCTCGAGCAGCGTGCGCAACCGGAGCCGGCTCTGCTGTTCGGCCTCGAAGGCCGACGCGCGCCGCAGCGCCTGCGCGCAGGCTTCGACGACCGCCGTGATGTAGCGGTGGTCGTCTTCGTCGTAGGTTCGAGACTCGCCGAAGCCGAACGCGATGACCGCGTTCGTCGAGGCGACGCGGGGCAAGGGGATGACGACGAACGCAGCGTGCGCGGCGTCGTCCGCGAACTGCGGGTACCGCGCTTGCCGGTCGGCCGGCGACTCGATGAAGATCGGCCGGCCGGTGCGAAGGGCGTCGGTGCCGGGCACTTGCGATGACATCGGCACCCGACCGAAGTCACGAACGATCCAGCGCGGGTAGCCCGATTGCGCGCGCATGACGAGCTCGTCGGTGTCGTCGTCGACGGTGGCGAAGTAGCCGGAGCGGGCGCGCAGCGCCTCGACGCCGGCGTGGACGATCACGGCGCCGACCTCGTCGACCGTCGCCGCGGCGGAGAGCGCGACCGTCACCTCGGCGAGGTGGCGCAGCGCTCGCGTCGACTGTTCGGCGGCGCCGCGCGCCGCTCGTTCGGCATCGAACAGCGCGCGGCGTTCGTCGATGTCGGTGGTGACGCCGGTCGCGCCGATGATCGTGCCGTTCGAGTCGAGCAGCGGCTCTCCCTTTCCCTCGAGCCAGTGCACGCTGCCGTCAGCGTGCACGACCCGATGGTCGAAGCGCCAGGGCGTGTTCGTGCGCATGCCCTCGTCGACGGCGGCGAGCACGCGATCGCGATCGTCCGGATAGAGCAGCTGCCGGTACATCTCGAACGTCTCGTCGAACTGGCCGGGATCGAGCCCGAACAAGTCCTCGAGGCGCTCGTCCCACTCGATCCGACCAGTCGCGAGATCCCATCGCCACGTCCCTGTGCGCCCTGCGTCGAGTGTGACCCGCAGACGCTCGGCGAGACGTGCCTTGGGCCGTGTCGTGACGAGCTCGGATTCTCGGAGATCGCGAACGCGCGCCGAGATGGTGGCCGCCGCGCCGACGATACCGACCACGACCGTGCGCACCGTGAGGTCGCGCGTGCCCCAGAGACCGTCGCGTGCCCCCAGCGGAAGCGCCAACGCCACGGCGTAGAGCGCAACGATGGCGGTGCGCCCCGGGCTGGTGCCGATCGCGGCGATCAGTGGACCGATCGCGAGCGTCCCGATGAGCACGGTCTCGCGGCCGATCACAGTGTCGATCACACCGGCGAGAGTCACGATCAACAGCCCAGAGAGCATCCAGGCACGCGTGCTCGACATGGCCAAGACGTTACCCATCGCCTGCGAATCTCGTTCCTTCCCCGTACTGTTCCAGGTCTTGCCCGTACTGCTGCAGGTCCTCGTCGTGTCGGTTGGGCGAAGTCGACAAGGGCACGGCGCCAATGCCTATCGTGCGCGCGGTGCGTGTCGCGATGCTCGCCCCCATGCAGATCGAGCTCGATCCGATCGTGCGCGGGCTCGCGCTTCAAGCTGACGACGACGTACACCGTGGTGCGGCCGGTTCGGTCGAGGTCGTCGCGCTGCTCACGCACATCGGCATGACGGCGGCGGCCCGCGCGGCAGAACGCGCCCTCGCGCTCGACGTCGACATGGTCTTCGTCGTGGGGATCGCAGGCGGTGTCGACATGAGCGCTGTCGCGATCGGCGACGTGATCCGCCCGGCGCGCGTCCTCAATCGTGCGCGTAATCTCCAGTTTCGACCGGCGACGATCGGCGAGGAGCCGCGACGCGGTGTCCTGAGTTGCGGCGACGACCTGATCACCGATCGCGAGGTGCTCGCGACCATGGCCCGTGCCGGTGTCATCGCCGTCGATATGGAGACGGCGGCCGTGGCCGAGGTGTGCGAAGAACACGGATGTCCTTGGATTGTGTTCCGCTCGATCAGCGACTCGGCGGGAGAGGGGCTGGTTGACGACGCGATCTTCGCGATGACGCGCCCCGACGGCTCGGCCGACCGCACGGCCATCACCCGCTATCTCGACGATCACCCGGACCGGAAGGAAGCACTCGCGCGCCTCGCGCGCGACACGAACAGGGCGACCACAGCGGCAGCGGCCGCCGCGATTGCCGCGTGCCGACAGCTATGAGCCCACCGGACGCGTTAGCGGTTGCGGCCGTACTGCTCGTGGCTCGACACCCAGTCGAGCGACGAGATCGCCGACGCGAGTGAGATCTCGCCGGCGAGCACGACACCGGCGACGATCTCCGCGAGCTTGAGGACCTTGCCGCGCCCGTAGCAGCCCAACAACTCGAGGCACTCGCGCTGGGTCGCGAGGCCAGTACCACCTCCGAAGCTCGCGACGATGAGCGAGGGAATCGTGATCGCGAGGTACATGGAGTCGTCGGGCAGGAGGTGCGTGTAGAGCACGGCCGCCGATGACTCAGCGACGTTGGCGACGTCCTGTCCGGTCGCGATGAACATCGCGGTGATTCCGTTCGGTGAGTGAAGCCCGTTGTTGTTCACCCCAGCGAGGAAGCTACCGACCCCCGCGACGCCGGCGTGGAAGGTGAGGCTCTCGGGCTCGACGCGCATGATGCTCGTGAGCACGCGCCGCGGGATCGTGGCCTCGGCGGTGACCCGCTTGCCGCGGGTTCGCATGATGTTGACCTGCGATGCCTTTTTGTCCGTCGCAAAGTTCGACTCGAGGAAGAAGCGACGAATCGTGTCGACCTGCTCGATGATCCAGCTGCACGCCGCGAACGTTGCTCGACCGACCATGTTCTGTCCGGCGGCGTCGCCGGTCGAGAAGTTGAACCGCAAGTAGGCGAAGCGCGCCGCGAGGAACGTGTCGATGTACAACAGCTTCCCGATGCTCGTCGTCGCTTCGGCCGCGGCAGCGATCTCGTTGAGATGTGCGTCGATCCAGTCGCGGAAATCGCGAGCCTCGCGCGCCGACTCGAAGACGAAGACTGGCGCCCGCTGCATACAGTCGTCCTGCACTGTGCACAGCGCACCGCCCGACTCGTTCAACACCTTCATACCGCGGTTGTACGACGCGACGAGCGTGCCCTCGGCAGTGGCGAGTGGGATGAGGAACTCGCCGTCGGCGTGCTCGCCCCGAACACGCAGCGGTCCTGCGAGACCGATCGGCACCTGCGCGACACCGACGAAGCTCTCGACGTTGCCCTGCGTGACGTGCGGATCGAAGGAGTAGTGGTTGATGTGCTCCAGCCGGTGGCCGCTGAACTCCTCGAGGTAGCGCTGTCGTGCCGAGATCGCGTCGTTCGAGTAGTCGTCGTCACGGTCGCGAGGCACACCGGCGCGGCGGGCCGCGGGAACTGACGCGAGCGTGTCGCGAACTTCGAAGTCCAAGCGGCCGAAGGGGGCCGTCCCGGTGGTGATGGCGAGTGAGTGCTCGCCGTCGTCGAGTCGGCGGCCGCGAACCCGCACCTCGATCGCGGTTCGCAACGGGAAGGCGATGCCGTCGGCGAGATCCTTGGCCGAGCGCTCCTCGTCGCCGCTCACGAACGAGACGGACTCCAGCCCGATCTCGACGTCGTCGACGGCGAGACGCTCGACCGCGTGCAACGTCGCGTCGAACAGCCGGTTCTTCACCTCGAAGCGGAACCCGTCGTCGGTGTTGCGCAAGCTCCCGACCGTGTAGAGCTGAGCAAGTAGCGGCACCGTGGCCATGATGGCCTCCATCCGTGTCGTCGGGCGTGGAGCAGGCTCGGAGATTGTGCCAGTCTGGGCGGGTGCGCATCTACATCTCGGTCGACATGGAAGGGATCAGCGGTGTGACCCGGTGGCAGGACGTCGTCACCACGGGTCAGGACTACCAGCGGGCACGCTCGTGGATGACCGGCGACGTCAACGCTGCCGTCGCCGGCGCCAGAGCGGCAGGGGCGGAGCATTTCGTCGTGGAGGAGAACCACGGTGTCGAGATGCTCTGCAACCTGCTGCTCGACGAGATCGATCCCGATGTCGAGGTCGTGCGCGGCCTGCCGAGGGGCGGCGCCACAACGATGGCCGCGCTCGACGATTCGTTCGACGCCATGTTCCTCGTCGGGCATCACGCGAAGGTCAAGGACTATCCGGGAATCTGTGCGCACACGATCAGCTACGGCGAGTACGCCGATGTTCGCCTCGGGGGCCGGTCGGTCGGGGAGCCCGAGATCTTCGTGACCGCCGCCGCGCAGCGCGGCGTGCCCACCGCGCTGATCGCAGGCGACGACGTCGTCTGCGCGGAGGTGGCAAAACTCTGTCCTGGCGTCGAGACCGCCGTCGTCAAGCACGCCTTGTCACGTACCGCGGCGCGGATCATCCCGCCCCGGCGTGCACAGCAGGTCATTCACGACGCCGCCGAGCGCGCGACCACGCAGGTGCAGTCGAACGCGATCGCACCGATCGAGTTCGCGTCACGGTTCGAGTTCGAGATCGAGCTCCGCAAGGAGCTGACCGACAACGCGCGCGCCGCGATCAACGACCGGTTCCCCGAGTTCACGATCGTCGACGACCGGACGCTGCGGTTCTCGAGCGACGACATGCACACCGCCTACCGGATGGCGGCGGTCACATCGTTCCTCGCGGCGACACCGGACGCGATTCGAAGCTACTGAGGCTGCTCCGGCTCAGCGAAGGAACGCCCACCACGTCGAAGCGCCGACACCCACCGCGGTCGTGATACCCATGATCACCCAGGTCTTCGTCGCGATCTTCCCATCGCTGTCTTGCGGGAGCCGCTTGCGCACGATGTTCAGCGTGCGCTCGGCCCAGACGAAGTCCTGCGCAAGGATGCCGAGACCGACCGCGACGATCACCCAACCAGGTCCGGGCAACGGAATGGCGATCAGACCCGCGATGAGCACGACGAAGCCGAGTGTCATGCGGCCGAGGCGGAGGAGGATGTGGAGCTTGGCGGCCTCGACGGTGTCCTCGCGCTCGCCCGTCTCGAACTCTGCCTCGATCGCGGCTTCGTAGAGCACGCCGTGGTGTTCTTCGCTCTGCGGAGGAGGTTCCGCGGGGGTGTCCGCCTCGGCCATCGGGGCATTCTTGTCGATAGCCTCCAGCAATGCCCGAGTCGATGCTGGTCGTCACGCAGGCCGCGCCGTACGCGACGGGTCCCGCGGGCGTCCACGGCGTGCTCGAACAAGCCGCGACCGCGCTCGCCCAGCTCGCAGATCGCTGCGGCCTGCGTGGGTGTCGGGTCACCGATGTGCGGACGCTCAACGACGACGCCGTCTACAAGGCGCGTGCGCTCGCCCTGTTCACGATCGGCGAGACACCGTGGAACCGTGTTCAACGTGCCGAGATCCTCAGCCGGCTGCGCGCGGGGGACCTCGCGGTCGTGGCCGTTCATTCCGCGACCGACTCGTGCTACGGCTGGGACGACTACGGCCGAATCGTCGGCGCGCGCTTCGACGACCATCCCTGGACGCAGACGGTCTCGCTCGATGTGGTCGAACCCGGGCACCCTGCTGTCACGCATCTCGGCAGCATGTGGTGCTGGCACGACGAGGTGTACCAGTTCCGCGATCTGCGCGACGACGCTCGCGTGCTGCTCCGCGTGCGCGACGGCGATCTCGATCTCACCGCACCGGGCGCGGCGCCGCCTCCGTTCGGGTACCCGCTCTCGTGGTGCTTCCAGGAGGGCGTGGGCAGGGTCTTCAGCACGAGCCTCGGGCACTTCCCTGCCGCATGGGAGTCGACGACGTTCCTGCAGCATGTCGGCGGCGGGCTGGCATGGGCTCTCGGTACCGGAGACTGAGCGCTCACCCGTGCGAACGCGGAACTTCTCGCCGTGGGCCTACTGGTCGCTGCGACTGCGGAGCCAGCGCGACGACGATCTCCTCGGTGAAAGCGGCGCCGATGGCAATGCGTGGCGCGATCGGGTGCGGTCCCGGATCGAGGAGTTGCTCGGGCCGATGCCCGAGGTCGTGCCGCTCGAGGACGAGACGACAGACGTCGTCGACGGTGGAGACCACCTTCGCTCGCGGATCGTCTACGACACCGAGCCCGCGATGTCGGTGCCGGCGTGGCTGCTCGTTCCGAAGGGTCGCGTGCAGCCCGGCCCTGCGATCCTCTCGGTGCACGGCCACGGCCCCGGGAAGGATCAGATCTGTGGTCTGACCGACGCTGGTGATGGCGATGGAGTTGGCGGCGACTACGCGCGCCAGCTCGTGCGGCTCGGCTATGTCGTGCTCGCGCCGGATCTTCGCTGCTTCGGCGAACGGCAGGACCCGCAATGGGATCCGGCGACACACAAGTACGACTGCGATTGGAATCTCGTTGCCGCGACGATGGCCGGCATGAACCCGCTGGCACAGAATCTCTGGGATCTGCATCGAAGTCTCGACGTGCTGGCCGCGCATCCGCTCGTTGACGGGTCACGCCTGGGCGCGGTGGGGTTGTCCTACGGCGCCACGTTGACGCTGTTCCTTGCCGCGCTCGACGAGCGGGTGCGGGCGGCGATCGTGTCCGGCTACCTGTCGAGCTGGCGCGCCGCGCACGCGGTGCCGTGGAACATGTGCGGCTCGCAGGTGATGTTCGGCCAGCTCGGCCGTTTGGAGCACACCGACGTCGCAGCGCTCGTCGCGCCGCGGGCGTTGCTCGTCGAGTCGGGGACCGAGGACCTGATCTTCCCGGTGGAGTCCGCCCGCGCGGCCGTCGAGCGGCTGCGTCGGATCTGGGAGCGCGAAGGAGCACCCGGTGCCCTCGTGCACGACGTGTTCGAGGGCGGCCACCAATGGCACGGGATCGAGGCCGGCGCCTTCCTCACTACGCACCTATGAAACCGGTCGGGGGCGGGCGTTGCGGAGCCGGACGATGCTGAACGGGAGGCCGCATGCGACGACCGCGTCGACATGTGGCCACAGATCGTCGACGACGCGGAGATCGACGCCGGCGGCACGGTGGCGGTCGATGCAGTTTCCCAGCGGGACCACCGAGCGCGGCACGATCTCGTCATCGGCGATCCACTGTCCCTCGGCCTCGGCCCATGGCGCGAACGGCGCGGCATCGAGCTCGTAGACGAACAGCTCGGCCTCGGCGATCGTCGTCAGCCTGCCGTGCTCGACCCAGTGCACTCGGGCCGATGTCGTGTCGAACCTGGACTCGAGCTGCGAGCGCTCGCCGGCGTCCCGTGCCCACACCGTCACCCGCGGACACTCGCGTGGGAACCAATAGAGCGGCGCGTGGTCGCCGTCGATCGCCCACACGTGCGCGCCCGCTCCAGGGTTCGTCGGCGGGACGTGCGGCACGAACCGCTCGATGGCCGGATCCTCGCTGAAGTGATAGACGAACTCCGGCCACCGGCTCGGGTACCACTGTGGCATCACGCCAGCCTCGCGTACCGTGTCCGGTGATGAGCGACACGCCGGCCGGCCGGCTCGAAGCGTTGGGCCTCGAGGTCGAGGTCGCGCTCCGGTGAGCCCCCGCATCGCGATCATCGGGGGCGGCAGCTACCACTGGTCACCGCGGCTCCTCGCCGACTTCTGCAACACGGCGTCGCTCACCGAGGCGCAGGTCGTCCTCCACGATCTCGATCACACGTCCGCCGAGCGCATGGCAGAGCTCGGGCGCGAGTTCGCGCATCGGCGTGCGATCCCGATGCGCGTCGAAGCCGTCGAGGACCGTGCCGCCGCGCTGACGGCGAGCGACTTCGTGATCACCGCGTTCTCCGTCGGTGGGCTCGAGAGCATGCGTTACGACCTCGAGGTGCCGGAGCGGTTCGGGATCCGCCAGCCGATCGGCGACAGCGTCGGGCCGGGTGGCATCGCCCGCGCCTTGCGGAGCGTGCCTGTGGTGCTCGACATGGCACGCGCCGTCGAGCGTCACGCGCCGAGCGCCTTGTTCATCAATGTCTCGAACCCGCTCAGCGCGCTGACCCGAACGGTGGCGCGCGAGACCGATGTCGCCGTCGTCGGCCTCTGCAACGAGCTCGTCGGCCTGCAGTTCCAGCTGTCGCTGCTCTTCGACGTGCCGATGCACGAGATCGATTTCGTCGTCGGCGGCGTCAATCACTTTCCCGTCGTGACCGAGCTGCGGCTCGGTGCCGCGGGTGGCGTCGACAGCGACGGCTTCGCCCGCCTCCGCAGCGCGATCGATACGCCACCGTCCGGACCGCTCTGGATGCAACCTCCTCCGGGAATGCATTGGCGGAAGGTCACCGACGGTGACACCTTCACCAAGATCGACCTGCTCGCGAACCTGGCGGTCAAGCTCGAGCTCTTCTGCCGATTCGGCGTGCTTCCCGGCGCGAACGACCATCACATCGTCGAGTTCCTTCCCGGGTTCGTGCACGGCGACACCGGGCACGGGACTGGGTGGCACGTGCACCACTGGGGCATCGACGGCCACACCGCCGACAGCATCGACGACGTCCGCGGCTACGAAGCCGCGCGTGACACCGATGGCGTCACCTCCATGCCGACCGGTGAGCTTGTCGCGGCTCTGCTCGACGCGATCATCACGGGGTCGGGACCACCGCTGCCGGTCAACCTCCCCAACACCGGTCAAGTGACCACGCTCCCGCCCGATGTCGTCGTCGAATGCATCGGCACCGGCGACACGAGCGGTGTTCGCGCTCGCGACACCACAGCGATCCCGGGCATCATCGGCGAGTACGCGCGCAGGGCGAGTGTCAGCCAGGAGCTCACGGTGGAGGCCGCGTTGCGCGGCGACCGGGATCTCGCCATTGCTGCGATGCTCGCCGACCCACTCGCGGGGCGACTTCCGTACGAGCGGGTCATCGAGCTGACGGAGGCGCTGATCGATGCGACCTCGGCGTGGTTGCCGCAGTTTCGCCGATAGTCTCCTCACGTTCGCGTCAGGTTCTCGGGGGTCGCATGGCGCCGCGCATCTGCTTCATCGGTGGGGGTTCCTACCAGTGGACCCCGAAGCTGATCCTCGACATCGCCGACACGCGCAGCTTGCACGACGCCGAGATCGTCATCGAAGACATCGACCCCGAGCCGATCCCCGCGATGGTCGACTTCGTCCATCACGTTGCGAAGCTCCGCGGGATCGGATTGCGGGCCACGGGAACCACCGAACAACGCTCGGCGCTCGAGGGAGCCGACTACGTCGTCGTCTGCATCTCGACCGGCGCGCTGGAGAGCATGCAACACGACATCGAGGTCCCGGACCGCTACGGCCTCCGCCAATCCGTCGGCGACACGGTCGGCCCCGGCGGGATCCTCCGTGGGCTGCGCAACATCCCGGTGCTCGTCGCCATCGCGCGCGACATGGAGATCGTCTGTCCCGACGCCTGGCTGCTGAACTTGACCAACCCCATGACGACGCTGACCCGCGCCGTGCAAAAGGCGACCAGCATCACCGCGATCGGGCTCTGTCACGAGGTGACGATCACCCAGTACACGCTCGCCATGTTGCTCGGCTGCGACATGCGCGCGATCGACCTCTCGGTCGCCGGGGTCAACCATCTCCCGTTGATCACGCGGCTCGACATCGCAGGCGACGATGGCCTCGAACGGCTTGCCGCGCTCATCGACGACGAGGACGCGCTCGCCGCGCCGCTCGTGATCCCGGGCATCACGGGCCACGAGGCCGTGAGCGACGGGGGCGCGTTCACCGTCGGGTCGCTGCTCGAGGCGAACCGGGTCAAGCTCGAGCTGTTCCGACGGTTCGGGGTGTTGCCCGCCGCGGGCGACCGGCACCTCGTCGAGTTCTTCCCCGGGTTCCTCACGGAGGAGTCCGGATGGGGTGCTCGTTGGGGCGTCGAGTTGACGAGCATGGACACTCGCCGCGCCTGGCTCGCGCACTACATGCGCGAGTTCGACGGGCTTCGGAGCGCGTCCGAGCTGCCGCGCACACCGAGCGGCGAGATGGTCGCCGCGCTCATCGACTCCCGCTTGCGCGACCGACCCCGTCACTTTCCCCTCAACATCGCGAACCATGGGCAGGTCCCCGATCTGCCGGAGGGAGCGATTGTCGAGAGCATGGTGTGCGTCGATGCCTCGGGCGCCCGCGGGCGCGACGTCGCCCCGGTCCCCGTGGTGCTCGCGGATTACCTACGACGCGTTTCGGCATCGCAGGAGAAGGTCGTCGAGGCGGCGCTCACGGGTGAGCGCGACGTGGTGTTCGAGGCGATGCTGCTCGATCCGTTGGCGAGCCGCATCGACTACGACGAGCTCGGTCGCATGACCGACGAGATGCTCGCCGCAACCGCGCGCTGGCTCCCGCAGTTCGCGTGATCCTCCGGGAGTTCCGCGCCGGCGCTGCCTCGGTGATCGTCCACGACGACCTCGACGCGCTCGCGACTCGCGCCGCCGCCGACGCCGCGGGCATGATCGCGGCTGCGATCGACGCGAGGGGTGAGGCCGAGCTGATGCTCGCGACGGGCAACTCGCAGCTCGCGTTCCTCGATCGACTCGTCGCGGCGGGCGGCGTCGATTGGTCGCGGGTCACGGCCTTCCACATGGACGAGTACGTCGGCATCAGCCCCGATCACCCTGCCAGCTTCCAGCGGTACATGCGCGAGCGGGTCGCGGCGCGCGTGCCGTTGCAGTTCCACTACCTGTCCGGCAATACGGGTGACGCCGGGCTCGAAGCGGCTCGGTATTCGGCGCTGCTGGCAGATCACCCCCTCGACCTGTGTTGCCTCGGGATCGGCGAGAACGGGCACCTCGCCTTCAACGATCCGCCCGTGGCCGACTTCGACGATCCGTTGGCGGTGAAGGTCGTCGACCTCGACGATCCCTGCCGCGATCAGCAAGTCGGCGAGGGCCACTTCGCGACCCGTGACGAGGTTCCGTCGCGTGCCATCACCGTCACCATCCCTGCACTTCTCTCTGCGCGCCGGGTGCTCGTCATCGCACCCGAGGCGCGCAAGGCTGCCGCGGTGGCCGCGGCGTTGCAGGGACCCGTCGCTACCGCCTGCCCAGGGTCGGCCCTCCAACGATGCGTGCACGCGACCGTGCATCTCGATGCGGCGTCCGCGGCACGGCTGTCATGACCGTGCGCGTGCTCGTGGTCGGAACCGGTTTCGGCGCACGGGTAGTCGCACCGATCTTCGACGCGACCGCCGGGTGCGAGGTGGTCGAGGTCGTCTCCGCCCGCAGCGACGTCGCTCGGGCAATCTCCGAGCGTCGACCGGATCTCGTCTCGGTGCACAGCCCGCCGTTCCTCCACGCGACGCACGCGCGCACTGCCGTCGAGAGCGGTGCCGCTGTGCTGTGCGACAAACCCTGCACGCCGTCCGCAGCCGAGACGGCCGAGCTCCTCGCCGCGATCGACGGTGTCGGTGGATTGCATCTCGTCAACTTCGAGTTTCGGTGCGACCCCGCGCGCGAGGAGCTCCGTCGCCTCGTCGCCGATGGAGCGATCGGAGACGTGCGGCATGTGACCTGGATCCACCACAGCGCCGGGTCGCGGATCCCGATGCGACCCCACGGGTGGCTCTTCGACCGCGCGCTTGGAGGCGGCTGGATCGGCGCGTGGGCATCGCACGCGATCGACGCGCTGCGCTGGCTGCTCGGATCCGAGTTGACCGTCGTCGACAGCCGGCCTCGGATCGACATCGCCGAACGAGTCGACCGCGGTGGCGAGGTACGGCGTTGTACCGCCGAGGACGGTCTCGTCGCCTTCCTGCGCACGGAGCGTGGTACGACGATCACGCTCGACTCGACCTTCGCCGCCGCTGCGAGCCTGCCCCCGCGCCTGCTCCTGCTCGGCGACGAGGCGACGATCGAGTGCGTCGCCGACGAACGCGTCACGCTCCGCCGTCGGCTCGACGAGCGAGTCGAGATTCCGATCGCGACACAGGCCGGCACCGACCGCCACCAGGTTCCGATGCGGCGATGGGCTTCGGTCGTACGCGACGCGGTCGAGAACCGCAGCGCGCCCGCGGGCGTGCCGACGCTCGTCGACGGCCTCGCCTGTGATCGGGTGCTCGACGCTCTACGTGACGGTCGCTGACCCGGCCGGATCGCCTGCGCTCGCCCCGGCGCCGAGCGCATACCCGAACAACTTGTCCCAGCCCTCGGCCGTGATCCCGAGGGCATGGAGCTGCAGGTTTGCTTCGTTCTGCGCCTCATGGGCGGCCGCAACACCGAGGTGCTCGTAGGCACGCGCGCGCGCAAGGCTCGCGATGGCGCGATCGACACGTGCATCGGTCGCGAACGCGATCGCGTGCGCCTCGTCGAGCGCAGCGACCGCGTCGGTGGTGAGGCCTTGCTGGGCGAACGCGAACCCGGTCGCCCAGTGCAGCAGCAGCCGATCCATGTAGGTGCCGCCGCGCACGCGCGCGACATCACGTGCGAGCGCCAGCGCGTCGTCCGGCCGGCCCGCGGCTGCGAGCCCAAGGGCGAGGAGCCCGCCGAGCGCCGCACGGGCGCCGTCGGCCTCCGCCTGCTCGTACACCGGCGTCACGACCGCGATGGCCTCGTCGATTCGGCCCGACTGCAGCAAGGCCAGCCCGTGGAGCCCGGCGAGGTCGGCGTCGACGACGAGACCCCGCCGCTCGTAGCCGAGCTGTCCCAGCGCAACGAGCGCGCCACTCGCGTCGCCTCGCTCGAGGTGCATCGCGCCGCGCGCGGCAGGCCCGATCCCTCGCATCTCGTGGTCGGCGAGCGCGTTCACCGCGGGCGTCATCGAGTCGAGCAGGTCGGTGGCCTCGCCGAACCGGCCGAGCTTCGTCAACGCGCGCACGACCGGCGCGGTTGCCTGCACCTCGGCCCACTGGTCGCCGATCGCCCGGAACAGCTCGATCGCCTCCCTGCCCCGCTCGACACACTCCTCCGAGCGACCGCGCCACAGCGCGATGTCGGCGAGCAGCACCTCCATCATGCCGAGGGCCCAGCGATCGCCGGTATCCATCTCGTTGCCGATCTGGCGGGCGAGCTCCTCCGCTTCGTCGAGCCGACCCTGGTTGTATCGGACGAATGCGAGCAGACCCAGTGCCCAACCCACGCCGCCCCAGTCGCCGATCTCCGCGAACGCTTCGGCCGATTCGTTGAGTCGCTCCTCTGCGGTGGTCGTCGCACCTCTCGCGAAGGCGATCCACGCGAGGTTCTGCAACGCCCACGCCTCGCCACGACGGTCGCCGGCACCGCGAAACGCTGCCAGCGCGTCCGATGACAGGCGCTCGGCCTCTGCATCCTCTCCCTGGAAGAGGCGTGCCATGCCGAGGCCGCGGAGCGCTTCGGCGGCGAACGACTCGTTGCCGATCGCGCGCGCGGTCGTGAGCGCCTCGCCG
>Ga0247727_10003202_pt1 | contig 36506 bp, 30 predicted proteins | sample WisWelCaveWW1625_FD_202498 | JGI IMG/M metagenome (GOLD analysis project Ga0247727, IMG submission 202498) | Biofilm microbial communities from Wishing Well Cave, Virginia, United States - WW16-25 | ecosystem: Environmental > Aquatic > Deep subsurface > Groundwater > Cave microbial mat | place...
CCATAAGCCCACCACGCTCCGCGTCTATCTGTCCGCGAATCGGTACGACCACGGTACCTTCGGAGTCCACTTCCCGACCTTCTCGAGCGTCCGCGCGGATGGGACCCTGACCGTCAGACGGGCGGGCTCGCTACGGCATCGTCCGGACCTTGTCCGCGAGAGCGGTCAGGGCCCGGGCCAGGAGCATTCGACTGGCGTCGGGCGTGCGGCCGAGGCGGTGGCCGATCTCCTGGAAGCTCAGCTCTTCGTATTTGCGGAGCAGGATGACCTCGCGGTGGGTGGGTTCGAGGGCTTCCATGGCCTTCTCCAGGCGCTTCGTCTCTTCCTTGAGGATGAGCCGGCTGACCTCGGAGCGGACCTCAGCCGTCAGGGCCTCCACGTTCGAGCCGAGAGGGACCGTGCGGTTCGCATCGCGGCACTGCCGGTGGACGTAGTCCGCCTGGTCGCGGATCACGTTCTGCGCGATCGTCGCGAGCCACGCCACCAGGCTTTTGCGGGTGCCTCCTTCGAACTGGTCGATGTGCTGGAAGGCCCGCATCAGGGTCACCTGCAGCACGTCGCCCGACTCGAGCTGGCCCCGGAGCTGCGGCCCCAGCCGCAGCCGGATCAGGGCGAGTACCCGCTCGCCGCAGTCTCCGAGGAGCGTGTCGAGGGCGTCACGCGACCCCTCGCGGGCTCGTCGCAGCAGGACCGCGCTGTCTCGAGGCTCCATTACGGTCGGGGTCGATCCCGGCGTGGATTCCGAGCGATCGCCAGGCCGTAGGGCCGTCCGGCGACCGGGATCGACGCCAGGACGGTGTGGAGGGTGGGGCTCGTGGGGTCCGTGTCGATCACGGATACGTCCCCCGAGTCGCGGTTCGTCACCAGGCAGCGGGATCCGTCGGGTGTCATCGCGAGCCGGCGAGGCGAAAGTCCCACAGCCAGAGACGACACGACGACGCCTGACTCCGTGTCGGCGACCAGGACGCTGCCGGCATTCGCATGCGCCACATACACGCGACTCCCGTCGGGCGCCACGACGACGCCCTCGGGCCCGTCATCCATCCGGATGGTCGCGACGACTCGATGGAAGCTGTGGCTCGACGGGTCCGTGTCGACGACCGAGAGGTCGTCGGAGACGAAGTTTGCCACGTAGAGACGGGTCCCCGCTGGGTGGATCGCGAGCCCGAGCGGCGCCCGGCCGACGCGGATCGTGGCACCGTCGGGCACGGGCAGGACCGTGTGCGGCAAGGGACTGCGAGGATCCAGGTCGATCACGGAGACGCTGTCCGCGAGCATGTCCGCCATGTAGAGGCGGCTGCCATCCGGTAAGCACGCGATACCGGTTGGTCTCTGGCCTCCGAGGTGCATCCGTCCGTCGGATAGGGTCGAGACCTGGTGGAAGCGAGGACTGCTCGGGTCCGTATCGATCACCGACAGCGCTTCACCGGCCCGTACGTAGGCGCGCGTCCCGCCCGGTGCGATAAGAAGGTAGTTGGGCTTGCCGCCAACCCACACTCCTACTGGTTCGGGTGAGCCCAAGAGCGTGTGCGTGGCCGCGTCGATGACGAAGACCCGGCCGAGCACTGGCGCGGCCAGGTACACTCGGCCGCCGTCGGGAGTGACGGCGATATCTGCGATCCAGTCCCGGGGAGTCCTCGCGGGCGCCGAGACAGTGGCGATCGTGACGCGCGCTTCGACGTCGATGGCGACTACGGCAGCGGGGTCCTGCGTAGAGACGTACGCTACGAACTCGGCCGGGTCCGGCGCAGTCCGCCGCCATCGCCGGTGACTCTCCTGCCACTTCCCAAGGACTTCGGCAGGCGAGGCACGCGTCGCGGTATCGGATGCGTTGGGCGGGCTTGCGGGTGACGCACCGGGCCTCGGCCTGGGCTGCAGCGCCAGCAGGGCCGTGACGGCGAACGCAACTGTCAACCCGGTGAGAATCGTCCCGGTCCACCGCCCTCCGAGAGTCACGGCCGGCGACGGGGGGATTCGCGTGAGGTGATCGCGGCGATCGCGATACTGAAGGGTCGACCTTCCAGCGTGACGGTAGCCACTGCGGCGTGGAAGGTCGGGCTCGTGGGGTCGGTGTCGATCACCGTGACGTTCCTCGAGTTGAGGTTCGCCACGAAGCCGCGAGTCCCGTCGGGGCTCAGAGCGACTTGCGCCGGGGAGCGCCCGACTTTGACCGCGGGGAGAGGCACGGCGTTCGACGCCGTGTCGATCATGGCCACGGTCTCGTTTTCGCGGTTGGTCACATAGACACGCGTGCCGTCGGGACTCAGGGTCACCCAGTGGGGATGAGTCCCCGTCTTGACGGCCGCGACCACGGCGCCAAAGGTCGGGCTGGCCGGCTCCGTGTCGATGACCGAGACCGAGTTCAAGAGGGTACTAGTGACGTACAAGCGGCTGGCGGTGGGGCCGAGAGCCGCCCCTGACAGCGCCAGGCCGACGAGAGAGATTTGGCCGTCAGGCGTGCCGACGACGGTGTGGAAACGCGGGCTCGTGGGCGATGTCGAGCACGAAGACGGCGTCTGCGAGCATGTCCGTCACGAACGCGCGCGTTGCGTCGGGCGCGATCGCGATCCCGGTCGGCTCTGTGCCGACACGGATCGCCCGCCCGTCTGGCACTCGGACGACGGTGTGGAAGCGTGGGCTGCGCGGATCGGTGTCGATCACCGAGACGGCGCCGGACAGCAGCGTCACGTAGGCGCGCCGGCCGTCGGGAGTCAGGGCCACCTGGAAGGGCCGGTCGCCCACGGCGATGCCCGAACCGTCGGGGACCGCGAGAACGAACTGCGACTTCAGGTCGACGACGAAGACGCGATCGGCGTCCAGGCCCGCGACGTAGGCACGGTCGCCGTCCGGGCTCATGGCCACTCCGATGATCCGATCCCGGGTTTCCTTGGCGGGCAGCGGAATGTGAGCCGCGACGCTCGAGGTCCGGGGATCGATCATGTCGAGGGCGGGAGGCTCTCGTGTCGTCACGCACACGACGAACGAGCCCGCGCTCCCGGAGGTTGGACCCCGATCGAACGCAGCCCTCCAGCTCGCGTAGTTGGCCTTGAGCGTGGTCCGGTACGCTTCCCGGTCGACCATCAGCTTTGCTGCAGGCGTTGGCAGTTCCAGCGGTGTCACGCTCGCAAGGGTGCTCGGGCGTGCACCCCGGGGCGTACGGTTCGCGAGCAAGGTCGCCGCGAGAAGAGCGACGAGCAATCCGGCAACGAGGGCCGCACCCACCCTCGCCGCGGTGGGGGTTCTCGCCCGGGGCCGCTCGAGGACTTCCTGCAGCATCCGGCGTGCTTCGCCGACGTCGGGCCGCCGCTCGGGGTCCTTTTCGAGCGCGCGACGCAGCAGGGCGCGAAGCGTCAGTGGCGTCGTCTTCGGCAGCGCTTCCCACTCGGGGTCGCGATGGAGAACGGCCGCCAGGGTGTCCGCGAAGCTGTCTCCTTGATAGGCCACCCGCCCCGTGAGGGCCTCGAACAGCACGCACCCGAAAGACCAGATGTCGGTCCGCTTGTCGACTTCCCTGCCTCGAGCCTGCTCGGGGCTCATATAGGAGGCGGTGCCGAGGATCACGCCGGTCGCGGTGTCCCGGCTCAGCTCGAGCGGCAGCGAGAGCACCGAGAGCTCACGTTCGCCGAGCGCTTTGCCCAGGCCGAAGTCCAGGAGTTTGGCGCGGCCGTCGCGGGTGAGCTTCACGTTGGCGGGCTTCAAGTCGCGGTGGATGATCCCGGTCGCGTGGCTCGCTTCGAGCGCGTTCGCGATCTCGATGAACAGCGGGCAGGCCTCCTCGAGCGGGAGGGGGCCGCGCGTCATCCGCTCGGCGAGGGTCTCGCCCTCGACCAGCTCCAGCACGAGGAAGAGCCGATCGCCGGCGCTTTCGATTCCGTAGATCGCCTCGATGTTGGGGTGGTCGAGGGAGGCGAGGAGTCGGGCCTCCCTTTCGAAGCGGGCCCGCCGCGCGGGGTCGAGTGCGAAGAGGGGCGGCAAGACCTTGAGCGCCACTTCACGGCCGAGCCTCGTGTCGAACGCGCGATAGACCTCACCCATCCCGCCCGCGCCGAGGCTCTCGTGGACGCGGTAGTGCCCGAGCGTCTGTCCGGTGAGGGGCTCCGTGGCTCGGCCCAGGATCTCTTCGATCCGACCGAAGGCTTCGACCCGGCGCTGGAGCTCGGCCATGAGCTCGGGATCGCCGGAGGCGAGGTCGGTGGCGGACAGCCGCACGCCGTCCACGACCAGGCGCTCGACGTAGCGAGCAAACAGCGCGTTCGCCCTGTCCTCGTCCACGGCCGCCGTCCGTTCACAGGCCGTCCGGGGGCGCGCGATACGAGCTGATCAGGGAGTCCGTAGGATCGGCCCCGTTGTCAGGCCCAGGTTGTGTGGTTGGTTGGGGCGGAGTCTAGCACACGGTACGCCGCGCCGGCAGGTTCGCCGGCCTCCGGTTCGAGCGATCGCCTCAGCCGGACAACAACGCCGCGAGGCGGCCGATCGCGGTCACCAGGTCGGGTTTGTCGGTCAGCACCGGCGCGAGCGGGTCCTCGCCCAGCGCCGACATGCGCTCGGGCAGGCTCTTGAGCGTGAAACGCCTGAGCTCGAGTGTCTCGTCCACCTCGTCCCACGAAAGAGGAGCGGAGCAAAAGGCCCCGGGGACCGGGCGGGCCGTGAACGGGGCCGCGAGCAGCTTGCCGTGGCCGTTCTGCAGGAAGTCGATGTACACGCGGCCGCCGCGCTCGCCCGGAAGACGGATCGTGGTCGCGATCTCCGGCAGCCGGCCCGCCACCACGCGCGCGAGCAGCTCGCCGAGCTGCTTGCACTGCTCGAAGGTGCAGAGCCCCCCGAGCGGAACCAGCACGTGGATGCCCGTCGAGCCCGAGGTCTTGGCGTAGGCCGGGAGGCCGATCTCCTGCGCCAGCTCGTGAACCGCGCGCGCCACGCGCACCACGTGCACGAAGGGCGCCGTCTTCGGGTCGAGGTCGAGGATGCACCAGTCGGGGTGCGCGAGGTCGGTGATGCGGCTCGCCCAGACGTGGAGCGGGATCGTGCCGAGGTTGGCGATGTAGAGCAGCGACTCGACGTCCCCCGCGACGAAGTAGTCGATCTCGCGCTGGCCGTCCTCGCTCCAGACGCGCTCGGTCCGCATCCAGCCGGGCGCGAAGCTCGGCGCGTCCTTCTGGAAGAAGCTCTTGCCCTTGACCCCGTCGGGGTAGCGCGTGAGGACCAGCAATCGGTCCTTCAGGTACGGCAGCAGCCAGGGCGAGATCGCGCGGTAGTACTCGATCAGGTCGCCCTTCGTGTACTTCTCGTCGGGCCAGAAGATCTTCGTGAGGTTCGTGAAGGGCACCTTCTTCTCGACCGGCGCATCGGCGAGCAGCGACGAAAGCCCAGGACCTGCGTTCGCCGCTGCCGGGGGCGTGTCTTCCGCGGCCCCCGCCGCGGCGCGAGCTTCGGACGGCGGCTCGCGCCCGTCCTCTTCCACTCCGGGGCCGGCGGCGCCTCCCATTTCGCGCGCCCGGTCCCCCGGCACCTCGCATTCCTGCGGCGACTTGTCGTCGCGAAGGCGCAGGAATACCGGCTGGCGCAGCATGCCGTCGGCGGTCCAGGTCAGGTAGCGCACCTCGGCCACGAAGCGGGGATCGACCCAGACGTGGCCGCGGTCCGTGGGCAAAGGACCGGTGCAGGCCGGGGTCGCGCGTATGGCTTCGTCCAGGAGCGCGCGCAGCGTCACGAGCTGCTCCTCGCCGAAGCCGCTGCCGGCGCGCCCGCAGTAGACGAGCGCCTTGCTCTCGAAGGCCGCGAGGTGCAGCGCTCCGAAGCCGCTGCGGCCGCCCTGCGGCTCCGTGAAGCCGACGACCACGAAGTCCGAGGCGCGCTCGGTGCGCAGCTTCAGCCAGTGGGGTGACCGGCCCGCCTTGTAGGGCGAGTCGGCACGCTTCGCGATCAGTCCCTCGAGCTTGAGCCGGCTCACCTCGTCGTAGAAGGCCTCGCCCTGCTCGGGGATGTGGTCGACGTAGCGCACGGGCCCGGCGCGCGGCAGCAGCATCTGCAGCAGGCGTTTCCGCTCCACGAGCGGCAGCGGCCGCAGGTCGAAGCCCTCGAAGGCGACGAGATCGAACGCGTAGAAGGTCGCGGGCAGCTCGAGCGCCGCACGCTGGATGTCGGTGGTGCGGCGTTGCTGCGCGCGCCGCTGCAGGCGCTGGAAGCTCGGGCGGCCCTCCGCGTCGAGCACGACGATCTCGCCGTCGATCACGAGGTCGCCGAAGGGAAGCGCCGAGAGAGCGCGAGCGACGTCCGGATAGATGGCCGTGGCGTCGCTGCCCTTGCGGTACACGAGGTGGGAGGCGCCTTGCTCGCGCGCCGCGAGCACGCGGTAGCCGTCGTACTTCAGCTCGAAGACCCAGGCGGGATCGCTGAAGGCCTTCTCACCCGTCTCGGCCAGCATCAGCTTCACCGCGGAGGGGCGGATCGCCTGCTTCGGGGCCGCAAGCCTCGCGAGCTCGGCCCGCACCTCGCCCGCGCGCTCCGATCCGGTGCGGATCTCCTCGAGCGTGAGGCCCGAGTAGATCGACTCCGGCGGCAGGACGCGCGTCGCGCTGGCCCACGCGTCGTTGCGCTTGACCAGCATCCACTCCTTGCCGGCCTGCTGGCCACGCCCCTTCGTGCGGAAGAGGTGGTACGCCCCGCGCAGCTTGTAGCCGAAGAGCTCGAAGCTCACCTTGCCGAGCGGCAGCGTCTCGTCGGGGTTCTCGGTCGCCACCCAGAGCCCCTTGTCCCAGACGATCACCTCGCCGGCGCCGTAGTTGCCCTCGGGGATCACACCCTCGAAGTCGGCATACTCGACCGGATGGTCCTCGACCTCGACCGCGAGGCGCTTGTCGGCGGGGTTGAGCGAGGGGCCCATCGGCACCGCCCACGAGCGCAGCACGCCGCCGAGCTCGAGCCGGAAGTCGTAGTGGAGGCGCGTGGCCGCGTGCTTCTGGACGCAGAAGAGACGCGGGCGCGCCCACGCGGGGCTGGCCTCCGGGCCCGCCGCAGCCGGCGCGGGCGACGCGGCCACCTCGGCCGGAACGGTGGGCACCGCCTCGCCCCCGAAGGGCTCGGGCGTGCGATCGGCCGAGCGCTTCGCGCGGTACTTCTTGAGCTTCTCGTCGGCGGAGTCGTCGGCCGTCTCCTCCGGCTCGTCGGCCATGCCGACGATGGTACCCGCTCCCGATCCGGGAGCGGGTACCTGAGGGCGCGTCTCTCTAGAACGACAAGCGCGCGCCCAGCTGGATCCGCCGCATGTCACGTGCGGTGCGGATCTTGCCGAAGGTGGCGGGCGCGTTGAGGCCCGTGCCCGGGTTCGAGAGGTTGATCGTGTTGAGGGCGTTCGTCGCTTCCGCCCGGAGCTGGAGCCTGAAGCTTCCGCGGAGCCGGATGTCGCGGAAAAGGCCGATGTCGACGTTGCGATAGCCGGGACCTTCGACGATGTTGCGTCCGGCGCTGCCGTCGGTGCCGAGAGCCGGCTGCGCGAAGGCGGCCGTGTTGAACCACTGCTCGATCAGCTCTTCGCGAGGCCGGCCGCCGTCGAGCGTGGGATCGCCGATGATGTCGGCGCGATCGCTGGTGAGCCCGTCGAGGTTGCGGTCCTGGCCGGAGCCGATCGTGAGCGGAGCGCCGCTCTGCAGCGTGACGATGGCCGAGAGCGTCCAATCGTTCAGGAGCAATTTCATGAGGGAGCTGCCGTCCTTGATGTAGTCGACTCTCCAGATGCCGGAGACGACGAAGACGTGCGTGCGATCGAACGAGGTGCGCGCACGCTCCAGCTCGATCCGGCTCGAGTTCTGGACCGCCGGCAGGCCGCCGCCCTGGTAGTCGACGTCCTCGAGGGCCTTGCTGAAGGTGTAGTAGGCCTTGGCCGAGAAGTGGGCGCCGCGCTTCTCGGCGGAGAGCTGCAGGCCGTGGTAGTCGGTGTCGAAGATCGACTCGAGCACCCTGGCCGCACCGATAGTGCCCGGCTGATACGGGCGGCGCGCGTTGACGTTGGCCGCCGTCGCACCCGGCCCGTAGACGGGGTAGTTGCGATCGACGCTCGCCGGCATCTTGCGCCCGAGCGCACCCACGTAGGACGCACCGACGCTGTAGTCCCGCAACAGTTCTTTCTGGACGGTGAGGTTCATCTGGTAGGTGTAGGGCCAGACGAAGTCGAGCGACGGGCCGAAGACTTGCGCCGGGAACGTGAAGCGGGGACTGGCCGGGTCGTAGGCGAACGGGAACGGGCCGACACCGCCGGACAGGTTGCCGTAAGGATCGGAGAGCGTCTTCACCGTCGGGAACGGCTGGCGAACCGTGAAGGGCTGGTTGTCGGCGGTGGTGTTCCACTCGTTGCCCGTGGTGCTGCCGTAGAACACACCGAAGGCGCCCCGCACGGACATCCGGCCGTCGCCCTTCGGATCCCACGCCACTCCGATGCGTGGCGCGATGTTGTTGTAGTCGGTCTTGACGATGCCGCGGCTGAGCCCCAGGTCGCCCGGGAAGAGCAAGCCCTCCGGGGCCGTTGGCGACACCTGGGACTTCTGTCCGGGAACGTACGCCAGCTTGCGGTTCTCCGGGTCCGTGAACGGGAACTGCAGGTCGTAGCGCAGGCCGAGGTTTAGCGTCACGCGCGGATGGACGCGAAAATCGTCCTGGGCGAACAGGCTCAAGAACCACCCGTTGTCGGTCTTCCGGATCGGCGCATCCTGGGTCATCGTGCTGGGGAGGCCCAGCAGGAAGTCGGCGTAGGCGTTTCCCGTCTTGGTACCGTTGAAGGCGAAGACGCCGTAGTTGTCGAGCAGCGTGTCGTGGACGATCTTCTCGTACGAGACCTCGGTTCCGAACTTGAACGAGTGGTTCCCGCGGGCGATGCTCAGCGTGTCCTTCACCCCGAAGTAGTCGCTCCCGGCATCGGGGCCGGCGATCGAGACCTGGCCGGTGAAGTACCCGGAGATGGTCAGCCGGGGGAGCGTGGGGTCGCCTTGGATCGTGAACCTCGAGTTGAGGTCGCCAAGCGAGGTCGTCGGGTTGTTGACGCGACCGCCGAACTGCCTCACGTAGGTCGCGCGGAACTGGTTGATCGTCGCCCCGTTCAAGGTCCAGGTGTCGGCCAGGTTCACGTTGTGCTGGGTCCACTTGAAGTCGCGATCCACCCAGGGGATGTTCCCGGTGAGCGACTGCGGCTGCGTGTCGGTGCCCTTCTGGTAGAAGTAGCTGAGCGCGACGATGTGGGACGGGGATAGGTGGTGGTCCAGCTTGAGCGTTGCCTCGTCGGTGTTCAGGGGGTCGGGCCGGCGGACCTCGAAGAAGTTGTTGGGCAGGTTGGACGCCGGGACGTAACGCTCCTGGATCGTCACGGCCGCGGGGTCGAAGCGTGAGGACGGTATGATCCCTCCCGGGAACGCCGTGCCCGTCTGCGGATCCCTGGGCTTGATGGCCGACTGCGAGAAGTCGCCCGCCCGCTCGAGCGCGGTCGGGACGACCGCCGAGATCCGGTAGTAGGTCTCCTCCTGGCGCAAGCCCGAATAGCTGACGAAGAAGAAGGTCTTGTCCTTCTGGATCGGCCCGCCGAAGGCGCCTCCGAACTGGTTCCGGTCGAGCGGGTCCTTCGTGGCCGTGACTCCGGGCGGCGCCCAGCGCTTCGAGTTCAGCTTCTCGTTCCGGAAGTACTCGTACGCGGCGCCTTTGTACTGGTTGGTCCCGGATTTCGTGACGATGTCCACGATGCCCGCCTGGTAGCGGCCGTACTCCGCGGCGTAGCTGTTCGTGATCACCCGGAACTCCTGGACCGCTTCCGGGTTCGGCGCCGGGTTTCCGGTGCCGCGCAGGCCCGCCGTGTTGTTGCCGCCGTCGAGCTGGAAGTTGACGCTGCCGTTCTGCGCGCGGCTCGAGCCGTTGATCGTCGTGAGCTGCTCGGGACCGCCGAGCGAATTCGAGGCATCGTTGCTGCTGACGCGCCCGTGAGGCTCAGCAGCGCGTAGAGGTCGCGGTTGACGAGCGGGAGGTTCAGGACTTCGTTCTGGCCCACGGTCCGCGACAGCGAGGCCGAGCTCGTCTCGACGAGCGGCGCGTCGGCAATGACCGAGACGACCTCTTCGACGCCGCCCGTCTCGATCGTCGCGCCGATGCGGGCGTTGCGGCCCACCTCGATCAGGATCCCGGTCTGCGAGAAGGTCTTGAAGCCGGGCATCGTGACTTCTAGCTTGTAGTCACCCACGGGCAGCAAGCGCAGGACGTACTGCCCCGCAGGGTCGGTCGTCGTGCTGCGCGAGAACTGCGTGCCCAGGTGTGTGGCCGTGACCTGCGCCGCCGGCACCGCGGCCCCCGTGCTGTCCTTGACGTTGCCCAGGATCGTCCCGGTGGGGGCCTGAGCGTGGGCGGGGGCCGCCAGAAGCCAGGCGCCGACGAGCACCGCGGCGGCCAGCAGGACGTCCAGCTGGCGATTGGGCCTGGCTTGTTTCACCGGTTTCATCGGTCCTCCTTTGGCGCTCGTGACCACAACCCGCGGGCAGCTCTCTCGATGAGTGCGATCGATCGATTGGCGGAAGCTAGCGGAATATAGGGGAGCTTGTCAATAGATAATATAGAATATGTGCTTTGAGTGAGATTCCCCGATCGCCAGCAACCAGCTGAAATCCTGTGGCTTGGACGAAGGGTCAGTTTGTCCTTTAATAGAGCAATATAGCTGATGAGTGCGGGTTGTCAAGAGGCGTGCGGGGTTGGAATGGGGTTTCTTGTTTGGACTTGCGTTGAGAGCGCGCCAGGTTCGAATGCTACATTAGTTCCAATAAAGGGCAAATAAGGAGAATCGCTCCCGAGAATTCTCTCGCCCCTGAGCGCGGAAACCTCGCTGCAAGATCAAGATCGCCAGGTTTGTGCGGGCGAGAATCGGGCTGGTGGTGGCGGCACGGATGCGAGAAACTCTGAGCTAGCCATGTACTTCAAGCAGTTCTACCTCGGGTGCCTGGCCCAGGCCTCGTACCTGATCGGGTCGGAGGGTGAGGCGGTGGTCGTCGACCCCCGGCGCGACGTCGACGAGTACCTCGCCGAAGCGAAAGCGCAGGGCCTCGAGATCCGCTACGTGGTCGAGACGCACCTGCACGCCGACTTCGTGAGCGGGCACCGCGAGCTCGCCGAGCGGACGGGCGCCACGATCGTCTTCGGCGCCCGGGCCGGCGTCGCCTTCCCCCACCGCGCGGTGAGCGACGGCGACGAGATCCGCATCGGCAACGTCGTGCTCCGGTTCCTCGAGACGCCGGGACACACGCCCGAGAGCGTATCGGTGCTGGTGATCGACACGCAGGCCTCGAGCGAGCCGAGCCTGGTCCTGACCGGCGACACGCTGTTCATCGGCGACGTGGGACGCCCCGACCTCGCGGGATCGCACGGCACCTCCGCGCAGGAGATGGCGTCGATCCTGTACGACTCGCTCCACGGCAAGCTGCTGAGCCTGCCCGACGCGACCGCCGTCTACCCCGCGCACGGGGCGGGCTCGCTCTGCGGGCGCCACATCTCGCAGGAGACCTCCTCGACGATCGGCGACCAGCGTCGCACCAACTACGCGCTCCAGCCCATGTCGAAGCAGGAGTTCGTTCGGCTCGCCACGGCGGATCTCCCGGAGCAGCCGCAGTATTTCGACAGGGACGTGGCGATCAACCGCGAGGGGGCGCCGTGGCTCCGCGACCGGCCGCCGCCCCCCGCCCTGGAGCCTGCGGAGGCTCAAGCCCGAGCCGGAAAGGGGGCACAGCTTCTCGACGTGCGCGCGGCGGCGGCTTTCGGTACCGGCCACCTGCCCGGATCGTGGAACATCGGCCTCGGAGGGCAGTTCGCGTCCTGGGCTGGAACGCTGCTCGAGCCCCAGCGCGAGATCGTGGTCGTGGCGGACGACGAGGGCGGCGTGGCCGAGGCGGCGCTGCGGCTGTCGCGCGTCGGCCTCGAGCGCGTGACGGGTCATCTCGCGCGCGGGCTCGTGTCCTGGCACGCGGCGGGCCTCCCCGTTGCCACTCTCCCCCAGTGGCCCGTCGACGAGCTGCGGGCCCGGCTCGAGGAGGACGCGCCGCGGCTGCAAGTGCTCGACGTGCGCCGGCCCGCCGAGCACGCAGCCGGCCGGGTGCCCGGCGCGCTCAACATCCCGCTCGACCGGCTCGAGCGCGAGGCGGGTGTGCTCGACCGCTCGCGCCCAATGGCCGTCATCTGCGCGGGCGGCTACCGCTCGAGCGCCGCGTGCAGCCTGCTGCGCAGGCAGGGCTTCGAAAGCCTCCACAACGTCGTCGGCGGGACGTCGGCCTGGATCGCGGCGGGCTACCCGACCGAAAGGTCCTGAGCGTCAGCGAGAAGCCGAAGCCTCTGGTCGCGAACGGCAAACGGCCTCGCGGACCCGCGGCCCCCCGTCGTGCCTCGGGCGGCAGGCGTTCCAGGCGGTAGCCAGAAGCTGGCGGGTCGTAGGACGCCTCCGGCCGGCCGTGGACCGGCGCCGGAAGCCTCCCTATACTGCGGAGCGTGACGTTTCGTGACCGCCTGCTGGCGACGATCCGGGCGGCGCGCCCGGTGCTGGAACAGCCCGGGGTCCTCGTCGTCGGGTCCGAGGTTCCGAACCTGCTCGAGCCGGACGCGGCAGCCACCCTGATCGTCTCCCAGGACCTCGACATCGGCGTGCCCGTCGACTGTCACGCGGCAGTGAAGCTGCGGCTCGGCGACATACGGGACCTCGTGCCCTCCGCCGACGAGCCGTCCGTCTGGGTGCCCGCCTCGCGCGACCTGCTGGAGGTGAACTTCGTCGGGATCGACCCCACCCAGGACCCCTCCGAGGCGTACGTGCTGGAGGACGAACGGCTGCCGCTCCTCGTATTCGGCGCGCTGTCCCTGATCGAGCCCGGTGCCGCGATCGACATCGAAGGCACCCGCGTGCGGCTGCCGCGGCCGGCGGGGTTGCTGCTCGAGAAGCTGGTGACCGACCGGACCGGCGACAAGGGGGAGCGGGATCTGCTCGTGGCCCTGGGCCTCCTGTGGACCTCGGGAGCTGACGATCTCCAGGAGCTCGAAGACAGCTTCGCGCGACTGCGGCCGGAGCTCCGCCACGCCGTCTGCTCGAACCTGACGATCCTGTCGCTGCTGGCGCCGCGGGCGGGCATGCCGGATCCGCTTGCGCGGCGCGCGGAAGTGGCCGCGCTGCTGCGACGGCTCGAAGCGCGAGACCGGGAGTCGGCTTGAGCCCATCCGTCGCGCGCCGCCTGCGACAAATGCGTTCAAGAGTGCTGGTGCGCTCCTGGGACTATCGGCAACGCCGCCATGCTCGTGGCGTGTGGTTTCGCCTGCGGCGGATCCTTGCCGATGCCGCCCTGGCCTACGCGATTCCCCGTGAAGACGCCCTCGGGCTGATGGCCGAAGGCCTTCGCGCGGAGCCTGTCGGCCAGGAGCTCCACCCGCCCCGCCTGATCCTGTTCGCCTCCCGGGGACGGATCGCGAAGATCGCTGGGGCGCGGCCGCTGCACGTGCGACTCGAGGCCGAGCTTTTGGCCGCGGAATGCCTGGCGCTCATTCCGTTCGAGGCGGGCCCTCCAGTCCGCAGAGGCCCCACGCCGACCCGCCGCTAGCCGGCGCGGGGGCCGCCGGGGTATAAACGCGCCCGGAGGACGCCATGAAGACCCGCTCCCTGATCGCCACAGCCCTCATCCTCGCCGGCAACGGCGCCGCTCGGGCCGCGAGCATTCCCACGCCGTCCGAGTTCCTCGGCATCACGGTCGGCGCCGACCGAGAGGTCGCCGACTACCGGCAGATCCTCGCCTACTTCAAGGCGCTCGATGCGGCCTCTCCGCGCGTCGAGCTCGAGATGCTGGGCAAGACGACGCTCGGCGAGGACCTGTTTCTGGCCGCGATCTCCTCCGAGAAGAACCTCGCCAACAAGAAGCGGCTGCAACAGATCGCCCGCAAGATCGCCGATCCCCGCGGCCTCGGCGAAGCCGAGGCGCAAGCGCTCGTGCGCGAGGGCAAGCTGTTCCTCTTCGTCACCTGCAACATCCACTCGACCGAGATCGGCGCCTCGCAGATGGCGATGGAGTGGGCGCACGCGCTCGCGACCGCCGAGGACGCCGAGACGAAGCGGCGGCTCGACGAGGTGGTGCTGCTGCTGTTGCCGTCGATCAACCCCGACGGGCAGATCATGGAGACCGAGTGGTACCGGAAGAACCTAGGCACGCGCTACGAAGGCGGGCGTATGCCCTGGCTCTACCACCACTACGTCGGCCACGACAACAACCGCGACTGGTTCATGCTGACGCAGAAGGAGACGCAGGCCGTCACGCGCGCCGTGTACCACGAGTGGCTGCCGCAGGTCTGGCTCGACGAACACCAGATGGGACAGACGGGGCCGCGCATCTTCGTGCCGCCCCAGGCCGAGCCGGTCGACCCCGACATCCACCCGCTCGTCTGGCGCGACATCAACCTGATCGGCGCGAACATGGCCTTCCGTCTCGAGCAGGCGAGGAAGAGCGGCGTCATCTACGGCTACGTGTTCGACGCGTACTGGCCCGGCGGCACCAAGAACACCGCCTGGTGGAAGAACGTCTCCGGGCTGCTCACCGAGGTGGCCTCGGTGCGCTTCGCGACGCCCGTGCGCATCGAGCCGAACGAGCTGTCGGGCGGCGGCAAGGGCCTGGTCGAGTACGGCACACAAGTGAATTTCCCGAACCCGTGGCCCGGGGGCAGCTGGCGGCTGCGCGACATCATGGACTACGAACGGATCGCTTCCGACGCGATCCTCGAGAGCTGCGCCGAGCGGCGCGCCGATTTCCTGAAGAACGCGCTCACGCGTGCGCGCGACGCCATCGCCAGCTTCGACGCGAAGGACGCCTTTCGCATCCCGGCGGCGCAGCGCGACACTGCGGGCGCCGCGCGGCTCGCGGGACTACTCGCCGAGCACGGCGTCGAGCTGCGCACGGCCGAAAACGGCGACGCCTACGTGCCGCTCGCGCAGCCCTATGGCCGCTTCGTCAACGAGCTGCTCACCCCGCAGCGTTACCCGGAGACGAAGCTCGTCGCCGGGAAGGACATCGTGCGGCCGTACGACGTGTCGGCCTGGACGCTGCCGCTGATGATGGGCGTGAGCGTCGAGCGCACGACGCTGCCCGCCGGCCTTTCGCCATGGAAGACCGTCGCGCCATCGCTGTCCACGCACGCGGCGGCTTTCGCGCTCGCGCCGGGCAGCCCGGAGACGGCCCGGCTCGTGAACGCGGCGCTGCGCGGCGGGCAGACGCGGATCGCCCGCGTGGCAACGAATGCGGGGGGCCGCGAATGGCCCGCGGGGACGGTGTTCCTGGACGGTGCCGCGGCAAAGGCGGCGGCCGTGAAGGCCGTTCCTGGCCAGACCTGGACCGCAGTGCCTGCGCTGCCGGACACGGCCGAGCCGCTGCGCGCGCCGCGTGTCGGCGTCTACAAGCCGTGGGCGGCGTCGATGGACGAGGGCTGGACGCGCTTCATCCTGGAGCAGTACGGGTTCGAGCCGAAGACGCTCGACAACAAAGCGGTTCGCGCGGGCGCGCTCAACGCCGCCTACGACGCGATCGTGCTGCCCGACGTGACGAAGGAAGTGATCGCCACCGGCAAGCCGAAGCGCGACGAGGGGGCGATGCGCTACTTTCCCGAGCTGCCCGCCGAGTACGCGGGCGGCCTCGAGAAGGAGGGCGCCGCCGCGCTCAAGGACTTCGTCGAGAAGGGAGGCACGCTGGTCGCGCTCTCGTCGGCCTCGGAGTACGTGATCGAGGAGCTGACGCTGCCGGTGCGCAACGCGCTCCCGCGCAGCTCCGATTTCGCGATCGCCGGCTCGCTGCTGCGCGCTCAGGTCAGCGGCGACCACCCCGTGACCTACGGCCTCCCGGGCGACGTGGCCGTGTTCCAGGACGAGGCGCTCGCGTTCGACACCGCGCCGCCGGGGCCCGAGATCGAGCGCCGCGTGCTGGCGAGCTTCCCGCGGCCGCACCGGACGTCCTGCTCTCCGGCTGGATGCGCAGCCCGGAGGCGATCACGCGCAAGGCCGCGGCGGTCGCGCTCTCCTACGGCAAGGGCAAGGTGGTGCTGCTCGGCTTCCGCCCGCAGCACCGCGCGCAGACCCCGGGCACGTTCCCGTTCCTGTTCGGCGCGCTCTACTGGTCGACCGCGAAATAGTCTCGCGGCGAACGCGGCGCGATCAGGTTCTCTCTTCCTCGGCGCGAGCTTGCGCGAGACACTCGTCGAACCGAGCGACGAGCGGCGGCGCGTGGCGCTCCAGGTATGGGCGGACGCTCTCCACAGCGAGACCTGCCTTCACGAGCTCGACGACGTCGGCACGGTCCCTGAGACGCGGTGACTTCAGCTTGAGGTAGACGAGCGTCCCGGCAGCGACCACCGGGACCTCGCCCTCGACCGGCTGCGCCAGCGATTCCTGCAGAAACGCGGCGCCGCCACTCGTCGAGAGCAGGTCGACGGCGACACCGTCGATCTGGATCGGAACGCCGGGTTTCAGCGTCACCAGCCCTCCGGCGTGACGCTCGAACGCCTCGTCGCCGACGAGCAGGTCCACGTCCAGCGTGTTGCGGGGGTAGCCGTGGGCCCCCACGGCGAGCCCGCCGGCGACGGCGTGGCGGACACCCAGGGAGGTGAGCGCTCGAGAGGCGCTGCGCATCGCGGCCAGCACGCGCGGAGCGACGACGTCCTCGAGCAGGCCCAGATCGGGTATCCCGCTAGGCATCGAGCGATTCCCCATGACCGACAGATGCGGCGTGGTCAGCACGCTCTAATATGCCACGCATCCAGCCGGCCGCGTCGATCACTCCTCCCGGAGAGACACCGCGGGGTGGATGCGCAACGCACGCCGCGCCGGCTCCCACGCGGCGAAGAGAGCCACCGAGAGCAGCAGCGCCGAGATCGAGGCGAAGGTCAGCGGGTCGAGCGGGCTCGTGCCATAGAGCAGGAACGACAGGAAGCGCGTCACGCCCAGGGCCAGCGCCAGCCCGATCGCCACGCCGATGCCGGCAAGGCGCAGCCCGCGCCCGACGACGAGTGCCACCACGTCCGCGCGCTCTGCGCCGAGCGCCACCCGCACGCCGATCTCGCGCGTGCGCAGCGCTACAGCGTAGGACAGCACCCCGTAGAGCCCGATCGCGCTCAGCACGAGCGCCAAGGCTCCGGTCAGGCCGAGCAGCGTGGCCGCCGCACGGGCCGGGAAGAGAGCCGTCCCGAGATGGGCGACGAGCGTCTTCACGTCGTAGACGGGAAGCGCACCGTCGAGGGCGGCCACCTCGCGGCGGACGACTGGCACGAGAGCCGAGGGGTCGCCCTGGGCGCGCGCGACCACGCTCATCTCGGCGCGGTGGAGCTGGCGGTGCGGGTAGAACACGAATGGGGTCGGATCCTCGCCCAGGGCGGTATACTTGCCGTCCCGCGCCACTCCGACGACCTGCAACGGCACGTCCCCTGTCCTGTCGCCGACGACCACGCGCTCGCCCAGGCCCTCCCGGCCGGGCCAGTAGCGGCGCACGAACGCCTCGTTCACGACCACGACGCCGCGGGCCCCCAGGGCGTCGGCCGCTTCGAAGCCCCGACCTCGCGCGAGGGCGACGCGCATCGTCTCGAAGTAGCCCGGGCCGACGAAGCTCGAGTGGACTTCCATGTCCTCACCGGGGCCGGGCTCGTAGCCCATGACGCGCAGCCCGCGCCGTTCACCGCCGAGCGAGAGGGGCAGTACGCTCGCGACGCTGGCCGATTCGACGCCCGGTATTCTCTCCAGCCGCTCCTGAAGTGCTTCGTAGAAGCGAGCGCCCCGCGTCGGGTCGTACCCCTGCGCTCCGAGGTCGATCGAGAACACCAGCACACCGTTCGGATCGAAGCCCGGGTCGATCGCCTTGGCATTCGACAGGCTGCGCAGGAAGAGGCCCGCCCCGATTAGAAGGACGAGCGACCCCGCCACTTGCGCGACCACCAGCGCGTCCCGCGCCGCGAAACGCCGCCGCACCACGGAATCGTGGCCGCGGGCCTTCAGCGACTCGATCGGGCTGGCGCTCGAGGCCCGCAGCGCCGGCCACAGCCCGAAGATGACGCCCGTCGCGATCGAGATCAGGAGCGCAAACAGCAGCACCCGCCGGTCGAGCTCCAGCCCGAGGGCGAGCGAAACCGGCAAGGGAGGCTGGAAGGCGAGGATCAGCCGCAGGCTGAGGGCGGCGAGGGCGACTCCGAGGGCTCCCGCCCCGCACGAGAGCAGCAGACTCTCGGCGAGGAGCTGGCGCACGAGCTGGCCGCGCCGGGCACCCAGCGCGACCCGCACCGCGATCTCGCGCCGCCTGACGCTCGCCCGCGCCAGCAGCAGGTTCGCGACGTTCGAGCAAGCGAGAAGCAGCACCAGGCCCACGGCGGCGAGGAGCACGCCCAAGAACCCCGACAGCGGACCCCGAATCTGCGGCAGGACACGCGAGGCCTCCTCTGGCAGCACACTCACGCTGCGTGGCTCCCCGTGCCGGTTGGTCCAGCTGTCACGGTAGCTGGCGTGAAGGCGGCGGCCGATCACGCCGAGGTCGGCCCGCGCATCCTCGATGCCGACGCCTTGGCGCAGCCGGCCGATCAGCATCAGGCCTCGGTTGCCGCGCTCGTCGAGCGACTCCCCGCTGAGGCTGGGACGCATCGCGAGCGGCACGAAGACGTCCATGGAGATTCCGCGCATCATGCCGGAGAAGCCCGAAGGCGCCACGCCTACGACCGTGTAGGGCCGCCCGTTGAGCGCGACCCTTCGCCCGACCACCGCCGGGTCCGCGCCGAAGCGGCCGCGCCAGAGCGCGTCGCTCAGGACCGCGACCGGGTGCTGACCCGGGGTCTCTTCCGCTGCGAGGATCGTGCGGCCGTAAGCGGCGCCGAGCCCGATCATGTCGAAGAAGTTGCCGCTCACGAGCTGGGCGAAGGCCCGCTGGCTCTCGCCTGCATCGGAGAGCACCAGGGGCTGGATCCCGTACGCCGCCAGGCCGTCGAAGACCTGGCTCTGCGAGCGGAAGTCGAGATAGTCGGGATAGGACGACGCGCCGTAGAGGGGCCCGCTGTAGTCGCTCGTGTATACCGTCGCGAGGCGTGACGGATCGCGGCCGGGCAACGGCTGGAGCAGCAGCGCGTTCAGCAGGCTGAAGATCGTGGTGTTGGCGCCGATGCCCAGCGCCAGCGAGACCACAGCCACACAGGTGAAGCCCGGGCTCTTGATCAGCAGTCGAGCCGCAAAGCGGAGATCCGACCAGAGCTGCTCCACACACACCCCGGGCAGGCTTTGTTTCCGGGAAGTACGACCCCGCGGGCACCGGGGTTCGAAAAAACCGGAGACGTTCCCGCTCCTGTTCGGCGTGCTACTGGTCGCCAGCGACGTGGCGGCCGGTCACGGCTCCGCCGGGCCGCGGCCGACGCCGAGCGCGTCGGCCACGCGGTTGATGTAGTTGAACCAGGACGCGATCAGCGTGATCTGCAGGATCGCGCGGTCGTCGAAGCCCACCTCGCGTAGCTGCTTGTGGTGCGACGGGGTGACGCGAGTCGCGTCCTTCGTGAGCACGCTCACGTAGTCGAGCATCACGCGGTCCTGGGGCGTGAGCGGCGCATGCTCGTAGTCTTCGACCAGCGCACCAACGAACGCATCGTCCAACGTCACGGCACGCAGAAACTCTGCGTGAGAGTCCAGTCAATAGAGGCAGCGGTTGAGCGCCGAGACGTGCGTCGTGATCATCTCGTGCTGGGCGCGCGTGAGCGGCAGCGACGGCGACAGAAGCGCCCCGAAGGTCGCGAAGGCATGGTGGAGCGCCTCGGGGATCAGCGTGTGGGTGGCCACGATGCTCTCGCCCTCGTCCCCCGGCTTGCGGTCGTACTCTTTCGGGTAGAGGGTGTGCTGCGCATCGAGCGCGCGGCGCAAGGCATCGTCGGCCTCGGCGAAGGGAATCGTCTTGATCCAGGCCATCAGGCTTCCTCCAGGGGAACGTCCCGCGATCGGGCCTGCCGTGACGCGACGAAGAGACGGTAGACTGGGGCTCCCGCGGCCACCACCGCCACGCCGAGCAGCGTCTGGCTCGGGTTGCCCGCCGCGAGAAGCAAGAGCGTCACGAGGAGCATCGCCAGGAACACGAGCGGTGTGTAGGGCCAGCCCGGGACGCGATAGGCGCCGGGCTCGGGCCGGGGCAGCCGGTAGAGGCCAGCGACGGTGAGGGCGAGGAACGCCACGGTGACGAAGACGAAGTACGCGACGATCGTCTCGAAGCTGCCGAGAACGACGAGCGCCGCCGCGAGCGCGGCCTGCAGCGCGATCGCCAGGACCGGCGTTCCCGTGCGCGGATCGATGCGGCCGGCGAAGCGCGGAGCCGCACCGTCCAGCGCCATCGCGTAATACAGCCGGGGAGCGAAGGTCATGAACGCGAACAGCGTCGAGGTCACGAACACGATCACGAGCGCCGACAGGGCGCGGCCGCCGCTCGGACCAAAGAGCGCGATGCCGGCCTGGGCGGCGAAGGTCTCGTCCGAGCCTGCCGACTCGATCGGCACGAGGTAGAGGAACACCGCGCTTACCGAGACGTAGAGCAGCGTCACGGCGCCCACGCCGAGGACGAGCGCCCGCGGCAGCGCCCGCCGCGGGTCGCGCACCTCGCCGGAGAGCTTCGCCGCCTCCCACCAGCCGCCGAACGAGAAGAAGGCGAGCACGAGCGCGCCCGCAAGCGCCGGGACGAGAGGCGCGGCACCGGGGCGCCGCTCGAAGAAGGGGAGGAAGTGCGCGCTGTCGCCCACGCCCGACGCGAAGCCCCACACCACGAGGCCCACCAGGAGCGCGATCTTCGCGACCGCCAGGCCGTGACCGATCGCACCGGCGAGGCGTACGCCGAGCACGTTGAAGAAGGCGATCGTCAGGATCGCGGCGAGCGCCACCGCTTTCGGATAGAGCGCGGGCAGGGTGGCCTGGGCGTAGGCGCCGAGGCCCGTCGCGAGCGCCGCGGTGAGACCGGGGTCCATCACGAGCAGGCACTTCCAGCCGTACAAGAACGCCACGGCCGGCCCATACGCCTCGCGCAGGTACACGTAGGAGCCGCCCGCCTGCGGGTAGCGCGCCGCCAGCTCGCCGAAGCTCAGCGCACCGCAGAGCGCGGCGGTGCCCATGAACGCCCACACCAGGAACAGGAGCGCGGGCGAGGCGAGCGAGCGCGCCATCCCGGCGGGCGTGAGGAAGATCCCCACCCCGACGGTCCCGCCCACCACGAGGGCCGCGGCCGCGCGGAGCCCGATCCGCCGCTGCAGGCCGCCACCGCCCATTCGGGGATCTTAGCGCTAGAATCTCATCATGGCTGCCCGCTCGATCGGTACTGGAACCCTTTCTTTCGGGATGGTGTCCATCCCGATCCGCATGTACTCGGCCGGCGAGTCCGCCTCGGCGGTCTCGTTCAACCTGCTGCACGACAAGTGCAAGTCGCGCCTGAAACAGCAGTACGTGTGCCCCAAGGACAACGAGATCGTCCCGCGCGACCAGATGGTGAAGGGCTACGAGTTCTCCAAGGAGCAGTACGTCACCTTCACCGAGGAGGAGCTCAAGGCGATGGCCGAGGAGGCGCAGAAGGCGATCGAGATCACCGAGTTCGTCCCGGCCTCGAAGGTGGACCCGGTGTACTTCGACGGGGCGTACTACCTCGGACCCGACAAGGGCGGCGAGAAGGCGTACAAGCTGATCAACGAGGCGATGAAGCAGACCGGGCGCGCGGCGCTCGCCAAGTGGGCCGCGCGCGGCAAGCAGTACCTGGTGCTGATCCGGCCCGTCGAAAACGGGCTCGTGATGCAGCAGCTGCTCTACAAGGACGAGGTGCGCACGATCGCCGAGGTGCCGATCGACGACGCGGAGCTGAAGGAGCCGGAGCTCAAACTCGCGATGCAGCTTATCGAACAGATCGCGAACGACGAGTTCCGGCCCGAGAACTACGAGGATGAGGTCCGCAAGCGCTACCACGAGGCGATCCAGCGCAAGGTCGAGGGCCAGGAGGTGGTCACGGCGGCCGAGGCTCCGAAGAGCGCCCAGATCATCGACTTGATGGAAGCGCTCAAGGCGAGCCTCGCGGCCAAGAACGCAGCCGCGGCCGAAGCGAAGGCCGAGGCCAAGGCAGGCGCTTCCGGCGCGAGGAAGACCGGCACCGAGGGATGACAATCGGCCCATGCCCGACAGCCTGGCCCGCGTCGGCCGCGAGGTCATCGCCTGTGAGCGGTGCCCGCGGCTCCGCCGCTGGTGCCAGAAGGTGGCGCGGATCAAGGTCAAGCGCTTCCGCGACGAGGCGTACTGGGGCCGGCCCGTGCCGGGCTTCGGCGACCCGCGGGCGCGCCTGCTGGTCGTGGGCCTTGCCCCCGCGGCCCACGGCGGCAACCGCACGGGGCGTGTCTTCACCGGCGACAGCTCCGGTGACTTCCTGTTCGCGGGTCTCCACCGCGCCGGCTTCGCGAACCAGCCGGAGTCGATCCGGCGGGGTGACGGCCTGACGCTGCGCGACTGCTACATCGCCCCCGTCGCGCGCTGCGCACCGCCCGCCAACAAGCCGACGCCTGTCGAGATCGGACGCTGCCGCGAGTACCTGGCTCGTGAGTGGACGCTGCTCACGAACCTGCGCGCCGTCCTGGTGCTCGGCCGCATCGCAATGGACGGCTTCCTGGCGATGCTTCGGGAAACCGGCCGCCCGTTGCCACGGCCCCTGGAGTTCGCCCACGGCGCCAGCCACGATCTCGGCGACGGCCTCCGGCTCTTCTGTTCGTACCACGTCTCGCAGCAGAACACCTTCACGGGGCGCCTCACGCCGCGGAGCTTCGACAGAGTGCTCGCGAAGGTGAAACGCCATCTCGCCCATGAGGCGGACGGTTGAACCGGCGATGAAGGCCCCTTGGTTCGCCCTCGCTGTCGGACTGCTGGTCCTCTTCGAGGCTTCGTCTGCCTCGGCCGAAGTGCGCTCCTCTACGTTCGCGTCGGCCGCCCTTGGCCGCGAGGTCGCGTACGTCGTGGACCTGCCGCCTTCGTACGACGCGGCCGGGAGCCGAAAATACCCGGTCGTCTACGCGCTCCATGGCCTCTTCGAGGGATCCGGTTTCTGGGAGCGCCGCGGGCTCGCGCCGATCCTGGCGGCGCTTCGGGCGGGCGGCGGCGTACCCGAGTTCCTCGTGGTCGCCGTGGACGGCGGCAACTCGTTCTTCGTGAACGCGCCCGGCGGACGCTACGGGGACATGCTCACGCAGGACCTCGTCGCCCACGTCGAGGCCAGCTACCGGGTGGTCCCGGGACGGCGGGGGCGGGCGCTGCTCGGCATCTCGATGGGCGGCTACGGGGCGCTCAACATCGCCTTCGGCCGGCCCGCGCTCGTCGCCGCGGTCTCCACCCACAGCGCGATGCTGCTCGAGGCGATGCCGTCCGCCGAGCAGGGCGCCCGCCGCGGGCAGATGGCCGCGTTTCATCAGATCTTCGGCAATCCGATCGACGCAGCGCTGTGGGCCGCGAACGACCCGCTCGCCCAGGCACGCCGGCTCGACGCGAAGCGCGCGCCGGCGCTCTTCCTCGATTGCGGCGCCGAGGATCGCTTCGGCCTCGCAACCGGCCACCGCGAATTGCACCGCGTCCTCGACGAGCGCGGCGTCGCCCACAGCTTCGAGCTGCCACCGGGCGACCACGGCTACGAGTACGTGCGAACGCGGCTCGAGAAGAGCCTGCGTTTTCTGGGTGAGCGCCTGCGATAGAGGTCAGGCTTCGCGGAGCGCCGATGTGATGGGCATCCGCGAGCCGCGCAGCGCCGGCAGCAGGCCGCCGACGATGCCCATCACGACGGCGAAGGCGAGCCCGATCGCGACGATCTCGGGCGTGATGCGGAAATTGAACGCGATCTCGCTGAAGCTCTGGGTCTGGCCGGTGCCGGTCGAGAAGCCGTTCATCGGGAACGCGAGCAGGCAGCCGAGCACGCCCCCGACGAAGGCGAGCAGGACCGACTCGATCAGGAACGATGCCAGGATCGAGCGCCGCGAGAAGCCGAGCGCGCGCAGCGTGCCGATCTCGCGGGTGCGGGAGGCCACGATCGCGTACATCGTGTTCATGGCGCCGAACACGGCGCCGACCCCCATCACGAAGGCCACGAACGTCGCCAAGCCGCGCAGGATGCGCGCGAGCGGGCCGGCCTGCTCCTCGTAGTACTTGCGCTCCTCGAGCGCCTGCAGCTGCATCTGGGGCTGGGCGCGGATGAAGCGATCGAGCTCGGGGATGGCGGCCTTGTCCTTCATGCGCAATACCAGGGAGTTGCTGCCCGCTGGGCGCTGGAAGATCGCCCCGAACGTGTCGAAGTCGCCCCAGATCTCGCTCTCGAAGGCCCCGCCAGAGGATTCGAACACCCCCACGATCTTGAAGTGTTTCTGCTGGTACTTGACGAAGCCGCCGAGCTCGAGGCCCTGGATGCGATGCGCGAGCTTGCGGCCTACGATCACCTCGTCGAGGCCCGTGGTGAAGCGGCGCCCCTCCACGACATCGATCCCGCCACGCACCTCGAAGGCGCGCGGCGTCACCGCGCGCAGCGTCACGTTCGTGGGCTGGCCGTCGGTGCGCTTCGGCATGTTCATAACCACGACCAACTCCCAGGACGCGAGCGGCTGGCCGTCCGCGCCGCGCGCCACGCGGTCGTCGACCACGAGCATCGCGCGGTCGGCGAGCGGCACGCCCGACGTCAGCTCCGAGCCCGAGCCGCGCTGGACAACGATCGCGTTGTCGGTGCGGCCGGTCGACTTGAGCGCCGCGGCGAAGCCCTCGGACATCGCCATCAGAACCGTGAACACCGCCACCACCAGCGCGATGCCGAAGATGGCGAGCAGCGTCACCTGCCAGCGGCCACGCACATTGCGCACGTTGTAGTAGAGCGGGATCGCCACGAGAGCCTCCTAGACCGTGCGCAGCATGTCGGTGATGCGCGAGCGGTAGGCGCCGAGCGCCGGCACGAAGCCCGCCGCGAAGCCGAGCAGCAGCGAAACCGCGAGCCCGAGCGCCGCCACGAGAGGCTGGAGCGTCAGGCTCGAGAGCCCGATCCCCGCGAGCATGTCCTTGAGCCCGGGCGTGCTGGTGAGGGCCCACATGATTGCCCGGCTGCCGCCCACCCCGATCGCCCCGCCGAGGAGGCCGAGCAGCAGCGCCTCGGCGACCACGAGGCCCATCACCTGGCCGCCGGAGAAGCCGAGCGTCTTCAACACCGCGATCTCGGTCCGGCGCTCGCGCACCGCCATGCTCATCGTGTTCGCAGTGACGAGCAGGATCGTGAACGCGACGGCGAGGCCGATTCCGTTCAACAGCAGCGCGAGGTTGCCCGCCATCGAGATGAAGCCCGCGGCGAAGGCCTTCTCGGTCTCGGTGCGGGTCTGGGCGTCGCTGTTCTCGAAGAGCGAGTCGATCGCCTTGCCCACGACGCCCGCCTGCTCGGGATCGTCGATCTCGGCCCAGAAGGTGCCCGCGCTCACCTGGCGGCCCATGCCCTCGTAGAGATACTTGAAATGGAAATACATCAGGTTCGTGTCCGTCGACGGGTATCCCTCCTTGGCATCGAAGATCCCGCTCACCACGAACTCGAAGGGTCCGTCGCTCTTGCGATAGACCGGGATGAAGCTCTCGAGATGGAAGCGGTCGCCCGGCTTCCAGCCGAACTTGGAGGCGAGCTTGCGCCCGATGAGCGCACCCCGCTGCTCCTGGAGGAAGGTCTGGTACTGGTCCTGCGGGATGTCGTACTCGGGGTACATCGCCAGGAACGGCTCGGCCTCGATCCCCATGTTCGGGAAGAAATTGCTCCAGTCAGTGGTCGAGGAGTCGGCGCCGGCCTCGGCGCCGGCCGCCTCCTTGCCCTCCCTCTTCGCCGGCAGCGAGCCCCCAAACCAGGAGTTGATCGCCACGCGCTTGACGCCTGGCACCGACTGGATCCGCGCCCCGTAGGCGAGCGGCAGGTTGAAGACCAGGCTCACCGCGTGGCGCGTCACCAGGCGCTTGGCACTCGAGGCGTCGAGCATGGCGTTGACGGCCGCGAGCACAGACTGGACCGTGCAGAAGAGAAAGATGCACAGAGCCATCGCCAGCACGGTGCTCAGCGTGCGGATCCAGTTCCGCCGCAGGTGCTTCAGAAGGTAAGGCAAGAACTTCATGGCAACCCCTCAGTTCGTGAGCACGCCCTTGTCGAGGTGGTACTGGGTGTGGGCCTTGTGCGCCGCGCGCGGGTCGTGCGTGACCATCACGATCGTCTTCTTGAACTCACGGTTGAGCGTCTCGATCAGGTCGAGGATCTCGGTCGCGCTGCGGCTGTCGAGGTCGCCCGTGGGCTCGTCGGCCACCAGCACCTTGGGATCCGTCACGATCGCCCGTGCGATCGCCACGCGCTGCTCCTGCCCGCCCGAGAGCTGGCGCGGGTAGTGCGTGGCGCGATCGGCGAGGCCCACCACCTTGAGCGCCGTCGCCGCCCGCTTGCGTCGCTCGGCCTTCGAGAGATTCGTGAGCAGGAGCGGCAGCTCCACGTTCTCGGTGGCGGAGAGCACCGGGATCAGGTTGTAGAACTGGAAGATGAAGCCCACGTTGTGGCTGCGAAAGCTGGCGAGGTCGGTCTCGCTGAGCCGCGCCACGTTGGTCCCGGCCACGACCACGTCGCCGGACGTCGGCCGGTCGATCCCCGCGATCAGGTTCAGCAGGGTGGTTTTTCCCGAGCCGGACGGACCCATCAGCGCCACGAAGTCGCCTTCGTTCACCTGGAGGCTCAGGCCGTTCAGCACCGGCAGCTCCTCGGAGCCGCGCCGGTACACCTTGCGTACGTCGCGAACGTCCACCATCGCCATGCGTTAATGCCCTCCCTATCCCTTCACGCGCACCGCGCTCCCGTCCTGGAGCTCGTCCCCTGGCTTCGCGACGATGGTCTCGCCGCCCGCGAGGCCCTGCCTCACGATCACCTGCCCCTGACGCTCGCTGCCGAGGACGATGCTGCGCGCCTGCGCTTTGCCGTCGCGGACCAGGAACACGGTGGGCTTGCCGTCGCGCGTCACCACCGCCTGGCGCGGGACCAGCACGACCGGCGCGGCTGCCGCGGCGGGGGCCGCCTCTTCCTTCTCGGGCTCGAGGAACGTGACCTTGGCGCTCATCTCGGGCTTCAGGTCTTTGTCCTTGTCGAGGATGGTGACCTTCACCTGCACGGTCGCCTTGGTGCGGTCGGCGGTCGGGATCACCTGCCGCAGCACGGCCTTGTAGCGCCGGTCGGGGATCGCCTCGACCGTGACCTCGGCCGGCTGGCCACTCGCGACCTTCGCGACGTTGGCCTCCGCCACGTCCGCTTCCACCTCGAGCGTCGCGAGGTCGGCGAGCGCGACGATCGCTCCCGAGGAGGTCGAGATGTTCACGCCGGGCGGGATCGGAGCGACGCTCTCGCCCACTTCGGCCATCTTCTTCACCACGACTCCGCTGAACGGCGCGCGGATCACGGTGTTCTGGAGCTGGGCTTCCGAGAACGCCAGATCGGCCGCCGCCTGCGCCAACTGGGCTTCGGCGATCCTGACACGGCTCGCCGCCGCCTCGCGCTGGTCCTCCGACACGATCCGCTGCTTCGCGAGGTCCTCCGACAGGCGGAGCTGGCGACGGTACTCGCCGAGATCGGCCTCGGCGCGCTGGACGGCGGCCCGAGCCCTCGCGACCGAGGCCTCGTAGTCGGTCGACTCGAGCCGGGCGAGCGTCTCGCCCTCGCGCACGACCGAGCCCTCTTCGACGCGCAGTTGCGACAGCCGGCCCTGGATCTTGGCCGAGACGACGGCCTTGCGGCGGGCGACGACGTAGCCGGACGCGGTCAGGATCGGCGTCCCGGCGCTCGGCTGCACGTCGCGGCTCACCGCCACGGTGGCCGTCTCGACCTCGGTCGCCGAGAACGCCTGCCGCGCGCGCAGCGCGTAAAGCCCCAGCAGCACCAGGACGACGGGAAGCAGCAGGAACAGCGGCCAGCGCCACGGCCTCGCGCTCGCGCGGTTGCGATCGATCTTCAGCGAGGCCAGCTCGCCTTTCAGGTCCGTCACGTGCGTCTCCTAGAGAAAGCGACCCCGGGTGCTCTCTCGCGTCCTACGACGCCCCGGGGCCCGGGAGCCGCAGGATTCGGTGAAATGCCGGCCGCCGCCGGTGAAGGAACAAGGAAGGGGTCAGGTCTTGAATCGACGCGAACGCCTCATTTCAAGACCTGACCCCTCCCACTTCCTCTAATAGTAGAGACGGCCGATGTACTCGGTGAGCTGCCGCTTCCAAAACGGCCAGTCGTGGCCCCCCTCCGGCCCCCAGTCGTCGACCGAGTGGCGGATGCCGCGCGACCACAGGACACCTGAGAGCTGGTAGCTCGGGTGCGAGTCCTCGTAAGGGCCGTTGCCGGTGACGAGGCGGATGTCGTCCTGCGCGAGCTGCTCGAGGTACCAGGGGTCCGACAGGCTCGCGACGTAGTCGACGGGGTTGTTGTAGTAGAAGTTGTCGTCGTAGTCGCCGTCCATGAAGCGGCGGAGGTCGTAGACCCCCGACAGCCCGAGGCAGCGGCGGAAAAGCTGCGGGTGCTTCAGCAGGCTGTTGACCGCGTGGTACGCGCCGAACGACGCGCCCGTCGTGGTGATCGCGACTCCGGGCGACTGGCAGTGGTCGTGGACGAAGGGCACGACTTCCTCGACGAGGTACGAGTCGTAGACGGTCTGCACGTGCGAGCGGTGGCGCGGGTGGGCGCCCCTGTCGTACCAGCTCTGGTTGTTGACCGAGTTGACGCAGAAGAGCTTGAGCCTGCCGCCGTCGACGTGGTGACCGAGCGCGTCGAGCATCCCCTGCCCCTCGAACTCGCGCTCGTCGCCGCCGCTCGTCGGGAACACCAGCATCGGCGGGCCCCAATGCCCGTACACGCGGATCCCCATCTCCCGCCCGAGCCGGGGCGAATGCCAGGCGTGGTGCTCGACCTTCATGAAGCCCCCCTCTTGGGCTAGCGGAATCTCCGCGCCGGCTGCGCCATCGACGAAGGCGCCACCAGGTTGCCGAGGAAGACGGCGTTCGACGGCGTCTTCGAGAGCTTCTCGATCAGGAACTGCGCGGCCTCGACCGCCGAGAGGTCGGCGAGCGCGCGGCGCAGCAGGTGGCGCTTCTGCAGCTCCTCGGGCGGCACCAGCAGCTCCTCGCGGCGGGTGCCGGAGCGGAGCACGTCGACCGCGGGGAAGATGCGCCGGTCGGCGATCGAGCGGTCGAGGATCAGCTCCATGTTCCCGGTGCCCTTGAACTCCTGGAAGATCACCTCGTCCATGCGCGAGCCGGTGTCGACGAGCGCGGTCGCGAGGATGGTGAGGCTGCCCGAGCCCTCGCAGTTGCGCGCCGCGCCGAAGAACTGGCGCGGGAACTGCAGCGCGCGGTTGTCGACGCCGCCCGACATCGTGCGGCCTCCGGGCCCCATCTCGCGGTTCGACGCGCGGCCGAGCCGCGTGAGCGAGTCGAGCAGGATCACCACGTGGCGGCCCGCCTCGACCAGGCGTTTGGCGCGCTCGATCGCGAGCCGCGAAAGGCGGATGTGCGAGTCGGAGCTCGAGTCGGAGGTGGACGCGAGCACCTCGGCCGGAACCACGCGCCGGAAATGCGTGACCTCTTCCGGCCGCTCGTCGACCAGCAGCAGGATCAGGTGCACATCGGGATGGCGCTCCACGATCGCCTTGCCGAGATGCTCGAGCAGCGTCGTCTTGCCGGCTTTGGGCGGCGAGACGATCAGGCCGCGCTGACCCTTGCCCACCGGGGCGATGATGTCGATCACACGCAGGCTGATCTCGGAGCCCTCGCCCGAGAGATGGAACGCCTCGCTCGGGTTGATCGAAACGAGGTCCTGGAAGTGCGGAAGGGCCCGGTATTGGGCGGGCTCCATTCCTCCAGCCAGAGCGACTTCTACGAGAACGCGGCGTCCGTTGCCACCATCGCGCGCCAGGCCTACTATCTCCGTGCCGTCGCGCAACCCGCTGTCCCGTGCAATCACGTACGGGACCACGACGTCGTCGCGCTGCGGCAGATAGTTCTGTGCGACCTGCCTGACGTATCCCCCCGCCCCCTCGGTGAGCTCTACGACGCCCTGGACCGGTATGGTCGGCCCCTCGGTCGGTATCGGGGCCTGGCGGGGATCTCTCGGACCCTTCTGACCCTGCGGGGGTCCTCCGGGTCCGCCTTGTCGATGGTGACGATGGCGCCGCGAGTGGCGCCCATGCCTCAAAGCAGGGCCACCCACCGCGGATGGTTCATCGTCTCCTCCGGTCTTCGACTTTGCGGCAACCGGCGGGCGATGTCAAGTGGCGCGAGCGCTCACTTCAGAAACCAACGCTGAGGCCGAGCTCCACGCCGCCGCCCGGGAGCGCGCGCAGGTGCGGAGACAACCCGCTCACGCGTGGCGGGGGCGGCGCGAGCGCATCGAGAACCACCGGGGTCCAGCGGTCCTTCTTGACGAACGCACCGATGAGAACACCGGTCGCTGCGCTGCCGAACCCGTAGGTGAGCAGCGCATCCTTCCGGCTGCACAGGACGTTCTCGTTGAACTCGCAGACGACGGGATCGACGTCGTCCGTGAAACCCAGCGCCACCCCGACGGCGGCGCCGATCACCAGGCCGTAAAGCCACTGGCGCTTCTTCCCCGTCGCGAGCTCGAAGCGGGTGACCGAAGCGCTCGGAACAACCAGCTGGTTGGCGCCGAGCGGCGGCGCGTTCTCGGGAACGAGCGCTACGCTCGCCGAGTCGGCGCTGACCAGGACTCCCTTCATCCAGTACCCGGGCGCGGCCAGCGTACGGACCCGGACGCGGGCGCCCATCGGGAGCTTGAGCAGAGCAGGCTCAGCCGTGGGCTGGGCAAGAGCCCCGCTTGCGGGCACCAGGAGCGAGGCCAGAACCAGCGCGATCTTAGTCCTCATGTCACCCTCCGCAGACAAGTATAGGGGCGTCGTGGCCTCGTTTGCCCCTGGACCTGGGACGGTTTCGCCACCGTCACAGACCGCGGGTCGGGCGCTCAAGGGCGCTCGGCGGGCAGAAGCGGCCGAAGCGTGACGGCGTAGCGGCGGTCGTCGGCGCAGACCGAAGCGGGCATCGCGCCGGTGGGCCAGCCCTCGGCCTCGGCAGCCGGGACGCTCCGCGGACCGGCGAGCGCCTCGGCAATCGGGAACGAGAAGGACCAGGCGCGGCACCCGCCCACGAGCCGCGCCTCGCGGACCGTCATGGCGTAGGACGACGGCGCGTACGGCCGCAGGCTCGTGTGGTGGAAGCGCGCGAGGTCCCGGAGCAGCGTCGTGATCGGCGCGAGCGAAGCCGGCGCGACCGCGGGACCGCCCCCGCGGATGTGCTGGCCGGCTTCCGGGGGCAAGCCGGTGGCGATGATCTCGAGGGGCTCGTCCTCGAGCAGCCGCAGCCGCAGCGTGCGGTCGGCCGGCCCGCCGAGCGAGATACCCGAGCCGATCCCGGGGATCTTCCGGAGCGCCGCTGCGCGCTTCCGGAGCGCCTCAGACTCGCGCTTACCGAGGCGGCCGGCCTCGACGAGCGACGTGCCGGAGACGAACACCTGTCCGTCCTCGAGTAGTACGAAGCGAGCGGGCGCCCCCGACGGATCGCTGCCGGGCGTGCCCGGCGCCGTCTCCAACACGATCACCGCTCCGGGGATCTCGCCGGCGAGGACAGGCGTGACGGCGTGCGAGACAAGCAGCGCGGCCGCGAGCGTCCGGCTCACCGGGCCTCGGTCTCGGGCCCGATCGTGCAGTTGCGACCCTTCTCCTTGGCCCGGTAGAGCCGTGTGTCGGCGACCTTGACGAGCGCGATGTCGTCCTGCGCGTCGAGCGGGAAGGTGGCGACGCCGCTCGACACGCTCATGCGTCCGAGCGGCTGGCTGGATTCGCCCGCGAAGCCCTGGGCGCTCACCGACTGCCGGAACGACTCGGCGAAGCGCCAGGCGTCGGAGGCGATGGCGCCGTAGAGCAGCGCCACGAACTCCTCGCCCCCGTAGCGTGCCAGCACGTCGCCACGTCGGCCGGTCTGGCGCAGCAGCTCCGCCACCTTCTGGAGCACGGGGTTGCCCTCCTGGTGGCCGTGGCTGTCGTTGTAGTGCTTGAAGTGGTCGATGTCGAACATCGCGAGCGCCACCGGGTCGCCGGTGAGCTGAGCGCGCTCGAGCTCGAGCGCCAGCCGCTCGCGGAAGAAGCCGTAGTTGTAGAGGCCGGTGAGCGGATCGGTGATCGCCTTGTGGTGCGTGCGGCTCACGCGCCAGGTGAGGCTGCGCACGCGCTCGACCTGGAGCCAGAACAGCTGCTCCAGCAGGTCCGGACGCGAGCGCAGGAACTCCCGGAAGCTGCCGGCCGGGATCAGCAACACGCGCGCGGCGCCGTGCGCCTTCACCGTCGCCGAGCGCGCCTGACCGTCGAGCGCCGCCATCTCCCCCGCCACGGCCCCGGGGTAGAGGTGGCGGATCGTGATCTCCTCGCCGTCGGGGGTCTGGTGCGAAACCTCGAGCCGCCCTTCCACGAGCAGGATCACGTGGTCGCCGGGGTCGCCCTCTTTCCAGAGCACGGCGCCCGCGTCGAGTTCGACCTCGCGGCCGAGCGGCCCGAGGTCGGAGAACGACCCCGGCAGACTATGCACGAAGAGATCCGGCCCTTCGTCCCGCGGTGGCCCTGACACGATGGGCCCATCATAGCCCCGGGCGGGCCTGCCGCTGCAAGACCGGAAGCCGCTTTGAAGCGCCTCGGTGGCCAGTGATAGCCTGCGTCGCGATGAAGCCCCCTGCCGCCGCGCTCACCGTACTGCTGGCTCTCGCTCTCGCGACACCCGCCCGAGCCGCTTCGGTGCCGGTCCGCGCCCGCAACGGCATGGTGGCCTCACAGAATGCGATCGCCTCCCAGGTCGGGATGGAGGTGCTCCTGGCCGGCGGGAACGCCGTGGACGCGGCGGTCGCCACGGCGTTCGCGCTCGCGGTCGTTCACCCCGAGGCCGGCAACATCGGCGGCGGCGGCTTCCTGTTGCTGCGGCCTTCGAGCGGACCGGCGTCGGTCTACGACTTCCGCGAGCAGGCCCCGGCGGCCGCCACGCCGACGATGTTCCTGACGGACGGCCGCTACGACCGCGAGCGACACCACCAGGGGCACCTGGCGGTAGGCGTGCCCGGCACGGTGGCCGGCCTTCACCTGGCCTGGCTCGACAACGGTCGCCTGCCCTGGAAGGACCTGCTCCAGCCCGCGATCGCGCTCGCGCGCGACGGCTTCATGGTGTCGGACGGCCTCGCGCGCGCGCTGCGCGCCGAGCTGCCGCGGATGAAGCCCTACCCCGCGTCGCTCGCGCAGTTCTCGCGCGCGGGGGTCCCCTACGAGATGGGCGACCTGCTCCAGCAGGAAGACCTCGCGAAGACGCTCGAGCGCATCGCCGCCAAGGGCGCCCGCGGGTTCTACGAGGGCGAGACCGCGCTCTTGATCGAGAAGGAGATGAAGGCGCGCGGCGGGCTCATCACGCGCGAGGACCTGAAGAGCTACACGGTCTACCGCCGGCCGCCGCTTCGTGGGACGTACCGCGGCCACGAGCTGCTCACGGCGCCGCCGCCGAGCTCAGGCGGCACCGGCCTGTTGCAGTCGCTGAACGTGCTCGAGGGATACGATCTCAAGGCCATGGGCTTCGGCTCCTCGCGCTATCTCCACCACGTGGCCGAGGCGCTGCGGCGCGCCTTCGCCGACCGCGCGCGCTTCTTGGGCGACCCGTCGTTCGTGAAGGACATGCCGGTCGAGCGGCTGATCTCGAAGGAGTATGCGGCGTCGCTGCGCAAGACGATCGCCCTGAACCGGGCGTCGGTCTCGTCGCCCGCTTCGTTCGAGTGGCCCGCCGAGAGCAATGAGACCACGCACTTCTCCGTCGTCGACGGCGAGGGCAGCGCCGTGTCGCTCACCTACACGCTCGAGGACGGCTACGGCTCGGCGATCGTGGTACCCGGCGCCGGCTTCCTGCTCAACAACGAGATGGGCGACTTCAACGCGGGCCCCGGCCTGACCGACGCGACCGGCCTCGTCGGCAGCGAGCCCAACCTCGCCGCACCCGGCAAGCGCATGCTCTCGAACATGACACCGACGATCGTGGTTGAAGGACGGGCGGCCCGCGCTCGTGATCGGGGCGGCCGGCGGACGCAAGATCCCCGGCACGGTGCTTCAGATCGTGCTCGCGGTTCTCGACTTCGGGATGAACGTGCAGGAGGGGATCGATGCGCCGCGCATCAATCACCAGTGGCTGCCGGACGCGATCCTGCACGAGCCGTTCGGGCTCTCGGCCGACACCGCCGACGCGCTCAGGGCGAAAGGCCACCGGGTCGAGGAGCGCGGGGCGGGCGAATGGAGCCGCGCCCACGGGATAGCCTTCCGCGACGGCATGCTCGAAGGCGGCAGCGATCGCCGCAAGCCCGACGGTGCGGCAATCGGGCGCTGACGTCCACCTGTCGCGCCGAGGAGAATGAGGATGTCGGGGCGCGGCATCCAGAAGGAGACCGGCCATGAGTCCGAGCCGAGTGCGAGCGGGAGCAGGGCCCTATGACACCTACGAATACTGGCTGATGCCTCATGGGCTCCGGGGCCTGATGACAACGATCTTCTGGCCTGCCGCAAGGAGCGCCAGGCCTCAAGAAGGAAGCAGCAAGCGCCCGCGCGTGAACAAGCGGCGTGCCGGGGCGCGCTCGGCCTCACCCGGCCCGCTCCGGCCGTTCACGATCCTTGCTCCCGGGAAGATGGAAAGGGAGGTCGGACAGCACGCGTTCTGGCGCGGGTCGCTCTGGGGCCGGACCGTCGCTCTCCAGGGCGACAGCACCTTCACGAAGTACGACCTGTTCGAAGTCACCGGGCCCGGGCTCCTCTACTGGGGTACGTTCCGGGGAAACGGCTACTACGGCAGCGAAGACAGCCACAGCCTCTCGTCGCCCTTCGTCTGGATGGACCCGCGGATGAACGTGGGCGACTTCAAGCAACAGGGCGTCACCGACTCGCTCCTGGATCCCCGGCACCGGAGCACCGCCAACTCCGCGACCCTCACGCTGCGCGTCCAGATCGTGGCGCACTACGACACCTGGCGCGACCCGGACAGCCAGATCCCGTACGAGGACGTCCTCGAAGTGCACTACTGGGGCCGCTATCCGGAGCCGACCTCGAGGGAGGTCTATCACCTGGGCAGGGGTCTCGGGACGATCCGGTTCGAGTCGTTCAACCGCGAGGAGCCGAGCGGCGTGCACTACCAGTACGCGGAGTCCTTCGAGCTCTTCACCCCGCCGGACACGCCAGCGCTGCCGTGGTTCGATCCGTTCAACAACCGGACCTACGTGCAGAACGGGTTCTGTGAGGACTTCCTGGCCGCCCCCGCGCAAGGCGGTGCGGTCGGCGACTATCTGCGCGGCTGGTCCGGTACCGTCGACGCGGTGATCACCACGGACGGTGGCGACGAGGGCACGAGTCCCTGGAAGATCGCGCTCCGCGGAACGACAGGTGGTGGAGACGCAGACGCCGACTTCGTGATCTCGTCGGAATACATCCCGGTGACCCCGGGCAGGCGCTATCGCCTGAGCGGCAGCCTGTGGCGCGTCTCGGCGGCCGATAACGTCTACCTGGACTTCAACGACGGCGCCGGCCAGGGCGGGAGCTTCCCGGACGCACAGGCCATGGCGAAGGCGACGCAGGTGTGGGAGAGGGTCTCCGCCGAGACGACCGTCGGGCCGACGACGACGGCCGTCAAGGTCCGTTGTGTACGCAACGGGGCGAACGCGGGCAACGCCTACTGCGACGGGATCACGCTTCAGCGGATCGACTGACGAAGCGACCACGCGCGGTCGTCGTCGAGCTCTGACACACCCGCGCAGCGGGACGGGTAGACTGGAGCCCATCGCTTCTCGTGGGAGCGCCTCCAGGAGGACAGCCGATGCCACGCCGCCACAAGACCGCCCTGCCCCTCGTCGCCGCCCTGCTTTGCGCTCCGGTGTCACCCGGCGCCTTGGCACAATCGCGTCCGCAGCCCGCAACCGCAGCGGCCCCCGGATCCGCGGCACAGGAAACCGGCCTCATTGGCCTCGACGTGCAGCTCGAGGCCCTCTCACGGCGCGTGGCCCCGTCGGTGGTGCAGGTGTTGGCGACCGGCTACACCTCGACCCCCAGCATGCTATTGGCTCGCGGCCAGAGCACGGGCTCGGGCGTGATCGTGGACGCCGACGGCTGGATCGTCACGAACGCGCACGTGGTCGAGGACGCGCGCAGCGTCCGCGTCGACGTGCTGCAGCGCGAGGCGGCGGCACTGGGCGGCTCGATCCTGCGGCCGCGCAGCCGGCGCCTCGCCGCGCGCGTCATAGGCGTCGACCGCGAGACCGACGTCGCGGTGCTGAAGATCGAGTGCTTCGGGTTGCCCGCCCTCGTGCTGGGCGACTCGGAGCTGCTGCACCAGGGGCAGCTGGTGATGGCCTTCGGCAGCCCGCTTGGGCTCGAGAACTCGGCGAGCCTAG
>Ga0247727_10003203_pt1 | contig 36506 bp, 39 predicted proteins | sample WisWelCaveWW1625_FD_202498 | JGI IMG/M metagenome (GOLD analysis project Ga0247727, IMG submission 202498) | Biofilm microbial communities from Wishing Well Cave, Virginia, United States - WW16-25 | ecosystem: Environmental > Aquatic > Deep subsurface > Groundwater > Cave microbial mat | place...
TTATCAAATTCTATTTTCCCCAAACTCGTCATAAAATTTCGCCAGTGACAACAGGGGGAATATCAGCCGAGGCCATGCCTTTCCTCGGCAACGCCGAACTCCGCCCACCCGTCACTGAGGCATTACGAAAAAATAGATGCGTGTAGATGCGAGAAGAAATCAACGAAGCCATCGGCGTAATCGCCATATTCTAAATAGTTACCTATTGTGTATACCCCGTCATCTCCAAATAACCTTTTCCCCGTATCGCGCGATCGCCTTTTTTTCCAACGGCCTCAACATAACCCTCCCAATAAATGTTTCCCGTCGAGCGGCGCGCGTCAAATTCCTGATCTTCAACCGGCGTCGTTAAGCGCAAGTCATACTCAAGATATTTGACATTCCACGCCATGGGATATTTCCCGCCGCTCTTCGGGCTGATCCACCAGGAGGTGGGTGTGAGAACAAAATCTGACTTGGTTAAATGGCGCGTGAAGCCTTGTTGATCAATAAACGTCCCTGACAAATCCATCGCCTCAAAGCCCCCGGCGCGCCGCAAAAAAGCGAGCATCACTTCCGTCGAATCTGACAGGTGCAGACTCAACCAATTCCATCCGATTCCTGCAGAAGCGAGGTGCGGCGTGAAGAACTCGTGATCCATCCAACTCAACCCTCTTACTTCGAGAGATTTTCCTGCAACGGTGAGATATCCTGTCGTCTTTAAAGATGTCAGCGAATAGTAATATGCGGCGTCGCCGGGAATTTTACTATTTGGCAATAAACCGCGATCACCGTGAAACACCGGCGGTTTCGCCGGCGCCAAGTTTAATTCTATTTGACCAAAGTCACTCGCGGCGCGAAGCTGAATTTGGTTTTTCCCCACCATCTCAAAATTCTTTTGACGCGCATACCAACCGCCGAGATGTACGGACAGTGAAGCGGAATCGGCGCCGGCAAGATTTAACGTCCCGCGCGCGCTTTTTTGCTCATATCGAAAAGTTTTATTGTTGATATCGGTAATCGCAAAATGCGCCATATACGCCTCACGAAAAGCCCATTGGGATGTGCGTGATAAAATAGTCGGAGCGAAAGCTTGGCGAAAAAAAGTCAGCTCATAACCGAAGCGCCGGCCATTGGCGGCTTGTAAATTGCCGGTGAAGTACCACCACTCCACTTGATATTCCGCATGTTTGCCATGATCGCGCGGAAATGACCACGCGCGCGGCTTTTCAACTTTCGCGAAATCCGGTTGCGCGGTGGCGATTATAGGGAAGATAAAAATTAAAGACAAACAAGTTGTAAATGGTGATTTTGTGGACAGCATAAATTTAAAAAAGTTTTTTTAAACAACGAGACTTTCAGAATTTTTTTCGAGTTCGACGCTTAAAACCCCGTAATCCCCAAATCCATTAATCCACTTTATTCTTCGCGTATCGCCGATACCACGGAAATCTTTTTGAGTCGCAGCATGGGATAAATTGCCGCAGATAATGCGGCGACGATCGCCATCCACCAAATTTGCAGATAAGCGTCAAGCTCGAAACGAAAATTGATCGTCCAGTCAAACGTATTCAGATTAATGACATAAATCATCACGAGCGCCAACAAGGTTCCGGCGGGTATGGCGATGATAACGGCGAAGAAGCCCATCACGCCCGACTCTAGAAAAACCATTTTTTGCAGTTGGCCGAAACGCATACCCACGGCGCGCAAGATGCCAAGCTCGCGCGTGCGCTCAACGAGCAACGACATAACGGCGCTGATGATGCCGATGAACGCGACGATACCGGCGAGTATTTGCATGACATGCGTGATCGTAAAAGTTTGATCGAAAACTCTAATCACTTCTTCGCGCAGGTCACGATTGGAAGAGACGGCGACGGCGAAGCGACCGGCGATAGCCCGCCGAAATTCGGTGAGATAATGGCGCAGCTCGACTTGCGGTTTGAGAAAAACACCGATATTCGTAATGCGCGAGGGCCCCCAATTCGTAATATACGTCGCGTGATTCATCATAATCTGTCCTTGCTCAAATGAATAATCGATGAAAACGGCGGCGGCGCGAAAAACTTTTGGTCCGTGCCGCGTTGGCAGCGTTAAGGTATCGCCGGCAGCTTTGTTGAAACGGCGAGCAAAACTTTCGGAGATAAAAACCTCGCCGTTGATAACACGCTGCCAGTTCGCATTGTTCTCGCCGCCGGTAAAAATGAAATTGATGCGATTCCTCACGACTTCGGCGCTGATCGCGACAAGATAAATCGGCTGACCGCGATAAGTGTATGCCGTGGCGCCATACAAGTCAATCGCTTCGATCTCCGGTTGTTGTTCCAAAAATTGAATGAACTCCGGCGAAAAAAGCGCTTCCCATTTGGCGGTGGCAAAGCCAAACGGTTGGAGATACATGTCGGCGGTCAGCACATTGTTGATCCAACCATCGATGGTGCCGCGAAAGCTGGTGATCATCAGACGCATGCCGAGCACCATCGAGAGCGAGAGCATCAAAGCGGCGATAGCCACCGCAGTGCGACTCAGCGCGGTTTGAATGCTGCGGGTTGCAAGCACGCCAATGACGCCGGCGATTTTTTGCATCGCTGCGCTCGTCAAACGTGACAACCAGAGGGTGAGTTGCGGTGTGAGAAATATCACGCCGAGCGATAGGCAAAGCGCCGAACCGAGGCCAAGAAAAAAACCGCCGGAAATTTGATTTCGTAACGTCGTCAGGACCGCTAATAAAATGGCGACCACGCCGAATACGACGCCGGCGAGAGCAAGGCGCGGGGCAAATTTATGCGCGCGAAATTCCAATGAGGACCGCCGCACGGCAACTGCCGCCGGGATGCGCGCCGCTTCGATCACCGGCACGGCGCTCGCGGCTAACGTGGCGAGCAGGCCGAGAATAAAACCTCTGAACAAAACGCCCCAATCCAAAGTGATTTGAGAAATTCGGAGAAAGATATAGAGTTCCGAGATCGTCGCGGTTACCAAACGCGTCGTATATTCTGCCAATGCGAGACCGAGCAGCAAACCTAACGATGAACCGATCAAGCCGAGCGCAAAAGCTTCGACGATGATATTGAAAATGATTTGCCGCGGTGTAATGCCCAAGCACCGGAGAATCCCGAGTTGTTTGCGCCGATGCATGACGGCAAACATCATCGTATTGTAGATTAAAAACATGCCGACAAAAACGGCCAAAAACGACAGGGCGGTGAGATTCAGCCGAAAAGAGCGCAACATATCATCGATGCGCTGGCTGCGCCGCGCCGGACGCTCGAGACGAAACGGCGAGGGCAATTGCCGGGCCAGCTCTTCCGCCATGTTTTCATCGACGATGAGATCAAGGCGATCAACATAACCGACGCGCCCAAGAATTTCCTGGCCGGTGGCAAGATCGACTAAAGCAAAATGATCGACACTCTGTTTCGCTAATAATTGACGCGGCAACAAACCGGCGAGGTGAATTTTTTGCCAAGCGTTGCCAATCAAAATTTCTAAAGTGTCCCCAAGCTTAAGTTGGTGCGTAGTCGCAAACCGGTCATCGACTATAGCGGCGCCGGGCTCGAGCAAAAATTTTAGGCTGGCCGCTGTCGTTTCTGCAATCGAATCGGCGCGAGCGCGCGGTGTTACCGTGTCCCAAACCGCGGTGGAATAATCGCGAAAATCAATATCGGTAAAAGGATCGATAGCCAAAATATGCAAAGCTTCTCGCGTGGTGGCGCCATCTTGCCTGGCGGCAAGACGAACGCCGGCCATGTATTCGAGCACGGGCGTGGCGCGAATATTCGCGTGGGAAAGTATTCGTGCCGCGATGGAGTCCGGAATTCCCGCGGGGCCGCCGATGATTTGATGCGTGGTTTTGCCGGTGACGATATCAACCGTGCGGCGAAAAGACTGCAACGCATTTTGATTGGCGAGATCGATGCCGACCATCACCGCGACGCCCAGCGCGATACCAAAGAGGCAGAGCAAGGTTTCTAACGGCCTACGGCGAAGATGGCGTAAGTTGAAGAGGCGGAGAAGGCGCAGCATGATGAATTTTATCTGAGTTCCAAAGCGCCGTCTTTGATTTGAAAAACGCGATCGGCAAACTGTGCGGCGTCCAAGCTGTGCGTCGCCAATAAAACCGTTTTCTGCTGTTCTTGTGAAAGCCGCTTTAAAATTTCAAAAATGTGCAAGCCGGTTTCCGAATCAAGATTGCCGGTCGGCTCGTCGGCAAGGATGATCGCGGGATTATTGATCAGGGCGCGGGCGATCGCCACACGTTGTTGCTGGCCGCCGGAAAGCTGATCGGGCATGGCCTGCCAACGTTCGGCGATGCCGAGCTGCGCGAGCAGATTCATCCCGCGTTCGCGGACTTGCGCGGGAGAATGACGATTGAGCTGCGCCGGCAAAAGCACGTTCTCCAAAACCGTCAAGGTCGGCAGCAAATTGAAAAATTGAAAAACGAATCCAATGTAGTCGCGGCGAAAAATGGTAAGATCTTGTTCCTGCATCGCCGTGACTTCAAGCGTATTGAAAAAAATCTTCCCGGCCGTTGGCCGATCGATACCGCTGAGAAGATTTAACAATGTGCTTTTGCCGGAGCCGCTCTTCCCGTAGAGCGCAATAAACTCCCCCGGGGCTATCGTGAGGTTGACTTCATGCAGGGCAACGATAGCATGGCCATCCGCGCCGTACTTTTTCGAGAGACTTTTGAGAAGGATCATTCAAATTTTAGCGGATTGTCAAAATCAAAACCAAACAAGCGCGGTTTCTCGCCGATCACCGCAGCGGCGACGATGTAGAAAACGTAATCATAGGTTTGCTGCGGAATTTTATCTTGCGACAAGAGTTTCCAAAAATTTCGCTCGCGCGGGTTGGCAGGAAGCCGATCGATCAACGGCTCAACTTTGGTTTCGCCCCAATTATAGCAGGCCATAACGAGCAAGCCCGAGGCTTGGGCTTTGGTTTGGTAAATATCGCGCAGATAGCGCGCCGCCGCTTGGGTGGATTTGTCAAAATCATGACGCTCATCCAGGGGATCATAGCGCCGCACTTCTAACAACGGTCCCGTTTGCAAGCCATAGTGCATGCCAGTCGAGGGAATGAATTGCCACATGCCTTTGGCGATGCCGTACGCGGTTTGCGGCCCGCAACGTTTAAAATCAAAATCGGTTTCTTGCAGGGCCAGATAAAAAAATTGCGGCGGCATATCATGCGCGAGCAGCGCTTGCACAATTTGGGGGGCGTAGTTGTTGGCAAGGGCGCGCGCCATGGCTTCTTGATAGCGCTTCGTCGATTGCCAAAAGCGGATGTACTTTTTCACCGTCTTCACAAAATCAGGCGGCATGCTGACGTCGCATTCGCCGAAGATGCGGGCGATCTTATAAATCAGCCACTCTTCTTCCGAAAGCCGATCCCGCGAAATGCCAAGCTCGTCGCGCGCAAAATTGCTATAACTCGTTTGCAGTTGCCGTTGCTCTTGCAGCTTTTCCTCGAATTGTTTTTGCAGCAACGAATCCGGATGTTGCGCCACCGCGGCTTGCAGCGTCGCCATTTGCAGCTCGAGCGCTTTCATCGTATAAAAAACATTTTCTGCTAAAACCCGCAACTCGTCCTGGCGCTGCACCCGCTTGCCTTGAAAATACAGCGCGCTGATCGTCATCACCAGCATGATGAGAATCGTGCCGATAATGATCCAATAACGCTCGGCATGTTTGCGCTGAATCTGCCGCAGCGATTGCTGAATAAGAACGGTTTGCTCGCTCACTTGTTGTGGCATGCCATCGCCAAAGTACTGCTGCATCGTTTCATTAAATTTTTTGTCAGCCTCGTGCGTCTGGCCGGGCTCGATTTCGCAAACGATGACCGGCCCGCCCGGCGTTAGCTCAAGGCGAGCCTCATTGGGCAGATCGGTGCGCTTGATGCGCACGCCGTTTAAAAAAGTTCCGTTGCGGCTTTCTAAATCTTCGACCAGCCAGCGCTCGCCGTCCCAAATGACGCGGGCATGGTGCATGCTGACCTGGGGCTCGGTGAATTGCAAGTCGCAATCTTTGCTGCGGCCTAGCGTAAAATCGCGCTCGAAGCGCTCCCATTTTTTATGCGCTTCGCCTTTTTCCACGCGCACATGCACCACGGGAATGCTTTTGGTTGGCGTTGCGTGACCGGCTTGCAAAACGATCTTGACTTCCGGTCCATAAGCTGAGCCCAACGTCAGGGTGTCGCCGTGCTGAAGCTCGTGTTTATTTTTGAGCGCCTCTTGATTTAGCCACGTGTAATACTCGGTGCGAGGGATGATCCAGTATTTGCCGGCTTCCAAAGCGATGGTCGCATGATGCGGCCCCACTTCATGATCGAGAATGAAATCAAAAAGGATTTCACACTTGGGCGCCGTGCCAATCCACCCTACGGCGCCGGGCACTTCTATGGTCTCACCGTTGCGCGAACTGCGGAGAAATTCGATCGAAAGTTTTGGCGCGGTATTTTTCTCCGAACCGATCTCGTTGGGATGAACACGATTTTCAGAAATCTTAGGAGTGGTCGAAGAAGAGGACGCGGGCTTGCCACGGGTGAAGTTTTTGAGCTTGCGGCCTAATTCCATAATGTGAATCACCAATAACAGCATCTTGGCGTTTTATCGAAAGACGGGCAACGCGAAGAACTCCAACGCCGTGATTTATCCGCGTGCAACATCCCTTTGCCCCAAGCAATTTTTTTTCCATACATTCCCATTAAAATTACTCAAGCCCGCACTGAAAGGCAAGGGAATTTTAAACGAGACAAAGCCGGCAAAATAAATCACCCTATTCCCTTGCTTCTCTTTTGGATGCGCTTCGACAGACTGCCAGACTCACAAGACTTCACCCGCTACACGAAAGTCGTGGCGATACAAAAAGCGTGGGCGAAGTCGGACTTGGGCAGGGAAACTCTCTAAATGAAAAATCATCGTGACCAAGTCCGACTTCACGAATCACAGACGGAGTAGATTGGCACTCTTGAATAGATGGGCCTGGCCGCCGGTTAATAACTTGTTTAGGCGTTTTTTAATATAGTTTGCGCATTTGCGAATAAATGTAAGTATATGATTCAGTTTGGAACAATAACCAATAGTTTACACGTAATGGAAACGATGAAGATGAAAACCCTGATATTTTTTCTCGTGATAATGGCTGTGACTGGCTTCTCTCCGGAGTTTGGGATGGGGCAAAGTGGACTCGACCAGCGCATTACAGAGCTTAGCCAACAAATATCCAAAGAGATGACCATTTACCAAAAGACAACTATTGCTGTAGTCGAGTTTACAGATCTAAAGGGAAGAGCCACTGATTTTGGTCGCTTCCTTTCCGAAGAACTTATCACTAAACTCTATCAAACGGGAAAGTTCAAAGTCATTGAGCGGCAGTTACTGAATAAGATTCTTGCGCAGCAGGCATTGAGCCTCACTGGTGTGATTGAACCTAGTTCAGCTAAACAATTGGGAAGGATACTTGGCGTCGATGCTATTGCGTCCGGTACAGTTACCGACCTCGCACAAAGTCTTCGCGTGAATGCGCGACTTATCAGCGCCGAGACTGGAGAAGTTTTTGCGGTGGCTTCAACAGAAATCTTCAAAGATGAGTCAGTAGTAAAGTTGATGGTAGAGCAGCCATCAAACTCAATACCAACCAATATATCTTCTATAACTCCTGCAACATCTAACAAGAATCCGATGCAGAAAGTCGAGACAAAAAGTTTTACTTTCGAGTTAAAGGAATGCAAAAGGTCCGGAACGACTTTAACTTGCGATTTGTTGATTACAAATAATGACGCCGATAGATCTCTTACGATTGGCCTTAAAGGTGGCGGCTCTTCAAATTGGGCCAAATCCTGTCGGGGCCACGACAATTCCCCACTTAAATTGAATTAGGGCCATTATTATTCCCCACCTCAGGGTCAGGATTATTCCCCACCCAGGGTCATCATTATTCCCCACTTTTTCAGTGCCGGAGCGTATATTCTCCTGCACACGGCATGCGCTCGCGGCCAGTTACAGCACGTTTAAGCGCTTCATTCGCGACGACGAGCGCCGATTTTCAAAGCCGCGCTCCACCTGCCGTTTCGAGACGGCCGCCGGGGAAGAAGTGCAAATTGACTACGGCAAGATGGGCCGCCTGTATAATCCGCTGACGCAAAAAGAACAAACGCTCTAGGCGTTTATTGCGACGCTGTCGTTCAGCCGGTTGAAAGACGTTGAGTTCAGTTATCGGCAAGACCAGAAAAGTTTCATCGCCGCGCACATTCGGCTGTTTGAATTTCTCGACGGCGTACCGACGCAGTGTGCCGTTGGTGCGGGAAATGTTCCGCAAGCGCAAAGCTCTACACCCGAGCTTGGACATCGCCACCGCCAATCACTTCGCTGCAACAAGCGCACTTCGGCCAAGAGTCCCGCCGCGGCGGGAGAAAGTTTCGACTTCACCGCCGCGACGAGCCTCAATGCGACGCTGATTCGAGAACTCGCCACCATGCGCTTTCTGATGCGCGGTGAAGGCGTGATTTTAATCCCGCAAAGCGGGAAACCGGCAAAACCCATTTGGCCAAAGCGCGGGTCATGCCGCCTGTCGTCGCGGCTACACCGTGCGCTTCTACAAATTTCACAACTTATTTCCCGAGCTCGCCAAAGCCGATCTCGCCGGCGAGCTCGACGCGTACATGAATCAACTCCTCAAATGCGATTTGCTGATCTTGGATGATTTTGCTTTCCGCAAAATCGACCAAGCCGGCAGCGAGTATCTCTACGCCATTGTGGACAATCGCTACGGGAGCAAATCCATCATCCTGACCAGCAACCGCGCCATGAACGATTGGATGGGAATTTTTCCCGACCCGGTCCCTGGCCTGCGGCAGGGCAGGCATGGCCGGCGCGATCCTCGATCGCTTAACTCATCAGGCCCATCAAATTCAGCTCAAAGGCGAATCCATGCGCAAAAAACTGGCGCCAAAAAATCTAACTTAGTTCTTGCGCTTTGGCTCACGACCCCTTAAATTAACAAACGCTCCCCACTGAAAAAAGTGGGGAATAATAAAGTGGGGAATAATAATGACCCAGCCGTGGGGAATAATCTTGGCCCCCGACAAAATCCAGAATATTTGATGATTCTGCTAGTGAATACACCCCCGTTCGAGGTCAGCTTGGTGGAAATACGGGTGAATATTCTGCTGTGGACACTGTACTTGTTTCTGGTATTCCAACAAAAGCACGCTTTATCTTTGAGGATGTTTCACAGCAAGCAAGTATGTTAACATTGCTCGAAATCAGTTGCTCCTCTTCTAAAGAACGATTTAAGGCGCAACTTCGCAACATTCCCATAACCAAGTGAGAATTTTCGTGTTCAATAACTTTCGCCCTGAATTTTCTGAATGTCTCAAAAATTGAATTCATCATCTGCCTTTCAACAGGCTGAAGTAGCTACGACTAGAGAAGAATATGAACAAATGGAAAATGAAATCTTGAGTTATATGTTGAGTTAATGATTAAGACTAAAAATGGTTGGAAAATCCGTGAGTGGGAATAATTTATGGCGACCAAATTGCACTTGCTAATGCCCGGGGATAAATTGCACGGCTTTTGATGTTGTGTTGAACTCTCAGAATAAGGAGGCAAAGCATTGTAGCAGCCGGCTTCAACGTCTGGCGCAAGCAAACGCGTTTAGAAATCTACGGGTGCAGCCGACTGGTCGCGGGAAATTGCTTTCGCTCTGGCGGATGGCGACGTTGTCTGTTTGAGGTGGAGCCAACACAGCGCCGCCCGAGAAAAGCAAAAAAAATAAAAAGAGAAAACGGCAAAACGGCAAAAGGTGAAAGAGTCTTTACTTCAAGAATAAATTCTCGAAAGACTTGGTGTCCTTCCAACGATAGACGTTGAACTCTCGAACATCGGAAGAACGGAAAGGTGAATATCGCCTTCTCCACAGCCAATAAAACCGGATTCTGCAAAGCGCAGTTTTCACTTAACTCGTCACGGTCTCCTGCAATTTCTCCAGCGCATTTTGCGCGGCGTTTTGTTCGGCGCGTTTTTTGGAGTTGCCGACGCCGACGCCGACGGTGCGATTTTGAATTCGCACTTCAACGGTAAAAATTTTGTCGTGATCCGGGCCTTCTTCAGCGCGGATGGCGTAGAACGGCACCCCGAGATTGCGGCTTTGCGAGTATTCGAGCAAAAGGCTTTTGAAATTTTTGTGCTGCTCTTCATTGAGAATGGGTTCCATTTCCTTCAGCACATTTTCTTCCACGAAACGCCCCGCCGGCTCGAGGCCGCCGTCGAGATAAATGGCGCCGATGACGGCTTCAAAGGTGTCGCTGATGATCGAAGGACGCGTGCGGCCGCCGGAGCGTTCTTCAGCTTCGCTCATCAAAACATACCGACCTAACTCCAACTGTCGCGCGAAGCGGGCGAGAATTTTTCGGCTCACCAGCAGCGATTTCATTGCGGTGATTTCGCCTTCTTCTTTGAGCGGATTGCGGCGGTATAAAGCCTCGGTGACCACTAACCCCAATACCGAATCGCCGAGCAGCTCGAGGCGTTCATTGGAATGCACCCGTCTCTCGTTCATTTGCGGCAGGAAGGAGCGATGTTTGAGCGATTGCAGCAATAGATCAAGGTTGCGAAAACGATAGCCGATCAGCTTGGCAAATTTTTTCGCCGTCGCTTCGCTCTCCTCCCGCGTCTTGTCGGTTTTCTTCCCAAAAAGTTCTTTTAAAAAACTCAGCATAACCATGCGAGGACTACATCTGAGGCGGGTGAATGACAAAAAAGCTAAACAGATAAAACGACGACGCCAATGCGCTTCGTTCGAATTTGGTTCCCCACATTATTTATTGACGAGGTCAAAATGGCAATGTCATTCCGATCGGGGGGAGAAATCTGAGTCACACAGAGTTCTCGCTTCGCTCGTTATGAAAGTTGAGGTGTTTGACGCCGTCAAATATTACTGCACAAATTTTTTGACCACGAGACAAACATTGTGGCCGCCAAAACCAAACGAATTGGAAATCGCGACATTGACTTCCCGCTTTACCGCGGCATTCGGAGTATAATTTAAAAAACAATCCGCATCGGCGGTGATTTGATTAATCGTCGGATGAATCACATGGTCTCGGCACGTTAACGCCGTAGCGACGAGTTCCAGTGCGCCGCTGGCGCCGAGCAAATGGCCGATCATGGATTTCGCGGAGCTGATATTGAGATGCTGCGCGTGCTCCCCGAAAACCGTGGCCAGCGCTTGCGTCTCATTTTTGTCATTCGCCGAAGTGGAGGTGCCATGCGCGTTGACATATTGCACTTCCACCGGCGCCACGCCGGCGCTTTTCAACGCGAGGCGTATCGCGCGCACCGCGCCTTCGCCGCCGGGAGCCGGCTGCGTGATGTGATAAGCATCCGCGCTGTAACCGGCGCCCACGATTTCGGCGTAGATTTTCGCATTACGGCGGCGCGCACTTTCTAATGACTCAAGCACCAAAATGCCGCCGCCTTCGCCCATCACAAAGCCGTCGCGGTCGAGATCAAAAGGACGGCTGGCTTTTTGCGGATCGTCATTGCGTGTCGACAGCGCTTTCATCGCATTGAAGCCGCCGACGCCCATCGGCGTGATCGTGGCTTCCGCGCCGCCGCAGATCATGGCCTCGGCTTCGCCGCGTTGCACGTAACGAAAGCTCTCGCCAATCGCGTGCGAGCTCGAGGCGCACGCCGAAATAATCGCGTAGTTCGGGCCTTTCAAACCGTACTGCATGGAGATATGGCCGGGCGCAATATCCGCGATCATCATCGGAATAAAAAAGGGGCTGATGCGCCCGGGCCCCTTCTCCAGCAGTTTGCGCGCTTCGCGCTCAAACGTATCCATGCCGCCGATGCCGGAACTGACAATGACGCCGATCGCGTCTTTGTCAATCGCCGATTCCAGCAGGCGTGAATCTTCCATCGCCAGCTTTGCCGCCGCCAGCGCATAATGGGTAAAAGCATCCATGCGCCGCGCCTCTTTTTTGTCGATATAATCTTCGGCATTGAAGTTTTTCACTTCGGCGGCAATTTGGGTGTCGAATTGAGTCGCGTCAAAACGGGTGATGGCGCCGACGCCGGATTGACCCGCCAACAAGTTTTGCCAATACTCGTTGACGGTGTGACCCAGCGGAGAAATCACGCCCATACCGGTGATGACGACGCGTCGCTGTTGCATCGGAGCGCCTATGAGATCGTGCGAGGTTTAAGTTATGCTAAAATCACTCATGAACGACAAGACCGCTACTTCGCATGTTTCTCGATGTAGTCGATCGCGTCTTTCACGCTGGCGATTTTTTCGGCGTCTTCATCGGGAATCTCGATGTTGAATTCTTCTTCAAAGGCCATCACCAATTCGACCGTGTCGAGCGAATCCGCGCCGAGATCATCGATGAATTTGGCATTGTCCGTCACCTGCTCCGCATCGACGCCGAGCTGCTCGACGATGATATTCTTGACTTTTTCTGCAACCATGAGTTTTCGCCTCCTCCGTTGGGATGAGTAAGGTTAAAGTTATTTACGTTATCAAAAAGTTTTGCTGTTGCCGTTTAGTTTGGCGTGTACGGTTTCATAATGCGAACGTTCCATGACACCTAAGCCGATCGTAAAACCATTCTGAAAAGAAATTTCCGAGCGGCGCTGTGACAGTGCATCAGAGATTTCTTCTTCTTTCTCATCAGGCACAACAATATCGATCCATGCATCTAGCTCTTCATAACCAGGAATGAGCACATTAACGACTTTAACATCCGCAGAGAGATTCTTTGCAAGCGAGGTTAATTCGTTTACGTATCGTTTTAAGCGGCGTTTTGCAAACCAACCCTGTTTCATTTTTTAATCACCTCTTCGACTTTGGCTATAAACTCACGCGTATGAGCTATAAGTCTTTTGGTACGGGTTATCCCAACTCCTTCAGCTTTGTAATGTGCATTCAAGCGTTCATCATAGGCGTCTGCTAACCATTTCTCAAATTGGCGAGGATAAATGTGACGATTGTGAATCAATTCTTGATTAAAACTTTTTCTTAATCCGTCAAGAACTCCTTTGCTCGCTCCAACATATTCTCTCCCGCCTTTTCCCTGTTGCCAAGATTTATTTAATCGCAGCTCATAAAATACAAATAAGTTAACTCATCACCATGCCGCCATCGACATTAATCACTTGACCCGTAATATATTCCGCGTCTGCCGAAGCGAGAAACGCGACGACGCCGGCGATATCTTCGGACGTGCCCACTCTTTCCAGCGGGATGGATTGCAACATCGCGGCTTTGGCCGCTTCCGGTAACCCTGCCGTCATATCCGTGATCACGAAGCCGGGCGCGACGGCGTTGATTTGCACGTTGCGGCTGGCCAGCTCGCGCGCGACGGATTTGGTCAAGCCGATCACGCCGGCTTTCGCAGCGCAGTAATTGGCTTGGCCTTTGTTGCCGATTAACGCGACGATGGAGGTGAGGTTGATGATCTTGCCGTTGCGCTGCTTCATCATAATTTTGCTCGCCGCGCGCATGCAATTGAATGTGCCGGTGAGGTTGGTGTTGATCACCGCGTTCCAATCGTCGTCGCTCATGCGCATGACGAGATTATCGCGCGTGAGGCCGGCGTTATTGACGAGAATATGCACCGCGCCGAATTGCTCGACCGTGCTTTTAAACAACGCTTCGACTTGTTTAACGTCGGCAACATTGGCTTCGATGCCGGCAGCTTGCGCGCCGGTCTGGCGAATTTCTTCGGCAATTTTATCCGCGCCGGCCTGCGTCGTCGCCGTCACCACCACTTTGGCGCCTTCCGCGGCTAATCGCAGCGCTATCGCTTTGCCGATGCCGCGTGAGCCGCCGGTTATAATGGCAACTTTGTCTTGGAGTTTGCCCATCCGTGCTTTCGTTAAATTCTTTAAGAGTTATGCTGCTTCCAGAATCCCCAGAAAGTCATCATCATCCCTACAATTCCCAAGACGATATAGACAGCTATCGCTATTGGGCTTATATCGATTTGTTTTTTAAGCAACTCATTCGCAATACCCTGTATAAATGTTCCTGCCAAAGTTCCTCCTCCTAAAATCAATAATTGTGGCCACCATTTTTCATCCGCCTCTCTTTTAGCAATTCTTAAGGACTCTTCTATGTGTTCGCGCAAAACCATTTCATTTCTTCGTTGATAAGCCAAAGCTTTTGCTTGCCAAAGTAAAGTCTCGGAAAATTCATTAATGTACTCTTTTGCAAACGCTTCCGCATCAGCGCTTATGGGCTTGTTAAGAATTTCGTCTTCTCTTTTTTTGCTGAACGTCACCGCGGTTCTCCTTTAGAACTGCGAATCACCCTTGATCTTGCTAAAAAAATCTTTTTCCTTCTGACGAAGTCTATTTTTGTTAGACTTTTTCCTCTTAATCTCGCGTTTGCTATACAAATAACTAATCATAAAAATAACGACTGCTCCAATGATACCTCCAATGATCTCGCTCACCATACCTCCTGTACTTGATGTCACTTTCGCAAGCCAATCTGCAAAAAAGCCCGTGACAGCAATAGCAATAATCGTAAGGAAAACAGACATTATCGCCAAAACAATTGTCCAACGAGAAAAAGCCATTTTTTCTACTCTTGAAAAGAAATAGTTATTGCCAACCGGATGACGGCTGGATGAGGCCATCCGTGCCAATCAAATCGCTTCGATTTCTGCGACTTTGCCAACCGTTTTCGCCGCAAAATTTTTATTGATGCGCTTCAACAAACCCGCCAACACATTGCCGGGGCCGGCTTCATAAAATTGCGTCGCGCCGTCGGCGATCATGTTTTCGATGATCTCGATCCAGCGCACCGGGCTAGTGAGCTGTTCATCTAAGCGCTGGCGTAATTCATCGGCATTGGTCGTGGGCTTGGCGGTCACGTTCAAATAGATCGGGCACTTCGCCGGGCGAAATTGCGCCTTTTGCAAGCTTTCGAGCAAGCCCTCGCGCGCGCCGGACATGAGCGGCGAATGAAACGCACCGCCGACCGCAAGTTGCTTCGCTATCTTAGCGCCTTTGGTTTTGGCGACGATCATGGCTTGCTGCACGCCGGCGACCGATCCGGAAATCGCAATTTGTCCGGGCGAATTAAAATTTGCCGGACAGACCACGCCCGCGCTCGAAGCTTCTTGGCAAACGGCTTCGATCTCGGTCGGATCAAGCCCGACGATCGCGGCCATGGTGCCGGAATTTTCCACACCGGCGCGTTGCATCAGCTCGCCGCGGCGCCGCACGAGCATCAGCGCTTCGTCAAATTCGAGCACGCCAGCGGCATATAAAGCCGAATATTCACCGAGACTGTGGCCGGCAACCATATCCGGAATGAGATTTTTTTCAGCGAGCAATCGTGTGATGATCGCACTATGAATGAAAATGGCCGGTTGCGTGATGTCGGTTTGCGTGAGCTTCTCTTCCGGGCCGGAAAAACAAATTTGCTGAATATCGAAACCGAGCCGTTGATTGGCGCGGCTAAATAATTCTTGCGCTACCGGAAATTTTTCGCAGAGATCTTGGGCCATGCCGACAAATTGCGAGGCTTGGCCGGGGAAAATGAAAGCGCGACGTTCACTCATGCACTGATTTTAAATTTTAAATTACAAATTTTCAATTTGAAATTTGAACGTTGTTAAACATTAAAACTGCAAAATCGCCGCGCCCCAGGTGAAACCGCCGCCGAATGCGACGATCAAACAGCGGCTGCCTTTTTTCAACCGGCCGATAGCCAGCGCTTCATTCATCGCAATCGGAATCGAGGCAGCGGAAGTGTTGCCGTAATTATTGACATTCACATAAACCTTTTCGAGCGGCATACCGACGCGTTTCGCCGTAGCATTAATGATGCGTAAATTGGCTTGATGCGGAATCAGTAAATCTACTTCTTCTCCGGTCAAATTGTTTTTGGCCAAAATACGCTCCGCGGCATCACCCATCGCGGTGACGGCGTGCTTGAACACTTCGCGGCCTTCCATGCGGAGGAACATCATTTTTTCGGCGAGCGCCACATCCGTGGGAACTTTGGTGCCGCCGCCGGGCATGTGCAGCAGATGCGCAAGACGGCCATCACTTTTCATGTACGTGTCAATGATGCCGCGTTCGCCATCGCTTGGCCCGACTACGACCGCGCCCGCCGCATCGCCGAACAAGACGCAGGTGGCGCGATCCGTCCAATCCGTAATGCGGCTGAGAATCTCACCGCCGATCACCAGCACGTGCTGCGCTTTGCCGGAGGCGATCAAGCTATCCGCCATTGCCAGGCCGTAAATGAAACCCGTACAAGCCGCCGCAATATCGAACGCCGCCGCATTCGTGGCGCCCAACATTTCTTGCACATAACACGCGGTCGAAGGGAAGGTGACGTCACCGGTGACGGTGCCGAGAATGATCGCGTCGATTTTGTCCGCAGACAAATTCGCCTCTTGCAGCGCGGCGCGACCTGCTGCCGCACACAACGCCGAAGTGGTGTCGCTTTCATCGGCGATATAACGGCGCTCGATGCCGGTGCGTTCGCGAATCCATTCGTCCGAGGTGTCGACTATTTTTTCCAAATCCGCATTGGTCAACACCCGCTTGGGCAGCGCGCGCCCCGTCCCCAAAATCATTGAATTAGGCTTCTTGTTCAACGAGTTTCACTCCATGGTGTTCTTGTAATTCTTGGCCGATAATTTCGGTAATGCCTTCTGAAATCATCTTCGTGGCTTCACGGATGGCATTTCGAATAGCTTTGGGGGTGGAGCCGCCGTGACAAATGATGCAGACGCCATTGATGCCCAAGAGCGGGGCGCCACCGTATTCTTCATAATCAAAAATTTTTCGCAAGCCGGTAAACGTCGGTTGCAACAAAAACGCGCCGACCTGGCGAAAAACTCTCTTGCCGATTTGCCGTTTGATGTGATGCTTGAAAACGCCGCCGAGACTTTCGGCAAATTTCAGCATGACGTTGCCGACAAAGCCGTCGCACACCACGACGTCGGCCGTGCCTTTGAGAATATCGCGGCCTTCGACGTTGCCGATAAAATTGAGCCGCGGGTTCGCTTCCAGGATTTGATAAGCTTCGCGCGTCACCTCGGTGCCTTTCGAGCGTTCTTCGCCGTTGCTCAGTAAAGCAACTTTCGGTGATTCAATGCCGCGCACGCGATTCATATAAATGCTGCCCATCACGCCGAACTGCGCGAGTTGAATCGCTTTGCAATCGACATTAGCGCCGACATCAATCAACATCGTAGCGCCATAACCGTTCGGAATGAGCGAACCGATGCCGGGGCGATTGACGCCGCGAATGCGGCCAAGCTCCATCAGGCTGGCGGCCATCGCCGCGCCCGTGTGTCCGGCGCTCAGGATCGCGTCAACTTTGCCTTCTCGATGCAGGCGCGCCGCCACCAGCACGGAGGCGTCTTTTTTCTTTTTCAAGGCCGCCGCGGGCGCGTCACACATCTCGATTTTTTCCGAGGCGTGATAAATTGAGTAACGCAAATTTTCGCCGCGCGTCAACAGCGGATGCCGCGCAATTTCTGGCTCGATTTGCGCTTGATCGCCGACAAAGACGATTTCATATGCGCCGTGCGCGAGCTTAGCAGCCTCCAAGCCGCCTAACACAATCGCCGCCGGCGCATGATCTCCGCCCATGGCGTCCAACGCGATACGCATATCCTTTTCTCAGCAAAATTTAATTTCCGCGCGGCAGAAAAACCGTGCGGTCGCCATAATGGCCGCAGTTCGGACAGGCGCGATGCGGCAATTTCGGCTGACGGCAATTCGAGCACGGGGTCACGTTGGGCGTGGAAAGTTTCCAATGTGTCCGGCGTTTATCACGGCGAGTGCGAGAATGTCTACGTTTAGGATTTGGCACGACGATAACCTCTTTCTACGAATGAACACGACGCCTCGATTTTGCACGAACGATCGGATAAAACCGAGACGGTTTGGTTATATAAAATAGTACTTCAAAATTTTGCAACAAAGTTTGTAACCTCACGGCTTAAAAGTCGCGCCACGAATATTACAACAATTTGCGCAAGGCGTCCCAACGCGGATCGGACCGGGGCGCGGCGCAACGACAAGAGGCGTTATTCAAATTGACGCCGCAACCGGCGCACAGGCCGCGGCAACTTTCCGCGCACAGCACTTTCATCGGCAGCGCGAGCAGAATGGTGTCGCGGATTCCTTCGGTGAGGTCGATTTCTTTGACCTCTGCCGCGAGATAATGTGCGTCATCGGTCTCACTCATTTCGAGCATCGCTTTGTCGCTTGAATACAAGACCCGCGATTCTCCCTGCAGCGCCAGGTCGACCTCAGCCGTGCAACGATCGCACGCGAAACGACCGTCAACTTCCACGAGATTTTTTAAAATGTAATTCGGGACGCGCTTTTCCACCTCGACCCGAATTTTCACCTCATCACGCAGATGCGGATGATTCTCTAATCCGCATGCCGCCAGCTTTTCCACAAAGTTGAGCGTGTGCTGTCCTTCGGAAAGCCCTACGAGCGAAATCTTCATGCGCAACCGCCGAAAAGATTAGTCAAGAATTTATAAAAGAATGCGCTTTAAGTCAAGCTAAAAAATCTTTGTTAAAAATTTAACGTCTCCCGGCTTTAGGCGGCAAACTCTTACAAAGCTGTAAATATGTTCATCTCTACGGTTTGCGATAGCGCGCAACCCAGAAGCCAGATTCCAATAGTCCGGCAAGTTGTGCCGCCATTTTTTGAGCTTCGTTGTTTGTGGCATAGCTGCCGACGCGCACGCGATACCACGTTCCGCCTTTTTCGGGAATGTCGGCGCTTTGCACATAGGCGGTAAAACCTTTGGCATTAAAACGCTCGGCATCGCGTTCAGCGCGACGCGGGGTTTGCCACGAAGAGACTTGCACGGTGTATTTGCCCTCGGCATCAACCACGACCTGCGGCGGTGGTTGCGTTGCCGGCCCGGGATCCGCCGGCTCAGGTTCCACCGTCTTCAGCGTATCTTCGATCATACTGCGTGGCGTTGTCGAGACTTCGGGTTCTTTCTCTTTTCTCGATAACACCAACCAACCCAATAAAACCGCAACTCCCAAAATTAAAATTCCACCCACCCACGCAATGCGGCGATTATCGTTCTCCATGACTTCTTCTCCTTACCTCTCACGAGGTGATCATCGATATTATCGAATGATTCGTTGACAACTGGTGGCGGCAAAGCCGTACGGCAGTGCAAGATGGTCGCCAGCGGCAACCGTGAGTTATTGCGCTTCAATCAACTCCCGGCTGGAAAAATGGAAGGCGATTTCAATGCGGCCATTTTCCGGCAAGTCCGAGCCATGCACGATGTTATTTTGCTTGCTCGTAGTAAAGTCACGGCGAATCGTGCCGGGCGCGGCCTCCGCCGGATCGGTCGCGCCGATGAGCTTGCGAAAATCCGCCACCGCATTTTCTTTTTCCAGCGCCAACGTCACGACGGGACCGCTCGACATGAAGCTTACGAGATCTTTGTAAAACCCGCGTTCTTTGTGTGCTTCACAAAAAATATAAGGTAAAAAATGCAAAGTGAAATGATCAAAACATCACATGTGCATCACACCGCTTGTAGTTCAAAATTTTTTCCGACTCAAACCAGTGTTGAATTTCGTGTTCTGCCTCTGTTTTATCTCCAGAAGCATGCACTAAATTCTTAGTCGCTCGCTTTTCAATATTGGCAATTGTATTAGAATCAATGGAAAGACCACCTCTAATCGTACCGACTTCAGCCCTAGCTGGAATAGTAAAACCAATAATTCTCCGCACCGCTGCAATGGCATGTATTCCTTCCAGAACTAAGGCTACCACAGGACCACTAGATAGGTAATCAACGTTCCATTGTTGAACCATTTTTCCTATTTCAAGCGGATCATCTGTACCCATTATCGCCTTTACATCAAGGTTGTTTTGGGAGAAAGAGTCAAGAGTTTTGTTTCCCATTCCCTTCAACCATTCTTCTGATCCTGAATAATGTCCTGCAGCATGCTCCTTACCAGGATACACCATTTTCATAGCGACAATCTTAAGTCCTGCTCGCTCGAATCGTCCAATTATTTCACCGATAAGCCCACGCATAACGGCATCAGTTTTGACCAAAACAAGCGTTCTTTCATTTTTCAGTTCGGCACTCATAAGAGTCGTCTCCTTCAGTTCGGTACTCATAAAACCTTTTCGTTAATTTTACCATAATTTTGCTAACATCGGATACACTCCGAGGAGAATAGTATATAATGCCCCAACTACAGCAATTGCAAATGTAATAGATGATTCCGGACTTTGTTTCTGTTTTTTGTTCCAGAAGGAGTAGGCAAAAAAACCAATTCCTATTGGATAAATAAAAACCGGTAATAAGGGCGAAACACCTAAAGGTGGAGAAAAATATAGTAGTCCGAATATAACTGAGTATACCACAAATAAACAGTTAAAGACAAAATCATTGGTCCCAAGAACAACATTACCTCTTATTGACCAGATATATCTAAGACTGGTCAAATTCTCGCGTTTCTTTAACTCGCCGCTAAAATTCTGAATTCGGCGTTGGAACAGTTCAATCATTCTAAAAATTTCAGCAAAGTCCGCGCGCTTGGAAAATGACCAAAGAACATTAACGGCATCTGCTGTACCCCAAGTAGTTGATCCAGTACCGCCATTAATACCAGACCATCCATTGTCGAAATCATGTGAATTCTGGGTTTGAATAAGCCAAGTAGCTGCCCGATAGTTCTCTTCACGATGACGCCACTCGTCTTTGCTTGTTAAAGCTAACAATGCCCAAGCATTCGTAAAGTGACGATACGGGAGCTTTTCAGGGCGATCTGGTGGCTCCTCTGTAATTTTCCAACGACCATCTCGCATTTGACTTATTAAATAATCTAGTCCTTCTGTCAAACACTCCCGCTCATGTACCATATCATCACAATTGGCTAAAGCAAATAGGGCATATGCTGTGTAAGCAGGTGTACTTTGCCAATTTCTCATCTTTCCCCATCCTGAATCTTCTCGATTTCTAAGACGCTCTAGCGCATATACTCCCTGTTCAATTCTCCTTTCAATACGGCCTACGAGGTCTTGCATTCCATCGCTGTTCGTATCATCTTTATTCAAGTTTCGCACCTTTAGGAGAGACACAATAGCTAATGCAGTTGGCTGCGTAGCATCCTTTTTTGTAGGTTCATTTGGACACCATCCGCCCAATTCTGCTTTGTTTTCATTATTTATTAACCACTCAACACATTTTGGGACGTGGCGATCATCTAATTTATATCCGCATGAAGTTAAAGCAAATAATATCCAAGCGTGGTCTCTGGCATGCTCGCAGTTTTTTCCTATTTCTTCGTGTCGACCATCAACAGATTTACACAAAAACTCAAGAGCTTTTTCCAACCATGATTTATCTTTAGGATCAACACTACATATTGCCCAAACAGCTTCGGCAGTATTTACCAACCGACTTGGTTGGTTTCTAAACTCACCCCATCCACCATCGCCCTCGTTGCGCAACCATTTCAAAGTTTCTATCCCTCTCTCAACGATAGAATTCCGCATTTCAGCTCCTCAAAAAAAACTCATCTTCATTTACTATACTGAAACGGCAAAGGTTAGAGATCATGACGATTCCGTTGACCTCTTGCACTCATCGACGACTGACTGCAACAGCGGCTTTTCTTGTGTTAACTCTTGGTTTTCGCGCGTTCGTCTTTGCCTTCGACAATAACACTTTGACCGCAACAATTTTCTTTTTCTTGCCCAGCGCCTTCTCCATCATCGCGCCGATTTCCGCCGGGCTTTCGCAAACATGCGCCCCGGCTTTGCGCAGCGCCGCCATTTTCTCCGCCGCCGTGCCTTTGCCGCCTGCGATAATCGCGCCGGCATGTCCCATGCGACGTCCTTCCGGCGCCGTGCGGCCGGCGATAAACGCAACCACGGGTTTGTCAAAATATTTTTTGATGTACACCGCGGCCTCGTCTTCTGCGGAACCGCCGATTTCGCCGATCAACACGACCGCGTCGGTGTTGTCATCTGCGGCAAAAAGTTTCAGCGCGTCCGTGTGCGTCGTGCCGATGATAGGATCGCCGCCAATGCCGATGCACGTGGATTGGCCGATGCCGCGATCGGAAAGCTGCTTCACCGCTTCATACGTCAACGTGCCGCTGCGCGAGATTACGCCGACGCGGCCCGGTTGATGAATAAAACCCGGCATGATGCCGATCTTGCATTTTCCCGGCGAAATAATACCCGGACAATTCGGGCCGATCATGCGCACGCCGGTTCTATTGAGCAATGCTTTCACCGGCAGCATGTCCGTGGTCGGGATGCCCTCGGTAATCGTGACGATCACCGGTACGCCTTCCGCCGCGGATTCCATAATCGCATCCGCCGCAAACGCCGGCGGAACGAAGATCACCGCGGCATTCGCGCCGGTATTTTTCACCGCGTCGGCGACAGTGTCGAAGATCGGCACGGTGTCATTAAACCTCTGACCGCCTTTTCCCGGCACCACGCCGGCCACGACGTTCGTGCCGTATTCCATCATCTGCGTCGCGTGAAACGAGCCTTCGCTGCCGGTAATGCCCTGCACCAGCACGCGCGTTTTTTTGTCAACGAGAATGCTCAACTCTTCCTCCTTTTCGGATTATCATGATTTCATCGGTCGTTTTCGTGTATCGGTTTTGCGGCCATACGCTGCGCGCGATTCCGCGACTTTCAGCAAACCCATGTCGGCTACAGAAGTCTGCGGGTATGGAACGCTTCGCTGCGCGCGCCGTTTGGCCATTAACTCTTCTTGCAGAATGTCATCCAAAAACCACCACCAGTGGGAATGATCGTATTTTCCCTGCCGGTAACGTTGCAAGGTTCCTTTTTCCGAGGCGTACAATAGAAGCGCTGACGCTCTGATTTTCTTGTCTAAATCGGCAAGCTGGCCAAGCTGAAGTGCATTGAGCGCCTCCGGCTTTTTTGTCAAAATATATTGCAACTCGCTGCGATGCCAGAAAAGCGCATGCACCTCGCCGCTTTCGTCCAGAACAGCTTTTTCGAGAGTGGGAAGAATTGTCGACGGCAAAAAATTAACCAGCCAATCGAGCAATTCCGTCGCTTTTTCTGGAGCCGCCGATCGCGGCTTACCATTTGTTTTTGACAAAATTTTTTTCATGCTTCACCTGGGTGACCAGATAAGTTCAAAATCATCTTGTCGTCTAAAATAAGCTAAACCGTCACGAACAATAAAACAACTTTTGACGCGCGTCTGATATTCGGATTTCCACGCCACAAAGATATGGCGCCGCTGATCCCAAAATCCGATTGTGGGACTATCGCTGTAATAACGACCAATAAAACTATGCTTGCCTATCGCCGCTTCCGCTTGTTTCACGGTCACGCCGTGATCCAGCAATTTCGCATCAAAATTTTCGGTGACAATGTAGAGCGCGAAATCTCTCCGCACCTGTTCAATCAACCCGTCAACCTGCGCTTCCGTCCACGGCATTGGCTTCCCTTCGCATTAGCCTATTTTCTCTCGTCTCGGGATTTTCTTTTGTATTCCGCTCTCGATTCAGCCACTTTCAACAAGACGCCAGTTTCTGCAGGAACGGCATATTCGACTCCCTTCTTCATTTTGTTGCAAACAAGATTTGCTTCCCGAACCAGGTCATCAATATACCACCACCAATGAGAACGATCATAGCGACCCTCGCGGTAACGGCGAAGCGTCCCCTTGCTCGCGCCGAACAAGAGCAATGCCGCCGCCCTGATATCCCGATCAAGTTTGGCGAGCTTCGCTTTTTGAGTTTGATTCAGCGCTTCCGGAGTCGCGTCCAAAATTTTTTGCAGCTCGCTGCGATAGTCAAAAAGCGCATGCACATCATCACAATCTTCAATAATAGCCTGCTCCGCAGAATGTGGGATCGCGCCCGGCAAAAAATCAATTAGCCATTCCAATAGCTCAACAGCTTGCTTTTGAGCGGCATGATTTGAGTTTTTTTGCGAATGCACTTTCATCATAATTTACTTTGGTGGCCAAATAAGTTCGACATCGGGTTGCCTTAATAGATAACCAAGGCCGTCTTTGGCAATAAAGCACGTCTTCACGCGTGAAGGACAGTCATCAGATTTCCAAGCCACGAAAATGTTGTTGCGTGGATTTAAAAAACCCATCGTCACGCCGTCCTTCTCGTATTGGCCGATATAACTGCGCTTGCCAATAGTTTTTTCTGCGTCTTGAATTGTAACACCATGTTCATGCAGTTTGTCATGAAAATGAAGAAAAAACCTGTCCAACGCAAAATCGCGCCGTACGTTGGCAATGAGTTCATCTACCTGCGCTTCCGTCCATGGCATTAGTTTTTCCTTCTCGCCAGTTTTATTTTTTCTCGCCTCGGGATTTTCTTTTGTATTCCGCTTTCGATTCAGCCACTTTCAACAAGGCGCCGGTTTCTACAGGAATGGCATATTTGACTCTCGTTTTCGGTTGATTACAGACGAGATTCTCTTCCATCAAAATATCATCTAAATACCACCACCAGTGTGAGCGGTCATAACGGCCAGTTCGATAACTATGAAACATCCCTTTCCCAGCGCCGACTAAAAACAGCGCCGCCACTCTAATATCGCGGTCAAGCCTGGTCAACTTGCCTTTTTGAATTTGATCCAGCGCTTCCGGCGTTGTCTCTAAAATCTTTTGCAGCTCGCTACGATGATAAAACAGCGCATGAACATCCTCTGCAACATCAAGAATCGCCTCCTCGGCGGAAGGCGGAATTGTTCCCGGCAAAAAATCAATCAGCCAGTCCAACAGTTTCGCGGCGCGCTTTTGAACGAAACGTTTTGAGCTTGTCGATTTAGTTAAGGTCACTGCGTCCATATTTTATTTAGGCGACCAAATTAATTCAAAACCTTCTTGCTTAAAAAGATAATCAACGCCGTCGTCAGCGACGAAGCAAGTTTTAATATATGCAGGATAAATATCCGACCGCCACGCGACAAAAATATTGTTACGCGGATTCAAGAAACCTATTGCCTGCCCTTTTTCGCTCTCATATTGTCCAATGTAGCTGTGTTTACTGATTGCCTTTTCGGCGTCTTGTATGGTCACACCATGTTCGCGCAATTTTTGTGCAATGCGACGGTGTAAACGCCCCAATGCGAAATCACGCCGAACATTCTCGATCAGCTCGTCGATCTGCGCCTCTGTCCACGGCATTCATTTTCCCTCTCTAAAATACAGTCGGGCCGACTGTGTTACGCCCGAATCGCCGCGACGACCTTCTCCGCGGCGTCTTTCAAATTCCCGGCGACGATCAGCGGCAAGCCGGATTCATGCAGCAATTGCGCGGCTTCTTTCGCATTCGTGCCTTCGAGGCGAACGACGAGCGGCACGCTGATGTGGACGTTTTTCGCTGCTTGAATCACGCCGTTGGCAATGCGGTCGCAGCGCACGATGCCGCCGAACACGTTGATGAGTACGGCTTTGACATTGGGATCGGAGAGCAAAATGCGAAAACCATTTTCAACCGTTTCCGGACTCGCGCCGCCGCCGACGTCGAGAAAATTCGCGGGTGAGCTGCCGGCGAGTTTGATGATGTCCATCGTCGCCATCGCCAGACCCGCGCCGTTGACCATGCAACCCACTTCGCCGTCGAGCTTGATGTAATTGAGCCGGTATTTCGAGGCTTCCACTTCGAGCGGCTCTTCTTCGGTAATATCGCGCATCTCCGCGTATTCCGGATGGCGATACAACGCGTTGTCGTCAAAATTAATTTTGGCGTCGAGCGCCAACACCCGTCCGTCGGTGGTGACGATCAGCGGGTTGATTTCCGCGAGCGAACAATCCGTTTCCACAAACGCTTTATAAAGCGCATGAAAAAATTTCACCGCGTTTTTGAAAGCGTCGCCTTCGAGGCCGAGTCCGAATGCAAGTTTGCGCGATTGGCTGGGACGCAAGCCCGTGAGCGGATCGATATATTCTTTTAAAATTTTCTCAGGCGTTTCCTCCGCGACTTTCTCAATTTCCACGCCGCCTTCGGTGCTCGCCATGACGACGAGTTGCGACGCCGCGCGGTCAAGCACGACGCCGACATACAACTCGCGCGCAATGTTCAAACCTTGCTCGACCAAAACTTTGTTGACGCGCTTGCCCTCCGGTCCCGTTTGATGCGTCACGAGTTGCATGCCGATGATCTGTTTCGCTATCTCATAGGCTTCGTGCGGATTCTTCGCGATTTTCACGCCGCCGCCTTTGCCGCGCCCACCGGCGTGAATTTGCGCTTTCACGACGACGGTTTCGCCGCCCAGCTCATGCGCAATCACACCGGCTTCTTCAGCCGTATTCGCGACTTTGCCTTTGGGCACGGCAACGCCAAATTTGCTTAAAATTTCCTTGCCTTGATATTCGTGAATCTTCAAAAGAACTCCTCCTCAGAAAAATTTCGAGTTATTTTTATTCAATATCTATAACCAACAAGTTCAAAGGAACAAAGCGTTGTCTACCCTTCCAATAAAACTCTACATAGTCTGTTCCAACATCAACAAGTTTACCATCCCCAGAGTCTGGACTTAATTTTTTAATCAGAAAAAAATAACCGCCATCTGCCGTCCACAAAGTGCCCTTCTTGCCAATATAGCTACTTTTTAAAACTTCCGCATAACTTTTCATGTTTAATACTCCACTTAATATCTATCTGACAAACCGCCATATGACATCAAGTTCATTCCAAATGCCCCACCGGCACAAGCTCTTCTACGTCAGCAGTGATTTGACTGGTTGCAACCGCCTCGACTAGCCGCAAAATATCAGCACTGTAATAGCGATTCCCACATTTATTACAAACACCAATGGTAATATTTTTCATAATGACAAAACCATCACGATGATTAAAGGCCTCTTGATCAACAAGTTTGGGGAGGACTGTTCCGTCACAATATTCACACTGATAAGCATACATAATTTTAAATATAGCGATATGTGCATCATTCAGATCAAGCGTAGAGCAAAACCTTACCGTGACAGATTACGCATTTCATTTTTTTCTTCTCCATGCTACTTCACTTTCTTCCATAGACCATGCGTTAAGCATCATGTTCAATCACCGTCCCCGTCTTCCCCTGCATTGCTTCCGCCAGCATTTCAATTGAAGTAATCACCACGCGCTTGCCGCCGCTTTCAAGAAAATTGAGCGCGCCGCGAATTTTCGGGCCCATGCTGCCCGCCGGAAATTGGCCTTCGGTGAGATATTGCTTCGCCTCTGCAACGGTCAGATGATCGAGCCAGCGCTGTGTCGGTTTGGCAAAATCAATCGCGACTTTTTCGACGCCGGTTAAAATGACCAACTCGTCGGCGCCGATATCGCGCGCGAGAATGGCTGCCGAAAGATCTTTGTCAATCACCGCATTGATGCCTTCAAGCCTCTCTTCGCGGTCGAGATAAACCGGGATGCCGCCGCCGCCCGCGGCGATGACGAGGCGATCATTGGCGACGAGTTCTTTGATCACATTTTTCTCGACGATTTCCACCGGCTCCGGCGAAGGCACGACGCGCCGCCAGCCACGCCCGCGATCTTCTTTTAAAATCCAGCGATGCAAATGCTGCAACTCTTCGACTTGCTCGCGCGGATAGATCGGCCCGACGAATTTCGTCGGATTTTTGATCGCCGGATCATCCGGTCGCACCACGACCTGGGTGATGATCGTCACCACTTCTTTCTGAATGTTGTGACGATGCAGCATATTCAGCAGCGACTGCTGTATCATATAACCCATGCCGCCTTGCAAATCAGCGACGACGATGCCCAACGGCAACGGCGGCGCGAGATGGCGGGTGGCTTCGACGCGAATCATCGCATTCCCCACTTGCGGGCCGTTGCCATGCGAAAGAACAACTCGATGTCCTTGCTCGACAAGCGCAACGACGCCCACCAGACTTCGGCGCGTATTGGCAAATTGCTGGTAAATGTTGCCTTCTTCAAACTCGCGCGTAATGGCGTTGCCGCCGAGAGCGATGACGATGGTTTTGCGGTGCATGTCTTTTTCGTGTAACGTGAAACGTGTAACGGGCTTTGAATTGAACTTTCGCCAATTTCTCAAAGGGATGGCTTCATAGAACGTAACACGTTACACGTTACACGATTGATCACGCCAATCGTTTTAAAAAATCCGCCAACGTCGGCTGCCCGATTTCTTGCAGCTCATAGGTTACGCGCGTGGCCGGTTTATTTAACTTCATTAAACGTCGCAAATCAATCGGCGTCGCGATCACTACGGCGTCGCAATCTGTGGCGTTGATCGTCGCTTCCAAGTCGCGTGTTTGTTTCTCGCCGTAGCCCATCGCCGGCAGCAGCGTGCCGATGCCGGGATAGGTATTAAACGTATCGATCAAACTGCCTTTGAGAAACGGACGCGGATCGACAATCGCTTTGGCGCCGAATCGTTGCGCCGCGACGATGCCGGCGCCGATGGTCATCTCCCCGTGCGTCAGCGTCGGTCCATCTTCGATGCACAACACGCGGCGATGACGAATCACGCCCGGGTCTTCCACAAAAATCGGCGAGGCTGCATCGACGATATCCGCGCGAGGATTGTTGGCGCGAATGGCCTCCCGCACGCTCTCAATATCTTCCGGACGCGCATTCGCTTCCTTGTTGATGATGACGACGTCGGCCATGCGCAAATTCGTTTCGCCGGGATGATAGCGCGTTTCATGGCCGGGCCGCAGCGGATCAGCCACGACGATATGCAAATCCGGTTTGAAGAACGGCGTATCATTATTGCCGCCGTCCCACAACACAATATCCGCCTCCGCTTGCGCGCGTTCGAGAATCGCAGCGTAATCGATGCCCGCATAAACCACCGTTCCCATGTGCAGATGCGGCTCATATTCTTCGCGCTCTTCAATCGTGCATTCGTGCGCCTCCAGATCTTCGTAGCTGCCAAAACGTTGTGCGATTTGTTTCGTCAAATCGCCGTACGGCATGGGGTGGCGCACCGCCACCAATTTTTTGCCCAGACCTTTCAAAATCTGCGCGACCCGGCGGGTAGTTTGGCTCTTCCCGCTGCCGGTGCGCACCGCGCAAATCGCGACGACGGGCTTGGTGCTTTTGAGCATCGTCGCGGCGGTGCCGATAAGCTTGAACGACGCGCCGGCCGCCAATGCCGTGCTCGCTTTGTGCATCACAAACTCATGCGACACGTCGCTATAAGCAAAAACCACTTCGTTGATTTTTTCCTCGTGAATGAGTCGAACCAGCTCGCGCTCGTGGTGAATCGGAATGCCGTGCGGATACAACTTGCCGGCAAGCTGCGCCGGATAACGCCGGTCTTCGATATCCGGAATTTGCGTGGCGGTGAAACAAACCACGTCAAAGCTCTCGTTGTCGCGATAAACCGTATTGAAATTGTGAAAATCGCGCCCGGCGGCGCCCATGATCAGAACGCGCGTTCGACTCATAAATCCTCGCCAAGTTGAGCGTGCAAAGCCTGCAGGGGATTCATATTTTATTAGTTACTCCGATTTTGCACTATACATACAGCTAAAAACATGCTGTGAGCTTTGGGAAATCGGGGTTTTGCTTTATCTATCCCAAATTAAGGAGTTACAAAACACGGACACAATAAATATAACAGAAATTCGACTGAGTTGCAAGGATTCTTTAGTTTTGCTTGCATTTAAGCCGGATTTTTCGTATAATTAACCTTTACATTTTATAAACCACCTTTAGAATTGCTCATAATTAAAATTGAAGAATAACGGAGTAAAAAATGGCTAAAGTTTGTAGTATCTGCGGCAAGCATGTAAGTGTGGGTAACACCCGCAGCCATGCGAACAATGCCACGTTGCGCACGTGGCTCCCGAACCTTCGCGAAGTGCGCGCTTTGGTAGACGGCCATGTGCAGCGCATTAAGGTATGCGCCAAGTGTTTAAAGGCTGGTAAAGTGATCAAAGCGCCCCATAAAGCGCGAATCAAACCGCCGCTGGAGCACGTCGCCGTCCCCGTAATGGAAGCGCCGGCGCTCGCGACCGCCGAGATGTCTTCCGCGGTGTAATGAGCTTTGGAGTTGCCAAAAACAAAAAGCCCCGCGAAATATCGCGGGGCTTTTGTTTTTGTGCAAAATTTTTCAGCGCGGTTGAGCTCAAAACGTCATCGAAAAACTCAAGCGATTCAAGCTGCCGACTTCGCCGAATGAGGACAGGCTATAATCGAGAATATAATCATGCAGAAGAGTTAAGCCGAGTCCAAAAGAAAGTCCGGCAAAGCGATCCGCCTCCGTGCCGACTTTTTGATCTTGCCCTACCGTGTCATACCCCAAACGGAACTGTAATCCCTTTGATAACGTGAACTCGCCGCCGGCGCGGAAGCGCAAATCTTCATCTTGATATTTCATCAGCGTCAAGCTATACAGCAACGGCAAATGTGCCAACCGCTTGGAGGCGCCGATTTGAAAATTAAGCGGCAGGCGTTCTTTCGTTTCATCGAAAGCCTTAAGTTCTCTTCCGAGATTGAAAACGCCGCCAGCAAACGTCAAGTTATCAAAAATATTGGACTGGTAAATAAATCCCAAATCCACCGCCACGGCATTCGCCGAATAACTCGCGAGTTGAGCACGAATGAATTTGACATTCACGCCTAACAATAATTTCTCCGCGCGCAACTGCGAATAGGACAAATAACCGACGACGGAATTGGCGCTAAAACTGCCGGTATCCTCGCCGAACGAGTTCGTGCGGGTGAAATCGCCGTAGTCTGCAAAATTGACCGCAATGCCAAAGCTGCCACGTCCATGCGGATGCACGTAAGCGCCGAAAAAGCTTTGAATGTCGAGAATGTGATTGAGGTAACCGAACGCGCCCATCTGCGTCGGAATATTGGCAATGCCGGCAGGATTATAATAAATGGCATGCGCATCGCGCGAGACCGACAAAAAGCTCGCGCCCATCGCCGCCGGCCGCGCGCCGACGGGAACGCGTAAAAAAGAAAATCCAATCGGGTCAGCGGCAAAAACAGACGGCGCGATAAAAAACAGCAGAAAAGAAATCTTTTTCATGAGGGATCAACCCTTATCACGACGGCGACGATTTGACTTATTTGCAGACTGCCCGTCTGCGTGACGCTCCCGCCATTGGAGCCACCTGTCGGAATCGAACCGACGACCTGCTCATTACGAGTGAGCTGCTCTACCAACTGAGCCAAGGTGGCGTTAGAAATGGCAAAAAGCAAACAGCAAATGGCAAAACAAGGATTTTTTGCTATTTGCTTTTTGTTGTTTGCCTTTTGCTCTTTGCCTCGTGGCCAGGCGCAGAATCGAACTGCGGACACACGGATTTTCAGTCCGTTGCTCTACCGACTGAGCTACCTGGCCGGTCTTGCTAAACAAAGACAATCTTAAAAATAAGATACTTCCGAGAGAAAGTCAAGATTTTTGTCGTTTGATAAAAATCTTTTTTCACCTTCTATACCTCCCATTCAGACGATCTCCGTAATAGAATGAACGCCGTCCGCGTCAAAAAGTTTCTGCAACAGCTTTGGCGGGGAAACCGGCTGGGGAGAAATCGTCAAACACCCGCGCGCGGCCCGTTCAAAAGCCGCATCGGGAGCTTGCCCCGAATTTTGCAGCGTCAGTAGCGGCTCATGTCTTTCAACCTGGTCGCCGATCTTTTTATGAACCCACAGACCGGCCGTGTAATCCACCGTATCATTCACGGCTTTGCGGCCGGCGCCAAGGATCATACTCAGGCGGCCGATTTCTCGCGTATTCATCGCTGCGATGTAGCCGGAGGTCCCGGCTTTAATTTCACGCCGATATTTTGGCGGCGGATATTTGCCGGGATTTTCCAGGTAACTCACGTCGCCTTCTTGGGCGCGCACGATTTCTAAAAATTTTTTCCACGCCGCGCCGTTGTCGAGCAAAATTCGCAGTTGCGCCATTCCCGTTTGCAGATCGTTGACTTTGCCGGCCAACTGCAACATGATCGCGCCGAGCGCCAGCGTCACTTCACGCGTATCTTGCGGACCGCGGCCTTGCAGAAGATCAATCGCCTCGCAGACTTCGATCCAATTGCCGGCCGCGACGCCGAGGGGTTGTGACATATCCGTGAGCAGCGCCACGGTTTTCAAATTAAAAGCCGCGGCGGTACGAATGAGATGCTCCGCCAATTTTTCCGCAGCGGACGCATCTGCAAAAATCGCCCCATTCCCGACTTTGACGTCGAGCACGAGCGCATTGATTCCTTCCGCAAGCTTTTTGCTGAGAATGCTGCCGCAAATTAGCGGAACGGATTGCACGGTGGCTGTCGCATCGCGCATGGCATAAATACGTTGATCCGCCGGGCAAATTTCTTCGGTTTGGCCGATCAGGCACGTGCCAATTTCTTCAACTTGTTTTTTAAAACGGGAAATCGGCAGGCGGGTTTTAAAACCGGGAATGGACTCTAATTTATCCAACGTGCCACCGGTATGGCCGAGACCGCGCCCCGAAATCATCGGCACATAAACGCCGGCCGCCGCCACCAACGGCGCGAGAATCAAAGATACTTTATCCCCAACGCCGCCGGTGCTGTGCTTGTCAACTTTAACCCCGGACAGATAAGAAAAATCGACCACTTCACCGGAGTCGCGCATGAGACGCGTCAAGGTCACCGTTTCATCGAAGCTCATGCCTTGAAAATAAATCGCCATGAGCAGCGCCGACATTTGATAATCCGCGATGTCGCCGCGCAGATAAGCCTGCAAGAAGAAATTGATTTCTTCAGCGGTCAGCGTTTTGCCGTCTCGTTTCTTGAGAATAAGATCGCGTGCCGTCATGGCTGCTCCAATGCGAGATGATCAAACGCCGAGTCCATCGTCCGTGGGGTGTTGAGCCAATGGCGTCTTTAAGCCGGGTCGTAAAATTTTGCCGGCAGCGTTAATGGCTCATCTGCCTGGAAGCGCCATTTTTTAACCAGGCTTGCAAATCTTTAAAACGGTTTTAATCGCATGATCGATCTCTTGCATCAATGGTGCGCCTTCCGTGGTAATGGTCGCCGCCGGAATCAGCTCATATTTCAATATAAATTAAACAACACCACTGGCAAAGTCAAGCTTGAAAAATGAACCGCCTCATCGCAACAGTAGCATCTTTCGCGTTCGTTGAAAACCTCCCGCGCGCATTTTGACGAAGTACATGCCCGCCGCAAAACCTTGCGCCTCCCAAACGATTTTATGAATGCCGGCAGCTTGTGTTTTGCGCACGAGCACGGAAATCAATTTTCCGGTAATATCATATACGGCCAAATCAACCGTCGATGATTTCGGCAGGCTGTAGCGGAGTGTCGTCGTGGAATTTTCCACAAAACGTGAAGCCGCGGCGTTTCCAAACGGATTCGGATAGTTTTGCTCGAGCGCAAAATTTTGCGGAATCGCCGTGGCGGCCGGATTCGTCACGTTGGTGACCGCCGACTTGTAGAAATACCCAAACAAAATCATCATCTCATCTTGGCTGAGCAAGCCGAAGCGAATCGTGCGATTGGTCCAATTGTTATAGGTCGCAATCAATTTCAGGCCTTGTCCTGCTTCCAACACCAGCGGCGGATCGATTTTCAAAATCGGTGGATGCGCCCAATCATAAGCGACGTAAATGATCTCGCCATTTCGGGCGCCGCCCACGACCTCGACTTTGAACTCCGTCAGGTGTTCATGCGCATGCGAGAAAAGCTGAAAGATATCGATCCGCTCCGGAACCGTAAACGTCCTGGTCAGGGTGGTAACTTTGTTCGGCGGCAAAGAGATGTTGGTGTTGTTCATATTGAGAATCTCGGCGACGTGCTTGATTTTAGCCCGATCCGCGAAATAAAGGTTCGCATGCGCTTCGCCGGGAATACTGGCGGCGGAACGATTGGCATAATGCGAATTTAAATCGATGCCGATATTGGCCGGCAAGCGCAGCGCCACTCCCGGCGGAAAATGATAATTGAACAACGGCCATTGCGTGCCGGCGGCAAACTGATGATATTGCATCGGCAAAAGATTCGCGAGAATATAATTTCCGTTGGCATCGCGAATATCGCGCAGCGTATTTACCGGCGGGATGACGCTCGCCGGCGTATTCTCTTGAAAAGTGTTGAGCAGAAAGTGATGGCTGCCCGGCCGCATCACCATTTCGACTCGCTCGATAAAAACCTCTTGAGGGTTGTTGAGCAAAACATAGAAAAAGACTTCGCGATCGCTATTCGGCGGGACCTCAAACGGCCCGATGCGCAGTTGCCAGCCGTTCATCGGCCGCGGCAAGGGCTTAAATTCCGGCGTTTGATAGCGCGAGGTATCTTGCAGAACCGTTTTGTCGACAACGCTGCCCGTTTGCGGCGCGCCGGCCACGATCCAACGCCGAATAAATTCCAGCTCGCCATTGGTCAGCGGCGCGGCGCCGAGCGGCATCAGCGAGCCGTATTGCGGATGATCGCGATAAAAATGTTCCTGATCCGGCGCGTTGATTTTTTCCCACAAAAAGCTTTTGTATAAACTCTCCAGCCCTTTTGTGCCGGCACGCAACAGCCCGTCATTCCGCGCCGCTTCATTCGCCGGCGCAACATTTATAAGCTGGTTATACGCGACGTCCTGGGTTAAAACCAAATTCGATTGCTGCGCGAAATATGTTCCCGCCGCGTGGCAGCTCGTGCAATTGCGGTCCAAAATTCTGGTTTGAATCGTTTGCCAGGAAGTTTCTTGGGCAAAAGCAAGCGGAGCGAAAAAAGATAAAAAGATAAAATGCAAAAAAGATTTGGCTCTCATGAAGTTTCTCCATTATAGAACGACTCAGAAAAGCTAATGAATAAAAATCAGCGCGAATCAGCGTCGAGCGGCGCCCGAAAATTGGGCTGTGCCGCCAAAGCCGCATGACTTGATCGTGCCACCAAGATAGCCAAATCTCGCGGAAAAAGCAAGTTGCAAGCTTTTTAAAATTGACAAAATGAAAAATATGTTTTATCTTGTGGTTTGAAAATTCTTTTCGGGTGTTATATTTTTTTAATGCTTATCGTTAAGGAGGAAGACCGCCATGAGATTCCCACGCCTTCGTTTGGTTGCAAGCGTATTTTTGATTTTCATTTTCATCTCTGCCGTTTTTGCGCAAGAACGTTCGCGGCCGGTGCATACGTATTCTATTGTCGCGCGCGATCCGGTTACCGGTCAAATGGGCGTTGCCGTGCAATCACATTGGTTCTCCGTCGGCTCGCTGGTGACGTGGGTCGAAGCCGGCGTCGGCGCGGTGGCCACGCAATCCTTTATTGATCCGGCTTACGGCCCGCTCGGACTCGATTTGATGCGCGCTGGAAAAAATGCGAAACAAGCGCTCGCCGCCATCATCGCCTCCGATCCCGGCGAGGCCGTGCGGCAAGTGGCGATGATCGACGCGAAAGGCAATGTTGCCGCGCACACCGGCAACAAATGTATTCCCGCCGCCGGGCATTACGCCGGCGAAAATTTTTCCGTGCAGGCCAATCTGATGTTGAATGAAAAAGTTTGGCCGGCAATGGCCGAAGCGTATCAAAAAACGAAAGGCGATCTTGCGGACAAAATGCTCGCGGCGCTCGATGCGGCGCAGGCGATCGGCGGCGATATTCGCGGCAAGCAATCCGCGGCCATTCGCATCGTGAGTGGAACGTCCACGGGTCGCCCGTGGGTTGATCGCGTCATGGAACTGCGCGTCGAAGATCATCCCGAGCCGCTCAAAGAATTGCGCCGCCTCATGCACGTGCACCGCGCCTATCAACACATGAATGCCGGCGATCTCGCCGTCGAGCACAATGACATGAACAAAGCGCTGGCCGAATACGGCGCGGCCCAAACGATGATGCCCGACAATCTCGAAATGACATACTGGACCGCCACCTCGCTCGTCAACGCCGGCCGCCTCGATGAATCGCTGCCGCTGTTCAAAAAAGTTTTCGCCGGCGATCCGAACTGGGCCGAGCTGACGCCGCGCTTGCCGAAAGTCGGTTTGCTGAATGTCAACGACGTGCAGTTGCAGAAGATTCTCAGCGTCGCGCCGAAAAAAAAGTAACGCAGACATCCGATCCGCATTTTAAAGCTTTTGAACGTGGTGAATTTAAAGCGACCGGTCAATGAGTTGCTTGGAAGCAATGATTCCACTATGACGGAATCCGTAACGTGAGAAATAGGGCAAGGCTGACAAACTAAAGTTTGTCACTCCGTTGTTTCTGGGAAGTGATTTCCATTTCTTAGAGGCGGCTTTATGCCAATTGAAGGAGTTGTGGGCCAATGACATCTCTCAAAACGCTGCAACAAAAATTTTCCGATCGCTGGCTAAAGCTGTGTGTAAACTTGCACGAACGCTTGCCGCAGAAAAACACGACTTATCTTTACGGCCTGCTTGGCGCGACCGCCCTCGCGCCGGCGCTCAATGAGCCGGTGTTTGCAATCGCAGTTGCCAAGCTAACCGAGGTTGTCGGTGCGTTGGGCATTGAAGCCATGGGCGGCTTGTTGGAAGAATTCCGCAATAAGAAGGATGATACCGCACGCGCTCATCTGCTGCAACAAGCCGC